>OJPZ01000534.1_pt1 | contig 18193 bp, 13 predicted proteins | sample 1598611 | NCBI WGS metagenome assembly OJPZ01 (sample SAMN03922494, study PRJEB24848) | human gut metagenome | isolation source: stool sample | host: Homo sapiens | place: Germany | collected 2011-11
TCGGCGGTTGCGCTCCGACACGCGCCTGCGGGCGCAGCCCCTCGGGGGAAGGCTTTAAGAAGGTTACGACCCATCAAAAATTTATCTGTGGGGAGAAATTTATGAAGTACGACTTTAAAACCGTTGAGGCCAAATGGCAGAAGGTGTGGGAGGACGAGGATACCTTCCACGCTGAAATCGACCATTCCAAGCCGAAGTTCTATGCTCTGGTCGAGTTCCCGTATCCTTCTGCCGCCGGTCTGCACGTCGGCCATCCGCGCAGCTACACCGCGCTGGATATCGTCGCGCGCAAAAAGCGCCAGTGCGGCTATAACGTCCTGTACCCCATGGGCTGGGACGCTTTCGGTCTGCCCACTGAAAACTACGCCCTGAAAAACCATATCAACCCCGAGATCGTCACCGCCCAGAACGTGGCCCGCTTCAAGAGCCAGCTGAAAGCCCTGGGCCTGTCCTTCGACTGGGACCGTGAAATCAACACCACCGACCCCGAGTATTATAAATGGACGCAGTGGATCTTCATTCAGCTGTTCAAAAAGGGTCTGGCTTATAAGAAGGAAACGACCGTCAACTACTGCACCGGCTGCAAGGTCGTTCTGGCCAACGAGGAAGTTGTCAACGGCGTCTGTGAGCGCTGCGGCAGCCCCGTTGTGCAGAAGAACAAGAGCCAGTGGATGCTGAAAATCACCGCCTACGCCGACCGCCTCATCAACGACCTGGACGATGTGGACTACATCGACCGCGTCAAGACCCAGCAGCGCAACTGGATCGGCCGCAGCCACGGTGCCGAGATCAACTTCGACACCACTGCAGGCGATACCCTGACCGTCTACACCACCCGCGCGGATACGCTGTTCGGCGCGACCTACATGGTCATCAGCCCCGAGCACGCTTTCATCAAAAAGTGGGTCGATGCGGGTCTCATCAAGAACGCCGACGCTGTCGCTGCCTACCAGGAGGAAGCCGCCCGCAAGTCCGACTTCGAGCGCACCGAGCTGAACAAGGAAAAGACCGGTGTCGTCATCGAGGGCGTCAAGGGCATCAACCCTGTCAACGGCAAGGAGATCCCCATCTTTATCTCCGACTACGTCCTGGCAACCTACGGCACCGGCGCCATCATGGCCGTGCCTGCCCACGACACCCGCGACTGGGAGTTTGCCAAAAAGTTCGGCCTGCCCATCATCGAGGTCGTCAAGGGCACTGTGCCCAGCGACCTCGACAAGGAGGCCTTCACCGACGTGGCCACCGGCACGCTCGTCAACTCCGACTTCCTGAACGGCCTGTCTGTTGAGGATGCCAAGAACAAGATGTACGCCTGGCTCGAGGAGAACGGCAAGGGCCACAAGCAGGTCAACTTCAAGCTGCGCGACTGGGTGTTCAGCCGCCAGCGCTACTGGGGCGAGCCTATCCCCATGGTCTACTGCGACAAGTGCGGCTGGGTGCCCCTGCCCGAGAGCGAGCTGCCCCTGCGCCTGCCCGAGATCAAGGACTTTGAGCCGGGCGAGAACGGCGAAAGCCCGCTGGCCCGCCACACCGAGTGGGTCAGCACGACCTGCCCCTGCTGCGGTGCCCCCGCCAAGCGCGAGACCGACACCATGCCCCAGTGGGCCGGTTCCAGCTGGTACTTCCTGCGCTACTGCGACCCGAAGAACCACGACGCCATCGCCAGCAAAGAGGCTTTGGAGTATTGGAGCCCGGTGGACTGGTACAACGGCGGTATGGAGCACACCACCCTGCACCTGCTGTACAGCCGTTTCTGGCACAAGTTCCTGTATGACATCGGCGTTGTGCCCACCAAGGAGCCGTACCAGAAGCGTACCTCTCACGGCATGATCCTGGGCCTGAACCCCCATGCGTTTGAGAACCAGCCCGACGCCGAGCGCAAGCGCCTGCTGGCCGAGTACGGCGACGAGAAGGGCGCACGCAAGGCCCTTGTTGAGAAGTACGGCGAGATGGCCGAGCACCCGATTGTCAAGATGTCCAAGTCCCTGGGCAACGTCGTCAACCCTGACGATGTTGTCAACGAGTACGGTGCCGACACCCTGCGCCTGTATGAGATGTTCATCGGCGACTTCGAGAAGGCCGCCCCGTGGAACACCTCCTCCATCAAGGGCTGCAAGCGCTTCCTGGATAAGATCTGGTCCATGAGCGAGAAGCTCGTCCCCGGCGAGGGCGTGCGCCCTGCGCTGGAGGCCGTCGCCAACCGCACCATCAAGAAGGTCGGCGAGGATATCGACGCACTGAAGGCCAACACCGCCATCGCCCAGCTGATGATCTATGTCAACGCGTTGAGCGATAACGGCGGTGCGACCAAGGCCGAGTACGAGCTGCTGCTGCAGCTGCTGAACCCGTTTGCCCCCCACATGACCGAAGAACTGTGGCAGCAGCTGGGCCACACCGAGCAGCTGGCTTACCACGCCTGGCCCACCTACGACGAGGCCAAGTGCGTGGAGCAGACCATTGAGATCGCCGTGCAGGTCAACGGCAAGGTCAAGGCGCGCATCAAGGTGGCCGCCGCCATCGAGAGCGCGGACGCCATTGCTGCCGCCAAGGCCGAGCCCGCCGTGGCCGAAGCCATCGCCGGCAAGACCATTGCCAAGGAAATCTACGTCAAGGGCAAGCTGGTCAATATCGCAGTCAAAGGCTGATTTATAGCATGAACCCAAGGCAGAGCGAAAGCTCTGCCTTTTTTGTGTTGCAGAAGCCATTCAGTCAGCGGCCCCGACCGCTGACTGATGAGGGGCGGCCTTGCCTTACAACCCGCTACTGGGCGGCTGCGGCACACGCGCCCCTCATCCGGCCCTGCGGGGACAAGGCTTTAGGAACCCCGCCACATCCATTGTTTACAAACCCGCCAAACTACGCTATAATAAAAGATACAATATTTTGACGAAAGCAGGTCACACCATGCTCATCAGTTTGATTGTACCCTGTTACAATGAAGAAGAAGCGATGCCGCTTTTTTATAAAGAAGCCTCCCGCGTGGCGGCGGAAATGAAAACCAGCCACGGCGCGGATTTTGAGTTCATCTTTGTGGATGACGGCTCCCGCGACGGTACGCTGCGTGTGGCCCGCGAACTGCACGCTCAGGACGATCGGGTGCGCTATGTCTCGTTCAGCCGCAACTTTGGCAAGGAGGCCGGCATTTACGCCGGTCTGCAGGCCGCCAGGGGTGATTACGTCGCCACGATGGACGCCGATCTGCAGGACCCGCCCGCGCTGCTGCCCCAGATGCTGGACACGCTGCTGACCGGCGCGTACGACTGCGCCGCCACCCGCCGCACCACCCGCAAGGGCGAGCCGCCGCTGCGCAGCTGGTTCGCCCGCAAATTCTACCAGATCATCAACAAGATGTCCGATACAGAAATTGTCGATGGTGCGCGTGATTTCCGCCTGATGAGCCGCAAGATGACCAATGCCGTGCTGAGCATGGCCGAGTACAACCGCTTCAGCAAGGGCATTTTCAGCTGGGTCGGCTTCAAGACCAAGTGGTTCGACTACGAGAACATCGAACGCGTGGCCGGCACGACCAAGTGGAATTTCTGGGGCCTGTTCAAATACTCCATCGAGGGTATTGTCGGCTTCTCAACCACGCCGCTGCTGATGGCGGCGGGCGTGGGTGTGCTGTTCTGCTTGCTGGCGTTCATCGGTATTATTTTTGTCATTGTCCGGGCGCTGATGTTCGGCGACCCGACCTCCGGCTGGCCAAGCCTTGTCTGCATCATTCTGCTATGCAGCGGTGTCCAGCTGTTCTGCACCGGCATCGTGGGCGAGTACCTGGCCAAAACCTACTTAGAGGTCAAGCACCGTCCCATCTACATTGTGGCCGAGACCGAAGAGGATAAAAAATAAACGATGGACTGGCAGAAAAAAGTAAGCCTGTGGTGGGCCAAAAACTTCCGCCCGCTGGTCGTGGCGCTGCTGGTCGGCTGCGGCGTACATTACACGATCTACGCTAACCAGCTGGGCACGATGGATGCCGTACACATCGGCGCACTGTACATTGCCGACGGCTGGCCTGAGCACCTGTATTGGGAAACCGAGCAGGGCCGTTGGGCACTGCGCCTGGTGGATATGCTGCGCGGCGGCATCAACCAGCCTGCACTTTCTGCATTGCTGATGCTGTTCCTCTACGCGCTGGCGGGTGTGCTGCTGACGGATTTGTTCGGCGTGCGCAGCCGCACGGCAAAATATCTGATTCCCCTCACGCTGGTCTGTGCGCCCTATGTGGCGGAGATCGAGTTTTTCCACTATTGCAGCGTGTCCTATGCGCTGTCCTTCCTGCTGGCTGTGCTGGCGGTGCAGTCCGCTGTCTGCGGTCTACGCTTTGCCTGGCTGGCGGGCACGGTCTGTATGGCGTTCTCGCTGGGTATGTACCAGGCCAACCTGGGTACGGCGGCAGGATTGTGCGTCATGCTGTTGATTCTGGCGGTTCTGCGCCGCCCCGGCGCGTGGAAAGCCACCGGCCTGACCGCTCTGCGCATGGTGCTGATGGGCGGCAGCGGCGCGGTGCTGTATATGCTGATTTTAAAGGTGTTCCTGCGGCTGTACGATGTGGGCCTGTCCGGTGTGAACGGCATCAACGCTGTGGGGCTGGACACGCTGCGCAGTCTGCCGCTGGGCTTGAAAAACGCCTACTTTGATTTTTACGCATACTTCTTCACCCACGGCATTGCACAGAACCACTACGGGCAGATGGTAGGCTACCTGCTGCTGTTTGTGCTGGCGGCACTGGCCGGGCTGCGGTGGCTCGTCGTGCTGCATGACCGTAAGGCCGCCGCTGCGGCGGTGGTACTGGTGGCCCTGCTGCCCGCCGCAGCCAATGTGACCGACGTTATCAACACCGGGGCCACTGTGGCGCTGCGGATGGCGGGCTCGCTGGCCATCGTGGTGCCGTTTGCCATCGCCGTGATCGACGCGGCTCCCGCATTGACGGAACGGGCGTTCTCCTGGGGGATGGCGCTCTGCACGGCGTTCTGTGCGGTGCTGCTGCGTGGGTTTGCCGTGCAGGTCAACAACGACGCGGCGGTCATGCTGAAACAAAAGACCACCGTTGTGAACCTCGCCAACCGCCTGTGTACCCGGCTGGAAGAAAACGCCGACTACCAGAACGGCGCCGAGGTCGTGATCCTGGGCGAGCCGAAGCGCGGCGCGTACCCGGAGGAATCCCCGCTCAAGCCTATGGCCGGGGAATTGGCGCAGTTCGGCCCGCTCTCCTACGACCCGACGTTCAACGCCCACGGCTGGTATGTGCTGGTGTGGGACGAGCTGGGCGTCCAGCTCAACGAATGCGCGGACGAGACTGTCCGAGCCATCAGCAATTCCGACGCGTTCAAGGCCATGCCCAACTACCCGGCAGATGGCTGTATCCAGACCATCGACGGCGTTGTCACGCTGAAGGTGGCAGATTTTCCGTTTTGAGAGCTGATAATGATGCGTGATATGACCAAGGGTGCCCCGCTGGGGCACCTCTTTCTGTATGCGGTGCCGCTGCTGCTGGGAAACTGGCTGCAGCTGGCGTACAATGCGGCGGATTCCATCATCGCGGGGCGGTTCATCGGGCAGGATGCCCTGGCCGCCGAGGGCGTGGCCGGGCCGGTCATGAACCTTGTAATTTTGGCCATCAGCGGGCTGTGCATCGGCGCGGGCGTGTTGATGAGTGAGGCGTTCGGGGCCAAACTGACCGACCGGCTGCAAGAAACGCTGGCGACGACGCTGCTGTTCGGGGCGGTGCTCTGCTGCGGTGCGGCGGCGCTGGGTTGTGTGGCGACGCCGTGGATACTGCGCGCACTGGCCGTGCCGGATGCGATTTTCGGCATCACAGCCATCTATCTGCGCATCACGTTTTTGGGCGCACCGTTCACGTTTTTCTATAACGCGCTGGCGGCGGGGCTGAAAAGCGTCGGCGACAGCAAAACGCCGCTGAAATTTTTAGCGTTCTCCGCCGTGCTGAACGCCGTGCTCGACCTGATTCTGATCGGTGGGCTGGGCTTCGGCATCGTGTGCAGCGCCGTCACCACTGTGGCGGCCGAGGCCGCCAGCGCCGTGCTGGCAGCCGTTTACATGGCCCGCCGCGTGCCGGAGCTTTGCCCTGGGCGCGGGCAGTGGCGCATCCGCCGCGACCTGCTGGGGCCGATCCTGCGCTATGGCTCGGTCACGGCTTTGCAGCAGGCGGTGCAGCCGATTTGCAAGGTGCTGATCCAGGGGCAGGTCAACGCGCTGGGCGTCGGAGCCATTGCGGCGTTCAACGCGGTCACGCGGGTGGACGATTTCGCCTTTACGCCGGAGCAGAGCATCGCGACGGCCATTACGACCTACATTGCCCAGAACCGGGGCGCACAGCAGAACGAGCGCATCCGCCGCGGTTTTGCCGTGGGCCTGCGGCTGGAACTGGGTTACTGGCTGCTGGTGGGCTGCGTGACGCTGGCATTCCGCGGGCCGATCCTCTCGCTGTTTGTGGCGGGGGAGGGGGCCGCCGACGTGGTGGCCCTAGGCAGCGAGTACCTGGGGTACATGGCGGTGTTCTATGCTCTGCCCGCGCTGACGAACGGTTTCCAGGGATTTTACCGCGGCATGGGCAAGATGACGACGACGCTGATCGGAACCTGTATGCAGGCGGGTCTGCGCGCCGCCGCAGCCGCTGTGCTGGCCCCGTGTGTGGGGCTGCAGGGCATCGCCTTTGCCTGCGCCTTCGGCTGGTGCGTCATGCTGGCGTTTGAGGTGCCGTATTATTTTTGGACGTGTAAAAAGAAGGGGCTGTGAAGTCTCGGCAGTGCAGCTCCTGTAGGGGCCGGGCATGCCCGGCCCGCGCGTGAAAGGCGGGCGGCCGTTTGCCTTTTGTGGCGCGGACGAACAGCGTTTGACCCCGTGTAACATCTACTGATTTGCGGGGCGTTGAGGACGCCGCCCCCCTACGACCTCGCCGTATCCACGACGGGTTTTTTGTGTAAAATTTCCCCAATATCTGCTGCGGCTGATTGTAATTTCTTCGACAAAATGCTACACTAATAATAGCTATCCCTGCATAAAATCTACCCGGAGAGAGGTAAACCGCCGTGCCAGAAGAACGCAAAGTCTACCGCAGCCCCGCCCGCGCTGCCGCCAAGGCCAGACCGGCCAAAACGGCGGCCCCGCGCCCGCCGCAGCCGCCCAAAAAGCCAAAGCGCCGCAGTGCCAAACGCCGCCGCAGTATGCTGGTACTGGGGCTGTGTTTGCTCTGCCTGGTTGTGGTGCTGGTGGTGTCTGTGGTGCTGGTGCGCTGCACGGCCGAGCCGGAAGGCCCCGCCGCGCCGGACTTTGGCACGCCCGCCGACGCCTGGCAGAAAAACGAGCTGGGCTACTACTTCAACACCAGCGGCCAGGCCATGCCCGCAGCTGTGCTCAAGGGCATGGACGTCTCCAAGTTCCAGGGCGAGGTGGACTGGGAAAAGGCCAAGGCCGCCGGCATCGACTTTGCCATCATCCGCTGCGGTTACGGCGGCGAGTGGGACGGCCAGGAGGAAAACTGGGCCCAGGACGACACCTACTGGCGGCGCAACGCTGACGAGTGTACCCGGCTGGGCATCCCCTTCGGCACCTATCTCTACTCCTACGCGACGACGGTGGAGGAGGCCCGCAGTGAGGCCGACCACGTTGCCCGGCTGCTGGGCCTGACCGCCCCGCCGCAGGAAGGTCTGGACGACTACACCGCCGCGCCCTACCAGCTGAGCTACCCGGTCTACTACGACCTGGAAGATAAGTACATCAGCGGCGTTTTCCCCGCCGAGATGGCCGAGCTGACCGAGGCATTCTTCTCCCGGTTGGAAGAGCACGGCTACACCGGCAAGCAGGGGCTTTATGCCTCGCTGAACTGGGTGCGGGGCCGCTTTTCAGATCCCGGCTTCGACCAATGGCGCGACAATCTCTGGATCGCCCGCTTTGCCGACGAGCTGGGCTACAACGGCACCTACGATATGTGGCAGTCGACGTACAGCGCCCCTGGCGCGGACTACGGTGTGCAGAGCGAGACGGTGGATCTGGATTTCGTCATGCGGCCGTTTACATTTACAGGCGTGTCGGCCTGCAACGGCAAGACGGCAGCGCCGGTGCTGCTGAACGACACCCGCACCGATGAGCTGCACATGGATGGCAAGGACGCCTACGCCACGCTGGCGACGAACGAGCCGGGCGAGGACGAAGGCGGCCGCAGGGTCTACTGGACGACGAGTGACAAAAACATTGCCACCGTGGACAAAAACGGCACGGTCCGCGCCCGCACCGACAGCGGCGAGTGTACCATCACGGCCACACTGGCCGACGGTACCGAGAGCATTTCCTGCCTGGTGCGCATCGGGGACATTACGGTCCCGGTCTTTGCCACAGCAGGGCTGCACGGCGACCGAACGACGCTGGCGGACGCCGCTGCGCTGAAGGCCTCGACCCCGGATTCGATTTTGCTGGATGCGGGCGGGGCGCTGCACGGTACCCAGAGCGCCAGCCTGACCGGCGGTATGGATATGCTGTCCGGCTTCTCGGCGGCCGGGTACGACCTGCAGGCCATGGCGCTGGACGACTTCGCCTACGGAACGTCCCGCCTGGTCAGCGACGCCAACATGGGCAGCGGCCCGTCGCTGGCGTCGAACCTCATCAACACCGACGCCACCGCCGTGTTCTACCGCTCCACCAGCTGGAACCGCAACCGCGTCACCAACGGTATGTACACGATCGTCGAGCGCGCGGGGTACAAAATCGGCTTCTTTGCGCTGAACGATACGGCCCAGGCGGCGAAAATTTCTGCCTCCAACGGCGAGTTCATCACGGCCCGCGACTGGACCGACACCGCGAACGAGCAGATCACGGCTTTGCAGAACGCCGGGTGCGATGCCATCATCGCCGTGGCGTCCACCGCGCCGGAGGGTGATTGGCAGAAGGCGCTGCTGAACAGCGGCGTGACCGCCATCATCGACGGCACGACCGCCGAGAGCAGCGCGAACGTGCTGGGCGCGGGCCTGGGCCTGGACGGTGTGGCGCAGCTGAATCTGGTGTTCACCCAGGGCGGCGGCTGCCGCGCCGAGGTGCAGAGCGCCGTGACGGCGGACACCTTGCAGGCAAAACGCACCGACTGGGAAACCCTGGCCGCCAGTGCTACCGCCGACGACCAGACCACGGCAAGTGATGCTGCCGACCCCGACAAGGACACCGAGGCCGCAGGCGGCAAGGACACCGCCGCCCCGACCGAGAGCGTTGACGAAGCGCAGCAGGCGGGTGCGGGCGCCTACATTTACGCCGCCGCCAAGCTGGCCGGGCTGGACGCCGATGACCAGAGCATCTACTACACGCCGCTGTTCACCTACGCCGAGAACCCCGACGCCAGCAAGACCATCAGCTTCGGCAACTATCTGGCGGCGCTCTACGCTGAAATTGTGGCAAACGATAACGCCGGCGGCCTGCCCGAGGGCACATCCGCCGAAGCCTTTGCTGGCGGCGTGACAGAGCTGGAATACGGCGATATCACCCGCGGCGATCTGCTGAACGCCCTGCCTGCCACGGCGCGCATCCAGCTGGTCAGCCTGCCCGCTGACGCGGCCAAGGCCCTGGCCGACGGCGGAACGGTGAGCCGCGTTTACCAGAACAGCCTGACCGAGTACGCGCCCGAGGGCGACACCGCCTACATCGTCACCGACACGGCTACGCTGGCAGCCCTGAATGTTGACTACACCGTCCTGCGCGACTACGGCGACGTATTCTGGGCTGTGCGCATGAACATTAACGATTTGACGAACAATTTCAATGATGACTTTGTCCTGCCCGAGGCCCCGCAGTACGGCGTCGGGCGGCGCGGCTAAAGGATGAACGGCATCCTCCCGGGAGGTCGCTTTCTTTTGGCAGCAAAAGAAAGCTCGCAAAGAAAACTGCCGCTGTTGCGACGTGGTGCGGGGCTCTGCTCCGCCCGCGCCGTCAGGGGAAGGCTTCCGCCCTCCCTTACCCCTCTCGCTTTTCCCCTGCTGCTCCGTAGGGCGGCCTGTCCTCTGGCCGCCGCGCCTTGCCTTTATTGCCCCCTACCCCTTTAGTTGTAGGGGGCGGCGTCCTCGACGCCCCGCATCGCACCTTGCCAAACATCCCCATACCCCACCCGCCGCTCACCAAACATATGGATTATTTGACCAAAGGGGGCACCCACATGAAACTCACATTCCTCGGCGCTGACCGGGAAGTCACCGGCAGCTGCACACAGGTCGAAGCCGCAGGGCACCGCTTTTTGGTGGACTGCGGCATGGAGCAGGGGCGCGACGTCTACGAAAACGCCGACCTGCCCTATGCCCCCGGCACCTATGATGCCCTGCTGCTGACCCATGCCCATATCGACCACTCGGGGCGCATCCCGTACCTGTACAAAAATGGCTACCGCGGCCCCATCTACACGACCGAGGCCACCCGCGACCTCTGCGGCATCATGCTCGAGGATTCCGCCCACATCCAGGAGCAGGAGGCCGAGTGGAAAAACCGTAAGGCCATGCGCAGCGGCGCAGAAATGATCGAGCCGGACTACACGGTCGAGGACGCCCAAAACGTCATGAAGCAGTTCGTACCCTGCCCCTATGAGGCATGGCAGACCCTGTTCGACGGCCCCCAGGGGCGTATCGAGGTGCGCTTTACCGACGTGGGCCACCTGCTGGGCAGCGCGTCCATCTCGCTGCGCATTGCGGAGCCGGGCCGTGCGCCGGAAATCATCGTGTTTTCCGGCGATATCGGCAACCAGCACCAGCCGCTCATCAAGGATCCGGCCAACCCCGGCCATGCCGATTACCTCGTCATGGAGTCCACCTACGGCGACCGCAGCCACGGCCCCAAGCCCGACTACCTGGGCGAGCTGACCGCCGTGCTGCAATCGACCTTTGACAAGGGCGGCAACGTGGTCATCCCCAGCTTTGCCGTGGGCCGCACGCAGGAATTGCTCTATTTCTTCCGCCAGATCAAGGCCGAAAAGCGCGTCAAGGGCCACGACAATTTCCCGGTGTTCGTGGACAGCCCGCTGGCCAGTAAGTCTACCACGATTTTCAGGGAAAACTTCGCCGAGTGTTACGACGACGAGGCCCTTGCCCTGGTGCAGAGCGGCCAGAACCCGCTGCAGTTCCCGGGGCTGCACATCAGCGAGACGAAAGAGGAATCCATGGCCATCAACGGCGACCCGACGCCGAAAGTCATTATCTCCGCCGCCGGTATGTGCGATGCGGGCCGCATCCGCCACCACCTGAAATACAACCTCTGGCGGCCGGAGTGCACGGTGCTGTTCGTCGGCTACCAAAGCCCGGGCACCCTGGGCAATGCGCTGGTCAACGGCGCACAGGAGGTCAAGCTCTTCGGCGAGCCGGTGCAGGTCAAGGCCCGCATTGCGCAGCTGGGCGGGCTTTCGGGCCATGCGGACTGTGACGGTTTGGCCGCCTGGCTCCACGCCTTTGACGAGAAGCCGAAGTTCGTTTTTGTCAATCATGGCGAGGACGCTGTGGCCGAGCACTGGGCCGAGAAACTGCGCACCGAAGGCTACGAGGCCGACGCGCCGTACAATGGCTCGGTCTGGATCGCGGCCGAAGGGCGCGTTGCCTGCGCCGAGACGGGCAACACGCAGAAGATCATCCGCACCAAGAGCGCCGAGATGGTGCGCACCAGCGCTGCCTACGACCGGCTCGTCAACATGGGCAAGCGCCTGATGGAGGTCATCCGCCACAACCAGGGCGGCGCTAACAAGGACCTTGCCAAATTCGCCAGCCAGATTGCCGCGCTGTGCGACAAATGGGACAGATAAAAAAGAGAATAGATAAAGGATAAGAAAATTGGCGGATCGCACCGCTTGCGCGGCGCTCAAAATTTCGTTTTCGCCCTTGGGGCGAAAATACTACATTTTTTATTATCTATTATCTACTAAAGGAGTATTTACTTTGTGGCATCCGATCAAGCATTATAAAACGATCCATCATCATAAAATGCTGGTGATGAAGCACTGCTTCCGCTGCGGGCTGTACTGGCAGGGGCTGACCCATGATTTGAGCAAGCTCGCGCCGGTGGAGTTCTGGGCCGGTGCCAAGTACTGGCAGGGCACTTGCAGCCCCAACAATGCCCAGCGCCAGGCCGAAGGATACAGCGCGGCCTGGCTGCACCACAAGGGCCGGAACAAGCACCACCTGGAATATTGGATCGACTACGCCCCGGACGGCGACCATGCCATGGCCGGGATGCGGATGCCCGAAAAATACGTGGCCGAGATGGTCTGCGACCGTATTGCCGCCAGCAAAAACTACAAGGGCAGCCGGTACACCGACGCCGCTGCGTGGGAGTACTACGACCGCAGCAGGGATCACTACATCCTGCACCCCGAGACCCGCAAACAGCTGGAAACCTGCCTGCTGATTTTACGCGACAAGGGCGAGGACGCGTGCTTTGCGCATATCCGTAAGGAACTGCTGGGAAAGAAAAAGTAAGCAATGCGGTCTATAAACAACAAAAGCCCCGTGGGCACAGTTTTTACACTGTGCCCACGGGGAAAGCTTTTTTATTTCTCCGCCAGCCGCCGGTATTCCAGTGGGGTCAGGCGGAATTGGTCGGCAAAGGCTTTGGCAAATTTGCTCTGGCTCTCGTAACCGACCTGTACGGCGATGTCCTGTACCTTTAAGTCCGTGTGGGCCAGCAGGTCTGCAGCCTTTTCCAGCCGCTTGCGGCGGAAGTAGGGCAGGTAGCCGTCGCCCAGCACGTCGCGGCAGTAGGCTTTGAAGCTGCTCTCGCTGACGCCGAACTGCACGGCCAGCTCCCTGGCGGTGTGGCGCACCGACAAATCTGCCAGCATCAGGGTCTCGGCATCGCGCACCAAATCCACCTGCGCCCGGGGATACCAGGCCATCTGGTCCGCGTAAGGCAGCTGCAGCAGCATATAGAGCAGCCGCACCACGGCATAGCGAAGCTCGCCCGGGCTGGCATAGCCCGAGACGTCGAATTCGCGCCAAAGCTCGTCCACCAGCGCGGCGAGTTCGTCACCCATGGGGCAGTAATAGGGGCCGCCGGCGCAGAAATAGTTGATGATGCCGTGGACGTCCAGGCCCATCAGGGCCAGAAAGCCGCTGCCGGTCTGAGCGTCCGGGTCGATCCAGAATTGCAGCCCCTCATAAACGGCCCCGGGGTAGTAGTCGTCGGCCCCGGCGGCGGTCATGCTCACAGCGGCGTGGCCGTCGGCGGCGATGGTGCAGTAGTCCCCGGCGGGCAGCGCATGGCGGCCCCGGCGGCAGAACTCCACCGAGAGCAGGTGTGCCCCGGCGGCGGGCGGCGGCACGGCGGGGGCCGATGTGCCTGCGATATGCCGGAACGCCAGCCACACCCCGGACCCCAGCGTCGTGCAGGCGGGAGCGGTATTCGATTGTGGTAATGTTGTGTTCATCATGGCAGTATTATAGCACAAGATGATGTGTGTGGCAAGAGGTTTTAAAGAAATGAGATGCTAAAAGGGGCTAAATGCGTGGATTTACGTTTTTACATAGGCGATTTAAATGCTAAAAAGACTAAAAGTGCATAGCCGTCAAAATGACGAAAAATACCCCGGGAACACACGCCAGATTCAGCAATGTGCCCGGGGTGATGTTGTGGTTATTGATTTTCCCGGAAATAATACACGGCACCGACCAGACCGGCGTCGTTTTGGAGGGCGGCGGCCTTGATTTCCAGCCCCTCCGCGAAAGCGGGCATGACCGACTTGCACACCTGCGCGGCCAGCGGATCGATCAAAAGCTCCTGCTGGGCGCTGACACCGCCGCCAATCAAAATCAGCTGCGGGTTGAAGATGTGTACCAGCCCGGCCAGGCCCTGCGCAATCTCGCTGATCCAGTCGTTCAGCACAGCCAGTGTGCGGGCGTTACCTGCGGCGGCTGCCTCAAAGATCGCGCGGCCGTCGGGGGCGTCCAGGCCCATCTTCTGGGCACCGCGCACCAGCGCCGTCGTGGCGGCGTACCGCTCATAGCAGCCGATGGCACCGCAGGTGCAGGCCACGCCGTCCAGCGCGTGCAGGCGGAAATGTCCCAGCTCACCGCCAAGGCCCCGCGCACCCTCCAACAAACGGCCGCCGGTGATGATGCCGCCGCCCACGCCGGTGCCTAAGGTGACACCGATCACATCGGTGTACCCCTTGGCCGCGCCGACCCAGACTTCGCCCAGCACCATGCAGTTGGCGTCGTTGGCGACGGTGACCGGCAGGCCAAACTCGCGTTCCAGCGTGCCTTTGATATCCACGCCGATCCAACCCGGAAAATTGCCGCAGGTCCCCGCGACCACGCCGCGGCGGCTGTCGATCTGCCCGGTGGCGGACACGCCGATGCCCTCGAGCTTCGGCACATCATGGCTGCCTAAAAAGTCGCGGATGGCGGTCTGCACGGTGTCCAGGATCGGCGTCTTGTAGCCGTCAAAGCTGACGCTGCGCTCGGCGCGGCGCAGCACGCGGCCGGTGTCATCGACCAGGCCCAGCTTGACCGCTGTGCCGCCGATATCGACGCCCAGATAGGTTTTACTCATAGCGCACCTGCTTATTTGTGGTTGTTGATGGCGGCAGTGTAGCGGGCCGTGATCTCGGCCGGGCGGGTGATGGCACCGCCCACGACCAGCGCGAACGCACCGGCGTAGAGGGCCTGCACGGCCTGCTCGGGCGTGTGGATGTGGCCCTCGGCAATGACCTTGGCCGGGCACTCGCGGGCCAGCTGGGCGATAAAACCGAAGTCAACGTCGTTGATGCCCTTCGTCTCGGGGGTGTAGCCGCGCATCGTTGTACCGACGAAATCCGCACCGGCTCCCGTGCAGGCCAGCGCATTCTCAATATTGTCGCAGTCGGCCATAACGAGCTGGTCGGGGTACTTTTCCTTGATGACGCGGATAAATTCGGCGCTGGTCTGCCCATTGGGGCGCAAGGCACCGGTGCCCTGCACGGCCAGAATGTCCACGCCGCAGGCCACCAGCTCGTCAACCTCCTGCATCGTGACGGTGATGTACATCGGCGTGCCGGGGTAATCCTTTTTAATAATGCCGATGACCGGCAGGTCAACGACCTGCTTGATCTGGGTGATATCGCGCACCGTGTTGGCGCGGATGCCGACAGCACCGGACTGGGCGGCGGCCTTGGCCATCAGCGGCATGACGCCGCCTTCTTTCGTGTACAGCGGTTCGTGCTCCAATGCCTGGCAGGAGACGATAAGACCGCCCTGGATTTGGGTGAAGATTTGTTCGTGGGTCATAGTGAGGACTCCTTTCCATACGCAAAAAGGCTTCCCCCTCGGGGGAAGCTGTCACCGAAGGTGACTGATGAGGGCGGAGCTTACGGCGGCAACCCGTTTACGGGCAACCATCAATAGCTTACCCCTCATCCGGCCCTGCGGGGCCACCTTCCCCCAAGGGGGAAGGCTTGGGGAATGCAAATTATTTCATCAAAATCTTGACCACGGCTTTTCTTACGTGGGTGCAGTCGGGCGTTTTGCAGCTGGGTTTGTGCAGCTCGCCGGGGAAGAAGATGGCGAAACGGCCATCGCCCAGCGTCATGCCGCAGTGCTCGGGGGCGGACTTGAAACCGCAGTCGGCGGTCTCGTCAAAGGCGCCCTCGTCCTTGCCCTCGGATGCCCAGCCCAGGTACTCGCCGCCGGTCAGGTCGATTTGCAGATCGGCGTAGCGGCGGTGGTATTCAAACGCTGCGCCCTCGGCGTCGCGCAGGTCGGCATCCATCACGTTGACAAAAACCTTGTCGCCGTCAATGATGGTCTTGCCGTTTTCCAGCGCATCCAGCGTGTGGCTGTTCAGCCATTCGATGGCGGTGTCCAGGTTCGGGTGCAGGCCCTTGTAACAGGCAATGTAATCGAATGAATCTACGATCATTTTTTTACCCCTTACAGTGCTGCAATGGCTTCTTCAATCATCTTCTGCGCTTCGGCGACGACGGCCTCATCCTCGGGGGCGAGGTTGGCCAGCGGGGCACGGACGCCGCCCAGCTCCAGGCCGTACATCCGGCGCAGGATCTCTTTCATGACCGCGTACAGGTTGCCCTTGGCCTCGCACATCTTGTAGATGATGCGGTCAGCCTTGTACTGGATGGCGCGGGCAGTGGGGATGTCGCCCTTCTCGATCAGCTCGTTCATGCGGATGAACAGTTCGGGCATGACGGCGTAGGTGCCGCCGATGCCGCCGTCAGCGCCCATGACGCGGCCGGAGACGAACTGCTCGTCGGGACCGTTGAACACGGCGAAGCCATCCTCGCCGCGGGCCTGGATGCCGGCATCCTTGAACAGCTGGATATCCTGGGTGGGCATGGAGCTGTTCTTGACGGCGATAACGTTGGGGTTCTTGAGCATGGTCTGCAGCAGGGGCATGGTCAGCGCCGTGCCGGCCAGCTGCGGAATGTTGTAGATGACGAACTCGGTGTTGGGGGCGGCGGCGCTCATGGCGTTCCAGTAGGCGGCAATGGCGTCGTTGGGCAGGTGGAAGTAGATGGGCGGGATGGACGCGATGGCGTCAACGCCGCACTTCTCGGCATGGGCGGCCAGCTCGACGGAATCGGCGGTATTGTTGCAGGCAACGTGGGCAATGACAGTGATCTTGCCCTTGGCCTCGCTCATGACGGCCTCGAGAACGGCTTTGCGCTCGTCCGGGTGCTGGTAGATGCACTCGCCGGAGGAACCGCCGACGTAGACGCCCTTGACGCCCTTGGCAATCAGGTGGCGGGTCAGCGCCTTGACGCGCTCGGTGGAGATAGAGCCGTCCGGTGCGTAGCAGGCATAGAAGGCGGGGATAATACCGCGGTACTTGGTAATGTCTTTCATAAACAAAACACTTCCTGTTCATAAATAGATGGTGTTACGTTGAATTTTGAAGGAGAAGGGTGGTGCGGATATGTGGGATGCGGCGACACAGCGCGTCAAAAAATCACATTCTTGGTTTATGGAATGTGTAGGGGCGACCATCGGCCGCCCGCTAACTTGGCGCAGCATCGCGGTTTCCAGGTCGGTTTTCATACAAGGCAAACGGGCACGGGCGAACAATACTCGCCCCTACAAGAGCTTTTCGACAACCGGAACTTCCGGCGGTCGGATTTTTAGCCCTTAACAGCACCCATCGTGATGCCCTTGGTAAAGTACTTCTGGAAGGCAAGGAACACGATGATGATGGGCACGGCGGCCAGTGCGGCGCCGGCCATGATCAGGCCGTAGTCGGTGGAGTTCTCGGCCTGCAGCTTGGCGATACCAAGGGAAATCGTCAACTTGCTGGTGCTGGACAGCATGATCAACTGCATGAAGTAGTCGTTCCAGGAGTTGATGAAGGTGAAGATGGCCAGCGCACCGATGCCGGGCTTGATGATGGGCAGCGCGATGCGGGTAAAGGTCGTGGCTTCGCTGGCACCGTCGATGCGGGCGGCTTCCAGCATCTCACCGGGGATGCCCTCGCTGAACTGCTTCATCAGGAACACACCGAAAGGCCAGCCGACGATGGGGAAGATGACCGCCCAGATCGTGTTGTACAGGTTCAGGCTGCTCATCTCGCGCAGCAGGGGGATCAGGATGACCTGCTTGGGCAGCGCCATGGCGCAGACGATCAGGGTGAACAGAACGCTGCGGCCGACGAAGCGCTTTTTCGCCAGGGCATAACCGGCCATGGCGGAGGTGATGCAGGTCAGGATCATCGAGGCAACGGCCATAAAGACCGTGTTGATGAGCCAGCGGATGGCGGCGGGCACCTGGGGGCCGGACCACCAGATGATGTCCTTGCCGTCTTTGCTGAAGTTGCTGCTGAACGGCACTGCAAACTCCCACAGGGGGGCTTTCTGGCGGCTGAACAGCTTGGCGTAGTTCGTGGCGACCCACTCACTGGGCCACCATTCGGGCGTGGTGGCGTTGATGGACACCTGCGTCTTGAAGGAGCCGGTGATGATCCAGTACAGCGGGAAGGCAAAGGCAATCGCCAGCAGGATGATGACGATGGTGCTGAACACCATGTAGGGGGAAACTTTCTTCTTTTTCTTTTTGGTCTGCTCAGTGGCAGGCGCAGCGGCTTTCGTTGCTTCCATGTCAAATTTCCTCCTTTCAATCAGACTGCGTGACCTTGAACTGCACAGCGGACAGCACGGCAATCATCAGGGCCAGGATAACGCCCATCGCGTTGCCGTAGCCGTACTTGTACAGCTTGAAGGCGGTGTAGTAGATGTAGTACA
>OJPZ01000536.1_pt1 | contig 18169 bp, 19 predicted proteins | sample 1598611 | NCBI WGS metagenome assembly OJPZ01 (sample SAMN03922494, study PRJEB24848) | human gut metagenome | isolation source: stool sample | host: Homo sapiens | place: Germany | collected 2011-11
TGGGCTCGGAGATGTGTATAAGAGACAGATCGTTCACACTGCCGCCGGGAAATCTGTAAATGTCGGGTGCTTTGCCCGTAGCCTCAAGGACTATCTCATACGCTTCGTTGAAATCTTCGAGAAATGCGTCAACAGATGCGTATATCTTTTCGTAATCGTGAGATGCGGAATGTATTCCTATCGTGTGTCCCGCATTGCTTATTTCTCTCAGTAATGAATAGCAATACTCTGTTCTTTCGGGAACTACAAAGAAAGTAGCCTTGACGTTTTCCTGTCTCAGATAATAAAGCAGATTTTCCGTAAGTACCGAAGGACCGTCGTCAAATGTAAGATAAACGGTGTTTTTGCTATTTTCATATTCGCCGTCATATTTATCTGCATACAGCGTTGGGAAAAGTGAAGTATAGCTGTCCGCACCGGAGGACACGGAACTGTCGGTGCTTTCAACCGCCGATGATGAAGCAGACGTTGTTTCAGGCGCCTTTGTGGTTTCCGGGACAGCCGCCGATGTTTCGGGAGCCGCCGATGTTTCCGGCTTTGCGCTTTCGGTCACAGAAGGCTCCGCTTTAACATTGTCGGAGCTTTCTGTCGCCGAAGACGTTCTGCTCTGATCGTCCGATGTCTGTGACACCTGCGACTGTGCAGAAAGCTGAGAATTCAGCCTATCTATCTCATCCGACTTTTTGCCGTTGTCAACTGCAAGCAATATACAAAGCACCGTAGGCACTATTATCAGTAATGCCGTTACAGTCAGAATAAGATGCTTAAAAAATCTGACACTACCGAAATACAAGCGCACCACTCCCCTTTTACATATATCAGTATAATACTATATTTATCGGCTTTTGTCAAGTAAAGTCGAACCGAAACCCAAGAATTACTGACTTTTTTTCTTAATAATGTATTAGGTTTTTATATTATTGCTGCTATGGCTCAGTAGGCAGAGCACGTCCTTGGTAAGGACGAGGTCACCAGTTCGAATCTGGTTAGCAGCTCCAGGATAATCCCCCATTTTACGCCGTTTGCAAGCGATTGCAGGCGGTGTATTTTTATGCCTTGATTGCAATTTGATTGCAGTATGCAAAACCTATTTATACGTATAGCGCAAAAATTCTTAGCACAACTTACCTCTGGACATGATTCGACTTTTTTGCTATAATTTTAAAACAAGAAAGGAGGATATATGTTAATAGCAATCTGCGACGATGAGCAATTTTTTCTCGACTATTTTGAAAAGACGATCAAGGATTATTACTATTATGACCGTGGGATGACCTGTCAAATAATAAAGTATCTTAACGGACACGATCTAATGGCAGACATAGAAACACAAAAATATAAAATAGACGTAGCCGTATTAGACATTGAGATGCCCGGATATTCGGGGATAGAATTAGTTAAGGACATCCGAAAAATTTGTCCGGATTTACCCGTGATGTTTTTAAGCAGTAATGAGACTTGCGGCGATGTAGCCGTCGAGTATGACCTGTGTGCCTACATATATAAAAGCGCCGGAGAAACAAAACTATACAACGCCTTTGATTTTTTATTAGAGGAAGAAAAAATAGCAAAACAGACCTATGACACGAAAAATATAAGTGTACGAATTTCTGACATCGTATACATCGAAATGAAAAACCACGAGGCTTTATTTCACACAGAATCTGGGATTTACAACGACCGAAATACTTTAAGTAATCTACAGATAGATTCGCGTTTTGATAAGTTTGTTACTTTAAGCCGTAGCTTAATGGTAAATTATAGGTTTATTGCGGATTTAAAAGATGTTGTGTACCTGACAACAGGAGAAACGCTTAAGTACAGCCAATCAAAAAAGGAAAACATATTAAAAAAATGTATTTACTTAAGGGGGCAAAGGTTTAGATAATGTGGAGCTTGATAGAACACTCAGCCAGTCTGGCTGAAGCAGTTATCATCACGGGCTTTACAACAATGGTATTGGGCTATAAAAGCCCCGGACATAAATGTTTAAAATATATAGTTTATACGCTTGTTTCTTTCATAAATATTGCTTTTTTAGCAAATTATTTGCCGGCAAAAGTTTCGGAAACGCTTCCGGGTATATCACAACTTATTATAAGTATGATATTTGCAGTACTTTTTTTGAAAGGAAATCTATTTTTCAAATTTTATATTATATTTATAAATAATTATATGATATTTCTTATAAACATTCCCGTTATGATGGCGTTTAATAGTTTTCTTGACGGTAATGGATTGCACACCGCCGTTTACATACAAGGCGCGGTACGTATAGCTATTTTAGTTATAACAAAGCTGCTGTTTGCGCTTGCCTCATACGGCTTTTACAGATGGTATCGTAAAAATCTCCGTAACGCCGACTTTAGTTTCGGCTCTGCGGAGTGGATAGCTCTGCTTTTTATATGCACAGCCTCCTTTGCGGTGGGGCTATATGTTTTTCAGCAAAACGTAAGCCGTTATAAGCCTTTAATCATGACGTTTGCTTCTCTTATCGCGTTAGTGATTAATGGACTTTCTCTGTACGGGATTTTTCGTTCTGCCCAAAATAAGCAGAAATCTGAGGAAATAAAATTTTACCAGTTTGAAAATAAGGCAATGAAAAAGAATCTTGACGAGTATATAAAAAGAGAAGAAGAGATACGGAGTATTAAGCATGACATCGAAAATGTTGCTGTAACAACAACCAGTCTTTTAGATCATAAGGAGTATGATAAGATACGTGAGCATTATTCACAGTTGGTTAATAGAATACATAGCGGCCGTGTGGTATATACAGGTGTGAAAAATGCTTATATTAACGCAATCATTCAGCAAAAATATGCTGAATGTTATGATAAGATAGATATAAAATGCCATGCAAGCGGCGATTTTAGCAAAACAGAAGGCTTTCAAAATGTTGACATCATAGATATTTGTACTATTATCGGTAATCTCCTCGACAATGCCACAGAAGCGTATACCGACAGCTTTAAAGACTACGAGATTATAATAAAACTTGATGTGTTTGGCGGAGCATACTCGGTTGAAATATCAAACCCCATAGAAAAATCAGTATTAGCATATAATAGTCGCCTTAAAACAAGCAAGACCGACGTCAAAAATCATGGGCTTGGTATCAAAAGCGTTAAAAGACGAGCTGAAAAGTATAACGGCAACGCTGAATTTACAGAGGAAAATAACCGTTTCGTAGCGCGAGTATGGCTTAGACCGGAAGAGTGAAATCCGTCAGAAAGCCGGCTCGAAAATCTAAATCCCTAGTTCTTCAAAGAAAAATATAGATATTTCCAAAGTATAAAAAAATCCCCTCAGACAATTAAGTCCGAGGGGATTTAACTTATTACATCTTCTTTTCAAGCTCCGTATGCAGTCTTTTTATAAAATTCTGTCCGGCAATCCCGTTTTGTTTATAACCCCATTGCCCTAATAGATAATTCACTGCGTTCAGAGTTCCGTCTCCAAACCATATGTTTTTATCCATTCCGTACTTATTTATTCCGGCCTTTTTCGCAAGGAGCAGCAGCTCTTTAAGGGAAAGCACGCCGATAGTGCCGTCGCCCTTCTTGTAGCCCGTTTTGTCCAGTACAGGCTTAGCGGCCGAAACACTGTCAGTCTTAACCGTTATTCCCAGAGTTTTCAGAATACCGTCCGCATAAGCTCTCGCTATCTTACTGTAATTTGCCTTGATATAGTCTGCGTCCGATATCGTATCTACAAATCCGCCCTCCAGCAAAACGGCAGGCGCGGCAGTCAGCCTGATTATTGCGAAGTAGTCTCTGCCGTTAGAATCAAGCTTTGTCTTTACTCCTCTGCTTTTCATAAGCTTTTTCATTTCCGTATTTATGTTTTCGGCAAGCGTTTTCGAAGTACCGCCAACCCTGCTGTAATATACCTCAAAGCCCGTTCCGCCTCCCGCGTTGTAATGAACGTCTATTACAAGATCGGGATTGTACGCGTTGCACATTGCAACCTTGCTGTCCATATCGGTATCTACATCCGCAGTTCTCGACAGCTTATATTCCACTCCCGCCTCTTTGAGATACTGCGCTACAAGCTTTGCGGTCTTAAGGGTATAGTCCTTTTCGGTTATGTATTTGACAGCTCCCGGATCATTTCCTCCGTGTCCTACTCCTATAAATACTTTTTTACTCATAATAAAACCTCTTTTCTTAAATTTGGATATAAAAAATGCGCCCCTTACGGAACGCTTGGTAAAATATTGACTTTTATTACATAATATTGTATAATTTGTTCAAGGCATACCTGAAACGGTAGGCGGTTGCTACCTCCTTACGCCATAAGATACTTTAATCGCCCCCTTTAAGGGCAGGCGAAATAAGCAGGCAAGGAGGTGATAGACATGGAATTATGTTACATAGTTCTGGCTATCGTGCTTCTTGTTGCATTAGATAATGTAATTAAGAACATAAAGAAATAAACCGCCCAGTCTACCAAACTTGCGGTTTATTCATTAAGCTTATAGTGAGGGAGCGACCGTCTATCGGTATGCCCCTTTTTTATTATTATACAACAATTAACCGTATGTGTCAACCGTCTTGGCCGTTTTTATCCTCATTTATTTTCCCTTTAGCGTTCTTTAATAAATTAGCTATCCATTTCGGAATAATATCCGGGTTGCATTCGTAGAGATTCTCGCATATTGATATGCATTCGTTAAGCACTATGTAGCTTCCGATGATTAAACCGAAGGGCAAAGCAAAGGGTACTTCGACAGATACTATTTTTTCAAGAGACATGGGTATGAAGTAGTCCAGAAATACCCCGAAAAACAACGCAGCAAGAAGCGATATCTTTTTCCAGAAGCCGATAAAGCCTCTTTTACTTGACCAGGGTACGCCCGTTATTTTGCTTTTGACAAGTCCCGTAACAAAATCAAATACTATTCCTATCACCACAAAAAGAAGTATAAGCCCGTATTGCTTTGTGACCGTCGCTATAAACCCTCCGACAACGGAAAGTATGTATTTTATCTTATCGTTCATTACATTAGCCCCCTTAATTCCTCTCTTAATTCCTCCGCCTCCGCTTCAAGCTCTTTAAGCTTTTTAACATCGTAATCGTCGACTGTTCCGGTAACGGCGGCTCTCAGCGGTCTGACTGATTCGCCGTCAATCTCTTCAAGCCTTATCTTGATTTCCTCTGCTCTAGCGGCGTTCTGCTTTGCCTGAATCTTTTCGGTATCAAGTAAAAGATTGCCGTTTTCGTCCATGCGGTAATCAGATAAATCAAGCTCCGTACCGTCCGGTATGCCTCCCATGCTTGCTACCTGTATTATGTTTCCATTTACATCTTTTCTGATCTGCATAAAAATCCTCCTTTAAATAATTGAATATATTTGTATATTTCCTATAACTCCAACCGACTGCTCAAGCGTAAGGATTGAGGGGGAATCGGAAGTCATTGAAGCCGTTATATAGCCTCTCATATCCTTAGCGGCCTGCGGACCGCTTGATGTGATATACGAAGAGGACGGGATTCCGCCGTAAAGCTGCACGCTGTTTCCTTTGCTTATGTAGGCTATCGGGATAAGAGTTGTTATACCGCAGTTCAGTCCATTGGCTCCAACGCCGTATGTCTGTAAAAGTACTGCCGAATAGCTGGCAAGATCTTGTATTGTAACGGATCCCCCCGCCGTAGATATAGCGCCGGAATACAGCAGATTTCCGCCGGACGAAGATTTAAAATATTTCGCTGTCAAAGTACCGGTATACGGATTAACAAAAAACTTGGTCGACTTTCTTGTAACCCCAACGCCGGCGATGTTATCGGGGCTGTCTGCAAACAGAATCCCATAGTTGCTATTTACACTTTCGGTAGTAGTCTGTCCGACATTATGCTGGTCTCCAGCGTACCTATAATTAACTCCGTCATATGTGAATTCATATATGTCGTTAGCTAAAATTTTCAATGATTTTGATGTCATTGTCGCGCCATGATACCATACGGGTTTATCGCCGGTACTGTTTACATTCAAGGATATGCTATCAGCGGTATTTGTCGATGTAAATCTAATCTTAATAGTCGAGCCGACCGTTAACGAAAATCCTGGACACGATATTATTTTGGCGGCAACCCCTCCCCCCGTAGAGCAAACCCCGTAATTTACAATTGAAGACGTTCCGTCGAAAGCTAACCCGTTTATTGTTCTTGCGGTTTCAAGCTTTTCAGCGCTTACGGCCGCCCCGCCCGGCGTTGTACCGCCGGCGGCGTTTCCAGAGCCTATTTTGCTAAGCGCCTCTGCGGCGTTTTTATCAGCGTCATAAACGCCCTGCTCTAAATGATTGAAGTTATCGGCGGACATTGGCGTTCCCTGCTGAACTATCTCGCCCGCCGGATTAATACTATAGGTACCGTCCGTATTGTTTTTTAAGGTGTAATTATTATTGGAAAGCACATGATCTTTCCAATTTGTTTTTACATAACTCATGACGCCATTCCTTCCCGCAGATAAACAGTCATCTTCATAAGAAAACTATTGTCTGCCGACTTTAATATATTTTCACTTTTTTCTCCCGCTGTGTTACCGTATCTGTCAACTAATCTTACAGCCGTTATTGTTCCGCCTTCGCCGACCGGGATTTCAATTGTATAAATGCGCTTGGCGCCGTTAACGGCTGAACTCTTTATAGTTGCCGTTTTCCATACTCCGCCTATTTTATACTCGAATTTGCTGATCAAATCCGAAATAAGAATACAGGATGTTGATAAAAAACTTTCTTTCCAAAACATAATTAACCTCCTAAGCCATCAATAACTGCCCGCATATAAACCGGCCGCATTCTGGAATTCTTGAACTGTAATATTCGCACTCGAATATCAATTCAATAGGAACAACGCAGTTAATAGACAAATTGTATTGTATATGGGCAGGAAGCTTTTCCGATAATAAAACGTTAATATCCTTTATATTTATAAGCTGACTGTTTCCGTGCTCCGCCAATATATTTAATACGTTGTTTCCTTTTTCATCGTATGGTGAAAAACTGCATTCAGCTTCGGCGCCTGTATAAGTCTTTATCATTTCGCATACGGAGGTTGCCGAAGCCTTTCCGCTACCTGCAAGATAGGCTTTTACAAGCCTTCGCCTCTCCTCTAAAGGTTTTCCTAAATCGGATTTTATACCGAGAATGTTTTCATATGACGTTATAACGCCGCTGTCAGCGGTATCAAGAAAGCAATCAGACAATATCCGTTCTATACAAGCTTCAAGATCGTCCGCCAATTTTCCCTGCGCCTTTAGAATTTCTTTCATTTCATAAATTTCCCTGTAAAATAGCGGGTAATATGTAATAAGCTCTTCATAATTATTTTGATAATAGCGGTTATATAGATTCAACATCAATCACCCCCGTAACCGGTACGTTATTATTATCAACTGTTATATTAGCGTCGCCTGCATTAATGGTAAGATTGCTATAATCCACAACATTATCAATGCCGGCAATAATGGCGCCGACTGCTGATGTTCTTATAACAACCTCCTCACTGTCGGGAGTTTCCATAACAATGGACTTCAAATAAGCAGCTATCCTGCTTTCAATTTCAGCTTTAATATCCGCCAATGAAACTTCGGAGTTAATTTCTACGGAAACGCTTATATCAATAAATTCCCTTACGGCAGATACCGCGGTGAAATGCGCGCCAATCCCTGCCGTGCCCTCGCCGAGCCCGTCGCCGACATTATACGTCGTCCCGCCCACAAGTACAGTTAAACCCTGCGTATTTGGATCTACGTATTGCTGTACCTTATTTACTATGCCGCTTCCACAATCAAGACCGGAGGGACTTATCAACACGGCCTTGACAGTATTGGGACCGTTCCATAAAGGATAAATTCTTGCCTTGCCCACACCGTCAACGCTTTCACACCATATGCGGTAATGCTGCTTATTTCCGTTTTCTCCTGTACCGGATATCTTATCCTTCAATCTGCGTCTGAGACTTTCATCATCTTCCGGATCAGCGCCGTATTGTATAATATTGCCGAATTCCGCGCTATTCAAGGCGGGCGCGCTGTCCACGGGAACGGCGTTTGTCCCGGGATAAATGCCGTTATAACTCTCTCCGGGCTCTTCCGCTGTAAAAACATTTCCTGAAAGCGCAAAATACATACCGTTATAAAAGAAACGCGCATTTTCTTCCGCTACAGTTCCGATAAGAATAGCTTCATATTCGGCATTAACAGCGGCATGCCTTTCAATCCCGTATTCAGAGGCCTTCATATCAAGATATTCCCCCGAAGCTGTGTCTATCTGAGAAAGAGAAAATATAAGCTCGAGATCAGTATAAAGTTTTGCTATTTTAACTAGTATTCCCGAAACCGCGTCGTAAAATATGCTTCCCTGCCTCGTATCTATGTCTTCGGGGGCGTTATCAAGAACGTCTTTAAGAAGATTTTCGTATGTGTTGCTTTCAAACATTAAAACACCTCGCTTATTTCAGTTTCACCGAAAATTGTATCTGCTCTGAATGAGATATAGGCTTCATCATTTTTAAAGCTAATATCAAAATCATATACGTCAATTATTCTTGTGTCCTGTGACAAAGCGTCTCTGATAAGCTCCGGAACTACCGTTTCTATCAGTTCTTGAGTAACCGATCTGTCATGAACCATATCGCCGACCTCGCTTCCGTAATCGTCGTTATAAATAAGATTACTGAAACGCGATGTTATAATCGCTTTTTTTATAGCCTGGTTTACAGCGTCCAGACCGTCGGTAGTTCCGGCAATCCTTCCGTTGTCTGTATCAAGCCTGTAAGTTCTCGACGGCCTTTCCGCCTCCTCCTCGATATCGGTAATCGGTATTTCAATGTCAACCGGCATTTAAATCACCGCCTTATCCAAAACATAATATTTTTTACCGTTATTAAAAGTTAAGATATGTACATATTCTCCCACGACAAGATTCTCCGCGAGAATCCTCTCGGGGATAACTAACCCCTTGCTTAATATAAGTTTATCGTCGTTTAAAATCTGTACATGCAAAGGATTTGACCGTACTACCTTTCCGATAACAATTTCGTTCTGACGCGGCATAAGCCGCTGTATCAAGTGCTTTATACTTGTACAATCATTCATTATATGCCTCCTCATTCGTTTACGGAATTGAGCTTAAGGCTCATTTTGTAGCTTCCGTCTTTAAAGGTGTGTGTATCTTCGTCCACATAAAACGTCTGTTTGATTCCCAGCTCGTTTATGATTACATATACTCCTGTTCCCGATATGACGTCCGGAATGCCGAAAGCCTCAACGTCAAGGCTTATTTCCGGCGCGCTGATCTCTTTGAGAGTTTCGTCTATGTGCTGATTCAGCTTTGCCTCCGACATATCGTCGTCTTTTTTTTCAATCTCCTGAAAGATACCTATAAGATTTTCCATATCCTTATTTTTTCTTACAGCAAAAACCGTATCCTCATCCGAGTATATTTTCAGCCTTGTTTTGATGTCCTCGATACTTTTTTTATAGCTGTATGAAGTCATATTAGAGCCTGTTTCAAGTACCCATTGAAGCATATTTTCACGTCTCTTTACAAGACTCAGTATGCCTTTGGATGAATGCACATAGTATTTTGTTCCGGTTGCTTTATAATCCTGACTTATTGCGTCCATAACAGCGTCCCACGCTGTTGTTTTTGACTTGGTAAGCTCCGGTATCTTATATTTCGTTTCAGCAACCTCGGAATATTTTATACCGAAGCGTTTGCATACGTCTATAAAAATATCGTGCACGGTTTTATTTTCGTACACGAAGGTATCCTTATTATTAGAAAGATATATACCGTTGTCATAAGCGGTTATCGGCATTTTTCGGCTGTCGGACTGCTGCTGCGACATTATTATACCGCGAAACAATTCCTTGCCCTTATAGCTGAAAATAAGGTGGTTTCCTCTTGTCACGTCGATTCCGCTTACCGCTTTATTCATTCCGCTGTTATCGTCCAAAAGAGATATACTGACAGAACGCGCCGCCGAGCCTTTCCGCCCTTTCCACTTTATACTTTCCGCCAGTCCAGAAATGTCATAGGCTCGACCGTCTTTATATAAAATCAGTGAAATATCCGGCATACCGTCCTCCTTCTAAGGTATTGTAAGCACCTGACCGGCTTTTATCAAATTCGGATTAGAGCCTATAAGCTTTTTATTCGCATTATAAATCTTTGTATACAGAGAACCGTCTCCGTAAAACTTTTTAGCGATATTATATAAGCAATCTCCGGATTTAACCGTATAGGTCTTAGGTATATTTTTATTATTAACTCTCGTACTTTTGCTTTTTTCAACGGACGCTTTTTTCTTATTTTTATCCAAGTTAATCTGTCTGACTCGTGCGCTGCGGTACTCCTTAAGCGTTAAAGAATATTCATAGGTCCCGACGTCTCCGCCGCTTTCGGAATACTGAAAGCTTTCGACAGTTACATACATAACTATTCCGCATTTCGCCACGGTAAATCTAACCGGCTTTTTATTAGACATCCAACTTGAAAAAAACATCGCGTATGCAGCCGGAAACAAGGGCTTTTTAACGCTGCACCCGGGAAAGTAATGCGCGGGAAAGACGCTTGAAAAAGAAATCTGTATAGCTGAACGCTCGTTTAAAACAATAACCTCTCCAAGCCCCGCAACCGTAACGCTGCCGTTATTAGCAGTTCGTTTAACGGTCAATGTTTCGGGATTTACCGGAAGCTGTAGCTTAGTCTTGCCGCCGTCGGCTTCAAACCAAAACTGATATCCGTTAGATTTCATAGAAGGATTCCCCCTCTTCAAATATTTCCTGCTCAACAATACCCATTAGCACCGGCTTTATGTAATCGCTGAGAATTGAAACCACCTGCTCCTTGCTCATGTTACTTTGTATATTTACAGATCCTTTTCCAGTTATATCAAGGGATATTTCCTTTTTGGATACCGTTTCAGAGTTAGCGTCAAATTTCTCGGCTGAAAATGATTTTGCAGGCGGAACATATAGCGGTTTCTCAGTGATAGCAGAAATTATCCTGTTTGTTTCATCTGCTGGGAAAACTTTACTGCCTTTTTGTCCTATTATAAGCTCAGGACCTTCGTCTCCGGCTATAAAAACATCGTCTGAATAGGTTGTGCCGGTCGCATTTGTCTGTATTTTATAAGTGTTTCCGGTGTTCGAAGCTGACTCAGGCACTGAAACATTCGGAACAGAACTAAACGCACCTGATACTTGTTTTGCAATAATATTAGCTTGTTCAACGGCTTTAGCTCCTCCAATTTTAAGCTGATGAATATACCCATCCATGGTAACTTTAGCAGCATTTGCAGCAGAGCCCTCAAGTCCCATTCCATCAACAGCCTCTCTAACATCTTTTTGCATATCTTCAAGCTTTTTTGAAAACTCTGTTTCGACATCAGCCATATTTCTGGCAACTTTATCTTTCATTTCGGATAATTTGTCAAACGAGCCATTAAGTTCGCCAACTTTTGCCGCAGCTGTCTCAGAATCCATTTTGCCGAGCTCTTCTGCAAAAGCTACGGCTTGTTCCGGATTCAACTGTTCAATAATATTATTGTCGATTCCTATTTCAGAAAGGCTCTTTAACGCCTCCTCGTACTGACTGAAATATTCGAACTGACTTTCAAAACTTTGGACCGCCCCGTCAAAAGAAACAGTATTTTCAAAATTCATCTCAGCTTCTTCGAATAATCCGAACATTCCGTCTAAATCTGTTCTTACAGATAAAAAAGCTTCGTCATAGGCTTCCGCAAGGTTTAATATCTCCTCCTCACGAGCACTCCATATATTTGATATGGCTTCTTCACGGGTTAGAGCGGTTTCGGTTTCTTCGGCTGATTTTGTGACTTCCTCTCCCGCCATCGCAACTTCCTGTAACGAATCACGTAGCGAGTAGTATGTTTCCCCTGTTCCGTCAACAGTATCGGCATGCGTTTTTAATAACGCATCATATTTTTCATATTGGGTTTGCAAATCTTGAAGATTTTCAAATACCTCATCAACCTCATTGGGTTTTACCTTCATCTTTTCTGCGAGATCATCTAAATCCGCTTTTGTACCAACAACCCCATCTGGATCAGGATCCATGATACGATCGTATTCAGTTTTGAATGGGGCAAGTTCTATAGATTTATCGCGAAAGCTTTTATACGCGTCCACGTATTCAGATTGCATGTCGGGGTCAGAAAGATAGTCCATGGAGACTTTTAACTTTCTGTTATCACTTGTTTCCATTAAATTATCAACAAGTCGTTCTGGATCAAAGCCTGTTAATTCACCCGTATCATAATTAACCTCGATATTACAATTAAAAGTATCATTAAGATAATCAGCGTAATTAGCCATCAAATCAAGATCAGTATTCGTAATCTGTGCTTTATCTGATAACGCAGTCAATTGGGCAATTGCAACCAAACCGCTTTGTTCTGATTGATCAATTGATTTATATGAATTGTCAATTTCGCTTGTTAAAGAATTATAAGAATCAGAAAGTTCTGTTATCTTCTGTTCCATCTCTTCAGCAACTCCGCCGCCTTTTTCATACTGGGCGTTCAGCGTATCAAGTTCTTTGGAAAGACTTTTCGCGGCTTCTGAATTTTCTCCGTATAACTTGCAGACGTTTGCGTAAGCAGTCTCGGTACTGTCAATTTCTATCCGGCATTGCTCAAGCGTGCCGTTATAATCTTCAACAGCGTCCTCTGCCGAATTAAAATGGTGTATAAGCCCGCCGATAGCCGCTCCGGCTGCTGCAACTCCTCCGACTATTAATCCTACCTTGGTTTTAGACAAAGTTAAATTAAAAGTATTAGTTACAATGTTCAAAGCTTTCACCGCCGCGGCGGCGACTGTAACCGTTCCAATAAACCCTGCTCCCGCGACAGTTATGCCGGTTATTCCCTCTACGACGACGGGGTGTTTTTCAGCAAAATCCGTCATCCATGTAAGCGCGCTTGTTCCCATATCGGCAAACGCTCCTATTGTGGGAGTCAGCGTATCGCCGATTGCTATTTTAAGATTATTGGCCGCGTTCTGCGTCATTGTAAGACGCGATTCAAGCGTGCCGTAACGCATATTCGCCTCATTTGCAAGAGCCGTATTTTCTTCCCAGGCTTCCCCCGCAAGACTTACCGCGCCCGCAAGCCCGCTGCTGTTATTCGCAAGGGATTTTACCGCATTAGAAAGCCTGACCTCGCTTATGCCCATATTTTCAAGAATTACGGTAGCGGTTTCCCCGTTTCTTTCAACGTCGTTTAAGCCGTCTATAAAGGAATAAAGAGCGTCGACAGCACGGTGTTCAAACATGTCGGCGAACTGCTCACAGCTCACGCCGGCTACGGAAGCAAAATCTTCTAAGCTGCTGTTTCCCGTTTCAACGGCAACCTGAATATCCGTCATTAGCTTAGACATAGCGGAGCCGCCCGCTTCAGCCTCGATTCCCACAGAAGACATTGCCGCGGAAAGTCCGAGAATATCAGATTCCGACATGCCCGCAAGAGTTCCGGCGGACGCCATTCTTGTTGACATTTCAACTATATCCGCTTCTGTTGTGGCGAAATTGTTGCCGAGCGCAACTATGGCAGAGCCGAGATTTTCATAATTGTCAGCCGACATATTAGTTATATTGGAAAATTTCGCAAGGGACGAAGCCGCCTGCTCCGATGACAGATTGGTAGACTCTCCGAGATTTATCATTACTTCAGTAAAGTCCGTTATATTTTCGGTGGCGATTCCAAGCTGCCCCGCTGATTCGGCAACGCCTGCGATCTCGGTAGTAGAGGACGGAATCACAAGAGACATTTCCTTTATATCGCCGCTTATTTCAGCGAGCTGTTCTTCGGTCCCGTCAACCGTCTTGTACACTCCGGTTACGGCGCTTTCAAACTCTATCGCCGCGCTTGCGGCGGAAACAAAACCGTCCTTTATTTTGTTCAGCGCGGCCACTACCCCGATAGTTGCAAAAGCGTCCTGGATAAGCTCTCCCGCATTAGCGGCTTTGTTTCCTAAAGTTTCACTCTCGCCGGATGCCTTTTGCAACGCTTCGCCGTATTCTTTAGCCTCGCGCTCAGACTTGTTCAGCGCGTCCGCAACCTTTTGCTCCGCATTAGCGGCTTTGTTGGAAGCCGCATACATTTTTTCTTCCGCTTGCGCGGACGCTTCTGTGGCAGAAGCATTTTTTCTTGCCGCCGCTGCGGCTTCCTCCGCTTTTTTCGCCTTTTTTTCCGACTTCTGGGCAACTTTTTCAAGACTTTCAGAAGTCTTTTGCGCCTGAACTACCTCGTCGTTCATGGAATCGGTCACTTTATCAACCGTCATTAGCTGACTTTTTAAGCTTTCATGAAATCTTTTAGCCTCTGCCGCCGCCTGTGCGTCTATATTTGCCTTATTTCTGGCTTTTTCCGCGGCCTGTTCAAGTTTGCGCGCCTGATCGGACATTGCGTCTGCTAATAATCTTGACGGCGTAACGGCTCCCGTTGAATTGCCGGAAAGCTTAGAAAGAGAAGCCGCCGCTTCGGCGGAGCTTTTGGATGTGTTTAGCAGCGCAGAATCAAGCCTAACGCTTGACTTTTCCACATCAACTATCGCGTTAACTCCGGTATCGCCTAACCTGACCATAGCTGCGCTCATTTCATCTACCATTCTAAATTTAGCGGTATACTCACTCTTCAAAATCTCACTCCTCTCTTAAGCATAGCAAGAAAAATTTCAATATCAGTCCTGCAAGGGTTTTCTGATTCGCATACCTCAGACGCGATATAGAAGAGCCTGGTCCTCTTAGACATTTTTTCAAACTCCTCCATACGCAGTCCGTGACGCTGCCATAAAACATGCGCCCAATAAGAATCGCTTCCCTTGCAGGATATTAGTTTTTTGCTTCTTCAACCAGATTATTTTCGGTTTCCTTTTTAGACTGCATTAGCCCGAGAGCCGTCATAACAGTGTTGAATACCTGGTCGTACTCGCCGCGCTTTGAAAAAACCTTAAGCGGCATTTCTGTCTTATCATAGCAGTGATAAAAATCCATAAGCTCCTTATCGCAAAGATTCGGAAATACAAGAGCTTCAGCAATTATATGACGGAACGCCCTCGGCGTATCGTTTTCAGTCTGGAAAACAACCTCTCCGTTTTCTATATACGGTTTACCGTTGTTATCGAATGCGACGCTTCTCTTTCGGTAACTGTCGGTAATTTTTCTTATTCTTTCGCCTGATAATACTTTAATTTCCATTTGAATCGGCTTACCGCTTTCATCCTTAAAGCTTTCCGGAGCAGGCGCCGTAATAATCTCTTCCTTTTCCTCTCTCATAAAATAGCTTAAATTCTTTGTCATAATAAAAACCTCCATAATATTATTTTTTCGGGACAGTTTTAAGCCTTAACCGTTTCGGGCAGGAATAAAAATGCGCCCCGTTAGGAGCGCTTGACATTTTATAAAATTATGGTATAATAATAAATGAAAAGGGGCGTCTGCGATAAGCGGTTCACCTCCGAATACAGCGTAAATAATAATCGCCCTATGTAGGAGTGGGGCGGTTATTTTCTTTTATTATTGTTACCAAGCTTAACTATTTCAATAATTACAAGTAATAAAGTAAGTATTTCCATTATGCCCATAGTAACTCACCTCCAATACTGGAGGAAGAATTGAACCGCCTACCGTTTTATGCAGACACCCATACGGTTATTATACCACGGGTGTCTTTTTTTGTCAATTTATGTTTAAACTATAATGTCCTTAGCATTGAATGAAATCGAATCGTCAACAACGTCCCCGCTACTGTCAAGGGACGTAAGTATAATGTCCCCCGTAAATATGCAGCCTACCGCCGTTATTGTATCCGAGCCGTAATCTCTGTAATAGTCCGAGCCTTTATCGTCCATTACGCCTTGAATAGTAAACTCCGGCTCCACGCCGTCCTTTTGGTATCTCTGTACTATTTCCTTTAAAAACGGGGTAGACCGTCTCCGCGTTATCATTCCGGTTATAGTAAAGCCTTTCCATCTTGTACTAGGGGAACGCTCCCCTAATACCTTTCCTGTATATGTCTCCGGTGTAAATTTAATCTCGCACTTTACACAGTCAAAAATTTCCTCGCCGTCTATAAATACTTTTCCTTCTGTAAGAACAATAGGTTTTTTGTTATAATCAGACACGATTTATACCTCCTTATCTTGTTTTAATAGTAAAATAAAGCTTTTCCGCGCTGTCAACAGGCTCTATAGCAACGTTAAAATAAGTACTGTCTCCCTTGCTTATTCCTCTGTCAACCGCAAAGTCGGAGCTGTAGTCAACGTTCTGTATTGCGCCGGCTTCATAAAATTGCTTCAGAATGGCTCTACCCATACCATCCATGATATCCCAGCCTGTTTCATTATTGTTATACTTATTCGGCGGGAAATTCGCTCTAATATTTTCTGCGAATGTATCTAATACCCTCAGCACTCGGTTTTTACTGTAAGATTTATCTTTCTTTTCTGTAAAAGTAATGAGACTGTTAATATCATATTCCACAACAACATCTCCGCTTTCAGAATACGAAAAGAAAAACTCGCCGTTTTGAATAGCTGCAACAGCCTGCTCATGGGTTTTCGGAGCGGCAACCTTTTCAGCTCCGACATAAATTTTCTGGGTATTACTTTGAGTATTGCCGGCAGAAGCGTCCGCTCCGGCAACCCATGCGGTAGCCTGAGCATTAGTAAGCGTTTCCCCGTTAATGACAACTGAATTTGTTACGTTAATAATACCCTCATAATCAGCTTTATAATCTGCTACAACAGCTTTTACTCCGCGCCCTACATTTTCACGCAGGTACCGTATCTTAGTTTTACAAGCCGCAAGCAGCGATTCTTCTGTTACAGGAAACGCCAGAGTATTGAAATTAACGCTTTCCATATCATCAAGAAAGTCAGATATGTCGGAATTTGCCGCAACAGAATCTGTTCCTCCGGTTAAGGTTACTCCTGCAACCGATTCGAGTTCCGCCGATTCGGCTGCTGAAAAAACAATATAATTGCTTTCTGAAAGAGCCGCCGCCTCAGAAATCCCCTCAAACTGTTCTTTAGGCGAGCCGCTGAGGTAAACCGTGACGTCAAATCCCGATACGGGATTAGCTGCTACCGAATAACTGATGTCATTTCCTCTTGAGCCCCCGTATTTTGCCTCCGCAGTAAGTCCTCCTCCCGAACCGGACGCTTTGGCTCCGCCCTTTACGATATACACAATAACTGTCTGCGCGCACTTAAACGCTTCCCTAATCAATAGCATAGACGGGTTATCATCGTAAACGCTGTAGCCGAGTTTTTCATAAGCAGAATCAGCTGAATCGTCGGATATTGTGATAAACTCCTTTTCGGGACCGTACGAATGATTAACAAGAGGTATCAATACTGTTCCTCTATCGGATGTTCCTAATAACTGCTGATTTGCAGATTCAAAATTTATGTATGTTCCCGGTCTTATTTTTCCGACCGATTTATCAAATGTTCCTCCCGCCATTATTTTACCTCCTTGTTCTGCCATTTTGTTATAACAGATTTCATTTCTGCGACGGTATATTTTCCAGTCAGACCGTACGACGCCCCGTCAAAAGTACTTTGGGATATCCCGAAAAGCTTCAAGCAATTTTCCCTCAGCTTTTCAATAGAATACTTAGTCTGCGGCGGGTCTGCCGTCGCGGCTTGGGATTTTACTTCTTCTTTTTTTATCATAATTTACCTCCGTTAATATAGAACAACTCCACCAGCTCCGCCTCTTCACACGTATACGGTGTTCGACTTATCCAGTCAAGCTGAAGCTGATATGCGCATTCGTCAACTTTTTTTATATTTATATTATTTATCCGCATTAATTCGCCGGTCTTTTTCCCGTTTGAATCAATTAAAGGGATAAGTCGACGTCTACGGACAATATCATGATAAGCAAGCATTGCAAGCTCATAGGCAAGCTCTGTTGTACTGTGAAAGAAATTTACATACAATATATATTCAGAACCGTAAGAGCTCAGTGTATCCGGTTTAAACTCTATTTCCGGCGATGGGAAAAATACTGACGGAACAATAAAGCTTTCCGGAATATTATGATAATACGGAGCAGGACTACCCGCAGAATCAAGTATAACTCCTGTCTCTTATACACATCTCCGAGCCCACGAGACTAAGGCGAATCTCGTA
>OJPZ01000547.1_pt1 | contig 17899 bp, 9 predicted proteins | sample 1598611 | NCBI WGS metagenome assembly OJPZ01 (sample SAMN03922494, study PRJEB24848) | human gut metagenome | isolation source: stool sample | host: Homo sapiens | place: Germany | collected 2011-11
GGTCGTTTACTTGCAGTGTCAGGCTGCAATGCTTGTTGAGGTCGTATCCGGCACTGAAGTTCAGTGTGTGCAGAGTCTGTTGCTTGATGTCTCCCAGATTGGATACGCCCACCGCATGGATGCGGCTGCCTTGCAGATTGTATAGTAAGGCGAGGTTCAGTTGCCGTTCTTCACCGAAGCGGGGAGAGTAGGTGAGGTCTGCATTGGCCAGAATGGGAGAGGCGCCTTGCAAAGGACGTTCCTTGTTGGTGTAAGCGCCGCCTTCGGGCAGTTTTACGTTGGTATACATATAGCTGAGGTTAGCGCCCAAACGCAAGTCTTTTATCAATTGTTTGCGGAATTCCACTTCTACGCCGGCAGCCATTCCGTTGTCCGCATTCCGGAAGCTGTGCAGGGTAGCTCCGCCTTGCAATGCCTGGATACGTTCTATCGGGCTGTCGAGGTATTTGAAGTAACCAGTCAGCGAAATCATGTCTCCGTTTTTGCCGAAGCGTTCGTAACGCAAGTCGAAGTTGTAGTTGTAGCCGTTCTGCAACTCGTCATTACCGCGGATTTGTGCCGAACCGTAGGATTCCTGATAGAGGAAGGGAGCCATTTCGATGAATGATGGACGGGTAACGGTACGGGATGCGGAGAAACGGATACTGTTGGTGTCGTTTATTGTGTACTTCAGATTTAGGGTGGGGAAGAAATCGTTTTTATCCAGATTGCGCCGTTCGGCATACCAGTCGCCGCCGTCAGTGGCATAGTCCACCCACTGTTTGCTTATTTCGTAGCGTACGCCGAGGTTTACAAGTAATGACGGTACGGGGTAGAAGTCGGTCAGCAGGTATCCGGAGTAAATTTCATTTCCTGCGCGGTAGCTGTCTTTGGGTTGCATCACGCGTTGTACCGTTACGTTTCCGTCTGCTATGTTCTCTTGGTTCAGGAAGCCGTCTGTATCGTAGATGTCGGTAACGGTGGGATTAATTTTGTTCAGGTTGTAGTAGAAACGGGTTGCTTTGTAGTCGCGGCTTTTATTTTTATAGTTGAAGCCCAGTTTCAGAAAATAGTTTTCGTTCCACTTCCAGCGCAGGGCGAGGTTGCCGTTCCACTCCTTTTCATCCAGGCTGCCGAAATAGCGCATGGTTTCCTGGCGGTTCAGTTTGAACAGGCCGAGTGTGCCGTCATCATTCTTTATGTACATCACTTGGCGTCTGTCCGGTTCTTCGCTTCCTGTCTTGCTGTACGACCCGCCCCAGGTCAGTTCCCAACGGTCTTGTTCGCCGAAGTTGTGAAGGCCGTTCAGTTGGTGGTTCTGCAAAGTGTAGATATGTGTGATGTTATTGCTTCCGGTCAGCTCGTGGTCTTCGGCATCTATTCCCTCACGGCGTTGGTAAGTGTCTGTGGCATTACGCGTATAGAAGAAAGTATAGCCTATGCGGTCGTGCCGGCGCAGCGTGTAGCCTATGTATCCTAATGCGGCGAGTTTCAGTTCTTGGGCATAGCTGTCGTATGAGAAGTTGTCCTGTACATTGCCGGTTGCTTCCAGGGTTTTATAGAAAGCGTTGTCCATATTCTGATAGCCGTTGCCGGCGCTTACGGATGCCAGTATGCTGAGCGTTTGGCCGTCGATGCTGATGTTCTTGCCGAAGCCGAAGTTGCCGTTGAAGTCTGGCAGGGTTGATTTCTTCTTTACGGCAAACGAGGTGTCGAATATATTTCTGGTCTTTACATAGTTGTCAAAATCCGACAGAGACATATCGAGTGCCGCCTGGTCCACACCGGAAGTCTTGAACAATGAGCCGTTGCGGTTCATCTGATAGCGGTCTTTGCCCAGGGTATTGAACTTCCCGCCGGTGTTGAAACTGATGCTGAAGAAATCTTCGGCGATGTTCTCTTTGGTACTGATGTCTATATGTGCACCTGAATAGTCGGCAAAGGCTTCCGCGTTATATACCTTGCTCACGGTGATGTTCTGTATGGTGCTCGATGGAAATAGATCCAGCGGAATCAGCTTGTTGTCGGGATTGGGAGAGGCGATGGGAAGACCGTTCAGGGTAGTCGTGCTGTATCGGTCGCCCAATCCCCGTACAATGAGTTGGCCGGCATCGGCAATGGAGATACCGGTAATCTTTTTTACCCCTTCTTCCACATTGCTTATACCTTTGATGCTCATCTCTTTTGAGCCGATGTTTTCGATGGCGAGTGTCGCTTTCCGGCGTTCCATTTGCAGGGCACGTTCGCCCTCAAGGTTTTTCCGGGCCACTACGGATACTTCACCCAAAGCCTGTGCGTCGCTTTCCAGTTCGAAGTTCAGTATGACATCGGCTTTGCCTGTCTTTACATTGTTTACAACGATGTCTTTGTAGCCTACATATTTAATGGATAATGTGTAAATGCCGTTTGTTACATTCAGGGAGTAGTTTCCGTCCATATCGGCAATGGCGCCTTGTGTGGTTCCTACTATCTGTACGGTAGCTCCGGTCAGCGGTTCCCGGGTCTGTTTGTCGGTAATGGAGCCTTTGATAGTACCTGCCATGACTGTCATGACAGAAAGTGCAAGGAATAAAATAAGGAAGAAAATCTTTCCTAAATCTAATTTTGTACTCATCTCTTTTATGCGTTTCTTAATCCGCTGCAAAGATGCGCCGAACGTGTTTCAAGAGTGCTACATACGTTATACATTCTATTTTCGTTTGTATTAAGGAGTTGTTACTTTATAGCAAAAAAAGGATATTTTATATCAAAATAGTTATTCTATAATGTTTTTAAGGTTGATATTTTTGTTGCAGTAAAACACTGTGTTCGAAAACGCTAATTTAAACTAATTGTAAACCAAGATTATTCTATGAGAAGCAGGAAGAAAGAAGGAGTATATTTTATGAGTATACTCAAACGTCAGGTGCTGTTTGTGCTCTTTGCTTTTGCAGCAACCTTGTGCGTATTCGCGCAAAACAAAACAATCACAGGACTTGTAGTAGACGGAAACGGTGAATCCATCATCGGTGCCAGTGTTCTTGTCAAAGGGACAACGAATGGAATTATCACTGACATTGACGGTAAGTTCACACTGAATGATGTGCCCGAAGCGGGAGTTATCCAGATCAGTTATATCGGCTACAAGACTCAGGAAATCTCCGTTAAGAACAAGACCAATCTTAAAGTGGTGCTTGTAGAAGACAACGAAATGCTGGATGAGGTAGTGGTAGTAGGCTATGGCGTTCAGAAGAAATCGGACGTTACCGGCGCCATGATTCGTGTAGGTTCCGAGGAACTGAATTCACGTCCGGTAGCCAACGCCTTTGAAGCTATGCAGGGCAAGGCAGCCGGTGTAGACATTGTCAGCAATGAGCGTCCGGGCGAAGTGGGAACGATTAACGTGCGCGGTGTGCGTTCCTTGAGCGCCAGCAATACCCCGCTATATGTAGTGGATGGTATTCCTTATGAAGGAGATATCTCCGCTGTCAATTCACAAGATATTGAATCAATGACAGTGTTGAAAGATGCTGCTTCTAATGCTCTGTATGGTGCACGTGGTGCCAATGGTGTAATCTTGATTACTACCAAGCGTGGTAAAAGTGGGGAAGCCCGTGTTACTTTTGACGCTAAATGGGGTGTGAATAAACGTGGAGTACCTAATTATGAAACAATTACGGATCCGGCTACATTCTATGAATTAAACTATTCTTCTATTTATAATGCCGATTTGAAAGGATATGCGGCAGCCGGAGATTTGGCTAAAGCTAATGCGTACGCTAATCAAGCAATGCTTTCTTCTACATATTTGGGATATCAGGTGTATTCCATTCCTCAAGGACAGCAACTGATCGGTATGGATGGCAAATTGAATCCTAATGCGACATTAGGTTATTCTGATGGTACATATTATTATACTCCGGATAATTGGTCGGATGAAATTTTTGAAAATAACCTGCGTCAAGAGTATAATTTAAGTATCAGCGGTGCGACTGAAAAAATGAATTATTATATGTCTATCAAGTGAAGCCTTGGCTGAAGATGGGAGGAAATGTATCATTTACTCATTATGATAGCCGTGAACAGGATACTGAGGGTGGTACATCAAATGCAAACATCTTTTATGCATCAAATATAATGGGAGCCATTTATCCTATGTATGTTCGTGATGCACAGGGTAATATTATGGTAGATAATCGAGGTTTCCTTCGTTATGATTATGGAAAGCCAGGACAAGATTCAAATGGTAGCCGTAATACGATTCCTAATGCAAATCCGTTGGCTAGTTATATGCTGGATAAAATGAAATATTCGGGTGATGTGGTTAGTGGAAAATGGTCTGCTGATATTGATATTTGGAATGGAATCAAGGCAAAAGTGAATATAGGTGTTGATGTAAATAATGTGCGTGCTACAGAGATGGTTAACCCTTTCTACGGACAGTATTCTGAAACTAGCGGAGTCGGAGGTTTGATCAGTGTAGCTAGTGAGCGTACATTTAGTGTAAATCAGCAGTATTTGTTGACATACAACAAAACATTTAATGATGTTCATAATGTGGATATTTTGGCCGGACATGAAAGTTATGACTATAAATATCAATATTTGTACGGACAACGTGAGAAATTGTATGATCCGAATGTTCCTGAATTAGGCAATGGTATTATGAACCAGAGCAATAATTCATATTCTCGTAATTATGCAACAGAAGGATGGCTGTTCCGTGCACAATATGACTATGATGGACGGTATTTTGTTTCAGCTTCTTTCCGTCGTGATGCTTCTTCTTGTTTTCACCCGGATAATCGTTGGGGTAACTTCTGGTCTGTAGGAGCTGGATGGTTATTAAGCAAAGAGAAATTCTTGGAAAACCAGTCTTGGATTGATATGTTGAAATTTAAAATCAGCTATGGTTTGCAAGGTAATGATAACTTGATGTTCCAAGGTGGTTTGTACCGTAACTACTATCCGTATCAAGACCAGTATACATTGGCAAACAGTAATGGCGATTTTTCAACTTCTCTATATTATAAAGGTAATAAGGAAATTACTTGGGAAACTTCACACAGCTTTAATACTGGATTTGATTTCGCTTTTTGGGGTGGTAAGTTAGGTGGTTCTGTTGAGTACTTCTCACGTAAAACAACCGATATGCTTTATTTCAAACCGGTAGCAGCTTCAATGGGTTATTCCCGTTTTCCTGAGAATGTGGGGTCAATGGTAAACCGTGGGGTTGAATTGGACTTGTATTCCAATATAATTGAAAACAAGAATTTTTCCTGGAATGTAAACTTTAATCTTACACATTTTAAGAATAAAGTCTTGGAATTATCTCCAGAACTGAATGGACAATTGATTGACGGTGCCCGGATTTATCGTGAAGATGAGTCTATGTACCAGCTTTATTTACCTAAATATGTAGGTGTGGATTCTGAAACAGGAGAGAGTCTGTGGGCGCTGGTGACTCCGGATGAGAATGGTAATACAGTTACGAAATCTTATTCTGTCGCTTCTGAAAACAGATTCGCATCAGGTGATATTCTACCTAAAGTTTATGGTGGTTTTGGAACAAGTGTTACAGCCTATGGCTTTGATCTCTCTGTTTCGTTTGCATACCAGCTTGGTGGACGTATTCTGGACTATACTTATCAAGGATTGATGGATGTGGCAGCCACAGGCAGTGCTTTGCATAAAGATATGTTAAAAGCATGGACTCCTGAAAATAAAAATACGGATGTTCCTCGTATGAATATTAATGACCAATATACGAACAGGTTAACAGATCGTTTCTTGACTAGTTCGGACTATTTAAGCTTGCAGAATATTACATTGGGTTATACTTTGCCGAAGAGTCTGACACGTAAAATGCAGATTGACGGTGTCCGTGTATTCTTTGTTGCAGATAATGTGGCTTTGCTGACAGCTCGCAAAGGGTTGGACCCACGTCAAGGTTATGTGGCTGCTGACAATGTATATTCACCTATCCGCACAATTTCCGGAGGTATATCTTTAAATTTCTAATTTAGCAACCCATTTTTAAGAATATGAAATTGTCAAATAAATATATAGCATTTGCAAGTGTCGCTTTATTAATGGCATCTTGCGATTTGGATAAATTTCCTGAAGGAGATTACATATCTGAAGAACAGAAAGAAGATATAATCAATGGCAGACCCAATTTGATAACTGCTGAAGTGAACGCTATGGCAGCCAAATTAAATACTTTTGGTACGATTTCAGATGATGCCACTACTTATCATAATGACTATGGTATTCCTGCGGTATCTATGATATTGGAATCAGGAGGGCAGGACTTGGTTGCATTGGTTAATGGATATAACTGGTTTAATACATCTCAGAATTATAGTGACAGAGTATACGATAGTTCAAGCGATGAATTGATTTGGAAAACGTTCTATAATCACTTGAAAGCTGCAAACAATGTATTGAAATTGATAGCGGCAGATACGGAAAATTCTTCTTTGAAGGTTTATCGTGGCCAAGCTTTAGCTGCTCGTGCTTATGACTATCTGAACTTGGTTCAAATTTATCAGTTTACTTATGCAGGTCATGAAAATAGCCTGGCAGTACCTATTGTTACAGAAACAATGACTGATGAAGATATGCAGAATAATCCGCGTGCAACTGTACAGCAGGTGTATGACCAGATTATGAGTGACCTGAATACGGCTGCTGATTTATTGACCGGGTATGATAATGGCTCAAACAAAGATCAGATTGATGAGGCAGTAGTTTACGGATTGCGTGCTCGTGCTAATCTGTTAATGCAAAAATGGGCGGATGCAGCTAAAGATGCAGAACGTGCCATTGCTGGCGGTACACCTCAGACTTTAGCCCAGGTATCTACTCCTACCTTTAATTCAGCATCGGCAAGTTCATGGTTATGGGGAGTGATGATTACGCCTGATAATGATGTTGTCCAGACAGGTATTATCAACTGGCCTTCGCACTTGTGCTCTTTTACCGGGAACGGTTATACTTCAGGAGTGCCTGATGGATATAGAAAGGTGAATTCTGCATTATATGATTTAATACCCGAAACAGATATCCGTAAACAATGGTTCTTGTCTCCGGATAATAAATCTTCATTGATTGATAATGAGCAGATTGAGGGTACTTCCATCGTTGAATATTTTGGTTTGACTCCGTATGTAAATACAAAGTTCGGAGCTTATCAAAGTATATTTGGTAACACAACCAATGCGTCAGACTGGCCTTTGATGCGTGTTGAAGAAATGTATCTGATAAAGGCTGAGGCAGAAGCCATGGGTGGTAATCTGAGTGGCGGAAAGAGTACATTGGAAAATTTTGTACGGACATATCGGGATCCTTCCTTTACAAGTAAAGCTAATTCGGCACAGGATTTTCAGGATGAGGTTTGGTTGCAGCGTCGTATGGAACTTTGGGGAGAAGGTTTCTCACTGTTCGATATCCTACGCTTGAAAAAGCCGGTGGTTCGTAAGAATACGAATTATGACCCGTCTGTACAATATAATTCAGCAGCAGAAGCGCAGATCCTGATCTATCGGATTCCGCAATGTGAAATGGAAACCAATTCCGGAATCAGTGACACTGATAACAATCCGGCTGCTCCACAACCACAACTATAGGGAATAACTGTAATAAAAAAGAGGATGACGTTCAACGTTCATCCTCTTTTTTTGTTATATTTGTCGCGAACTTATTTAGATTGATAGATAAATGAAAGAATTTGTAATTTCTGAAGCACAGGTTGAAACTGCCATCTTAGTTGGTTTGATTACTCAGACACAAGATGAGCGTAAGACCAAGGAGTATTTGGATGAGTTGGAGTTCTTGGCCGAAACGGCCGGAGCAACAGTGGTGAAAAGGTTTACTCAGAAACTGCCTGCTGCCAATTCCGTGACTTATGTCGGTAAAGGAAAGCTGGAAGAAATCAAGGAATATATTCATCAGGAAGAGGAAAATGAGCGTGAAGTCGGAATGGTGATTTTTGATGATGAACTTTCTGCCAAGCAGATACGTAATATAGAAGCTGAACTGAAAGTGAAGATTTTGGACCGTACTTCGCTGATTCTGGATATTTTTGCCATGCGGGCTCAAACTGCAAATGCTAAAACACAAGTGGAGTTGGCCCAATATAAGTATATGCTGCCTCGTCTGCAACGTTTGTGGACTCACTTGGAGCGTCAGGGAGGTGGATCCGGTGCCGGTGGAGGTAAAGGCTCTGTGGGATTACGTGGGCCGGGTGAAACTCAGTTGGAAATGGACCGTCGTATCATTTTGAATCGTATGTCATTGTTGAAAGAACGGTTGGCTGAAATTGATAAACAGAAGTCCACTCAACGTAAAAACCGTGGGCGTATGATACGTGTAGCTTTGGTAGGGTATACCAATGTGGGAAAATCTACTTTAATGAATTTGCTTTCAAAAAGCGAGGTCTTTGCTGAAAATAAACTTTTTGCAACATTGGACACCACAGTACGCAAAGTGATTATTGAGAATCTGCCATTTCTGCTTACAGATACCGTAGGATTTATCCGTAAATTACCAACGGATTTGGTTGATTCCTTTAAATCAACTTTGGACGAAGTGCGTGAAGCAGATCTGCTGATTCATGTGGTGGATATTTCTCATCCGGATTTTGAGGAACAAATTTCTGTGGTTGATAAAACGATTGCTGACTTGGGGGCAGGTGGAAAGCCTACCATGATTGTTTTTAACAAGATAGATGCTTATACCTATATAGAGAAAGCAGAGGATGATTTGACTCCTAAAACCAGGGAGAATATTACATTGGAAGAACTGATGAAGACATGGATGGCAAAATTGAATGATAATTGTATCTTCATTTCTGCCAGAGAGAAAATAAATATGGATGAATTGAAGACTATTATATATAATAAGGTGCGCGAGCTACACGTACAGAAGTATCCTTATAACGATTTTCTTTATCAAACCTATGATGAAGAATAAATACATATAGAAGATGAAAACTTATCGTTCACTTACACAAGAAGAAATACAACAATTAAAAGAGAGATCATGCACTGCGGTTGATTGGGATGAAATTGAAGTAGTAGAGAACTTTAAGACGGACTATATTTATCATACCCGTTTTTCCGGAAAGGTCAGATTGGGGGTCTTTGAGGATGAGTTTACGTTGGCAGGTGGCATGCGTAAACATTCCGGATTGTATCATGCGACCTTGCATAATGTAACGGTGGGCGATAATTGTTGTATTGAGAATATAAAGAACTATATAGCCAACTATATCATTGGGGATTATGCATTTATAGAGAATGTAGATATCATTCTGGTAGATGGCCGGAGCAAGTTTGGGAATGGCGTTGAAGTAGCTGTATTGAATGAAACGGGTGGACGTGAAGTGCCTATTCATGATCGTCTGTCAGCGCATCAGGCCTATATTCTGGCATTGTACCGTCATCGTCCTGAATTGATTTGCCGGATGAAAGCCATTATTGACCGGTATGCTGAAGAGAATGCTTCGGATACAGGTACTATTGGCCACCATGTTACCATTGTTGATGCGGGATATATAAAGAATGTACGAATAGGTGATTATTGTAAGATAGAAGGGGCGGGACGATTGAAAAACGGTAGCTTGAACAGTAATGAGCAAGCGCCTATTCATATCGGCTATGGAGTGGTATGCGATGATTTTATTATATCAAGCGGATCCAATGTGGAAGATGGAACTATGTTGACCCGTTGCTTTATCAGCCAGGCATGTCATTTGGGACATAACTATTCTGCATCTGATTCTTTGTTTTTCAGTAATTGTCAAGAAGAGAACGGTGAGGCATGTGCCATTTTTGCCGGACCCTTTACGGTGACTCATCATAAGTCTACTTTGCTGATTGCCGGAATGTTCTCTTTTATGAATGCGGGTTCCGGCTCTAATCAAAGCAACCATATGTATAAATTAGGTCCGATTCATCAGGGGGCTATGGAGCGTGGGGCGAAGACTACTTCCGATTCTTATATTTTATGGCCCGCACGTGTAGGTGCATTTTCTTTGGTTATGGGGCGTCATGTGAATCATGCCGATACTTCTAATCTGCCTTTTTCTTATCTGATAGAGCAGCAAAATACCACTTATCTGGTGCCAGGGGTGAATTTGCGGAGTGTAGGTACGATTCGGGATGCTCAAAAGTGGCCTAAACGTGACAAACGTAAAGATCCGAACCGTTTGGATCAGATTAATTATAACCTGTTGAGTCCCTATACTATTCAGAAAATGATGAAAGGGCGTAGTATTCTGAAAGAATTACGTAAAGTATCCGGAGAAACTTCAGAAACTTACTCTTACCAAAGTGCGAAAATTAAGAATTCTTCTTTAAATAATGGCATTCGTTTTTATGAAACGGCTATTCATAAATTTTTGGGTAATTCATTAATCAAGCGTTTGGAAGAGGTTCGTTTTAGCAGTGATGAGGAAATCCGTACCCGGTTGATTCCTGATACAGAGATAGGGACAGGAGAATGGGTGGATATTTCCGGATTGATCGCTCCTAAAAGTGAAATAGAGAAGTTGATGGCAGATATAGAATCTGGAATCCTGACTAATGTGGATCAGATTCATGACCGTTTTGTTGAGATGCATCGTAATTATTATACATACGAGTGGACATGGGCGTATGGGAAGATGCTTGAGTTTTATAATCTGCGTTCCGATGAAATAACGGCAAAGGATGTTATTGCTATCGTGAAGAAGTGGCAGGAGGCTGTTGTCGGATTGGATAAAATGGTCTATGCCGATGCGAAAAAGGAGTTTTCTTTGTCTGCTATGACGGGGTTCGGTGCAGATGGATCACGTGAAGAAATGGAGCAGGATTTTGAACAGGTGCGTGGGGTATTTGAAAGTAATCCGTTTGTGACAGCGGTATTGCAGCATATTGAAGCGAAAACAGCGTTGGGTAACGAGTTGATAGAACGGATTGCTTCTATATGATATTTTTGATGAGAGTATCCAGACTAAGATGAACCTTCGGAAAAGTTACAGATGGTAGTTACATATAAAAAGAGCCGTATGAATGCTGGAGTAGTCATACGGCTCTTGCTATTGGATGACATTTGAGCTTGTTTGGATACTTCCTTTTTATTTTTTTACCACAGGTAGTATAACTCTGCTTGCAGCTCCTTGCTGATGATAAATTTTGATCTTTTGTTTCATCACAAAATCTTCTACCGTACAATGATAGGTATCAATAAACCTTTGTGGATTGCGGTCAATAATGGGGAACCAGGAACTTTGAATTTGAATCATCAGTCTGTGTCCCGGCAGGAATGTGTGTGCCACATCATACAGTGTGTAATTAACCGGAGTTATTTCTTCCGGTTTGAAAGGCAGGGGATTGTCGAATCCCTTACGGAAGCGTCCTCTGAATAATTCGCCACGAATCATCAGCTGGTACCCACTCATTGGGTAGTCACTCTTTAAATAACTGCGTGCAGTTTTGGAATATTCAAATTTTTCAGGATATACATCAATTACTTTCACCATAAAATCAGCGTCAGTACTACTGATGGCAGTCATTAATTCCACTTCTATAGGACCGGCCAATGTTAATGTATCACATAGTGGCTCCGTCATGAAAGTAATGACATCGGGACGTGAAGTAGCAAAGCGTTGGTCATCTACCATGAATTCTTTTGTCCGGTAAGTGGTAGGGTTTGCCGTATAGGGTACCGGACGTGACATATCTGAAATATATTCTGAATAAGACTTTTGTTCTGCCGGTGCTTGTGTGGATACTGATCCGTTTTTATGTATATAATAAGGTGTACCGGCAGTCTTTTGTACAGGCCATTCGTCGTATGTTTTCCATTCGTTTTCACCTGTATGGAATATATTTACTTTATGCTTGGGCTTTTCTCCCTTTCCTTCCAGGAAATATCGGAAAAAAGGATATTCTATTTTGTCCATGTAATAAGCCGAAGTGCTTTTACCGAAATACAGATTACCGAAACCTTGGAACCCGCGTACTGTCCATGCTCCATGCCACCAAGGACCGAATGTCAGATATAAATCTGTGTCCGGTGATTGCTCTTTGATGGCTTTATAAAGATTCCAGGCTCCGTAACAGTCTTCGGAGTCATACAGTCCACCTACCACCAATATGGCTGGCTTCAAGTTATAACAGGAGGTGCGTGCATCGCGCTCTTTCCAGAAATCATCGAAATCAGGATGGTTTTTGATATCATTCCACAATGTCTGTGTGGTATCACGTACCAGGTCGTCTACATTCTTAAAGGTACCGAGTGCCAGAAAATCTGTGTAAACATCATTCTTTACAATTTGGTTCATCACTCCTTTTCCCATGTGGCGTCCTTCCAGTCTGGGAAGGAAATTAGTGGTTTGCAGCAAGGTGAAGGCTCCGTTGTGATGACGGTCATCTCCACGGAACCAGTCGGTGACGGGAGCTTGCGGAGAAACAGCTTTCAAAGCCGGATGATTGGAGGAGGCTGTCATAGTGGCATAAAAACCATCATAACTGATTCCCCATGTTCCTACATTTCCGTTATTATATGTGTTGTGAATCAACCATTCTATGGTATCGTATGTGTCCGTAGCTTCGTCTATATTCTTTTTATCTTTCTTACCCTTTTTGTTTTTGTTGAGAGGGCGTACTTGGATAAATATTCCTTCACTCTTATGTCGTCCACGTACATCTTGGAAGACGATAATATATCGGTGCTCTATATAGTTTTTCAGATTAGTTCTGAAATGACGGTCAAATCCTTCTCCGTATGGGGAACAAGAGTAAGGGCTGCGGTGCATCAGGATAGGATGCTGCCTGCTGTTGTCTTTCGGTTCGTAGACAGCGGTGTAAAGCTTGATTCCGTCACGCATGGGAATCATGACTTCCCGTTTTGTGTAGATTTCCTTCAGTTTGAGTTCGATACTGTCCGGTTGGTTTTTTGCTTGGGTTTGTGTCCATCCTCGAGGGATGAGAAAGCATAACAGTAATGAAGTAATAAATAAGAATTTGCCTAATCTTTTCATGTATAATGTGATGTTATTTTAATGAGTTGGCAAAGGTAAGGACATTCCTTGAAAGTTTTCACGCTAATTAAGGAAAAATTTCGATAATAGTTACTACCTTTGTCACACTAATAACTTTTAACTAAAATAAGTATCAATATGGCAACACCTCCGTTCCATTATCAGCACATGTTCCCGTTGGGACCTGATAAAACCGAGTATTATTTGCTGACTAAAGATTATGTGTCAGTAAGTGAGTTTGAAGGAAAACCTATCTTGAAGATTGAAAAAGAAGGTCTGACTGCTATGGCTAACGCTGCTTTCCGTGATGTTTCTTTCTTGCTTCGCCGTTCACACAATGAACAGGTTGCTAAGATTCTGAGTGATCCCGAAGCCAGTGATAACGATAAGTATGTAGCATTGACTTTCTTGCGTAATGCGGAAGTTTCAGCTAAAGGCAAATTACCTCTTTGTCAAGATACGGGTACTGCTATTATCCATGGTGAGAAAGGTCAGCAGGTATGGACCGGCTATTGTGATGAAGAAGCCCTTTCCTTGGGAGTTTATAAGACTTATACGGAAGAAAATCTTCGTTATTCTCAGAATGCTCCTTTGACTATGTACGATGAGGTGAACACCAAATGTAACCTGCCTGCACAAATTGATTTGGAAGCTACTGAAGGTATGGAATACAAGTTCCTTTGTGTGACTAAAGGTGGTGGTTCGGCGAACAAGACCTATTTATATCAGGAAACGAAAGCTGTATTGAATCCGGCTACATTGGTTCCTTTCCTTGTTGAAAAAATGAAGACTTTGGGTACGGCTGCTTGTCCTCCTTATCATATTGCATTTGTAATCGGTGGTACATCGGCAGAGAAGAACTTGCTGACTGTTAAGCTAGCTTCTACTCACTATTATGACGAGTTGCCTACTACCGGTAATGAATACGGGCGTGCTTTCCGCGATGTGGAACTGGAAAAACAAGTATTGGAAGAAGCTTATAAGATTGGCTTGGGTGCACAGTTTGGTGGTAAGTATATGGCTCACGATGTCCGCATCATCCGCTTGCCTCGTCACGGTGCTTCTTGTCCTATCGGTCTGGGCGTTTCCTGTTCTGCTGACCGTAATATAAAATGTAAGATCAATAAAGATGGTATCTGGATTGAAAAGATGGATGATAAACCGGGTGAGCTGATTCCGGCAGAACTCCGTGAAGCCGGTGAAGGCGATGTGGTTAAGATTGATTTGAACCAACCGATGGCGGATATCCTGAAAGAATTGACCAAGTATCCGGTAGCTACCCGTCTGTCATTGAACGGAACCATTATTGTAGGTCGCGATATCGCTCATGCTAAATTGAAAGAGCGTTTGGATCGTGGCGAAGATTTGCCGCAGTATATCAAAGATCATCCTATCTATTATGCCGGTCCGGCAAAGACTCCGGAAGGTATGGCTTGTGGTTCTATGGGCCCCACTACAGCAGGACGTATGGACCCGTATGTGGATTTGTTCCAGTCACATGGCGGTAGCATGATAATGTTGGCAAAAGGTAATCGTAGCCAGCAGGTAACGGATGCTTGTAAGAAGTATGGCGGTTTCTATCTGGGCTCTATTGGTGGTCCGGCTGCTATCCTTGCTCAGAATAATATCAAGAGCATTGAGTGTGTGGAATATCCGGAATTGGGTATGGAAGCTATCTGGAAAATTGAAGTGGAAGATTTTCCGGCATTCATTTTGGTGGACGATAAAGGTAATGACTTCTTCAAGCAGTTGAAGCCGCGTTGCCTTGGAAATTGTAAATAATTAAATTATTCCGTAATAATACTAATACAGCCTTCCTCCCTTTAAAGGCGAGGGGGCTGTTCTGTTTTTTATTTAATTGGTGTTATCCGTTACCTTAATAATATGATGAAAAAACTACGATTGTTGTTTGTGCTGTTATGGATGACAAGCAACTTATTTTCTTCTCCTGTTACAGGATTATTAGAGCGCATCGACAAAGGAGCTTCCTCCAAATTTATTATTGAACGTCAGAAATCGGAAACTGATTTTTTTGAACTCGATCAGAAAGGTGATAAAGTAATTATCCGGGGTAATGACTATGTAAATATTGCTACCGGATTGAATTGGTATTTGAAATATTATGCAGGCATACATCTTTCTTGGAATGGAATGACTGCAAAACTGCCTGCTGTTTTGCCCCCTGTGACTAAAAAGGAACGGCATGAAACGGATCTGCCCTATCGTTATGATCTGAATTATTGTACTTTCTCTTATTCCATGGCTTTTTGGGACTGGGAGCGTTGGGAAAAGGAGATAGATTGGATGGCGCTTCACGGTATCAATCTTTCCCTGGCATTGACAGGGACTGAGTCGGTTTGGAGAAATGTACTTCTAAAACTGGGATATACTAAGGATGAAATTAATGAATTTGTAGCCGGACCGGGTTTTACAGCTTGGTGGTTGATGAATAATCTGGAAGGGTGGGGAGGACCTAATCCTGAAAGTTGGTATACCCGTCAGGAAAAACTTCAGAAGAAGATTGTAAAAAGAATGCGTGAATATGGCATCGAACCTGTGTTGCCGGGATATTGTGGCATGGTTCCTCATAATGCAAAGGAGAAATTAGGATTGAATGTTGCTGATCCCGGATTTTGGTGCAGCTATCATCGTCCTGCCTTTTTACAGCCGGAGGATGAACGCTTTGAAGAAATCTCTGCTTTGTATTATAGAGAACTGACAAAACTGTATGGAAAAACAGGTTTTTACGCTATTGATCCGTTTCATGAAGGGGGAAGTACTCAAGGAGTAAATTTGGATGCAGCCGGTAAAGCCATCATGAAAGCCATGAAAAAAACAAATCCGGATGCTGTGTGGGTGGCTCAGGCATGGCAGGACAATCCTCGTACTCCGATGATAGAGCATCTGGAAGCAGGAGACCTGTTAGTCTTGGACTTGCATAGCGAATGCCGTCCGCAATGGGGGGACCCGGCGTCAGAGTGGTGTCGTAAAGGAGGATACGGGCAGCATGAGTGGGTGTACTGCATGTTGTTGAATTTTGGTGGTAACATTGGGCTTCATGGTAAAATGGATGCGCTGATTGATGGCTTTTATGACGCGAAAGCAGATGTTCATGCCGGAAGGACATTGCGTGGAGTAGGGATGACTCCGGAAGGTATTGAGAACAATCCGGTTATGTATGAGCTGGTGATGGAATTGCCGTGGCGTGAACATCGGTTTACTCGTGATGAGTGGTTGAAAGGATATGTATATGCTCGTTATGGGGTAGAGGATGAGGCTTTGCAACAAGTTTGGGATTTATTAGGTAACGGTATTTATAATAGTCCCAAGGAGAAAATACAACAGGGAACGCATGAGTCGGTATTCTGCGCTCGTCCGGGGTTGGATGTATATCAGGTATCCAGTTGGTCGGAGATGAAAGAATACTATAATCCGCAGGATGTGATAGAGGCTGCCCGACTGATGGTTTCTGTGGCTGATAAATATCAGGGTAATAATAATTTTGAATTCGATTTGGTGGATGTGCTCCGGCAGGCATTGGCAGAAAAGGGGCGTTTGATGCAAAAAGTGGTAACGGCTGCGTTCCGGGCAGGAGACAAGCAAGTATTTGAGTTGGCTTCACAGCATTTTCTGCATCTTATTCTATTGCAAGACCAGTTGTTGGGTACCCGGAAAGAATTCAAGGTTGGAACTTGGATTGAAGCGGCACGTTCAGCAGGACAGACCCAGGAAGAAAAAGCATTATACGAATGGAATGCACGTGTTCAGATTACTACATGGGGAAATCGTGTAGCGGCAGATCAAGGCGGACTTCGTGATTATGCTCATAAAGAATGGAATGGCATTTTGAAAGATTTCTATTTTATGAGATGGAAGGCTTATTTTGATTATTTAGCTTGTGTCCTGGATGGAAAGCAACCGGAGGAACTTGATTTTTATACCTTGGAAGAAGCATGGACTAAAGAAACAGGATTCTATTCCTCAATTCCTGAAGGAAATACTGTGGTAGTAGCTAAAAACATTTTTGAAGAAGTTTTTTAAATGTTCTTTCTACTATGGATAACTTAAGACTTTCATAGGTTATAAGGCTTGATTATGGGTTCAGAACCGATGGGTATGAAACTATGATAACTTTATTCACGGTAGGGGGTGGATTGAATTTACCCCTTACGGTGAATGAAAGTTATGGAAACAGATAGCGTGTGGAAAACGCTTACTTCTTCTTCTCGGATGTCTGTTTCCAGATACGTACCATATAGAATGCGCAATGTGTGAACGCAAAGACGAACGAAATAGCGAGCAATGTCTTGTCTTCTTCCCAGCCTACTGTCTGTTGATGCCACAATCCTGTAATAACTGAAAGTACAGACAGGGCGATTCCTGTCATATTCAATATGGTGAGTCCTTTGCGTCGTTTTACGTTATGCTCCAGCTTGCTGTGTTTTACTCCATAGCAGGCATAAACATCCAGACCTATCAGCATCCATAATACCAATCGGATCCAAGTGTCAGCCGGAAGAAACAACATCATACAAAGGCAGGTAAGGATGCCCAGAATCGGTACCGTGGGAACAAAAGGAGTTTTAAAGGCACGATGTACGTCAGGCATACTTTTACGCACGATCAATACTGCCGCGCAAACCAATGTGAAGGCGAATAAGGTACCTATACTGGTCATTTCTCCGGCTACACGTGCCGGAACAAATGCTGCCAGCCCTCCTACAATGACCATGAATAACAAATTACTGTGTGCCGGTGTCCGGTATTTCTCGTGAATCTTTGAAAAGAAAGGAGGCAACAGTCCGTCGCGGCTCATACTTAGAAATACACGGCTTTGTCCTAGCAAAGTTATAATAAATCTCTGGAAAAGACGAATAAAAAGGGACAAATGTCTTCGTAATGCCTGTCAAT
>OJPZ01000552.1_pt1 | contig 17675 bp, 17 predicted proteins | sample 1598611 | NCBI WGS metagenome assembly OJPZ01 (sample SAMN03922494, study PRJEB24848) | human gut metagenome | isolation source: stool sample | host: Homo sapiens | place: Germany | collected 2011-11
TGGTGGTGGAGCCCATGAAGGAGCCCTATGTGAAGGAGATCGACCCCGGCCTCCACTCGTTACAGGCGGAAGTGGGCGGCGACATTGCCGCCTCCTATCCCTTCTCCGACCCGGTGGGGCTGGTCTGCAACGATGAGGGCAAGCTCATCGGCCTGGAGCTGAACCGGGGCCTGCGGGATGAGCATGGAGAGATTTACGACATCATGGCCGGCACCTTCCTGGTGGTGGGGCTGAGTGAGGACAGCTTCACCTCCCTGACCCCGGAGCAGGTGCAGAAATACACGGAGCACTTCAAGCAGCCGGAGCAGTTCATCAGCCTGAACGGGCAGATCATCGCCCTGCCGGTGGAGCCGGAGAACCCTCTCCGCACCGCCGAGATGACCCTGGAGGACGACTACGGGATGATCGACGGGGTGCTGAACAACGGTCGCAAGGGCGAGGAGTTAGAGAAGGCCCAGGGTGAGGCGCGCAGGACCACGCCGGAGAAGAAGCCCTCCATCCGGGAACGGCTGGCGGAGGCCAAGCGGGAGTGCGGCGAGCGCAAGCCCCCGGACAAGACTCAGCAGAAGAAGCCCCCGGAGCACGACCTATGAGCCGGAGCAAGAAGTGGCGGCTGGAATGGTCCTTCTTCCTCGGGGAGAACGGCCGCCGCAGATATAACAAGATCTGCAAGGGTTGTGTCCATCCCTGCAAGCAGAGCTTCCGGGCAGTCCTCATCGCCTGTCCCCATTACCAGTCCGCACGCTCGAAAAAATGCGGGAATAGGGGTTGAAAACGGGCTGAAAAATCGCCTGTGGCGGCTTTTCCGGGAGCCGCCCTTATGATTTCCCCATGTGGGCCTCTCCCTCTGATTTGAGGGGGGACAAAGAGGCTGTTTTGAACACTTTTCCATAACAGAGCGGGAGCGCCGCCTTCGGTTTGGGCCGAGGGTGACGCTCCCGCTTCTTTTTTTGTTCTCTTTTATCTCTTTCCATTAGGATCGGACAGGAAGGATATTCGCCGTAGTAGGCGCTGTGGGAATGTGCGTAAACGGTCATGCTTGCGGAGCTGTGGGAAACGATGTTTGCGGGCTGTGGGAAAGCCGGCGGCTTTTCCATCGGGCCGTGAATATCTGTTTTCCATCGGCGGAGCGGCCGTTTTCCACATTTTCATCGTGTAAAATGGTTGAAAATGTTCTTTGTGTTGCGCTTCTGCGAGATAAGATGTATAATAAGTGTGGTTAGTTAATGCTAACCTTAATTTCGATATATGGAGGCAGTTATGGGGATATGGAAAACTTTTTTTAATAATACCCGCAAGCCGGAAGGGCTGCTTGGCAGGTGCATGGTGGACAGCATGAATCACGCCCATGCTGCCCTGGCGGACTGGGGCCTCAGCCGTTTGCCGGAAACCGGCCCCTCTCAAATCGCGGAGCTGGGCTGCGGCGGCGGTCGGAATATTCGGGCGCTTCTGCGAAAATATCCGGCTGCAACTATTACTGCTCTGGATTATTCAGAAATATCCGTAGAAAAGGCTAAGAGGGTCAATCGTGAGGGTCTGCAAGCCGGCCGCTGCCAGATTTTGCAGGGAGATGTATCCCGCCTCCCCTTTGGGGATGGTTCGTTTGATCTGGCGACCGCATTTGAAACCGTATATTTCTGGCCTGGCCCGGTGGAGAGTTTCCGGGAGGTGTACCGCACCCTGCAACCGGGCGGCATTTTTTTAATCGTCAATGAGTCGGACGGGGAAAACTCCCAGGACAACAAATGGCTTTCTGTCATTGATGGGATGAGAATCTACAATGGAGACCAGCTTGCCCGTTTTCTCACCGAGGCTGGTTTTTCTAAGGTCATCATGGATAAAGACGCCAAAAAGCACTGGCTCTGTGCGCTGGCGATCCGGTAGAATACGGGGCAAATCCATAACAGAGAGTTCCTTATGAAAAACGCAGTAGGGCAGGAGAATTTCCATGAACTGGACGCGCACCATCCTGGACGGGCTTGCCATGGCGGCCTACTTTAACCTATTTGCCGCTACGGTGGCGCTGTATCAGCCCCGGCTGATGTTTCCCAGCTATCCGCCCGCCATCATCAAGGCGGCGAACAGGCCGCCTACCAGAGAGGAAAACCGTTTTTACTGGCTTTGGATCTGCTTTGGAGAGCTGCTGCCTCTCCTTCTTTATGGTGCGGTCAGCGCTGTGGAGGGCGGGACAACCGGATTCTGGCGTCTATCCCTGATGGGATACATCCAGTGGATGATGATCAACATAGGCGATCTTCTTTTTCTGGATGTGTGGCTGATCCAGAAAAAAGCGAAAGACCGTTTTGTGATCCCTGGTACAGAGGGACATCCCGGCTATGAGTTCACAGACTGGATGAAGGGCTATGCGCTGCCAGAGCACCTGCTCCAATGGCCGCTGCTGCTGTGCCCGCTCATGGCGGCGGCTCAGGCGGGATTGGGGCTGTTATTGCAAAAGATAGGATAGGAGATGGTTCAAATGAAACAACATCAAAAGCAACAAAAAATAATCCGACTCGGCACCCACGGCGAGGACTACGGAAGCTGGATGTCTAACCCGGTTTTTTACATGATCGGTGGGCTGTTGACCCTGTCGGCGGTGCTGGCAGCGCTATCCTTTTCCATGTTTCATATTGCCGCGCTCGGCATCCTGTTCTCTGTTGCCGCAGCGGCGCTGCTTGCCCTGCTGATCTGGTGTGCATGGATACGGAAACAGTACGCTTTCGGCGGCGGAGGAATGATGGAGCGGGTCCATCAGGTCGTCCTCTCCCATCTGGATTTTGACGGGCAGGGACAACTTCTGGAGGTTGGATGCGGCTCCGGCGCACTGAGCATACGGGCGGCTCTCACCTGGCCGGACGCCCAAATCACCGGCATGGACTATTGGGGTGTGGCCTACGGCTATGGTCAGGCCATGTGCGAGAAAAATGCCGAGAGCGAGGGCGTCGGCTTCAGGTGTGCGTTCCGGCACGGGGATGCCAACAAGCTGGATTTCCCTGATGAGAGTTTCGACGCCGTGGTGAGCAACTATGTCTACCACAATGTAATGGGTGCGGACAAGCAGGCTCTGCTGTTGGAGACCCTGCGGGTGCTGAAAAAGGGCGGCGTCTTTGCGCTCAACGATGACATGAAGCCAAAAATGTACGGGGACATGGATGCCTTTGTCCAAAAGCTGCGGGACATGGGATATGCGGATGTACGTCTCATCGACACGGCCCAGGAGGCTTTCGGTTCCCGCCGCCGGGCGGCCATGATGATGCTGGGCGACTCCCGGATGCTGGTGGGGCGGAAGTAAGACGGAGGTTTGTCATGAACTATACATATTGTGAAAGGCTGATGTGGGTTGCCATCGCTCCTGCCGCATTTCGGTATCTGGCAAGGCAGGAGTTGGGATGGGATATTTCTGCGTTGAAGCAGCTCTCTAAGCAGATTTACCGGCAAATGGTATCCCGTACCCCGGATATTGGCTCCATGATGGAAAACCCGTTGCGGGTCTGCCTGACTGGTGGAATTCTATGGCTGTCTATCTATAAGGCGGCAGAAGAAAAAATGAGTGAAAAGTGCTTTGAGGGCATGGTAAGTGCCAGTATGCGTTCTCCTCTGGTTGTGACCGCCTTCCGGGGCAAAGCCAAGACTGCATTTACATTGAAGGCTCAATATAAGCGAGCAGCGACTGCATCTTTGGCGGATGCAGATAGGAACCCCTTTCAGTGGAATGCCGAGGTCATCTTCGGCCGGGATGCAGAGGAATATACGATCCTTTACCACCAGTGCGGTCTGTGTGCCCTGGGCCGACAGGAGGGCCTTCCTCATCTGGTTCCCTATCTATGCGCTCTGGACACGATGTCCGTCGACTGGATGGGTGGGCGGCTCTACCGTACCAAAACGCTGGCTGCCGGCGGTGACTGCTGTGACTTTTATATCTGCAAAAAGGGTTCCCGTTGGGACAAAGAACGGCAGGGAAAATAGAAAAAGGAAGATTTGATGACGCTTGCAGAATTTCGCCGGGTTTATCCAACCGCCACCTTCACGGTCAGCAGCGGGAAACTCTTTACCTATCGCTACTATCAAAATCCCCAGGCCAAAGCCACGCTGGTCCTGCTCACGGGCGGCATTGGGCTGTCCGACCTGTTTTATAAGCACTTTGCCCGGTTCGCCAGGGATTTTTCGGTGCTGACCTTTGACTATCAGCTCCAGTTCGGGGACAACGGCGAGTTTGCCGATGCCGTGGCTGAACTACTCCGCCACCTGAAGGAAAAGGTCTGGCTGGTGGGACAGTCCCTGGGCGGCGTAGTGGCCCAGGTCATCGCCTCCCGCCACCCGGAAGTGGTGGAGGGGCTGGTCCTCTCCAACACCTGCTCGCTGTCCGGCAACATGAGCAAGGCCGGGTATCAGGATCTGATGAAGATAATCGAAAGCCAGCGGAAGTTCAAAAAATGGCTTGCCTTCCTGCCGTTTCCGCTCATCAAGCGGATGATGAGATGGGCGGTGATGAAGAAGAAAACCGATGGCTTTACAGCCCAGGAAAAGGCCGCTATGGAGGAACTGTGCGGCGCTATGATGGAACTGCTCACCAAGCCCTATGAACAGCACATGATTGACTTTCTCTGTGACGCAGAACACTACTTTGGCATGACCCGCAATGATTTTGCCCCGTGGGAGGGGCGGGTGCTGCTGATTTTGTCCGAGGACGACACCACCTTCACCCCGGCCTGCCGGGAGGACCTGATCGCCCTGATGCCAAGTCCCACGGTGGTCACCGACCTGACCGGCGGCCACCTGGCGCTGATGGTGCGGCTGGAACAGTATGCGGATCTGGTAACAAAATTTATTCTGGAGCGGACACCATGAGGAGAGCCGGCTGGTCAATGCCAGCCGGCTCTCTATCATTTGTCCATCTCAATATCCCACGATCAGGCGGTAGATGGTGAGGGGCACATACCATGCCGCCACCAGCAGGCGCCACACCAGGACGAAGCCGCCGATGATGCCGCCGATCACGAAGTTCAGAACAAACAGGGCGGCGCCGCCGCCCAGGGAGTCGCCGCCCGGCACGATCCACACGCACATCCGATGGATGCCGAAGGGCAGGCCGCAGAGTATCCAGAGCCAGAGAAGATCCAGCTCTCCATTCCTGATGCAGGCGGATTTGAAAATGCAGTACAGCAGCCCGGCGATGGCGACGGGCAAAACTGCCTTCTTGAAAAATTCCTTAACGGCCTCGGTTCTCGTCATTGGCGGCACCTCCATTCCTGCCTCCCATTATACAGATAAAATCAGACCGCGCCCAGGGGCCTTTGAAAAGTCCGGCAAAGCGCACAATCCTACCTATTCCAGTTCGTGATTCCGCTGCCTCTGCGGTTCGGCTTCCCTTGGCTTTTCCAGCAGGGCCTCCACATTCTGGCGGAGGGTGTCGTACTCCCGCTCCTCCCGCTGGGCCTTCCGATATTCCGATTGCAGGGCGGTCCGCCTGGCGGTGAGCCCGTCCATCTCGGCCCGGAGTCGTTTGGTGGCGGGCAGGGGTACGGCGTCCAGGCGTTTCAGCTCCCTTGCTGCCGCCTCAAACAAGATGATCTCCCCCTCATGTCCCCGGAGGAATTTCTCCTTGTCCCTGGACTGGCGGTATTGGTCATACATGGGACGAAGCTGGCGGTAGGTGGCGGCGTGCTTCATGGTGAGGGTCAGCCGCTCCATCTCCTTCTCCGTTGCCCGGAGATCCGCCTTCACCCTGGCGGTGGCGGCTGCCGCCCCGTCGCACCGCTCGGACAGGTCCTCCAAACTTCCGATGCCATGCTCCGTCAGGAAGTTCAGCGTTTCCGCCGCCCGCTTCAAGTTCTCAATGGTTGCCCAGTGTTTATATCCGGCGCTCTGCTGGGCTTTGATGTTGTTCTGGATGTCGATGAGCAGGCTGGGCTTCCCGGTGCGCTGCTTCGGCTGGCGGGAGGGTCTGGGCATGCCGGCGATCCGGGCGCTCAGGGCCTCCTCGGCGTAGTCGGCGCCCAAGGCCTTCAATCGGGTGAACCGTTCCTGGCCCGGAGCCCTGGCGGATATGTACTTGCCCCGTTTCAGCTCGTACCCTTCCCGCTGAAGGCGGCGGAGCAGGTCCTCCAAATCGGCGCAGCCGGGCAGGAGCCGGTCGATGGCGGCACGCAGCTTCGCCTTGTAGCTGGTGCCGTTCTGTTCTGCCTGGTGCTCGATGTAGCTCTTGCCCTTGTCACGGCCGGGAACGATGACAGACAGGCCATGCTCCTTGCAGATACGGTCGCTGGTGCGGCGGATAAAGTGGTAACTCCGCTTATTGGAGTGATAATGCTTGTGGTCCTGAAAGCTGACCGCATTGAAAATCAGGTGATTATGGACGTGATTCCTGTCTATGTGGGTGGTAAGGACAAATTCATATTTGCCGCCCAGGACCTCCCGCGCCAGCTCCATGCCGATCCGGTGGGCCTCCTCCGGCGTGACCTCCCCAGGTTCAAACGCCTGGATGAGATGTCGGCCCAGGTTCGTGCCCTTGTCGATGGCATGGCGGCGGGTCCAGGCAAATTCGATGTCGGCGGTCTCCGCAGTGCAGCCGAAGGAGGACACCAGCAGCTTCCCATCCGTCTTGTCGGGATTGCAGATATAGTCAATGGCCGCTTTCAGCGTTGACTTAATAGGATGCGTCTTTGTAACTGCCATATCTGGTCCATCCTCTCCCGGATCTCCTCCATGTCGGCCTGGTAGGCGGGGCCGCCGGCGTTCAACCGCTTGGCGATCTGGTTGATGTTCCGGCCGATGGCGGAGAGGGCGCGGGTCATCTCCTTGATGTCGGTGGTGTCCACCTGGATGATGTACCCATCAATCGCCATCTTCCGCAGATATGCCCCATACCGCTTTGTGGGGAGCTGCGCCATCTTCTCGTCGATGAGCCGCTTCTCCTCCTCCGTCACCCAGAACTTCATCTGGATGTTCCGCTTTCTGTTTACCATTCCGCTTCGCCTCCGTTTCTTATAAGGGTCTGGGACTATCCCAGCAAGCAATTTTCGTGTTTAGGGGCAGGGGTCCCCCTAAACCGAAAATCCGCCAGTGGGTACTCGCTGGCTGTGCTTGCTATCGCTATCGTAACCCTTCCCTCGTTTTCCCCTCTACTAATACTACAATTTGGAACGAAGATTTTGGCCAAAGTGGAGAATGAAGCAAATTCCCTATTGACTGCCAAAATGCTTTGTGCTATATTAAAACCGATGGATTGAAACTGATGGTCTTGAATGAAGGGAGGCGAACTATGGCAAAAAGAGTGGCGGGAGTGACTGAAAAGCTCATGGAATGTGCTAAAGAGGAGTTTTTAGCAAATGGATATGAAAACGCTTCTCTCCGGATAATTGCAGAAAAGGCCGGATCGAGTAAAGGCGCAATTTATATTCGCTACCCTGATAAAGAAAGCCTATACCGTTCCTTGGTTCAACCGGCGGCGGACGGCTTTTGTGAATTGTTACAAACCGTATTATCCGGGTTTACCACGATGCCAGGTAATGAGCAGACACAGCAAATGCTTCGATATTCCAATGATGGCTTTCCTAAAGTAGTGGACTATCTTTACGATCATTTTGATGAATTTAAGCTGTTGCTTACCAGTGGAGAGAATAGTGTCTATCAAGAGTTTATTCATCGAGTTGTTGAGCTGGATACAAAATGTACTGTAAAGTATATTGAGGCATCTGGAAATGATGCAATAACAAGCGGCAGACTTACACCGGAACTAAATCATCTTCTTTCCAGTGCTTTCTATACGGGAATGTTTGAGGTTATCATTCACGATATGCCAAAAGCCCAGGCATTGGAGCATATCCGCAAAATGCGGCGCTTCTATACCGCTGGATGGCAGACCATCTTTACCGCAGATGGAGGTGATGTCGTATGAGTGGTTGGATTGACCATAGTGGCTGGATTCATTGTCCTACCTGCGGCAACAAAACCCGCACAAAAGTAAATCCAGATACTGTTCTCAAACGCTTTCCGTTATTTTGTCCTAAATGCGGAAAAGAACACATCGTGGATGTGCAGGGACAAAATATTATATTATCAGAGCCAGACGCCAAGACGCAGAGCCGATGATTTACAGGATAAATCCTGTGGATTGTCGGCTTTTACTTTTGGTCAGCGGTTAGGTTTCGCTAACTTAAAGGAGGGAATTATATGCAGCGACAAAAAGATTCTGTAAATTTGATGACATTCATTAAACCGCATCAATCAGGCTTTTTGCTCTCTATTATTCTTGCTGTTATCAGCGTCACAAGTGGTATCGTGCCATATTTCGCTGTGGCAAGGATCGTAAATCTGCTGATTGGAGGTGAAACGAATTTTTCTGCTTATTTAACATGGGGAATTGTTGCCCTTATAGCTTATCTGATGAAGTCTGTTTTTCATGGGCTCTCTACCAGATGTTCCCACGAAGCGACATTCCATGTGCTTTCAGAAATACGACAGGCGATTGCGGATAAATTAACGCGTGTTTCTATGGGATATTTGACGGATACACCTTCGGGACGGCTGAAAACAACAATGGTAGAGCGTGTAGAGCAAATGGAAGTCCCTCTGGCACATATCATCCCGGAAATGACTTCTAACCTGCTTGTCCCCATCGCCATCATTATTTACCTGTTTGTATTGGATTGGAGAATGGCACTGGTATCCCTGATTACGATACCCATCGGAATGCTCTGTTACATGGCCCAGATGAAGGAATACCCTAAAAAATATGGTGCTGTTGTTCAGGCAAGTAAGTATATGAGCGCCACCACTGTGGAGTACATCAATGGGATTGAGGTCATCAAGGCGTTCAATCAAAGTGCTGCTTCCTATGGAAAGTTTACACAGGCTGTCCGCCAGAGCGTGGATCTCATGCTGGACTGGATGAAATCCACCCAGGGCTATTCTGCTCTGATGATGACGATTTGGCCGGCTGTATTGATTGGTGTATTACCCGTTGGATGCTTGTTCTATATGAACGGCTCTTTGTCTGCTCCGGACTTTATTACCATTGCCATTCTGTCTCTTGGCATTATGGGGCCGCTGGTTGCAGCTATTTTTTTGACGGATGATTTTTCTAAAATTGCTACTATCACCGGAGAAATTACTGCCGTATTGTCCGAGTCTGACCTGGATCGTCCGTCCCAGCGGAAAAATCTCAAAGGATTGGATATTTCTCTGCGGGATGTGACTTTTGCTTATAAGGATACGCAAGTTCTGAACGGCATCACCCTGGACATCAAGCAAGGAACCACAACGGCATTGGTAGGACCTTCTGGCTCTGGTAAATCTACGATTGCGAAACTTATCGCCTCTTATTGGGATGTTGGAGACGGGCATATCACCATTGGAGGTGTTGACGCAAAAGAACTTCCTCCAGAGCAGGTAATGGATTTGATTGGTTATGTATCCCAGGATAATTTTCTGTTCAATTTGTCCGTCCGTGAGAATATCCGCATGGGCAGGCCAGAGGCAACGGATGCTGAAGTCGAGGCGGTGGCAAAAGCTGCGGGCTGTCATGAGTTTATCATGGGTCTGGATCACGGGTATGAAACTGTAGTAGGCGGCGCAGGTGGACACCTCTCCGGTGGAGAGCGCCAGCGGGTCGCTATTGCACGGGCCATGATGAAAAATGCACCCATTGTTATCTTAGACGAGGCAACTTCTTACACAGACCCAGAAAATGAGGCGGTCATTCAGGATGCCATAGGGCGGCTAACTCATGGAAAGACACTCATTGTGATCGCCCATCGCCTGTCCACCATTACTGGGGCGGAACAAATTGCTGTGGTAGATCACGGAAAGATTTTGGACTCCGGAACGCATGGAGAACTGTTGGATCGGTGTCCGCTATATCAGCAAATGTGGGCAGCTCACACGCAGGCGCGAGACAACGATCAGATGGAAGGAGGTGCGGCGTATGTTTGACGCATATAAACGGTTCTTTCGATTTTCCGGGACAGAGAAAAGTACCTGGTATAAAGGTATGGCCTTTGAACTGCTGCGGAGCATCTTTGAAGCGTTACAATTTGTCGCTCTATTGATCGTGCTACGGGCGTTGGTGGAACAGAATATAACCGGGGCCACCGCATGGACAGCTTTGGGAATTATGGTGGTTAGTGTGGCTGGTGCCGCGCTCTGCTGGTATCTGGCCCACAATAGCGAAGGACACGCTAACTACCGAATGTGCGGAGAAAAGCGTATTCACATCGGTGAACGCATGAAATATATGCCGATGGGTTATTTCAACGCGCAGAGCCTGGGCAGTCTTACTGCGGCAGCAACCTCCACAATGTCCGATTTGGAGAGTATGTCTTTCGCAGTGATTGCCCGGACAGTTGTGGGTATGATTCGTACTGCGGTTTTTTCTCTGGCGATCATGTGCTTCGACTGGAGAATCGGTCTTGTATTCTTTGTTGGGATGCTGCTGTTCCTTTGGGTCAATTCCCGACTGCTCAAGAAATCCCGTGAGCTTTCCCCAGGACGATTGGCTGCACAGACTAAATTGGTGGATGCTGTGCTGGAATACATACAGGGCATGAGTGTGGTGCGCGCTTTCCACGGGGATAAAGCGGCAAAACAAACTCTAAACAATACCATCAAAGAAACAGAAAATCAAAACTTCAAATTGGAGCGCAAACGCATCCCCTACAACGTGCTGGAGCAGGTTGTTTTGCGCGTTACTTCTGTGTTGGCAATCCTGATTTCCATCTGGCTTTTCCTGCAAGGAGATATGTCGCTCTTCTCCTGTTTGATGATGGTGGTATCTGCGTTCCTGGTATATAGCGAATTGGAATCGGCTGGTGAGATGTTCTTTATGCTGCCGATGATTGATGCTTCCATTGACCGGGTAGAGGAAATTGACCGGGCACCCAGGATGGATGAGGGCGGCTCTGTTCAGGTGCCGAAAAGCCATGATATTTCATTTGACCATGTGGATTTCTCCTATGGAGATCGGAAAATCATTGATGATGTGAGCTTCACCATTCCAGAAGGCACGACTACCGCTATTGTGGGGCCCTCCGGTTCCGGCAAAACAACGCTTACCAGCCTTATGGCCCGGTTCTGGGATGTGAAAAAAGGCTCCGTGAAATTGGGCGGCATTGATGTAAAAGACTATTCGCTGGACAGTTTGATGAGCAATTTCAGTATGGTTTTTCAGAATGTGTATTTGTTCAACGACAGTATTGAAAATAACATCAAGTTTGGTAAGCCGGAGGCGAGCCATGAAGAAGTGGTGGCTGCGGCAAAAGCTGCCCGCTGCCATGATTTTATTATGGCGTTGCCTGATGGCTATGACACAGTGATTGGTGAAGGAGGAGCCACAATATCTGGCGGTGAACGTCAGCGGCTTTCCATAGCCAGAGCCATGCTGAAGGATGCTCCCGTTGTCATCTTGGATGAAGCTACCGCAAATGTTGACCCGGAGAATGAGGCGGAGCTTCAAGCGGCCATTGAAGCATTAACCGGAGGCAAGACCATTATTATGATCGCCCATCGCCTAAAAACGGTGCGCCATGCAAACCAGATTTTAGTGGTGGATCACGGAAGAATTGTTCAACACGGCACCCACGACCAACTCATCCAGCAAAAGGGCATTTACGCTGATTTCATTTTGAATCGTAAAGCTGCGATTGACTGGAAAATCAACGCATAGTGCAGGGAGGCGGAGGTGTGAGTACAAAAAGATTTCTACTCCAAAAAATTTTACAACTTTTTTTAACCTTATTTCTGGTAACGGCGATTACTTTTATCCTGATGCAGCTTTCGCCTATCGATGCCGCCGAAGCCTACTCGCGCCGTATATTCACGGTCGATGAGACGCGTATTGAAGCGGTGCGTGAGCAGATGGGATTGAATCGTCCGATTGTTGTGCAGTATCTGGACTGGCTGAACGACCTGATTCATTTTGACTTGGGAAATTCGTATGTAGACAATCGTGATGTTTTCCTTATCGTTGGATCAGCCCTAAAGGAAACTGCCTGTATTGTGCTACTATCTGCGGTTCTTCAAGCAGTTGGGGCACTGATATTGGGGGGTCTGCTCTATCTGACACGAAAGAATGTGATTGGCAAAATCCTGGCATTTGCATCCATCGCGGCAATATCCATCCCAGCGTTTTATCTGGCAACTTCGTTTATTGATGTGGTGTCCGTAAGATGGAACCTGATTAGTGTATCCGGCAATACCGGTTTAATGAGATACCTTCCGGCAGCACTCTGTCTGGCAGTGGGTGGGATTGCCTTTTTCGGGCAAATGCTTTCAAAGGCGATCCAGCAGGCCATGAGTGAGGACAGTGTTCTCTACGCCCGTTGCCGTGGGTTAAGCGATCCTTATATTGTAGTGCGGTACGCTATGCCACAGGCCATCATTTCCACAGTTCCCACATTTATGCAAATGATGGGAATGTGTATGGCAGGGTCCGCCATAGTGGAAAATATTTTCTCCCTGCCGGGGTTGGGGTATCGGATTGTAAACAGCCTGACGAATCGAGATCTGCCCGTGATTTACGCAACGGTGCTGTTCCTTGCTTTTGCACTGGTGATTTTCAACATTCTGGCAGACATTATCCAGCGCCTGCTCCAGACACGAAAGGGGGGCCTGTAATGAAACATTTGAAATGGATCATCCCGGTCCTCATCATTGTTTTTTGTTTCCTTGGATTTCTTATCGCGCCCCATAACCCGGAGGCGATGGATATTGCCAACAAGTATGCGCCATTCAGTGCAGAGTTCCCTCTGGGAACTGACCAGTTCGGGCGCTGCGAATTATCCCGGCTTTTGTATGGCGGATATGTGACCCTCGGTATTGTGTTGCTGGGCGGAGGCATTGTGCTTGTTCTTGGTACGCTGATCGGATTATGGCTGGGCAGAGCAAATGCTGCCAGAAGTTTGGTATTTAGCAGCCTGCTGGACGCTGTGACAGCGATCCCGCCTTTAGCTTACCTTATCATTTTTGTCGGAATATGGGGAAACAGCATCCCTACGATGCTGGTGGCGCTGACCGTTTCCCTGATTTTGAGGATGATTAAACTGGTCAAAACACAGACAGAGATTGAACTGGATAAGGCTTATGTATTGTGCGCGGTGTCCTCCGGGGCCTCCCGCAGCAGGGTGTTATTTGTCCATATCTTGCCGAACATTATCCGACCCTTGGTACATTTCCTCTGCCTATCCTGCGCGGAAATGATTATGAATATCTCGGCGTTTTCCTTTATCGGGCTAACCTTGGGCGATGATGTGATTGACTGGGGTTCGATGCTCTCCGAGGGGCGCAGTATGCTGATGACCCATCCATCGTTGCTTTTCCTGCCGATACTATTTATTTTCCTGTGTACCTTGGCCTTTAATTTGTTGGCAAAACAGTTGGAGGGAGGTGACGCGGCATGATAGAGGTCAAAAACCTGTCTGTTCAAACATCAAAAGGAGTCGTTCTGCTGGATCATGTGGAGTTTACTTTGACCCCCGGTGTCTGTACTGGATTGACCGGTGCCAGCGGCTCCGGCAAAACCACCCTCTTAAAGGCGCTGATGGGGGTATCGGATGGGGATGTATCCATTAACTCTGGACAAATATTGCTGGATGGAGAGAACCTGCTAAAAAAGCCGGAAAAAGTGCGGAGGGATCTCTGCGGGACAACTTTGGGATTTATTCCGCAAAACCCTATGACTGCTTTCAATCTCCATGTGCCAGTTGGGACACAGATGTCAGAGACATTTCGGAAACGGCTTCGATTAGACAAAAATGCTGCCCGCAAGCTTAGCATGGAGGCGCTGCAAAAGGTCAATCTTCTGGATACGGATCGGGTTTATCATTCCTACCCCAGCCAGTTGTCCGGAGGGATGCTTCAGCGGGCAACAATGGCGATTTTAATTGGCCTCTCCCCACAGTACATTTTTGCAGATGAGCCGACTTCCGCTTTGGACGAGGAAAACAAGGCGTATCTGATTCAAGAGTTGATGCGGATGAAACAGCAGGCAGCAATTCTGTTTGTGTCCCATGATGATGCGGCCATTCGCACTCTCTGCGATGATCTGCTTGTGATGAAGAGCGGAACCATTGTGGAGTGTGGTGCAACGGCAGATTTGTTTGCTGCTCCGCATAAGGAGTGGACAAAAGAGTTCGTGCGTCTGGCTATGGCTGAGGAAGGAGGTGGCTGGACATGGCAGAAATCCAAGTCCGAAATGTGAGTAAAGAGTTTCTGGATGCCTCCGGCAAGCCCTTTCGTGCGCTAAGAGACATTTCATTTACATGGGTAAAAGGGGAAAATATCAGTTTTACCGGAGAAAGCGGCAGTGGAAAAAGCACAATGGCCCGCCTCTTAATCGGTTTGGAACGCCCCACCAGTGGCGAGATTTTGCTGGATGGCGAGAACATTGCCAAATGGAGTTATGGACAATGGCGCAGCCATCGCACAAAGATACAGGCGGTTTTCCAGGATGCCACTGGCAGCCTCAACCGCCGGCGCTCGGTAGAACATAATCTGGAGGAAGCATTACGCAATCTGACAAAGTTATCTTCTCAGGAGCGTAAACAGCGAATCTTAGAACTGATGGATTTGACGGCCACCAACAGAAAACTATTGGATACGCCAACCAAAAACCTATCCGGGGGTGAGCAGCGGCGCGTTGCATTGCTGCGGGCGTTGGCTGTGCGGCCCGACTATCTCATTTTGGATGAGTTAACCAGCGGGCTTGATCTGATTTCGCAAAAGGCGATTCGTGAGGTCTTGGAGGCATACCATCGGGAATACCGATGCAGCTATTTCCTTATTACTCACGATATGAAATTCGCCTATCGCCTGTCCCAGCGCATTTATGAGCTGGAAAGCGGGCAAATCGTTAATATCGGTCAATCTAATATTGACATAAATTCACAAGAAAGGAAGTAAACCATGAAAAAATCGAAACTTGCTCGTCTCATTGCAGCCATTTGTTGTTTCGCCATGCTCCTTACTGCTTGCAGCAGTAACCAGACGCCTGCGGGGTCTGGCGGCGATGTATCAACTATGGCAGACTCTGAAAAGAAAGTGCTGACCTACGCCATCGGAGCAGAAACCACAGACCTCTCCACCCTCTACATGAACAACTCCCTGTGCTGTACATCCAAACTGGTGTATGAAAATCTGGTAGACTTTGACAACGGAGAAATTGTCCCTGGTCTGGCAGAGAGCTGGGAATATAATGATGACCAGACGGAGCTCACCTTCCATCTGCGGCAGGGGATTACCTTCCACAATGGAGAGCCGTTTAACGCCGAGGCGGTCAAGACTAATCTGGAACACAAGCAGTCCAACCCATCTTTCTATACGCTGAAGGGTATCACCGATATTACGGAAATGGAGATCGTCGATGACTACACCATCACGCTCCACTATGACCACCCCTTCTATGCCTATCTGCAAGATTTTTGCTGGTCGGATGTGTGCCCCATGAGCGCGCCGGAGTTCATTATCCCAGATGATTTCCAGACCATTTCTGGTGTGGCTGGTACTGGTCCCTATATCTATGACGAGTATGTGGCCGGCGAGTACACCCGCTTTGTCCGCAACGAGGACTACTGGGGTGAAAAGCCCTATTGGGACGAGATCATCGTCAAGTACATTCCTGACTCCACTTCCCGCCTACAGGCGCTCCAAACTGGCGAGATTGACATGATCTATGGTGCCAGTCTGCTGAGTTATGAGGAATACGACCAGGCCCTTGCTATGGACGGTATTGCGGGCCAGATGGCGGATAAGGACACCCGTGTGCAGATTATCACTACCAATGCCACCCGTCCCTATATGTCTGATCTCCGAGTACGGCAGGCTGTGGCTTACGCCATCGATAAAGAGGAATTGTCCCAGGCTACTTCTAATGGTTATGAGCCTGCGGCAGATATGATTGTTACTCGTGATACGCCCTATGCTGATGTAGAACTGGAAACCACCTACGACTATAACCCCGACATGGCGAATCAGCTTCTGGATGAGGCCGGTTGGGTCATGAATGAGAGCACCGGAATCCGTGAGAAGGATGGCGAGCCGCTGAATCTGCTGCTGACTTTGGAATCTGATTATAGTGCAACCAGTATGCCTACCGCCGAGGTTATCAAGAGCCAGCTCGCGGAGGTGGGGATTGATGTGACCATCTACGGCACCGAGCAGATGCAGTGGTACGCTGATTATCTGGAAGGTAAGTTCGATCTGACCCTGTGGCACAGTCAGTTTGCTTTTGCTTCGCCCCACTGCTGGTTTACCCCCATGGACAGCATGGTGCCGCAGACCCCCTCCCTGCCCGGCATTGAGGGCTCCGATGAATTCCTTGCTACTATTAAGAATCTGACGAACATGGTGGATGAGCAGGAGGTCCGGGATACCTATACCTACCTGTTTAACTTCGATATTGGAACGGCGCTGGATATTCCTCTGACCTACCAGAAGGATATGATAGTCTATAACACAGACAAGATTTCCGGCTATACCTTTACCGGAACCCCCTACTTCTTCGACATTCTTTCTCTGGAACCCGCTGAATAAGGAAGGTGTAAAATGAAGCTCCATGCGTCGGGAGAAGATTATCTGGAGGCTATCCTTGTCCTCTATAAGAAAACGGGCATGGTACGCTCCGTGGATGTGGCCCGACACATGGAGGTGTCAAAGCCCAGCGTGTGCCATGCGGTGGCAACCTTGAAGGAGGGCGGCTTCCTCACGATGGATGAGGACTTTTTCCTCCACCTGACCGACTTGGGCCGCGAGATTGCCGAACAGACCTACGAGAAGCACCGTTTCTTTACGGCTCTGCTCACGGAGGCCGGCGTCGATCCGGCGTCGGCGGAGCGGGACGCCTGCCGGATGGAGCATGTCATCAGCCAGGAGTCCTTCGAGCATCTGCGGGATGCTTACAACGCACATAAAGAAGAATAATCTGCCCGCATAGCAAACGGGTAAAACAGTAACGCGGCCGGGCACATCGAACCCGACCGCGTTACTCGTCTTTCTGGAAGGCTTCCGCCTGTTTGCAGAGCGCGATAAATTTTTCGATCTCTGCTTCGCTTTTCCCGGCAAAGAAGTCCACAACTGTTTTCGAGACTGTCTGATTTACCATTTCCGGGAAGATGGCGGCGTCCACGCTGATATTCAGTTCTTTGGCGACAAGGACCACCGTTTCAAATTTCGGATTACTCTGGCAGGTCTCCAAATCTATGATCGTGCGGGAGTTCATACCGAGGCGTTCAGCTAACTGCTTCTGCGTTAGATGCTGGCGCTTCCGTTCTGACCGCACCTTCCATGCAAATAGATCCAGCGGATTGTTCACTACACATCACCTCTACATCATTGTAGGGTGTGCTTCCGCTCATATAAATAACCATGCAACTCATGTAAAGTGAGTTATAGTTCATATTTCGGAGTAAAGGGAGATATGGATGAGAGCGCCAACACAAAGGAGGTCAAAATAAGGCGGGGTTCGCCTTTTGTACGGCGGACGCCCATGCCACTACGAAAAATATTCCTATAACGCAGCAGCGAGCCACGTTCATGAAAGTGAGTTGTGGCTCGCTTTTTATTTACTGCGGCTCACACCTCATAAAACCCGTCCCTTTGAGCGCCTGGGCGTAGGCTGCCGCTCCCCGCCCCGTTTCGTTCCGGCCTGTCAACCCGAACGAAACGAAAGGAGCCAAGTATGAGCG
>OJPZ01000565.1_pt1 | contig 17352 bp, 10 predicted proteins | sample 1598611 | NCBI WGS metagenome assembly OJPZ01 (sample SAMN03922494, study PRJEB24848) | human gut metagenome | isolation source: stool sample | host: Homo sapiens | place: Germany | collected 2011-11
GATAGAGACACAATGCGTATGATGGTAAGATTTTCACTTCCGCTGATACCGACCGCTATAATGTGGATCATAACAGGCTTTTCAGACCGTCTGCTGATTAAATATATAGACGGACCCGCCGGAAAAACCGGAGATACCGCAGTGGGACTTTATACCGCCGCCTCTAAGGTGCCGAACCTTATTTCCATGGTGTCAACCGTGTTTTTCCAGGCGTGGAATATGTCGGCTATAACGGAACACGGAAACAAGGGTGAGGGAAGGTTTTTCGGCACCGTATTTTCAGCCTACCAGTCTATAATGTATATAGCCTCCGCTTTTCTTATTACCCTTGTACAGCCTGTTTCAAAACTACTGCTGAACTACAACAACCATCCTGAATATGCAAAAGCCTATTTATACACTCCCGTTCTGATTCTGGCTGTTCTTATGATGTGCTTTAACCTGTTTTTCAGCAGTATTTACACCGCCTCGCAGCATACGAAAAATTCCTTCTGGACCAGCATGGTTTCCATGGTGCTAAACGTAGTTCTGAACATTATATTAATAAAAAAATTCGGCGTCCACGGGGCGGTTGCGGCAAGCTTTATAAGCTATGTAGCATGCTATATTATACGCGTTATAGACGCAAGAAGATACATTTATTTTAAGGTGGATCATACAAAAACAGTTATGAACCTTTCAATTCTGCTGGGAATGGCTATTATAGCCGTACATCAGCCGGGATTCTATATTCCCCTGCAAATCGGTATAACAATATTTATAACCGCCGTAAATTTCCCGGAGCTTATGGCTACCGTCAGAAAAATATTAAAAAGGTAAAATAAAATGCACCCCAAAAGCGTCTGACTTTTGGGGTGCATGTTTTTACTGCAACAACGAACGATTTTACTTGAAATTAAAAAGAATGAGTCCGATACAATATCAAACTCATTCTCAATATTTTATTTTGTCTAAATTTATAATTTGACTTTTAGAAACCTTTATTTCCAAAAAGCAAACGCCTGCTCAATAGAATACTGTATTTCCGGAAAGCTGTTGAAGGAATTGTTGAACATCTGGTCGGCTATCTGAAATCCTGAAACCGCGATAGCCCATACCATTGAAAACATGAAAAATTTCTTCATAAGCTTTTTTACAGTCTGATTTTTCATATTAAGATAAATACAGAAAAAAACCGCAAACGCGCCCATCGCCATTTCCCATGAAAAATCAACCGTGTATCTTATAGAATAGCCGCTCTCCCATACCGCCGCCATAATGATAACCGGCATTATAACGCACGGCAGACCTATATACAGTATTGATAATATTCTGCTTTTTTTGTCCGGCAGCATTTTTAATGCCTTTCCTGACAGGAAATAAACAAAGGCAGGGAGAACAAGGAAAAATATTCCCGATGTATTTTTAGTTATCAGATCGGCGTACAAAAAGCCTTCAACGTCAAGACTCTGATATTCCGTATATACAAAAGGGTACCTCATAACAAAGGACGGAATACCGAAAAGATAATTGAAAACCGGTACCAGCGAAAGCTTTGAATGATACTGCGCATTAGTAAAATCATTTATAGTCAGGGAATACTGTATACCGAAGTCAAACGGCGAACCAAACCTTACATAATTATACCACATCTGAATCAAGGCAATTAGAAGCATCGGAACAGCGGCGCACAGAATGTAAACGATATATCTGCTCCTTCTTATATTCGAACCGGAAACTCCCGTAACGCTTGCCGACCGTGGAATCGCATAAATCATAAATATGGCAGCGCAGATACAATATACCGCAAGAGTCGGTCTGCATAAAACTGAAACTGCTAAAATCAGCGATGATAGAGCCGTTTTAACAAATGATATTTTCCCGGGTCCGATTATATTGCCGTCAAACAGAAGCCACGCTCCCCAGGTCAGGAACGCAAAGCCCGCCGATTCTGCAATTTCGTAAATATCCGGTCTGCCGATACAGAACCATATACCGCTTACAAGCTGAATTATAATGAGACCGGCTAAAGCCATACCTGTGGAAAGGCCGCCGAACCATTTTCTTATAAAGGTCATGTATGCAAGGGACAAACCAACCATTCCTATAACCGCAAAGAGCAATACCGCAATCGTAGACGGAAAATAATACCCCGTCAGAGAATGATACGGCCAGAAAAGCAATAATACCGGAGCTATGCCGTAATATGAAAAATACGCGCCGTCATAGAGTAAATGATCCCATTCAAAATCGCACCCCACTACGTCTCTTTCCGTACGATCATACGGATTATCCATCCCCAGCAGCTCGGCAGACGGCTCCGCAAGAAGATTTACCTGACCATTTGAAAAGGCGTCGACAAGCTCCTGAGTTATCTGATTCCCCTTTGTCTGCTTCATTTCTTCAGCAAGGGGAGTCTCAAGCCTGTATGCAACGGTTCCAACCGCCATAGCGCAGAACGCCGCTGTTATTATAGCTGCCCCCCAATTGCAAAAGCGTTTTCCTTTTTCATATTTTCGCTTCATAAAGGCCGCGGCATAAAAGACATACGCCAAAATCGGAATAAGCACGGTCGCTGTCAGCCTCAAAACCGAAACTGTAAACGGAATAGGCTTGTTGAAAGTAATTCCTTTCAAATTAACGCTGTCTCCGGGATTCTCAAGTATGAATCTGAGATGGATTTCGTTCACATCTCCGGAAAAAAGCGTCTGAACAGTCTGTGAATTTATGCGTCCGTTTACCATATATCTGCTTATGTAATCAGTACGGAGCAAGGCCTTCTGCGCCTCATCTCCGGCGTCTATTTTAAACAGTACCCTTTGAGTGTCTTTTCCAAAATCCAGATCAGCATAAACGGAGCCTATTTTTCCGTTGAAATTTTCAATTGAAACTTTAAATTCACCGGCTCCGTTAGCCGCTATAAGATTATTCTGTTCGTCATAAAAGCTGTTTTCGCTGCCGTAATATGCCTTTGAAATTTCAACGCTCTGTTCCTTAAAGTCAGAATTCCATAGGTAAAACGACGGATAATTAAAAACGGTAAGCTCCAGCAAAGAGGATATAAATATAACCTTGGCTGAAAACCGCAGGGTTTTAAACCCCAGCTTCATATAGAGCAGATAAATTACAGTCTCGACAGCGGACACAATACCTATAAATAAGAAGATATGAACAAACATATCTGATTTCAATATACGTGCAATGTCTGCAATTCCCAATACCGCATTAACCGCCGAGGCCGTAAACGCCGCCGCTTTTAAACGCTTTTTCAATTTACCGGCGTTCTCCGCCAAGCTTATATCCCTGTTTTTCATGTCGCTTATATAAACGACCGACATAAAAATAAATACCGCAACGGCAACAATATAAACTGCAATGTACATTCCTATCCCCCACTTTAACTTAAATAAACATTTTAAGTATAGCATATTCCTACTTTTTTGTCAAATATATTCAACAACGTAAAAGAAAACAATGAAATATACCAAAAAAGCTTCCCCTTTTTTAACAAGGGGAAGCTTAAATGCTTTTTACTTAATTATTTTTTTCTTCTTAGAGCAACTGCAGTTATACCAATACCAGTTGTTATAACAAGACCTGCAACTGCTGCTGCAACGCCTGCGTCGCCTGTAGAAGCAGAAGTTGTCTGAGTTGAGTTGCCCAGAACAGCGCCGCCTGACGTACCGCCAGAAGTATTATTATTCTGAGCTTGCGTAGTCTGGTTATTTCCGTTATTTGCCTGCGTCGGCTGATTGTTATTGTACGACGGAGCCTGTGTAGGCGTTGTATTATTGCCGCCGGAGGAATTGTTTGTTACATTAGAAGTGCCATCATTATATAATCCGGAAACTGTAAAAACAACTTTGATCTGCTGTTTTACTTCTGTCTGTGGTGAAAGATCCTGACATAATTTAGGCTGTTCCCATGTACTGGTTAAATATATTCTTGCCTTTCCAAGATCTGCTTCATAATATTTATAATCGATTGAATCAGCGCTTGATGTATAAGGAGCCTTAACACCGTCAATATAAACCTCATCAACTGTTATTTTTAAATCAGGATATTGATCTGCGGTAAAATTCTTATAATCCTCGCTTGACGAATCAGAACCGCTGATTTGGAGAATAAGAAACTCAATTGAACCCGTACCATCGCCTGTTATATTCCACGTTGCTTCATATTGCGCATTACCGTCAATATTTGCAACAGTTGACCCGTTGGCAATTGCATCTTCTTCCTTCCACTGAGAGTAAGTTCCCATCTGACCGCTAAGCATAGCTTTTCCAACTACAGTTGCAGCGCTAACAGTAGTCGCAGCGTACGACGCTGCAGAAAGAGTTGCTACCGCACATGCAGCCGCAGCCGCAAAAATCTTTTTGAATTTCATATTTAACACCTCAAATAAATTATTTTCTCTTAACCTTTGTCAGCACAGCGGCACCTGCCGTAAGAGCAAGACCTGCAAAAGCAGCCGCAATACCGGCTCCCTTTGTCGTCGGTGATCCGGACGTACTGTTTGACACCTGATTTCCCCCGTTTGTATTGCCGCCGTTATTGCTGTTATTGTTAGCGTTTGCGGCAACGGCCGTCACCTGCGTATTGGCAGAAGTGGCAGGAGCATTTGTAGTAGGCTCAGTTTCAGCTGCGTCTGTCGGATCCGTAGGAGTAGGCTCTACTCCGCCCGTTGCCGGCTCGGTCGTTTCCTCAGTAGCTAAAGTCGGCTCTGTAGACGGCTCCGTTGTTTCTTCCGTAACATTAGACGTACCTGCAATACCTGTTCCCGAAACTGTAAACAGTACTTTTATACTTTGAGTTATAGTAGTATTGCCGGGCAAATCGGTAATTTTTTTAGATGTCCATGTATCTATCAAATACAGCCTTGTAGCGCCCTCGGGTTTCTCATAAAACGCCATATCAACCGCATTTGGGCTGGAAGTATAATCAAGCTTTTTCCCGTCTACATAAACCGAATCAATATTAATTTTCATATTCTCATACTGATGTACAGTTAAACCGGGAATCTGAATTACCAGAAACTCCATTGTACTTGTTCCGCCGTCCGTAACTATCCATTCAACCTGATATTGAGCGTCTCCGTCTACATTGGCGACGGTGGATCCGCTCGTCGCGTCTCCGGCTTCCCAGACAGACGTAGCGCCAATAGAGCCGCAGAGATAAGCGGTCGAGGGAAGTCCCTCGGCGAAGACACTGATACCCATAGCCGCAGCCGCTGTTACGGCGCAGGCAGAAACGACTGACAATATTTTTTTAAAATTCATAAATAAACCGTCCCGATATTATTTTTTAGGCAGAAGAGTCCTTGCAACCTCGATTGCATCGTAAAGATCAACTACACCGTCGTTGTTTATATCTCCGACTTCCATCTGCTCCTCGTCTATATCAATCATGTTCATCATATATTTAGCTATTTCAATAGCGTCGTAAAGGTCTACTACCCCGTCTCTTGTGATATCGCCCTTTTCATACTTAGCGACGTTTGAAGTACCGTCCTTGCCTGTACCGGAAACTGTGAACACAACCTTAAGACTCTGTGTAATCGCAGTATCAGCGGCAAGATCCTCAACGCCGGTACCCGCCCACTGATCGATCAGATAAATTCTCGTAGCAGCCGTGCCCTCTACATAATTAAGATCAATAGCGGCCGCGCTTGTCTCATAGTTTTCAACAGCCTTGCCGTCAATATAAACTCCGTCTACCTTTACGGCAAGATTCTCATATTTATCGCTCGAAAGACCGGGAATCTGAACGGCAAGGAATTCAAGCGTGTCAGTACCGCCGTCCGTTACGTTCCATACGACTTCGTACTGAGCGTCTCCGTCAATATTAGCTGTTTTTGAACCTTCTGTAATTTCATCAGCGCCCCATACGCCCGTTGCGCCGATATTACCGATTATTGTTGCGGTTCCGATAGTGCCGACCGGAACGTCCGGATCAGGCTCTGTTTCTTCAGCCATTGTTGTAACCTTATCAATGTTAAATGTAATTCCGGTAGCGGCTGCTCCCATCTCGTCTATTTCAGCCGAATCCGCATACTGATAAGCGTTGATATTAGTAGAAAGAATCAAGCAACTGATCGTATCGGCAGGACTGCTTAACAAAAATTCCGCCATATATGTTCCGTCGCCCTCGATTGCAACAGACTTATTGTCAACGGTATTTCCTTCAGCGGTCGAACCCCAATAGGAATCTGTTCCGACAGATCCTGAAAGAAACGCTTCGTAAGGCGTTTCAGTTCCGTCCTCGGCAATGTTTGCAGAATTTTCTCCAAGACCGGAAACTGTAAATGTTACAGAAATCTTTTCGGAAAAATTTCCTTTATTTTCGATATCCTTGATGTCGATTCCCCATTCGTTAAAAATGTTCATACGCAGCGATGAACCGTCGTTTTCAAAAGCCAAAGCTCCGTCAGACGGACCTGTATACGCAATTTCCTTTTCGACGCTTGCTGCGGATGCCGGAACAGCGGCAAGCAATGCGGAAGCCGCCATAGCTGCGGCAGAAGCGGAAGCGATTATTCTTTTTAATTTCTTCATTTTTAGCACCTCGTTATTTTATATTTTTTATTTTGCTGTCTTACCTAAAAAGCAAATTTTCACGTCTTAATTATAACATTACCGGCACTGATATGTCTATGTTAATGCTAACCAAAGATTGAACATTTAATTTGTATGTTCTGCTCATAATGCACAATAATTGTATTATTTCTCCATTTAATTCTGAATTATTTTTATTCAATTCATTATTTTTCCAGCGGATTTCATTTCATCTAACACATCTTTCATCAGAATTTCCGGTCTCTGGCCCTTTTCAAGCCTTACGCTGATATACGGCTTTGCAAGACTGTTGAAAAGTATTCTGCCCTTAAACGTCCTTGAAAGTCCGCTTATCTGCTCCGGCTTAGGATTTTCTATATAGAAAAACAGGTTTTCCTTTCTCTGCTGGATTTCGGTAATACCCAACGCGGCCGCCGTGTTTCTCAGAAGAGCCGCCTCTATAAGCCCCGTAACCGACTTCGGAGGCTCCCCGTAACGGTCTATCAGCTCGTCTATCATTTCAATTTTATCCTCAGGCGTTTCAATTGCCGCTATTTTTTTATAGGCGTCAATTCTCTGAGCGGAGCTTTCAATGTATTTTTCCGGAATATGAGCGTCTATGCGGATATCCACAGAGCAGTCCGCCGCCTTTTCAACCGGCTCGCCCTTTTCCTCTGCTATTGCCTCGGTAAGCAGGCGCAGGTACATATCGTAGCCCACCGCCTCCATATGACCATGCTGCTTTCCGCCTAAAATACTTCCGGCTCCCCTGATTTCAAGATCCCTGAGAGCAATCCTGAAGCCGCTGCCGAATTGGGTAAACTCTCTCATTGCATTCAGCCTTTTAGAGGCGATTTCCGAAAGCACCTTTTCCCGTCGGAATGTAAAATAAGCGTACGCCCTTTTGTTTGAACGTCCTACCCGTCCTCTGAGCTGATAAAGCTGTGAAAGACCGAATCGGTCGCTGTCCTCTATTATAAGAGTATTGACATTAGGAACGTCTACGCCGGTTTCTATTATAGTGGTGCAGACAAGTATATCAATTTCATGCTCCACAAGACTGTTCCATATTCCGGACATCTTCTCCTCGGTCATCTGACCGTGGGCATAGGCGATTCTCGCGTCAGGCAGCAGCTCCTGAAGCCTTGCGGCGCAGCCTGAAATGCTGTCCACCCGGTTATGGATATAATACACCTGACCGCCCCTTTTAAGCTCCTTTGTTATTGCCTGTAATATCATTCCCGCATTGTATTCCACCACATAGGTCTGCACGGGATATCTGTCCTGGGGCGGCTCTTCTATAACCGACATATCCCTTATTCCGCTCATCGCCATGTTAAGCGTCCTCGGAATAGGAGTAGCCGACAATGTAAGAACGTCCACCCCTGAAAAATATTCCTTGAATTTCTCCTTATGAGCCACCCCAAATCGCTGCTCCTCGTCTATGATTGCAAGTCCCAGGGATTTAAACTCTATATCCTTCTGAACAAGTCTGTGAGTGCCTATTATTATGTCTATAAGCCCTTTTTTAAGTCTTTTGACAATATCCTGCTGCTGTTTTGAAGTACGAAACCTCGATATCAGCTCTATATTTACCGGAAACTGCTCGAATCTTCTCAGAGCGGTCTGGTAATGCTGCATGGCAAGCACCGTCGTCGGAACAAGTATGGCGCACTGCTTTCCGCTTATAACGCACTTCATCGCCGCGCGAAAAGCAACCTCGGTCTTTCCGAAGCCTACGTCGCCGCAGAGAAGTCTGTCCATTGGACGCGGTCTTTCCATATCCTCCTTTATCTCGCTTATGGACTGAAGCTGATCGTCGGTTTCGGCATAAGGAAACCTCGCCTCAAAATCTCTCTGCGTCTCATCGTCAGGCAGAAAAGCGATTCCCTTGCTCTGCTCTCTTTTTGCGTAAAGCTTTATCAGCTCATGGGCCATATCCTTTACCGCCCGCTTTACGCTGCTGCGCGTTTTCTGCCATTCGGCGGAGGAAAGCTTATTGAGCTTTACTCCCGCGTCGTCCCTCGGACCGATATATTTTGAAACCATATCAAGCTGAGTCACCGGAACGTATAAAACGTCCTTTCCGGCATACTGAATAGTAATATAATCCTTTGTTACGCCTTCAAGCTCAAGCTTTCTTATTCCGGCGAAACGCCCGATTCCATGAAGAGAATGAACCACAAGATCCCCGGACGTTATATCGGAAAGACTTCTTATCTCCTCGCCCTTTTTATGCTTTTTCTTTCTCTTTTTTGAGCCTGCCGCCTTAGCCTGCGTTATAACGGCAGTTTTATTTTCAAGATATTCAAAGCCTCCGGAAAGACTTCCGGTCATCAGCAGTACCCTGCCCGGCTGACATACGCTTTCGGGATTAGCTATATCGCAGCCTATTCCGGCGTCCTCCAGATCCTGCTTTATGATAGGGAGAGTTTTTTCGCTTCCCGCGATAAGCATAGTGCGGAAGCCCCTCTCGCAGTAGCCGGTCAGATCCTCGTTGAGCTGACGCATTTCGCCGCCCCACGGCGCGTTCTGAATTCCCTCGAAATTGACTATTTTCTTATATCCCACACGATCAAGCCCCGATATAAAATTACTTATAAAAAGCCGCTCGCCGCCGGACGCCCGCTCCGTTATTTCACCGAAGTCAAAATAATGCCCCTCAAGACCTCTGCAAAGCGATCCCTCCTCCAGAAGAATCCTGCAATCCTCGTTATACTGCGAAATAACTCCCTTGGCCCGCTCGACCGCGTTTGTATATTCGGAAAATACCGTAAGACCACTGAAATAATCAAAAACCGACGGCAGCCTGTCGTATATAACGGGTATATACTTATCTATGCATTCAAGCTCCGAACCGTCTCTCAGCTTTTGCGCGTCGCGAAAAAGCTTTTCCCTTACGGCTTCCGCCTTTTTGCCGCGCGCCGATTTCGCGAGTCCTTCAATTTTTTCCGCCAATCCGGCTCTGTCCGTAATAGTTTCGATTGCCGGAGCTATCCTGAATTCGCCGGCGCTTTCCGTCCTTCTCTGTGTTTCCGGATCAAAATAAGCTATACTGTCAACGTCGTCCCCCCATAGCTCTATCCTGACGGGAAATTCCGACTGCACCGGAAAAATATCGGCTATAGCGCCCCTTACTGAAAACTGCGAGGGACCCTCTACCTTATCGCTTCGGACATAGCCCATATTGACCAGCCTTGTTTTAAACTCTTTGAGATCAAGCTGCGAACCGCTTTTTATCGTTAAAGTATGCCCGGACAAAACGTCGGGCGGTATAGCCGGCTGCATAACGGCCTCGGCAGACGCCGCCAGCACTCTGCACTCCCCGCTCAGCACAGCGGAAAGCGCCTCTATACGCTGATGCTCATAATCCCTGGACATGCCCTCGGCAGAGGTCAGAAAAATTTCTCTTGCCGGATAAAGCATGGCAAGCCTTGACGACTGAGCCATTGTATTTATATTATCGCATAGACGTTTTGCTTCCGCCTCGCTGTCTGTAACAACTAAAAAACCGGTCTTTCCGCTGAGCGTATAGAGAAGCTGCGCCTTGTGAATATGAGACAGTCCGGTTGCGCAGACCGGCGATATTCCGTCTGAAAGATATTTTTCAATATCTCTCCAGCCGGCAAGCTCCATAAAGCTATATTTAAAGAAATCCATTCCGCCCTCCTTTTTATAACGCGCAAAACAGCATACCCCCGTTTGTATAAAGGGGGAATGCCGCAATTATCTTAAATCCTTTTTACTTTTAATAACTTTTTGATAAGACCAAAGCCCGCCGCGGCAACTATGAATTATATCTGTTCATAGCCTCGTCTATCCTTCCGCCGACGATCATCTCGATACATTCGCAGGCGTTGTCAGCCGCTTCTCCAAGCTTTTTTCTGTCATCAGGACTGAAACGGCTCAGCACCCAGTCCGCAAGATCATATTTAGGATGGGGCTTTTTTCCTACGCCCATCTTTATCCTCGGAAACGTATCCTCTCCTGTCAGGTATATTATACTTTTAATACCGTTATGACCGCCGTCGCTGCCCTTCCTTCGGATACGCAGCTTTCCCGGCTCAAGAGAAATATCGTCATAAACAATAACGACATGCTCGATATCCAGCTTATAATAATTCATTGCCTCGGAAATCGCCTGACCGCTGTTGTTCATAAAAGTGGAGGGCTTCATTACCAGACAATGCTTCCCGCTTACCGACACGTCCGCGCACAAAGATTTGAATTTCAGCTTTTTCATCTCAAATCCAAGCTTTTCCGCCAGAGCGTCCATAACAATAAAGCCCGCGTTATGACGGGTTCCCTCATATTTTTCTCCCGGATTTCCAAGTCCGGCGATAATATATTCAACAGGCCCCGCCGGCGTATCGTCCTGTTTTGATATTTGTCTGAATTTATCGAAAATACTCATTTATATCACGCTTTTTCCAGTCTTTTTTTCAGCTTTCTTAGGCTGTACCCCTCTTTTATCTGCATCGTTCCCCTGTCAATCGCCAGAGCGTAATCGGGAACGTCCTTTGTAATCGTTGTACCCGCCGCGGTGTAAACCGCCTTTCCAAGCTTAACAGGAGCGATCAGATTGGTATTGCAGCCTATAAAACAATTGTCTCCTATTTCGCAGCGGCTCTTGATTATTCCGTCGTAATTTACCGTTACAGTGCCGCAGCCGAAATTGACGTTTTTACCGACGTCGCTGTCTCCCACATAAGTAAGATGCGCAACGGCTGTTCCCTCGCCGACGGTAGAATTTTTGATCTCCACAAAATCGCCTATCTTTACGCCGGATTTTATATGGCTGCCGGGCCTTATATGCACCCACGGACCTATTTTAACTCCGGCGTCAATAGTGGATTTGAACGCCTGAACATAATTCAAGCTTACGTTATCTCTGATTTCGCAGTCGGATATTATACAGTTAGGCCCTATCAGGCAATTCTTTCCAATAACCGTGTTTCCTCTCAGATGGGTTCCCTCCATGATCTCGGTCCCCTCGCCGATCACGACGCCGCGCCCGATCACAACGCCGTCAATACAGTTGAATTCCACGCCGTTTTCAAGATGCTTTTCTATAACCGCCATTCTTGCAACCGTATTAAGCTCCAAAAGCCCCTTTCTGTCGTTGGCGCCCAGCACGACATCTGGATTTTCCGATATATAAGCGTCCACGCGTCTGCCCTTGTTAAGCGCAATGAATACGCTGTCTGTAAGATAATATTCTCCCTGAGAGTTATTTGTCGTCAGCTCTCCCAGATATTCCGTAAGATCCGCCGTTTTAAACCAGTAGGCTCCTGAATTTATTTCCTTTATTTCCTTCTGTCCGACTGTAGCGTCCTTTTCCTCGACAATAGAGGTTATGCCGTTTTCACCTCTGACTATTCTGCCGTAGCCCGTCGGATTTTCCGATACGGCGGTTATGACGGTTATGGAATTTCCGCCTCTCTCATGAGCTTCAAGAGATTTTCTGATGGTTTCGCTGTCTATGAAGGGCGCGTCGCCGCATAGAACAAGAGTATTTTTACCGCCGCTTTCCTCCATAAACGGCACAGCCTGCATAACGGCATGACCTGTGCCGAGCCTTTCCTCCTGCAATACAGTTTCATAACGTCCGTTAAGATATTCGTCTATCATTTCAGACATAAATCCCTTGACAATACAAAGCTTTTCTATACCCGCGCCCTCGCAGGCTCCTATAACCCATTCAAGCATAGGCTCGCCCAAAACCTTGAACATAGGCTTGGGAATCTCCGCTTTCATTCTTTTTCCCTGACCTCCGGCCAGTATAACAGCGTTATTCATAACTAAATTTCCTCTTTTCCTTGAAATCAAACTGTAAATTGATCTATAAAATTATTACCCGCTCTTTTAAAACGGATCGTCTTTTAAACGTCACACATTCAGGGTCTTCGTATACCGTATTAATATATTATGACAATAAAATGAAAATTTTTCAAGGGATTTTTCAAAAAAGTTGATAAATATAAAAAATTTGTGAATATTGCTACAAAATAAGTATTGAGATTTTTTTCAAAAATATATGGAATTTTTTTCGTATATATGGTATAATATTAATTAACCGGACCAAAAAGGATTTTTCTGCCCTTTTCCGGTCTTTAGTAAAAAAATATCTGGAGGTATAAAACCAATGGCAAAGAAATATTGCTACCTTTTCTCTGAAGGTAACGCAAGCATGAGAGAACTCCTCGGCGGCAAGGGCGCAAACCTTGCTGAAATGACAGGCATGGGTCTTCCCGTTCCTCAGGGCTTCACTATTTCAACCGAAGCCTGCACACAATACTATGAGGACGGCCGTCAGATCAACCCTGACATCATGGCTGAAATCAACGAATACATCGGCAAGATGGAGGAAATCACCGGAAAGAAGTTCGGCGATCACGAAAATCCTCTTCTCGTTTCCGTTCGTTCAGGCGCAAGAGCTTCAATGCCCGGCATGATGGACACCATTCTAAACCTTGGTCTTAACGAAGAGGTTGTAGAGGTTATCGCTGAAAAGTCAAATAATCCGAGATGGGCATGGGACTGCTACAGAAGATTTATTCAGATGTATTCCGACGTAGTTATGGAAGTCGGCAAGAAATATTTCGAAGAGCTTATTGACGAAATGAAGGCTAAGAAGGGCGTTACTCAGGACGTTGACCTGACTGCTGACGACCTCAAGGAGCTTGCTGGTCAGTTCAAGGCCGAATATAAGGAAAAGATTGGTTCAGACTTCCCTTCAGATCCTAAGGAACAGCTTATGGGAGCAGTTAAGGCTGTATTCCGTTCATGGGATAATCCGAGAGCTAACGTTTACAGAAGAGATAACGATATTCCTTATTCATGGGGTACCGCTGTCAACGTTCAGTCAATGGCTTTCGGAAACATGGGCGACGACTGCGGTACAGGCGTTGCGTTTACCCGTGATCCTGCAACAGGCGAAAAGAAGCTTATGGGCGAATTCCTTACAAACGCACAGGGCGAGGACGTTGTTGCCGGCGTAAGAACGCCTATGCCGATCGCGCAGATGGCTGAAAAATTCCCGGCTGCGTTTGAAAAATTCCAGAACGTATGCAAGACTCTTGAAGATCACTACAGAGATATGCAGGATATGGAATTTACAGTTGAACACGGCGAACTCTTTATGCTTCAGACAAGAAACGGCAAGAGAACGGCTCAGGCTGCTCTGAAGATTGCCTGCGACCTCGTTGACGAAGGTATGAGAACTGAAGAAGAAGCGGTAGCTATGATCGACCCAAGAAACCTTGACACTCTGCTTCACCCTCAGTTTGACGCAAAGGCGCTTAAGGCTGCCGCTCCTGTCGGCAAAGGTCTGGGCGCGTCTCCCGGAGCTGCCTGCGGTAAAATCGTGTTTACAGCCGACGACGCTGTTGCATGGGCTGAAAAGGGCGAAAAGGTTGTTCTGGTTCGTCTTGAAACCTCGCCTGAAGACATCACAGGCATGAAGTCCGCTCAGGGTATCCTCACGGTAAGAGGCGGTATGACATCTCACGCTGCCGTTGTTGCCCGCGGTATGGGTACATGCTGCGTTTCAGGCTGCGGCGATATCAAGATGGACGAAGCAAACAAGAAGTTTGAACTCGCAGGAAAGACATATCATGAAGGCGACTTCATCTCAATCGACGGTTCAACAGGCAACATCTACGACGGAATTATTCCTACGGTAGACGCTACTATTGCCGGTGAATTCGGAAGAATCATGGCTTGGGCTGATAAATACAGAGCTCTCAAGGTAAGAACAAACGCGGACACTCCTGCCGACGCTAAAAAGGCAAGAGAGCTTGGAGCTGAAGGTATCGGTCTGTGCCGTACAGAGCACATGTTCTTTGAGCCGGACAGAATCGGCGCTTTCCGTGAAATGATCTGCTCCGATACTGTTGAAGAAAGAGAAGCCGCTCTTGCTAAGATCGAGCCTATGCAGCAGGCTGACTTTGAAGCCCTTTATGAAGCGCTTGAAGGCTGCCCTGTTACAATCAGATTCCTGGATCCTCCGCTTCACGAATTCGTTCCTACAGAAGAAGCTGACATTGAAGCTCTTGCTAAGGCTCAGGGCAAGTCAGTTGAAACAATAAAGAATATCATAGCTTCGCTTCACGAATTCAATCCAATGATGGGCCACAGAGGCTGCCGTCTTGCCGTAACATATCCTGAAATCGCAGTAATGCAGACAAAGGCTGTTATAAAGGCTGCTATCGCAGTTTCAAAGAGACACCCCGATTGGACAATCGTTCCTGAAATCATGATCCCGCTGATCGGAGACATCAAGGAGCTTAAATACGTTAAGAAGTTTGTTGTTGAAACAGCAGACGCAGTAATAAAGAAAGCCGGCGCAGACCTCAAGTATGAGGTGGGTACAATGATCGAGATTCCAAGAGCTGCGCTGACAGCCGATGAAATCGCCAAGGAAGCTGAATTCTTCTGCTTCGGCACAAACGATCTTACTCAGATGACATTCGGATTCTCAAGAGACGACGCAGGCAAGTTCCTCGACGCTTACTACGACGCTAAGATTTTCGAGAACGATCCGTTCGCTAAGCTCGACCAGACAGGCGTAGGCAAGCTTATGGATATGGCTGTTAAGCTCGGTAAGGAAGTTCGTCCTGAAATGCACATCGGCATATGCGGCGAGCACGGCGGAGATCCTTCATCAGTTGAATTCTGCCACAAGCTTGGTCTGACATACGTTTCCTGCTCGCCTTTCCGCGTTCCGATCGCAAGACTTGCCGCTGCACAGGCTGCTATTGCAAGCAAGTAATCTTTGTATTTTTAATAATCATGTTTAGCAAAAGCCTTTGCTTTCGTTAAACACAAAAAGCCCCGTTCAGACGTTTAAAAGTCTGATACGGGACTTTTATTTATAAATTGAAACAAAATAAAAAGACGAGGAATTCGGCTATTCTGACAGGTCTATGAATTCTTGAAAATTCACCGGCTATAAAGTCAGGTATTCTATATGCTGACAGCCCTTTGCCCCTGTAAAGCCACGAAAAGACCTGAACGTATCGTTTAATCTGATTGTGATTCAATTATTGACATATTAAAACCGGCGCCTGAATAAAATCAGGCGCCGATTTGTATAAATAAAGAAGAAGGAAATCTATGTTAAAGACTCTCGTATTAGCTTAACCAAAATATCTCTTTAAAAGACCTTCAAACGCACAGCCGTGACGAGCCTCGTCCTTAGCCATTTCATGTACCGTATCATGGATTGCGTCAAGATTAAGCTCCTTAGCTCTTGAAGCCAGCTTTTTCTTGCCCTCACACGCGCCGTTTTCAGCCATAACTCTAAGCTCAAGATTTTTCTTTGTGGAATCTGTTACTACTTCGCCGAGAAGCTCAGCAAATTTAGCCGCATGCTCTGCTTCCTCATAAGCTGCCTTTTCATAGTAAAGACCAATTTCAGGATAGCCTTCTCTGTGCGCTACTCTTGCCATAGCAAGATACATGCCAACCTCGGAACATTCGCCGTTGAAATTCTCCTTAAGACCTTCTATTATTTCAGGATCAACGCCCTTTGCAACGCCTACAACATGCTGATCAGCCCATGCAAGACCCGCTGTTTCCTTAACCTCATTAAACTTCGAAGCCGGCGCCTTGCACTGTGGACATGACTCCGGAGCAGCTTCTCCCTCATATACATAACCGCAAACTGAACAAATAAACTTCTTCATTCTAAAATCCTCCAAATATATTATGTTTTAAATCAAAATCGAACCGAAAAGAATAATGTCTCTTAAGTTCTGAATTTATTATAATACATCAAAATTCAGTTGTCAAGACATTTTTATAAAAATTCACAAACTTTTCACAATCAAGCTGTTCAATATGCAATAACAGGTGATAATGGTTATCACTTAGAAATAAAAAAAGAAAGACGCGCCAGCGTCCTTCTTTGAAATTACAAATAACTCACTTGGAAATAATTTCACCCCAAGCATTTTCCTTATCTGCTGACATATTGTATCTGCATATACTGATAGCGTCATACAAATCAGTAGATTGGTCCTCATTAACGTTAGCAAAAAATTCTTGCTTTTTGTTAAGATTTTCCATACTCATCATTTTCTTTGTAACCATAATCGCATCATAAAGATCAACATTGCCGTCGCCGTTTACATCGCCTCTTAAAGCGACTTCAGCATTGGTATTGCCTTTTTCTTCAATATAAACCATGTGCCTGGTTACAGGCTTTGCAGCCTCTAAAACCGTAATAGCGCTGTCGTTGATTTCAACATTGTCAAATTCGCCGATATTGCCATTACATAGATTGCCGATTCTGGAAACCCTTACATCATAAACTGTTCCTTCTTCAGCGTTTTCCGGAACTTCGAAAGTTAAAGTAGACATTACCTTACCGTCTTGAAAATGCGTACCGGTAAAATTTACTAAGGTAACAACATTATCAACTACGCAAGAAGTAACAACGCCTTCTATTCTTTCAAGCTTAAGTTCGCTGTCGAATTCAATGTCAAGGTTATAGCCTGCGCATCTGTTTCCCGACTCAAGAGTTAAGTCAACGGTAACATATTTACCTGCAACCGCAACTGAATCGGATAAATTGATTACTGCGCTGGTTTCTTCCGCGGATAGACTCATCGTTCCGCAAGAAACAGCCATAGCGGCCGTTGCTAATAATGCGGACAATCTTTTAAATGTTTTTTTCATAAAAAACCTCCTTAATAATTGTAAGATTAATATATAACATTTATACTATAAAGTCAATTATTTAAATGACTTACATAAATTATTAATACAACAATTTTCACAATTAGGATTTTGAGCTTTACAAACATGTCTGCCA
>OJPZ01000571.1_pt1 | contig 17153 bp, 10 predicted proteins | sample 1598611 | NCBI WGS metagenome assembly OJPZ01 (sample SAMN03922494, study PRJEB24848) | human gut metagenome | isolation source: stool sample | host: Homo sapiens | place: Germany | collected 2011-11
AGATTGTTTATGGAAAGAAACTTCTCACAACATGTTAAGGAAATTCTCGGTTATAGCCGGGAAGAGGCTGAACGCCTTCAAAATTCCAACATTGTTCCCGAGCATTTATTGTTAGGAATTATACGTGACGGTGCAAATCGTGCTGTCGATGTATTGGTCGGGCTCGGAGCTTCCCTCCGAACACTGAAAAGTTCATTGGAAAATGAACTGTCCGCTTCCAATAATCACATGGAACAAACGAATGAATTGACTATTAGTAAAAGCACAGATAGAGTTTTAAAGATGAGTATGCTTGAAGCTCGATTTATGAAAAGTTCGGAGACCGACACCGAACATTTATTGTTGGCTATATTGAAAGAGCCGGACTCTTCTGCTGCAAAAATTTTAAACACGAATGATATAACTTATGACGAAGTGGCAGCTTTTTTAAAAGGTAATGAGAAGCCGGATTTCCCTTCGCCGAGCATGGGCGCCGGATTTACGGACGATGATGACGACGAATTGGAGGAAGACCGAAATTATCGGAGGGAACAGCAAAGCGGAAATAGTACGACTGCTCAGCGTAGTAATAATGAAACTCCCGTATTGGACAACTTTGGGACCGATATGACAAAGGCTGCCGAAGAAGGTCGGCTCGACCCTGTTGTCGGACGTGAAAACGAAATTGAACGATTGGCACAAGTATTGAGCCGAAGAAAAAAGAATAATCCGGTTCTTATAGGGGAACCCGGCGTAGGAAAATCTGCAATAGTAGAGGGTCTTGCTTTGAGAATCGTGCAACGTAAAGTGTCGAGGGTGCTATTCGATAAGAGACTTGTCTCTCTCGACATGGCCTCGATTGTAGCAGGAACAAAATATAGAGGACAATTCGAGGAGCGTATAAAAGCAATTCTAAATGAGTTGTCGAAGAATCCGAATATTATTTTATTTATCGACGAGATTCATACTATTGTCGGTGCAGGTGGAGCCACAGGGTCTCTTGATGCTGCCAATATGTTAAAACCGGCTCTTTCGCGGGGAGAGATTCAGTGTATCGGTGCTACAACACTCGATGAATATAGGAAAAATATAGAAAAAGATGGTGCTTTGGAACGCCGTTTCCAAAAGATTATGGTCGAGCCTACAACTCCCGAGGAGACTCTGCAAATCCTCAATAATATAAAAGGTAGGTATGAGGATCATCATAATGTCACCTATACCGATGATGCATTGGAGGCGTGTGTCAAATTGACAGACCGTTACATAAGTGACCGTAATTTCCCGGACAAAGCCATTGATGCATTGGACGAAGCTGGGGCGCGAGTGCATGTTTCTAATATTATTGTCCCCAAAGAAATCGAAAGTTTGGAGGCTCAAATAGAGACTTGCCGGGAAGATAAAATAAATGCTGTTAAATCCCAAAACTATGAGCTTGCGGCGAGTTTTAGAGACAAGGAAAAAGAATTGCAACTTTCCCTTGAATCGGCGAAAGCAAACTGGGAAAGGCAGATGCAACAGCATAGAGAGATTGTCAATGAGGAAAAGGTTGCCGAAGTTGTCGCTATGATGACTGGTGTCCCGGTGCAGCGTATTGCACAAGCTGAGGGAAATAAACTTTTAGCTATGTCGGGAGAGTTGAAACGCGAAATTATCGGGCAAGATGATGCTGTCGATAAAATTGTAAAAGCGATACAGCGAAATCGTGTAGGATTAAAGGATCCGGGGAAACCTATTGGCACTTTCATGTTTTTGGGCCCTACGGGTGTGGGTAAGACTCATTTAGCAAAGAAATTGGCCGAATACTTATTTGACTCGAAAGATGCTCTTATCCGAATAGACATGAGTGAATATATGGAGAAATTTACTGTGTCCAGACTTGTCGGAGCCCCTCCGGGATATGTGGGATATGAGGAAGGAGGTCAGTTAACGGAAAAAGTGAGACGTAAACCCTATTCGGTTGTGCTGCTCGATGAAATAGAAAAGGCTCACCCCGATGTCTTTAATCTATTGTTGCAAGTCTTGGACGAAGGGCGCCTAACCGATAGCTTGGGGCGCAGAATCGATTTTAAGAATACGATTCTGATTATGACATCTAATATCGGTACGCGTCAATTAAAGGATTTTGGACAAGGAGTAGGATTCTCGACTAATACTGTTTCGGAAAAGGATTATTCGAGGGGCGTTATACAAAAGGCGTTGAATAGAGCTTTCTCTCCCGAATTTTTAAATCGTATCGACGATATTGTAATGTTCGACCAATTGGATAAAGAATCTATTTTCAAAATTATCGATTTGGAACTGAGCGGATTTTACAAACGGGTGGAAACACTGGGTTATCATCTGACTATTACCGACGATGCCAAAAACTTTATTGCCGAAAAGGGGTATGATATTCAGTTTGGAGCCCGACCTCTAAAACGGGCCATACAGAAATACCTCGAAGATGAACTTGCCGAAATGATTATTCGGGCGACGGTTCAAGAAGGTGATACTATTGTCGTTGATTTCGATAAGGAGAATCAGAAGATCGAGTCTTCGATTCATAATTCCCAAACGAAATGACAAATAATAGTCGAATAAGTCAAAATGTCAGACTCTTTGAGTCTGGCATTTTTTTTGAAAAATCATAGTCAGAAATTTAAATGATAAAAATATACAATTATGCAAAAAGGTACAATTGGGGTTACAACCGACAATATCTTCCCCGTCATTAAAAAATTTTTGTATAGCGACCATGAAATATTTTTAAGGGAGCTCGCTTCTAATGCTGTGGATGCCACTCAGAAATTGAAGACATTATCTTCTTTTGGCGATTTCAAAGGTGAGTTAGGCACGATGAATGTCACAGTGTCGATTGATAAAAATAAAGGGACGTTGACTATATCGGATCGCGGTATAGGAATGACTGCCGAAGAGATAGACAAATATATCAATCAAATTGCTTTTTCGGGGGCCGAAGAGTTCTTGGAAAAATATAAAAATGATGCGAATGCCATTATCGGGCATTTCGGGCTGGGATTTTATTCTTCTTTCATGGTTTCCAAAAAAGTAGAAATACGTACATTATCCTATAAAGAAGGAGCCCAAGCAGTCATGTGGAGCTGCGATGGTTCTCCGGCTTACGAGATGACCGATATCGAAAAGAGCGAGCGGGGAACAGATATTATTTTATATGTCGATGATGACAATAAGGAATTCCTTGAAGAACAACGTATCGAGACCCTGTTGAAAAAATATTGCCGTTTCTTGCCTGTTCCCGTTGTATTTGGAAAAGAACAAGAATGGAAAGACGGGAAATATGTCGATACAGACAAGGATAGGGTCATTAATGATATGGAGCCTGCATGGACTCGGAAGCCGACAGATTTGACCGATGAAGATTACAGGAAATTCTATGCCGATCTTTATCCGGGAATAGATGAACCCCTGTTTTGGATTCATTTGAATATCGACTATCCGTTTAAGTTGACGGGGATTCTTTATTTCCCGAAAATCAAAAACAATATCGATATCAATCGATACAAGATACAATTATATTGCAACCAAGTATTCGTTACCGATTCGGTAGAGGGTATCGTCCCTGATTTCTTAATGCTTTTACAGGGTGTGATTGATTCACCCGATATTCCGTTGAATGTTTCTCGTTCATATCTGCAAAGCGATTCTAATGTAAAGAAAATATCGGGGTATATCACTAAAAAGGTTTCAGAGCGTCTGCAAGAGATATTCAACAGCGATCGCAAACAGTTCGAGGAGAAATGGGACGATTTGAAAATCTTCATCGAATATGGTATGCTGTCTGATGAGAAATTCTACGAGCGTGCTCAGAAATTCGTATTATTGAAAGATACGGAGGATAAATATTATACGCTCGATGAATATAAAAAACTGATAGAGGGCAACCAAACCGATAAAGACGGACAACTCGTTTATCTGTATGCCACTGATAAGGAAGCACAATACAGTTATATCGATACGGCTGTATCAAGAGGTTACGATGTACTATTGATGAACGGACAGCTGGATCCTCATTTCATCGGTATGTTGGAGCAGAAATTAGAGAAAAGCCGTTTCGTGCGCGTGGATAGCGATCTGATCGATAAACTAATCAAGAAATCGGATACAACTTCAAATACAGCTCTCGATGAGCAACAGCGCGATATGATGACTTCTGTTTTCAAATCGCAGATCCCTGCTATGGAGAAAAGCGATTTCTTGGTTATGTTCGAGCCCGTAGGTGCGACTGCTCAACCTATCGTTATTACGCAAAATGAATTTATGCGTCGTATGAAAGATATGGCTGCTATACAATCAGGAATGGCTTTCTATGGGGAGCTTCCCGATAGCTATAACCTCATAGTGAACACAGATCACCCTCTTTCGCAAAAGGTTATTGCTGATACCGAAAGTGCTTGTAAGAGTGAATTAACTCCTATATTGGACGAGCTGAAAACTGTCAATGAAGAAATCGAACGGTTACAAGAGGCAAAAAAAGATAAAAAGGACGATGAAATTCCCGTAGCAGATAAGGAGGCTTTGAAGCATGCTGAGGAAAAGGCAAAAGAATTGAGAGCAAAGGAATCGGATATATTGAAGACTTATGCCGACCGGACACCTTTGGTTCGTCAGTTGGTCGACTTGGCTCTGCTTTCCAATAACATGTTGAAGGGAGAGGCTCTGAGTAAATTTATCAAACGGTCGGTTGAAATGCTCTAACAAGCTATACAGATATAAAGTAACGCTTTAATATCTGCTTGTAGGTATAATATTAAACTGATACTTTAATAGCGAATGTGGATTGTGCTATCTAACACAATCCACATTCGCTATTTTTATACTATTGATAATAAATCAATTACAAATCAAACCACCGATAAGCTCTTTTACGGATGCAATGTTGTTTCTATCGAGATATTCGTCTATTCCGTCCGCTATTTTTTCAGTTATTTGAGGATCTATAAAGTTAGCTGTTCCGACCTCTATGGCAGATGCACCGGCCAATATAAATTCAACGGCATCGGTGGCGTTCATGATTCCTCCCAATCCTACAATAGGGATTTTTACGGCATGGTAAGTTTGCCAAACCATACGCAATGCGATGGGCTTAACACATGCACCGGATAATCCCCCTGTAATTGTAGAGAGTATCGGTCTACGACGATTTGAATCAATAGCCATACCCAACAGAGTATTGATCAAGGATACAGCATCGGCGCCTTCGGCTTCGACTGCTCGGGCTATCTCGGTAATATCGGTAACGTTTGGCGAAAGTTTGACAATCAGATTTTTAGGATAAACGGCACGCACAGCTTTTACCACAGCGGCAGCACTTTGGCAGCTTGTCCCGAAAGCCATTCCACCCTCTTTCACATTCGGGCAAGAGATGTTTAACTCAATTCCCGGAATCTTGTCCAATGCAGCGATTTTCTCTGCCGTAACGGCGTAGTCTTCTATTGAGGATCCCGATACATTTACCAAAAAATGGGTATCGATATCTTTTATGCGAGGATATATATTTTCGATGAAGTAATTAACTCCTTTGTTTTGTAATCCTACTGCGTTGAGCATTCCCGAAGGCGTTTCGGCCATACGTGGATACGGGTTGCCTTCTCTATGATGCAGCGTCGTTCCTTTTACAATGACTCCTCCCAGCCGAGATAAATCGACGAAATCGGCAAACTCTTCGCCGTAGCCAAATGTTCCCGATGCCGTCATTACGGGATTCCTCAAAGGCAATCCACCTATATTTACTTTCAAATCTGCCATTTTAGTTTTTCTATATTAAAGATAGGACCTTCCTTACAAACACAAGTATTGCCTTCGATCGTATCTTCTACGCAACAGAGACATGCACCTACGCCACAGGCCATCATATTTTCGAGAGATACTTCACAGGATATGTTTCGTTCATGAGCAAATCGGGCGACGGCTACCATCATGGGTTTCGGGCCGCAAACATACAGCTTATCGAGCTTACTATTTAGCAAGGAGTGCTGAGTTACGAATCCTTTTTCGCCCAAAGAGCCGTCTTCTGTGGAAATATATACATCTCCAAACTGCCGAAACATTTCATATTGCAGTATATCCTTGTCTGAACGGAATCCTAACAAAAATTTGGGGGTATAATTCCGTTCTTTTAAGTATTTGCCCCAATACAGCATCGGGGCTATTCCAACGCCTCCTCCGATAAGCAATATATTCGAGTCTGTTTCGTCGGGTAAACTGAATGTATTACCCAATGGTAACACCAAATTAATACTATCTCCTTGTTTCAAATCGCATAAAGTCCGAGTCCCTTCACCGGCTTTTCTTATCAATAGCCATAGTTCATTGCGAGTGGAATCGACGAAATTGATAGAAATCGGACGCCTTAAAAATGTACCGGGAGACCGGTCTACACGAACCTCGACAAACTGCCCGGGTAACATATTGGGCAACGGTTCATTATTATCGGGTTTCAATTTCAAAAGAGCATAATTATCGTGCAGTTTTGTGTTTTCAACAACCCGAAAGTCAAGAATATATTTTTTCATAAAATTATTTTAGCTGAACAAAGATAGTATAAACCCAAAAGCGAAACAAAAGTTTATCGGATTATGCAATCGTTTTATTTCTCCTTTAAAAGATAAAGACGAGTTATTCATTGTCCGGGGAAAATGTCTCGAACGTATTATCGGAGTAGAAAATCATGATTTTAGTTACTTTTTTATTTTTTACGACCTGTTCCGATGGCTCGAAAAATGGTACTTTTAAGTCTGTTACTTCTTCATTTTCAAGTTTATGGTCTTGTTTTTGATGAATATTAGAGTCATTTTCCCTCGAATATTTTGAAGGAGCTGTAAGTTCGTCCGGTTTTATTTCATTCTCCTCGGGAAATAAAGATGTTGAAAATTCTTTGGAGGGTGAGGTAATGTTTTCGGCCAGAGGTATTGTTGCCGTCAAAATCATAGGGCCTGTTCCATATAACAGCCAATAGATAGATAAGTCGGGATAGGCAGAATGTATCTTCCCAATGGTATTGATACTGATCTTCTGATTTCGTCCACCTAAAATTTGAGACATTGAAGATCTCTGTATCTTAGTTGCATCGGCAAATTGCGTAACAGATATACCCTTATACTCGATAAAACTTTTCATTCTTTCGGCAACAATTAGAGCTTCATTTTCTTCCATTTTTAGGGGTGTAAATAGATTCGTAATAGTAAAATTGTAGTTTACAAATGTAATAAGAATAAATAAAAAATGCAAGTTTGTTTTGTGAATTGTGTGGTTTGCAAATGCAAACAATGTAACATGATGTATACTTCGCAAATAGCCTTTATTGTTTACTAACAAGAGTATTTATTAAAAGTATTATTTTATATTTATATATATAATTATTTAGAAATCAACATTTTATTTTGTAGTATATATAATTCCGTCGGCGTATGTTGTTCGGAATTCGAAATTATACCTCGAATATACTTTATATTGAATGCATTAAAATATTGTTTTTTAATCGCTTATGTTATATATATTGCAGATATAATAATTGTTTATGTGTCTCCGTGCTTAGTGGATATGCAAATGTAACACCCCTACCCTTTATGAGTTACAGATTTTTATTTTGTGTAATTGTGTTTTGTATATTACATTTGTAAATAGTGGTTGTAAATTACAAATGTAAAAAATAAACTGGTTTATAACTCAACTTCACGAGATTTTATTTTCCAAGTACAGATGTAAACTTGTTCAAAAATATGAGAATTATACGCCCCTTAAATCCTATTCAAAATAGATTTATATTATTGATTCAAAATATATTACAGTTGTAAATAGCATAAAAAAAGGATTCAAATTTTATGCTTTGAACCCTTTTCTATCTTTCAAAATCGTAATATGTCGTTTTTCTTATACCTTTAATTCCGCCTTTAAATAACGAGCCGTAAAAGTATTCTGTACACAAACTTCTTCCGGAGTACCCGTTGTTAAAACATACCCTCCATTTTTACCGCCTTCCGGTCCCATATCGATAATGTGGTCGGCACATTTGATTATATCTAGATTGTGCTCAATGACTATCACGGTATTTCCTTTATCTACCAATCGGTTCAACACAGAGAGCAATACTCGAATATCTTCGAAATGTAATCCTGTGGTAGGTTCGTCCAGTATATAGAGAGTTTTACCTGTATCTCTTTTTGAAAGTTCCGCAGCCAGTTTTACCCGTTGACTCTCTCCTCCTGATAATGTCGTAGACGGCTGCCCCAGTTTAATGTATCCGAGACCAACGTCCTGTAAAACTTTAATTTTAGAAATAATAGAGGGTATATTTTCAAAAAATTCCACGGCTTGATTGATGGTCATGTCCAAAACATCGGCAATAGATTTCCCTTTAAATCTTACTTCAAGGGTTTCTCTATTGTATCGTTTCCCATGACAGGCTTCACAAGGCACGAGTACATCGGGCAGGAAATTCATTTCGATAGTCTTATATCCATTTCCTCCGCATACCTCGCAACGTCCTCCCGGAATATTGAACGAGAATCTACCCGGTTTATAACCTCGAATTTTGGCTTCCGGCAATTCGACGAACACGTTGCGTATATCGGCAAAAACACCGGTATAAGTGGCCGGATTCGACCGAGGTGTTCGACCCAGCGGCGATTGGTCGACCGTTACGATTTTATCGATATTTTCCAATCCTTCTATTTTCTCATAGGGTAACGGATTTTGCAAAGAACGATAAAATTTTTGACTAATAATAGGTTGCAAAGTCCCGTTAATCAAACTTGATTTACCACTCCCCGAAACTCCTGTGATACAAATGAATTTTCCCAGAGGAAATTCGACGGTCACATTTTTTAGATTATTTCCGGTAGCTCCTGATAATATTATCTTTTTTCCGTTTCCAGTTCTCCTTTGGGGGGCAAATTCGATTTCTTTTTTACCGGTAAGGTATCGAGCCGTAAGAGTGTCGGTTTTCAACATTTCTTTCGGAGTTCCGGCGAAAACGATATTTCCTCCCAGCCGTCCAGCTCGAGGCCCCAAGTCTACAATATAATCGGCTTCGAGCATCATTTCCTTATCGTGCTCTACTACAATAATCGAATTCCCCATATCCCTTAATTCTTTTAAAGACTGAATCAACCGAGTGTTATCCCGTTGATGAAGTCCTATACTGGGTTCATCGAGAATATAAAGGACATTAACCAATTGAGACCCTATTTGAGTTGCTAATCTTATCCGTTGGCTTTCTCCACCCGACAATGTGGCAGAAGCTCTGTTCAGGGATAAGTAATCCAAGCCCACATCGACGAGGAAATGTAGTCTGTTACGTATTTCTTTGAGAATCTCGGCCGCAATTTTACGTTGCTGAGGAGATAAATATTCCTCTACATGATTTACCCACTCGTATAATTCCGAAATATCCATATCGGCTAGATCGGCAATATTTTTTCCTGCGATTCTGTAATGTAAAGCCTCCTTGTTCAAACGATGCCCTTCGCATAGCGGGCATGTAGCTGTCGTGACGAATTGTCCGGCCCATTTTTGAGCTTGTGATGAAGCATCGCTTTGCTGTTGAATTTCTATATATTTTATCAGACCGTCGAACGATAAAAAATAGTTCGAAGTTCCCAGCGATTCATTTTTAATTTGCAAACGCTCGTCTGTTCCGTTCAGTATATCGTCCAACGCTTCTTCCGGAAGATTTTTGATAGGGGCTTTCAAACTACTGTCGTATTTTTCACAAATCGCAGCGATTTGCCAAAATATCAACGAATTTTTATATTTGCCAAGCGGAACGATTCCTCCTTCATAGATGGATTTTTCGTCATTCGGGATAATTTTGTTTTTGTCAATTATATTGACATATCCCAGCCCCTTACATTTCGGGCAAGCACCTTGTGGGGAATTGAATGAAAAGCTATGAGGAGCCGGTTCACTATAAGACAACCCGGTTTGCGGGTCCATCAATGTCCGGCTGTAATGTCTTATTTCTTGTGTCTCTGCATCGAGAACCATCAGTTGGCCATCTCCTTGTTTCATCGCAGTCTTGACACTTTCCTGCAAACGCCGTTCATCGTCTTTATCCACGATCAGTTTATCGATTACCAGTTCGATGCTGTGGTTTTTATAACGGTCGAGTTTCATTCCATGCGTTATTTCCCGTAGCTCTCCGTCGATTCTGACCGTCAAATAACCTTTTCTCCGAACTTGCTCGAACAAATCTTTATAATGTCCCTTACGGTTACGAACCAATGGAGCGAGGATATAAGTTTTCTTATTCTGGTATAGGTCCATTATCAGAGAAATGATTTTCTCCTCGGTATAACGAACCATTTTTTCCCCCGATAAATAAGAGTATGCTTCCCCTGCCCTTGCAAACAGCAACCGAAAAAAATCGAATATCTCTGTTGTTGTCCCTACGGTCGAACGAGGGTTTTTATTCGTCGTTTTTTGTTCTATGGAAATAACAGGACTCAACCCGGTTATTTTATCTACATCTGGGCGCTCCATACCTCCGAGCATATTCCGTGCGTATGCTGTAAAGGTCTCAATGTAACGCCTTTGCCCTTCGGCAAAAATAGTATCGAATGCCAATGACGATTTGCCGCTGCCGCTTAATCCTGTAATAACGGTGAGGCTGTTCCGAGGAATATTGACATCTATATTTTTAAGATTATGGACACGAGCCCCATATACTTCAATTTGTTCTTCTGCTTTCATTTTTTGTCGATCACCCACTCTTTTTTATAAGTAGTAAATTTACGTTTCGTATAATACAAATCGTCTTTCATCGGTATTTTTATATAGTAAACTTTTCTAGACTTATCCGGTAAGAAACGGGAGCGAAGCCACGGGTTGGCTTCTTTTAATTGGGCATAAGAAACGCCCTTAGATTGAGCGAATACGGCTAGGTTGTTAATCGTGGTATCTACTTTTATTTCCGAGTATCTGATTGGTTGATAGAGTTGTTTGGCTTTTAGTTTGTATCCATATTTTGCCGGAGAAGAAAATATTTCTTTCATGGCTAAAATGCGAAATACATAACGAGATGTTTCTTCGTTTAACCATAAATCGAACGATCGATCGGCCAGCTGTTTTTCCAATTCGGTCGATATACGTCCCATACCGGCATTATAAGATGCTGCGACAGTCGTCCAACTACCGTATTTTTCATAAGCATCTTTCAAATATTTGCAGGCTGCGCGAGTGGACTTTTCTATATGATAGCGTTCGTCTATATCGTTATTTACTTCTAGTCCATATTCTCTTCCCGTACGAGGCATAATTTGCCAGATACCAACAGCTTTTGCCGGTGAAACGGCTCTTGGATTCAAGGTACTTTCAATAACGGCTAAATATAAAAAATCGGTCGGGACTTTTTCTTCTTTCAATATAGGTTCCAATATGGGAAAATATCGATTGGCTCGTTTTATGGCTAATGATGTAGACGAGTGCATATAACATAGCGTGGTGAGTTCCCTGTCGAATCGTTCATACATATCCAGACGGTCCAGATCTACAAGCTCATTTGCAAATTTCACTTGTAGTGGAAATTCGGGAACGATTACATCGGAAAATTCTTTTGTCGTATTTGCATACCCTTTAATGAACAGCGGTGTATACAAAAATAACAGTACAATAAAAAAATACCTCTTTGGCGTCATTTACTTATATCCATTAATTTTTAGGACGTAATATATTGATGTGTCCCTTTAATTTCATCTTTTTATTATTTGCCCCCTTTGCTTCTATTACATAATAATATACTCCCGGGTCTACATATTTGCCACGATACTTTCCGTCCCAGCCTTGATCGGGGCTATCGAAGTAAAACATCTGAACTCCCCATTTATTGAATATCCAACATTTAAAACTAACGATCGATTTATAAGCTACTTTCCATTCGTCGTTAACTCCGGGGCTTGTTCCCGGTGAAAAAACGTTTGGTGCTTCCAAACGAGGTTCTCCGATATTTATGGTGAATGTCTCGCTGTATGCCTGACATGTAGCGGTACTATTGCTGGCGACTAGGCGAACATAAGTGACACCCTCGTCTCTGAAAGTGTACCATAAGGTTTCATCGTTATACCGGGCAATTGTATTTGAAAAGTCCTCCTTGTCCGAGAATTCCCATTCGATATGAGTAACAGCATCCGTTACATAAGCTTTGAATTCGATCTCGGCCGGTGCGGACCCTCCCAAATAATCGGTGGGATGTCTATCGTCTTCATTCGTGGCATCTTCCCGATATGTCTGTTCTGCCGTCGCTGTCGCCCCTATTGCCGATGTTATATATTCCTCGGTCGATGCCGTCTGCGACAGCCCCCAATAATTCAATATCTGATCTCCTGTTACTGTAAAATCGGTATTACAGAGAGGTGACGGTACTTGGATAGAAGAAGAAAAGTCATACACCGTTTCTGTCTGGAATGTTTGGGTATATGCCAGAGACTCTTTATCCCATGTCAAACTCATATAACTAACCGTTAGCTCACGGCGTAGCGATTTAGGGGCTCCATTGATCGAGTAGTAATTGAGCTTTTTCCCTTCCCCATCTAGCATTAATGTGGTCATATCGCACTGACCTTCTTCATTTGATGTAGAAACAGCATTAAGAATCAAAGGAGATTGGGAATAATCGATTATCCATAAATAATAACTCTCTCCATTTTGTTCAATTATATATCCACAATCGGCTTCCGAAATATTCAATGTAGAAATGTTCCCGTTTTGTATAGCTCCACTTATCGGGGTAGACGATGCTGCACCGTTTTCTCTGAATAGGCGCCAAGAAATGGGAGAATCATCTTCCCCCGAAAATTCGATCGTTGCGTTATTTAGCGAATATATCACAAAAACACCACCTGTTAAACCGGTACTAATCTCTGGCGTATGGTTATAGGCAGGTCTTCCCCCTCCCGATACGGTAATTTGTTGAGCATATAACTCACCGATTGTAATGATGCACGCGAAAAATAGCAGGTATCTACGCATATTTATCCAAATAATAATGAATGACAAAGTTACAATTTTTCAAGTAATCGTGTTTGTATCTTGAATTTAAAATTTCCCAATAATCTCGTTTCCGAGAGAGAAATGATAATATGATTTCCATAATCTCGATCGGGTTTGCAACTAACGATATTTTTATATACTTTTGTTTCTTGTATATCAAGTTTGTATATAAAAGATAACGATTTGAAAATATGAAATATACTCGAATAACCATAGCTTTATTATTTTGTTTTGCCTTCACTTTTTTGTTGTCTGCTCAGACAGAGAATTTACAAACAAAGATTATAGACGGGAAAGAATTTTATATTTATAAGGTTAAACCGTCGGAGGGATTTTATATATTATCTCATAAATTCGGTATTTCTCAGGAGGAAATTATTCGCTATAATCCTGCCGCTAAAAATGGCTTAAAAAAAGGACAGCTGCTCATGATTCCGACAAATAAGGGCGTGAATAAGCAAGATTCTGAACCGGAAATCGAAAGCACATTTGAACATACAATCGTACGGGGAGAATCACTGTATTCTATTTCAAAGACTTATAAAGTCCCTATTCGAAGCATTATTGCACTTAATCCGGGTTCTGAACGTGGAATAAAAGCCGGTGCGACTTTAAAGATTCCACAACGTTATCAAAAACCTGAGAAACAATCTATTCCTCTTGTACAAAAGGACACTCAAACAGCAATGAATACCGCCGATAGTGAAGTTTTAGAGGATTCTTTGAACGGGACCTCGAATGAATATGTCTATCACACGATTGCCGACGGTGAAACTTTATTTTCTATATCAAAAAGATATGATGTTGACATAGAGACTATTTTGAAACTTAATCCCGGTATTTCCCCTACTCATATGAAGAAGGGTTCCGTGATACGCATAACTCCCGATACGAAAGAATTAAATGTTACGATAGAGCCCAAACAGTTGTATACGGAATATAAAGTAAGGAAAAAGGAGACTTTATATAGTATCTCAAAAAAGTTTGGAACGACTGTTGAAGAGATAAAGAAATGCAATCCGAACATAAAACAAATAAAGCAAGACGATATAATAAATATTCCCGCAGGAATAGAGTACAATACAGTTACTGCGGAAAATCCTATCACGAGTGCAGAAATCAATAATATATACAATAAGTTATATAAAAGCGACAAGAAGGGGGTAATCAATGTCGCGGTTATACTTCCGTTTATGTTGCGACAGTCGTCTCCCGATACGAAAGCCAGTTTATATACCGAGTATTATCAGGGATTTTTAATGGCGGTAGACAGCCTTAAACGTCAAGGGGTCTCTATCAATGTATATGCGTATGATTCCGAAGAGTCCGAATCAACCGTTCGTCGTATTCTTTCAGATCCGATATTAAAAGAAATGGACTTGATTATCGCTCCTGAAAATGATAGTCATATAAAATTAATCGCTGATTTCGGACTGGCCAACGATATAAATGTCGTTAATACTTTTTCGCTTAAAAACGAGGAGGTTTCGCACAATGCAAAAGTATTCCAAACCAATATTCCCCATTCCTATTTATATGCAGAAGCTGCGGACAGATTTATCCGTTATTTGGGGAATCGGAAAGTCGTATTTTTATCTCATACACCGGAAGAACCCGACAAAAGAGATTTTATCGGCGGTCTGAAAGAAGAATTGAATCGAGCTCATATCGCTTATCACGAAATAAAGTTCGGTAATGAGTTGAACCTATTAGATCAGGATTCTATATTAGCAGATGCAAGCGGGATTGTATTTGTACCTACCTCGGCCAAAAAGAAGGTTCTTTCTTTAATTGTAGCTCCTATTGAATCGTTGAAAGAAAAAAGGGCAGATTTGGATATTGCACTTTTCGGATATCCGGAATGGCTGACACAGGTTCCTGAATATCTGAACGAATTTTATAAACTAAATACTTATTTATATTCCCGGTTCTATGCCAATCCGTTCGAGGAAGATACTAAGACGTTTCACAAACGATTCCTTTATTGGTATAATAAGGATATGATAAATGCCAGCCCTCAATATGCTTTATTAGGATTCGATACCGGAATATATTTTCTTTCGGCTATACGGGAACATGGGAAGAATTTTGCGTCACAGGATATTCGGCCTTCGATCGATCGCATACAAACCGATTTTTCATTTCAACGTGTAAACAATTGGAGTGGCTTTATCAATAAATCTTTTTATTTCATCAATTTTACACCTAATTTCACAATCAGGAAAATTAGAGACTAAACGATGAAACTTTTGCGATACATATTATTTGTTATAGCAGTTGTGTCTCTGCAATCAGGATTGGCACAGAGAAGTGATTATCAACCTGAATTTACAGTGGGAGTAAAGGGTGGAACGACCCTTTCGAGAGTTTCGTTTACTCCTACTGTAACACAATCGCTACTTTTGGGTTATACCGGCGGGGTATCGGTTCGTTATATCGAAGAAAAATTTTTCGGGTTAATTGCCGAGATCAATTTTACTCAGTGCGGTTGGAACGAAACTTTTGAAGAAGATCCCTATACCTATACTCATACGTTGAATTATGTGACAATTCCATTTCTGACTCATTTTTTCTTTGGCAATCGTGTTGTGCGTGGATTTGTCAATGCGGGGCCTCAAATCGGACTTTTATTGGGGGATAGTTATAAAAGCAATTTTGACATTTATAATTTGCCTGAGTTCAGCCAAAAAAGTAAGGTAAAAGAAATATATACGATGGATATAGCCCATCGATTTGATTATGGTATTACCGCAGGAGCAGGTATTGAGTTTCGTATAAAGAAAACACATGGCATCGTATTGGAAGGCCGATACTATTATGGATTGGGAGATATATTCAAAAACAGAAAGAAAGATGTATTCGCGGCTTCCCACAGCCAAATAATAACAGTATCACTGGGATATTTATATCACTTTTAATCAGTGCATTATTTTAAAAACCAATTCTTTAAGCAGGTCTCCGTCATTACTCGAAGCTCCTGAGCCTATACCCTTAGAGCGAGCATCATACTGGCGTATCAATGCGATAATGTCGATACATTTAAATGCGTTGTAAGCTCGCATGGCTGTCAAATAATCTCTGGATTGGAAAGAAGACCTTAGATTCAGTTCGTTCATAATTCCATTCTCCGACTTGTCTGTCGAAAAATAGCATAGCATAAGATTTGAAAAAAAATTGAATAATACACTTATCGTGACAACCAGCGGATTGTTCTTGGGATTTTGTTCGAAATATTGTATGATTTGAGTCGCTTTTAATATATTCCGGGTGATGATTGCATTCAGCAATTCATAATTATTGAAATCTTTGCTGATACCGACATTACGTTCTACGATTTCGGGGGTAATGCGAAGCCCCCCTTCCGGAAGTGAAATCGATAATTTGTCAAGTTCGCTACTAAGCCGACTTAGGTCATTCCCGACAAAATCGGCCATCATAGAAGCTGCTTTGGGGTCGATCGACAGTTTCTTCGCTACTACGTAGTTGTTTATGAATGCCGGTAACTGATTGTCATATAATTTTTTCGATTCATATACTACTCCTATTTTTTCAATGCCGGCAACAACCTTCTTGTTTTTAAGCGAGCCATTTTTATGACAAATGACTAAGATCGTGCTCATCAACGGTTTTTGTAAATAATATAGAAGATTATCTACCCCTTTGATATTCTGGGCTTCCTTAACAACAATCAATTGTCGTTCAGCCATCATGGGAAACCGCTTTGCTGCATTGACCACTATGGCGAAATCGTCGATATCGGCCCCGTATAGAATGGTTTGGTTAAAATCCCTTTCCGAGTCTTTCAAGGCATTTTCGATGATTGTCTCACAGATTAAGTCGATATAATACGATTCTTCGCCCATGAGTAAATAAACGGGCTTAAATACTTTGTTGCGAATGTCTTGCAAAATGGCAAGATGCTGATTGGTATCTTTTTTAGCCATAATTACTCCTCGTCGAATCTCAAATGTTTCACAGTCGTCCGTTTATCTATGATTAATTTTAGAGCCTCCACTCCTATCAACACATGTTCTTCTACGAAATCCCGTGTGATTTTTTTGTCACTTTCTTCCGTTTTAACTCCCGTTGAAATCATCGGCTGGTCTGAAACCAACAACAATGCTCCTACCGGAATCCTGTCTCTTATACACATCTCCGAGCCCACGAGA
>OJPZ01000583.1_pt1 | contig 16958 bp, 13 predicted proteins | sample 1598611 | NCBI WGS metagenome assembly OJPZ01 (sample SAMN03922494, study PRJEB24848) | human gut metagenome | isolation source: stool sample | host: Homo sapiens | place: Germany | collected 2011-11
AGATCTACACACTGCATATCGTCGGCAGCGTCAGATGTGTATAAGAGACAGAGACTAGACCGGGCAGCATAGTCCCCCCGGCCAGGGCCCCCATATAAGCCACCCTACGCCCCAAGGAAAGGTTGCATTTGCCCATCTGCTTAAGCAGCAGCAGGCCTAGGAACCCCAGGTTGCTTAGGAGCAAAATGAACCCATCCAGCGTTTCCCATGCATCGGTCAAACGGAAATGGATGGCGACGGCAGTTTCCATCTGTTCCAGCTGTCCCCCTGTCAAGGGAAAAAAGGCGTTAGCGCTCCACAGGAAGGCGGCGCTGAGGATGCTCAGGCCGGTCAGCAGGGCCAATAGCCATAGGGCCAGCGTCCGAAGCCGCCGCAGATTTTTAAGGGACGTCTCCTGGCCGTAGAGGATGCCGTCCAGGTCGGTTTCATAAACCTCCGCCAGGGCCAGAAGCATATGGATATCCGGCTGGGTCCGTTGGGACTCGTAGCTGGAGAGGGCTTGCCGGGTTATATGGAGCTTTGCAGCCGCCTGTTCCTGGGTCAGGCCCTTTTGCAGCCGCAGCTGCCGCAAATTTTCGCCAATGGACATGGTTGCATCACCTCCCGGTCAGGATAGCGTTTCTGCTTCCCCTACGTCAAGCAATGGTTTGTTGCGCCCGGGGATTGGGGGAAATCCAAGGCTGGGCAGGCTGTCCATGCCGCGCCCAAACCGGCCCCCTTATAAAATGAGCCGGCGGGAAGCGTGCCATCCCACCGGCTTGGTATTATTTGGGCAGGCTTACCCCACCACGATGTTCACGATGTTCTTTACCACGATCACCTTGCGGATGGTCTTGCCCTGGGTAAAGTTCTGTACCTCCGGAAGGGCGAGGGCTTTTTCCTGGATGGCGTCCTTGTCCATATCCGCAGGCAGTTCCACCCGGGCCCGGATCTTGCCGTTGACCTGGATGCCGTATTCCACGGTCTGCTGCACCAGGGCGCTTTCATCCCAGGTGGGCCAGGGCGTGGCATACAGAGGGGTCTCATAGCCCAGCAGCTCGTTCATCTCCTCGCAGATGTGGGGCGTCACCGGGGATAGGATGGTGAGCAGGGTGTGGAGCTCCTCTTTGGTCACATCCCCCTTGGCGTAAAATTCGTTCACCAGGCTCATCATGGCGGCGATGGCGGTATTGTACTTCATCCGCTCGTAGTCCTCGCTCACCTTCTTGATGGCCCCATGAACCGCCGCCTTCAGCTCCGGCCGGATGCCTTCCGCCGGGGAAAGCATGTCCTGGAGCCGCCATACCCGGTCCAGGAACCGGCGGCAGCCCCGGGCGCCGGTGGTGCTCCAGGGGATGGGCTGGTCAAAGGCGCCCATGAACATCTCATAGAGCCGGAAGGAGTCCGCCCCCATCTCCTGGACGATGTCGTCCGGATTGATGACATTGCCCCGGGATTTGCTCATCTTGTCCCCGTTTTCCCCCAGGATCATGCCGTGGCTGGTGCGCTTGTGGTAGGGCTCCGGGGTGGAGACCACCCCGATGTCGTAGAGGAACTTATGCCAGAACCGGGAATAGAGCAGGTGCAACGTGGTATGCTCCATGCCGCCGTTGTACCAATCCACAGGCATCCAGTAATCCAATGCTTCCTTGCTGGCCAACGCCTGGTCGTTATGGGGATCGCAGTAGCGCAGGAAATACCAGCTGGAGCCCGCCCAGTTGGGCATGGTGTCGGTCTCCCGCTCCGCAGGGCCGCCGCACTTGGGGCAGGTGGTATGGATCCAGTCCGTGGCCCGGGCCAGGGCGCTGGAGCCATCGTCGCTGGGCTCGTAGTTTTCGATCTCCGGCAGGGTCAGGGGCAGCTGGTCATAGGGCAGGGGCACCCAGCCGCATTTGTCGCAATGCACCAGGGGGATGGGCTCGCCCCAGTAGCGCTGCCGGGAAAACACCCAATCCCGCAGCTTGTAGTTCACCTTCCGATGGCCGATGTGCTCCTTCTCCAGGTAATCCTTCATGGCTTCGATGGCGTCCTCCACCTCCATGCCGGTGAGGAACCCGGAATTCACCATCTTGCCGGTGGCGCAATCCGTAAAGGCTTCCTTCTCCACATCCCCGCCGGCCACCACCTCGATGATGGGCAGGCCGAAGGTGCGGGCAAATTCCCAGTCGCGGGTATCATGGCCGGGCACCGCCATGATGGCGCCGGTGCCGTAGCTCATCAATACATAGTCGGATACCCAGATGGGGATCTGCTTGCCGTTCACCGGATTCACGGCCATGACCCCTTCCAGGGGCACGCCGGTCTTATCCTTGACCAGCTCGCTGCGCTCAAAGTCGCTCTTGCGGGCCGCGGCCTGCTGATAGGCCTTGACTGCCTCCAGGTTCTTGATCCGGCCTGCCTCTCCCCACTTTTTAATAAAGGGATGCTCCGGGCTCATAACCATGTAGGTGACCCCGAACAGGGTGTCCGCCCGGGTGGTGAATACGGTGAGGATATCCTCGCTATCCGCCACCTTGAAGTCCACTTCCGCGCCTTCGCTGCGGCCGATCCAATTGCGCTGCTGGGTCTTGACCCGCTCGATATAATCCACCGTATCCAGGTCGTCGATGAGCCGCTGGGCATAGGCGGTGATCTTGAGCATCCATTGGCTGCGGATCTTCTGGATCACCGGGCCGCCGCACCGCTCGCACACCCCTTCCACCACCTCTTCGTTGGCAAGGCCCACCTTGCAGCTGGTGCAGAAGTTGATGGGAATCTCCGCCTTATAGGCCAGGCCCTTTTCATAGAGCTTGAGGAAGATCCACTGGGTCCATTTATAGTAATTGGGGTCCGTGGTATTCACTTCCCGGGACCAATCGAAGCTGAACCCCAGCCGCTTGAGCTGGGAGCGGAAGCGCTGGATGTTCTGGGCCGTCACCTTGGCGGGATGCTCGCCGGTCTTGATGGCGTAGTTTTCCGTGGGCAGGCCAAAGGCGTCGTAGCCGATGGGGTAAAGGACGTTATAGCCCTCCATCCGCCGCTTGCGGGCGATGATGTCCAACGCCGTATTGGAGCGGGGATGCCCCACATGCAGCCCTGCGCCGCTGGGGTAAGGGAACTCGATGAGGGGATAGAACTTGGGCAGGGTATGGTCCTCCTTGGCTTCAAAGCAATGGGCTTCCTCCCACCGGGCCTGCCATTTGCGCTCCACCTGGTCATGATCGTAACGAATCGACATAGCTTTCCTCCGTGCTGCGTATTGACAAAAAAACAGGGCTCCCATCTCCCCAAGAGACGGAATGCCCGCGGTACCACTCTTATTGGCGCAAAGCGCGCCCACTCTTTCCTTTAACGCAGGAATACGCCGACGCCTACTCGGGTTCAGCGCCAGGGCTCAGCGGCGAGGTTGGGCTTGCTTCCATACCGCCTTGCAGCCAACGGCGGCTCTCTGGAATGGAAAGGTCGGCCTACTGATCCGCGTCCACGCCGGGACTATACAGGAAGGGGCGACGCCTAGGCTTTCGGACGCATCCGAAAAAAGGCGGGGGCTCCCCTCCTCCGTTCTTTCAATTATATTTTGCACAAACCGAAAAGTCAAGCTATAATAGTCCTTGCCATGGCCCTCTGGGCCAAACTTTACCAGGAGGCTTTCCTATGCTGGATTATCATATGCACTGCCAATATTCCGCCGATTCCCCCGCGTCCCTCCGGACCCAGCTGGAGGCAGCCCAGGCCGCTGGCCTGCAGGAGATCTGCTTCACCGACCACGTGGACTTCGACGGCTCGGGCCTGCCCCCTGCGGACATCGCCGCCCGGGACCGGGAGCTTCAGGCCCTGCTGCCGGATTATCCCGCGCTCACCGTCCGACGGGGGGCGGAGGTGGGCATGAAGGACGCCGCCACCGCCCAGGCAGCTTGGCAGGCCATCGGCCGGCTGGAGCTGGATTTTATCATCGGCTCCGTCCATATGGTGGACGGGGTGGATTCCTATTACCCCGCCTTCTTTGAAGGCCGAACCAAGGCGGAAAGCTGTCAGGCTTACCTGGCGGCCGTGCTCCGGGGGCTGGAGGCTACCCCCTATATCAGCGTGCTGGGCCACTATGACTTCTGCTGCAAATTCTCCCCCTATCCGGACCGTTCCATGTCCTATGCCGTTGCCCCAGCGCTCTTTGACGCCATCTTCCGCCACCTGATCCAAAATGGCAAGGGCCTGGAGATCAACACCTCTCCCTGGCGGGACGGCCCCAGCTGGGGCCTGGATATCCTCTCCCGCTACCGGGCGCTGGGCGGGGAATTTGTCACCGTGGGGGCGGACGCCCACAAGCCCGGCCAGGTGGGCCGCCGCATCGGCGAGGCCCTGGACCTGGCCCGGGCTGCCGGCATCCCCTATTTTGCCACCTTTCAGGCCATGCAGCCCACCCTGCACCGGCTATAAACATGCCGCCCAGCTTGCCCAACGTCCACAGGGGGGGCGGCACAACGGCAAGGGGCCGGGGCCTATGGCCCCGGCCGTTGGTTTGCGAGGCCGAGCCCGCCAAGGGCGAGCACGGCCCCGCAAACGCCGCCCCCCCGCCCCGGCGTTGGGAGCAAGCACGTCAGGGTCCATAAAGCAACCCCAGCGTCCGGGCCAATTCCTCCACCGGGGGCTGCCCCGGGGCGCTTTCCCCGGCGGCTGCGCCGAAGGTAAGGCAGCTGCCGAACAGCCCCCCGCACAACCGGGAAGCCATGCCCAACCGGCCCATGCTCATGGTGATCAAGGGCACGCTGAGCCGTTGGCCTGCCTCCTGGGTAGCCGTGAGCAGGGCCAGTACATCCTCCGGCGTCTGCGGGGTCACTGCCAGCTTCACCACATCTCCGCCGCCATCTTCCATACGCAACAGGGTCTGTACCATCAGGGCCACCGATGGCGTACCCAGGAAGTCATGGCAAGAAAATACCGTCTTGCACCCGGCTTCCCTGGCTCCCCGGCCCAATTGGGCCGCCAGCTTTTGCCCCCGGTTCCATTCGATGTCCACCAGGTCCGCCCCGGCCCGGGCCGCCGCCAGGACGGCCGCTGCATAGTCCAAGGGCGCCAGGCCGCCTCCCTGCTTTTCCGCCGGTGTACGATAGGTAAAGATCAGAGGCCTGTCCCCCAATGCTTCCAAAATGGCTGGCAACAGGCTTCCAGGGCCGCCCTCCAAGGGCGCCGCCAAATCATACCGCCATTCCCCTATGTCCACCGGCAATCCAGCCAAGGTTGCCGCCTCCTGCAAGATCAGCCTCCGTTCCTGCCCCACCAGGGGCGCGCACAACCAGGGCCTGCCCTGCCCCAAGATCCTACCGCGAATCCCTACGCTCATATGGTCTCCTACCTTTCTATAAAAAGGGTATCACAGCCCGCAAAAAGCCGCAAGTCAACTTTTAATTACGAAAATTTATGACAAATTTGACGGCATTTTGCCGGAATGTTGAGATTGCGGCAAACTTCAACTCCAACCTATTGACTTGGATTTTATTTTTGGCTAAAATAAAGGCGTACCAAGAAGGACAGACCATGAAAGCCCTTCAGATAACCAATAGAACGTACAGACCAGGAGGGATTAAATATGTTGCCTAGCATTTTCGGTGAAAACTTATTCGACGCGTTTTTCGATGATTCTTTTGAAAGAAATTTTTGGAACCAGCGCAATCCTCTTTATGGGAAACACACCCAGAACCTGATGCGGACCGACGTAAGGGAAACGGATACCAGCTATGAACTGGATATAGACCTGCCCGGCTTCCAGAAAGACGAGGTCAAGGTAGATCTGGATCATGGGTATCTGACCATTAGCGCCGCCAAATCCATGGATCGGGATAAGAAGGATAAGCAAGGCCGTTATATCCGCCAGGAGCGGTATGCGGGCCAGTGCTCCCGTAGCTTCTATGTAGGCGATTTAAAGCCGGAGCAGATCCAGGCCAAGTATGAGGATGGTATCCTGCGGCTCACCCTGCCCAAGGAGAACCCCAAGGCGTTGCCTTCCCCCAACCGGATCGAAATTCAATAATCATCCAAAAAAGAGGGGCTTCGGCCCCTCTTTTTTTATATGGGTTCTCGGATATCATTCCCTTTCGCAAGCCCTTCAGGCGCGATGCCCGGTCCTGCGACCCTGGGCCTTAGCCTGGATTCCTTCTACCAACTAAGGGACTGGTTGAAGGAACGGAGCTTACAGGGGCCGCCAGAGGGCGCCCCTGACAACCCCTCCCGATAGCGATACGCCCGATCAAGCTTGGCCGCCAGAAACATACCGGCGGCCACATTTCTGTTGAGGTAAGCCATTTATACTTTTCGTTACTTTTCTTTCTCCAACCCAATTGTCATCATCCGTCTATTGCGTTGACTGGCTAGTCCTGCACTTGCCAGCCAGGGCGGCTTTTACTCCATGCCATTTTTTGCCTTAACCGGGTCCATATCCCCCTTCCTCCCAGCTGCCAGCGGATAGCCCAGCTGGATAGCGGCATACAGAATGCCGCCGAATACCGGGGAAAAGCAAGGTTCTACAATTTCCATATCCGTACCTACAAGGGCTTTCTGCAAAGGGATTGTCAAAAGAGGCCCTACATTAAACATACCGCCAGCAAAGGATACCTGCACTGGTTTCCCCTGCGGAAAAGACAACTGTTTTCGAATGGCCAGGACCAGCTGGGCCAATTCCTGGGCGGCTGCTTCATATAGCCTTTGGGCCTCCCGGTCCCCCGCCTGGGCGGCTTGCAGCAGCAGCCGCTGTAAGGCGGCGGTCTCCTTCCGGCTGGCGGCCAGCTTTTCAAAGACGGCCACCAGCGCCATAGGTTCCGCCGCTCCAAAGCGATCCAGTACCAGGGAATAAAGCGGCCCCTTTTCCGCCATGCCGTCCGCCTCCTTGGCAAACAGGGACATCGCCTGTAGCCCTAGCCAATAGCCGGAGCCCTGGTCGCTAAAAATGTGGCTCCATCCCCCAGCCCGCGCAATGACGCCTTGCCCATCCATGCCCATGGCCATGCTGCCGGTGCCACACAGCAGGCAGATCCCCGGTCGGCCTCCCAAGGCCCCATACATGGCGCACACCACGTCGTTTACCGGGAACACCCGAGCCGTGGCGGGGAATACCTCCCGTACCGCCTGCTCCAGGGCTCGGCTTTCCGTCGGGATCTCCCCCAGCCGGGGCAAGCCTACCGTGATGCCGGCCAGGGCCTTTTCCTCCTTGCCCGACCGCCGCAAAACCGCGTTTAGGCCGGCTTTGAGCCGGGTGGCCACCTGGGGAATGCCGATTTGGCCATAATCGATGGTATCGATGGTCTCCTCCGCCAGGATATTTCCCTGCAAATCGCACAACTGAACTGCGGTTTTGGACCCACCGCCGTCAAAGCTCAATAACATCTTTGGCCTCCTCATCCTTGTTTGCGCATAGTATGCCCTTCGCCCGGCAGCCGGGCAAAGGGTGGAAGAGATAAAAAGGGACCCGCTGCAACACGCAGCAGCGGGTTTTCACAATTCGGGCGTCGAGCCGGGTCTAATCGCCGCAATACCGCCGGATAAACTCCGCCAATTCCACCACGGCCTGGCGGATCTGAGCCAGCTCCACCCGCTCGTTAATCTCGTGGGCGTTTTCCAATAGGCCCGGGCCATACATAATGGCCGGTGTATCCCCCCACAGAGTCAGGGTCATGGCATCGCAGGCGCTTTCAAAACCCCGGGTGTTGGCCCGCTGGCCCCGCAGTTGCGTCAGGCTCTGCTGCATCAGCTGCACCAGAGGATCATCCAAGGACACAGCCGTGGGATAGATTGGTCGGAAGTCCGGTGAATGGAATACCGGTGGGTGATCCTTTAGATAAGGATGCGCAGCACACCAGGAACCCATATACTGTTCAAATTGCTGCTTCACCTGCTCCCGGTTTTCCCCGGGTAGCATCTCCACCATGAACATAAGCTTTGCCTGATCAGGAACCGCAAAAAAGTGGGCTTCTCCCGCTTTCAGATACCAGATATCATCCACCAAGGCAGGTGTGGGGAAATAGTCCGCGTCATGATAAAGGGGATGCTGCCTGAGCTGAGCGGTGCGCAGGTCTTCAAAGCGCTTCATGCCCTCCTTAAAGTAGATGGCATGGTCAAAGGCACTGTTTCCCCTCCACCACAGGCAATTGTGGGTGGCCTTGCCTGGAATCTCCACTTCGTATACATGATTACCCTTAAGGCCAGTACAAATGTCCAGATTAGTGGGCTCCAATACCACCGCTCCGTCTGCCTTGTAACCTTTAAGGCAACAGGCCAGGGTGCCGTTGTATACTCCTGTCTCCTCACAGACCACGCTTTCCAGGATCACGTCCCCTGCCAGCTGGATTCCCGCCTGCCGCAGGGCCTCCATAGCCATGCACATGACCGCAATGCCGCTCTTCATGTCGCAGGCGCCTCGTCCATATAAATAACCGTCCCGCTGAATGGGGTCAAAGGGATCATGGGTCCATTGGGCCCGATCCCCTGCCGGCACTACGTCCATGTGTCCATTCAGGATCAGGTTGCGGCCTCCGCCCTTACCCTTACGCACAGCCACCACATTGGGGCGGTCCGTATAGGTCTGGTTAGGCCACCAAGCTTTGTGTTCCTGGGCCCCGGCCACAGAGTCTGGGGTGAACACATCGATGGTATCATAGCCTTTATCCTTTAAAAAGTCCGCCAAAAAATGCTGGGCAGGTCCTTCGGTTCCTCCATTGGGAACAATCTCGCTGGGATGGGCAATCAGGGCTTCCGCCAGCTGAATGGCTTCATCCCCCAGCCGTTGGGCGGTTTCCCGCAAGCTTGCAGCGGGTTGCGATTGGGTCGTCATGGCGCGCCTCTCAGTCCCGCTTGGCCAGCACGGCCGCCACGATAATCGCGCCTTTGATCATCATCTGGGGATAGGTGGCAACCCCCATCAGGTTCATAATATTGCCGATGATTCCCAGGATGAGTACGCCCAGCACGGTGTTCATCACTGTGCCCCGACCACCGGTAAAGGCCGCGCCGCCAATGACCACAGAGGCAATGGCATCCAGCTCCAAGCCGTCGCCTACCAAGGCAGTTCCTACCCGCAGCCGGGCCGCCATGATAATGCCTGCGATACCCGCCAGGATGGCGGAAAGCACATAGATACTGATCAGCATCTTATTCACGGAAACACCCACCAGTTTAGCTGCCTCCTTGCTGCCGCCAATGGCGTAGGTCTTTCTGCCAAAGGTGGTGTTTTTCAGCAGGATGTGCATGATGACGCCGATGATCGCCGCATAGATGATGGCGATGGGGATGGGGCCCAGGTTACCAGCGAAGTTAGTCAGGAAGGTTTGGTTGTTGATCACGGCCACAGATCCCACCTGGTAGATGTAAGCAATACCCCGCACCACCTGTTGCATGGCCAAAGTAGCGATAAAAGGTTCGATTTTGCCGAAGGCGATCAGGCCTCCTGCAATGGCGCCGCCTACCGCCATAACTAGCACCACGAATAAGCAAACCGCCGCGATAGGCCAATTCTGATTCAGCAGGCCGGCGGTGAGGCACACGGACAGGGCCAGGAAGGAGCCTACGGAAAGGTCGATGCCCCCGGTGACGATGACGAACAGCATACCGTAGGACAGGATGGCGGTGGTGGCGTTCTGGGTCAGGATATTGAGCAAATTCAGGGGAGTGAAAAACTTCGGGGACAATAAGCAGGATACCACGAACATCAAAAGGAACGTGATCACCAGATAGTACTTTTGAAAAAAGCTCTTTGCGCCGTTTGCCCCTTGCAGGGAGCGGCTGTTTTGTAAGGCATTCATTCTACTTCCTCCAATACCCTGTGGTATTCAATCATCTTGTTCATCAGCTTGGCTTCGTCGGCTTCCTCCCGGGAGAATTCGCCGGTCTTATGGCCTTCTGCAAGGACGATGATCCGGTCGGACAGGGCCAAGAGTTCCGGCATTTCCGATGAAATAATGATAGCGGCACCGCCAGCCTTGGCAAAATTGTCGATCAGCCTGTATATCTCCTCCTTAGAGCCCACGTCGATGCCCCGGGTAGGTTCGTCAAACAACAGGATGTCGCAGTTGGCGGCCAACCATCTAGCCAGCACGATCTTCTGCTGGTTGCCGCCGGACAAAGTGGAAACGATGCTGCGGATACTGGGAGCTTTTACATTGACCCGCTCAAATTGCTTTTGTGCAATGGCATCTTCCTTTTTCCCATGCATCAAGGTAAAGCGGGAAAATTCCCCCAGGTCGGAAATAGAGATGTTTTCCCGGATGGGCAGCTGCATGAATAGGCCCTGAAGGCGCCGATCCTCCGGCAGGAATCCCATTTTCAGGGCAATAGCCTCGGAAGGGTTCCGTAAGGATACCTGTTTACCGTTTATCAGAATGGTACCGCCGCTGCGTTTGGCCGCCCCAAAGATGCTCTTCACCAGGGTGCTGCGGCCGCTGCCCATGAGCCCGGCGATGCCCAGGATCTCCCCCTTTTTCAGGGCGAAGGACACATCCTTTACCTTGTGGCCCACGGAAAGGTGATCCACCTGGAGGACCACCTGCTCCACGGCATGGCCCCCGATGCCATAGGAGCGGATGTTCCGACCGATCATATAGCTGACGATGGTTTCCTTATTGAAGTCTTTTCTATCTAATTCTCCGCTCACGACGCCGTCCTTCAATACGGCAATCCGGTCAGATATAAACATCACATCCTCCAGCCGATGGGACACATAAATGATGCTGGTGCCCTCAGCCTTAAGCTTTTTGATGATCTCGTGAAGGTAATCCGCGTCATCCTGGCTCAAAGAAGAGGTGGGTTCATCCAGGATCAGCAGCTTGGGCTGCATTTGCAGCGCCCGGCCGATCTCCACCATCTGCCTGGAGGCGATGCTCAAATCCTTGACCGGGATGGCGGGGTTAACGTCCAATTCCAGCCTTTTGAGGATCTTGGCCGCTTGGGTTTCCATTTGCCGGAAATCCACGAAGCCGGTGTGTTGGGGCCACGCCCCAAGAAAAATATTTTCCGCCACGCTGAGCTCCGGCACCAGGCTAAGCTCCTGATAAACCGTGATCATACCTGCCCGACGGGCGTCCATGGTGTTCCAGGAAACGATTTCTTTTCCATCGAAAACAAAGCTGCCGCTATCAAGATTGACCGCGCCGGCTAGAATTTTAATCAGCGTGCTTTTCCCGGCGCCGTTTTCTCCCACCAATCCCAGGATCTCTCCTTGGTGAACAACCAGGTTGGTATCTGTCAAAACCCGGGTGCCCGGATAGCTCTTGGACACGTTTTGCACGCGTAATAGTACGTTTTCCTGCATAGTTTACCTCTCTAAACAGGGCTCCCGCCTGAAAGCTATTTTCCGACAGGAGCCCTCTGGTCAGCGATTAATAAGCAGAGTCGGGATCATAAAGCTCCGCCGCGTTATTGGCGTTAATGCCCACAGAGTCGATATACATGGTGGCGGGCACATTGGCGCCGCTAGCAGCATAGGCGGCCATTAGCACCGACCACTTACCTTCCTGCCGGGGATCGCAGGTGGCGCTGGCTACAATGGTGCCTTCCTGGATGGCAGCCAGCTCTTCCTTACGGCCGCCAGCGCAGCATACCATCACCTGGCCTTCCAGACCCGCGGACTGGATAGAAGAGGTGGAGGCAACACCCATGCTGCCGTCCAGTACGAAGAGGATATCCAGATCCCCGTTGGCGGCCAGAATGTCATCGGTCTCCTTCAGGGCGGTATCCGCGCTCCACTCGCCATAGCGGCAAGCCACGATGTTCAGGTTGCACTTGTTGTACTTATCCAGATAGTAAGCAGTAAAGCCGGCGATCATGCCGTTGGATTCCTGGATGGAGTACAGCTCCTTTGGAAAGCCCATGATCATAGCAGCCTTGATCTCCTCTGGGCAACCGTTCTTGGCATCGAAGGCCTCAGCCAAGGCGGTGCCGGCGGAATAGCCGAAGCTATAGGTGTCGTGGCCTACAAAGCAGGTGGGGGCGGCGGTGGATTCCATCTGGCTGTTTACATTGATTAAAGGAATGCCAGCCTGGTGTACCATATCTGTGGCAGCGATGATGCCGGAGGGATCCACGGGGTTGACGATGATGGCATCACAGCCCTGGGCGATCAGGTCCTCGATGTCGGAGATCTGGGTGGCCAGATCGCCATTGGCATCAGTGACAATCAGGTTCACGCCCAGGTGTTCCGCTTCCGCCTGGGCGATGCGGATCAGGTTCTCGTACCAGGAGCTGCCTGCTACGGAGCGCTGAGAGAAGCCGATGGTGATGCCTTCAAAGGAATTGGCGTCGCCGATGACCTCTTCGGGGTCGGTGTAGTAGTAGGCGGAAGGCGCTTCGCCGGCCTCGGTATTGGAGGCGGCGGATTCCTGGGTTTGGGACGGGGTGGTGGGCGCAGTGCAAGCGGCCATGCCGATGCACATGAGCGTCACCAGGATCAAAGAGATGATACGAATGGCTTTGTTTTTCATGGTTTCCTCCTGTTGGTTTTAATTATGAAACAGCCTTGCAATCAGCCGATTTCCTCTTTTATCAGCCGCCGGACATGGGCTACGGAATCCGCCACGGGATACCCTTTCTCGTCCAGCAGGTTGTTGGCCCGGTCAAACAGGCCCACCAGACGAGGTTCACTGGAAGCCTGACGGATCACTGCCACGTTGGTGCGCATGGTAAATGCCTGGGCCCGGAAGCCGAATACGGCGGTTTCCCCGGACGCCACGTTCTTTTCCGGCATAAACAGGGCGCCGTAATAATCCGTTGCGTTAAGGGTGCGGCCAAAGAAGGAACCCACGTCCGCCTGGAGCTTTTTATCAAAGATGGTTGCGGGGTCGGACCCCACAAAGGCATGGGGATCCCAGCCGCGGGACAGGCGGTAAGGATGGTCGTCCCCCCGATTGGCTGGGGTATCGCAGGCATAGAAGCCACCGCCAAAGCAATAGGCCTTGTTTTCAAAAGTATGGGAGATCTCGTTGACGTAAACCATGGCAGGGCGCTCAGGCAGGTCTGCCAGCAGGTGCCAGGGGGTGGTGCCGAAAATGCCGTGGCCAGGCTCCGCATGGGTGCCGCCTGCGGCTTTAACCACCGGCAGCATGGCTGCGGAGGAAGCGCCGGGCAGGTTGATCTGGCGGATGGGGAAGCCCATTTCCCGCAGGGTGTTGGCGGCCCGAACCGCGGTGCTGGCGTTGACGGTGGGCTGGCCGCCCTTGGTCTCGGATACCAGGGTGCCGGGAAAGGTCACCGTACCCACGATCCGCACCCCGGGGTAGGTGGAAATGGTCTTGGCCGTCTCCACCAGGTCGCTTTCCCAGATGCCGCCCTCCTCGTTGGGGTATATAATGTCTTCTGGTGCCCGAACCCGGAGTAGAATGTCTTGTACCATACCCATAGCTTCCGCCGCATCGGAAAGCAGCTTAGCATTTTCCAGGCTAAAGATAGTCCATACCTCCGGGCGCATTTCTAATACATGGGGGATCTCCTGCTTGGGGATCTGGACCAGGTGACCCACATGTTGCACAGGGTTACCATACCGCCACTGGGCTTTAGCGCATTGTACATCCACCGCCACGATTCCAGGGAATCCCGCCTGCACAATTGCTGCGCTAACGACGGGGTTGCGGTTGAAATGTTTGCTCATAAAGTAAGTCTGCACACCGGTTTCCTTGGACGTGGCGGTGATGGCCCGGGCGTTTTCCATAATCGTATCCAGGTCGATCACATAGGTGTTCGCAGGGATAACGCCCCGCTGGTGGAGCGCTACGGCAGCCCGGATTAGATCTGGGTTGCGCCTTTGCACTAGGTCTAAAAACATAGGTTTTCCTCCTTTTCAAGCTTGCGTTACAGGTTCCTTCAGGGAGATATAGGCGTCCAGTCCAGCGGGCACATCTGGGTTGATGCCGGAATTGAGGGCCTTTTTCAAGGCAATCAGCTGGGCCAGGTTAATAAAGTCGATCCCGTTGGCCGCATGGTTCTTGACCGGCGGAAGCACGACTTGGTATACATCCGGATACTGGGCGGGATCCTGGGCAGCCACACATAAGATGCACCCCCGTGCCTTCAAATCCCGGACCATTTCCTTTTGGTAAAAGTTTTCTCCACTGCGAAGCAAAGCCAGCACCAAGGTCTTGTTGGAGCAAAGCACGATGGGGCCGTGCCGAAAATCCAACACATTAAACTGCTTGCCACTAATCTTGCTGATTTCCGTAAAGGCCAAAGCTGCTTCTTCCGCAATGCCGGCCACCGGGCCATCCGCCAGCACAACCACATCGGAAAAATCCAGGCTGGCCAGAGTGTCTGTCACCGGGGCAATGCCTTGGCGAAATGCCTGGTTGGCGTCGATGACACTGCATAGATCCGTCCAAAGGGAATCCTTGTCGAAGCGGATGGCCGCCAAGTATAGAATGGCAGCATATAGGTTGGTCACGGTGCGGGTCTGGCATACGGACTGGTCGTAGGCCCAGGGCAAGCAGATCCCATAATCCGCAAGGCCGTTAAGATCCGCCCCTTCCTTGGCGGTAACAGCCAACACCTTGGCGGAAAAATGCTTTTTAATATGCTTCACGGACCGGACCATTTCCGTGGTAAGGCCGGAGCGGGACAGGGCGATCACAATGGCGCCGGTGCAAAGATCTTTGTATTTTTCTGGATCCAGCATGAAATCCCCGCCGGATACCGCATAGCCGACGCTGCCGTTTTGCAGGGAAAAGGCCGCGGCGGCGGATTTGGCCAGCATGTAGCCCGAGCCGCTGCCCAGCATCACAAACCGCTGGGCGGGATTGGCGGCGAAAAAGGCGGCTAAGGATGAACGGTTTTGTGCAAACCAGGCTTTCGTTTGCTGCAATGCCACATGCTGCTCATGGATTTCCTGTTCTGTTTTGTACATATTTCTCATTCCTCCGGCGAATATTAAAATTCTTCAAAAAAATGCTATGTCAAATATTGAAAACATTATGATCATATGCTATATTTGTTATATCCTATTTTTCATAAGATCCTGTTAAACGAGGTGCGCCCATGAGTGCCATTAAGCCTTCTCCCTTGTACATGCAGCTCAAAGAAAAAATCGTAGAAAAGATCCATACAGGCCAGTGGGTGGCAGGCAGCAAGATCCCCACGGAGCATCAGCTTTGCCAGGAGTATCAGCTCAGCCGGATCACGGTACGCCAGGCGCTGGAGTCCCTGGCCAACGACGGCTACATTGTGCGGCAGCAGGGGCGGGGCACCTTCGTATCCTCCCCTAAGATCGACACCAAGCTTTCCACCTTCTATTCCTTCTCCCAGGAGCTGCAAAGGCACGGGTTCAAACAGCACGATATCATCCTGGATTTCCGCAAGCTGGAGGCGGACGACAATACGGCGTCCCACCTGGGGGTATTGTCTTTTTGCCCGGTCTTTGCGGTGGAGCGGCTGCGGCTTATCGACGACACGCCCTATGTGTATGAAACCTCCTACATCCCCGTGCATCTATGTCCCCGACTTTGTCCCGAGGATATTCAAGCCATAGGGCTGTACAATTCCTTAGAAAAATCCGGCAATATAGCCCCCACCAGCGCGGAAGAAAGCTTCGAAGCGGTGGTGTTACCAAATGATGTGCGGCTTCACCTAAAGCTAAATAAAAACTCTCCCGCCCTAAAGATTGAACGCACTTCCCGGCAGGAAGACGTGGTATTTGAATACTGTATCAGCTATCTTCGCGGTGATCGTTATAAATACACAATTTATTTAAAAAAATAAATTTTCCTATGCGGTTTTCAAGTTACAATAGCCGCCGTTTGGCGTAACGAATACCTACCCATGCAAGTTCTATAAGAACTTCATCGGTCAGTTTTTGCTATGATGGTACCGTTATAGTATGTCCAGTAGGTTTTTAATTATTTTCTTCCAATAGCCAAGGGTACTGTGGGCAATGGAGGGCCTATGGCGGTAAAATGTATAGAGGTGTGGAAGAATCGCCCAAATTCCTCATAACATTAAATAATTGTTATATCAACTATAATGATTATATGTTATGACATTTGTTTTGTCAACAATGATTTTCGTTAATAACGGGACCACCATTCTATGCTTTGCTCACAGAATAAACTCACTTATTTGCATATAAAACCTAAATATTTATGATTATTATTTCTTTATATTTGTTTACTTAATATTTAACCTTAAATTTACCACTAGCAGATCTCATGGAAAAGATAAGCAGCAGCCCACATATCATCCTAAAGATCTTTGTTTTCATGGAAGAGCTTTAATATTTTCTTTTTCACAGTATCCATATTTATAAATCAAAAAATTATTTTTTATCCTCACCTAAGCGTTCCATATAGGGAACAAATACATTAGTTCACTCTTATCTGCTGCCGCTATTCTAGATGGGTATATTGTCTCATTCCTTTACTAAGAAGTACGAAATTGTGTAATATCTGTATTGAACACACTTTTTATTCTGTACTCTACATATCATATTTTTTCAATACGAAAATGATATCTTCAAGTACTTTACGGGTATTCCCAATAAATAATCTATGAGTTTGAATTTAATCATTAAGTTTTAGCCGCAAACATTTATGTTACTTAATATTAGGCTTTAATTAAATAATTTACTATAATAACTTAATAGAATTATCCTTATATTATTATTTAATTTAGTTTCAATCATCTAATTTTATTTTTCTCCCGCAGAAAACACTATTCAATAGGCAAAGACATGTCAAACATTACTGGAGAAACTTTTGAAGAATTAAAGATAACTATAATAACAGGCAGTTTTTTAATTTGTTTGGGAAATCACAACAGCCTGTTATTTCTTGTCAGAACTCCAACCATCGAAAATATAATGACATAGTAATTCTATTGTATTAAGTAATGCCAGTGGTAGGGAGGGCGCCCCTGGCCGCTGGATGCAGTGGCCGGGCCAGCCCGGGGAAGGCAAAGCCCCATCCACTGGATGGGGCTTTGCTCAGCTTGCCGAGAAACCTCTGACGAATAGAAGATCGCAGCCCTTTTAGGCTTTCATCGGATTT
>OJPZ01000587.1_pt1 | contig 16843 bp, 17 predicted proteins | sample 1598611 | NCBI WGS metagenome assembly OJPZ01 (sample SAMN03922494, study PRJEB24848) | human gut metagenome | isolation source: stool sample | host: Homo sapiens | place: Germany | collected 2011-11
TGGCGCAAGCCACTTTTTCGACAGCCTGAAGCGTGCGGCGCAATGCAACGCACGCCGCCGTAGTGGCTGGGGCGAAAGGGGAATAGGTTCCGGCCCCATTTGGCAAAAAGGCGCCGCGCATAGGGGCTGGCATGATGCGGAACCGGCCTGGCGAAGCCAAGGATATGCTTGGCGGAGGAGCAGGGGAGCCGATGCGGCCCAGGGGGACGGGTTTCATGTGAAGGAAAAAAGAATGGCAGGCATATCAATGGGACGAAAGATCGGAAAAGCATTGCTAATCGTCGTTTGTGTAGTATTGGTGTTGGCAGGGGGGCTGGTAGCCTGGCTCACCCTGACGGAATACCGGCCGGCGCCGGTGGAGGCATTGGAGGTGGAACGAGGGGCGGACCCTGGGCGGGAGCTGGCGCCAGGAATGGAGCTGACCTTGGCCACCTTTAATATCGGCTATGGGGGCCTGGGGGCGGAGAGCGACTTCTTTATGGATGGAGGGTCGCAGGTACAGCCCCTGTCCCAGGCGCTGGTGGAAAAGAACCTGGCCGGCATAACGGCCCTTTTGGAGGAAGCGGACGCGGACATTTACCTGCTGCAGGAGGTGGACGCGGACGCCAAGCGCAGCTATGGGATTGACCAGCGGGCAGTCCTTTCGCAGGGGAAAGGGATGGATACGGCTTACGCTTTGAATTATAGCTGCGATTTTGTGCCTTTCCCATGGCCGCCCATCGGGCGGGTACACAGCGGGCTATATACCATGAGCAGCGTTTCCCTTGCCGAAGGGACGGGGGCAAGCCGGTATGCCTTGCCCTGCCCCTTTGCTTGGCCGGTGCGCACCGCCAATTTAAAACGCTGTTTGCTGGCGACCCGAATTCCACTGACCAGGACGGAACAGGAGCTGGTGGTGGTGAACCTGCACCTGGAAGCCTATGACGATGGGGCGGGGAAAGCCCAGCAGACCGCCATGCTGATGGACCTATTGCAGGAAGAATATGCGGCGGGCAACTATGTGATCGCCGGGGGGGATTTCAATTGCAGCTTCCCGGTGGTGGACCCGGAGGCGTGGCCCATCCTATCAACGGATAACTACGTGCCCGGGGTCATCGACGGGGCGGCGCTACCGGCGGGATTTCAGTGGGCGGTGGACGCCAGCTTGCCTACCTGTAGGCTGTTGAACCATCCTCTGGGGGCGGGGGAGCAAGATCAGTTTTATGTGATCGATGGGTTTATCCTTTCCCCCAATGTGACCCTGCTTGGCGTAGAGACCCTGGCGGGGGAATTTCAGTATAGCGATCACAACCCGGTGCGATTGACTGTAGCGCTGGCAGATTGAGAAAAAACGGGGTATTGCAGACTGAAGCTGCGCATACTCCCAGTATGAAACGTAGCAAGCACATGCCCTATCTTGCAGGGCTAATAACAGGGATATGCAATGGCCTTCTAGGAGCCGGCGGGGGAATGATCGCCGTGGCAGCTTTGGAGGGCCTATGCGGTCTATCGGAAAAGGAATCCCATGCCACGGCCCTTGCCATCATGCTGCCGCTGACTGGAGTATCCAGCGTTGTCTACGCCATGCAAGGGGCCATCCCCTGGGGAACATTGGCCTTTGTGGCTCCAGGCCTGGCAATTGGCAGCCTGGTGGGGGCCAGGCTTACCGGTAAGCTGTCGGATAGGACGTTGTGCCGACTTTTCGGCACATTGATGCTGGTGGCAGGCGGGTGGATGCTTCTGTGAACGGGCTGTGGTACGCCCTGTCCGGCCTGGCAGCTGGGGTCCTGGCTGGGATGGGCATGGGAGGCGGGACCTTGTTGATCCCTTTGCTTACCCTGGCCCTGGGGGTGGGGCAGCAGGAGGCCCAGGGGGTCAATATGCTGGCCTTTTTGCCGGGGGCCATTTTGGCCCTGTGGGTCCATAAGCGGGCGGGCCGTGTTTCCTTCAAGGGCTGTTGGCCGATGCTGCTTTTGGGTGTGCTGGGATCTGCCCTGGGGGCTTTGGCCGCCGGCTGGATCCAGACCGCTTGGCTAAAAAGGCTGTTTGGGTTGTTCCTTATGGTATTGGGCCTGTTGCAGTGGAAACGGGGGAAGGCAGCCTCGGGCCGAAATTGATAGGGAATAGACAGATTTTTACATATTTACATTTCAGACGGCTTCGCATTAGGGAAAATTAACGGCGGACTTTCATAAGAAAGATCGCCAAGAAAATATCATTGCAAAATTGCCGAATCCATAGATGTAATCTCGGGATATTTATGCTATAATACATGCATCCGATTCATAGGCAGCCGATCCCGGGCTTTTCCATGTCCAATTAAAACCATCTCTTAGGCATGGCTGCAAGGGCAAAAAAACAAGGACCCTGGGACATTCAGGGGCCAGGCAGCCATTGGATATGGATCGCCGGAATGGGGATCCTGTTTTCTTTGTGTGCTTTTAGATGGGAAACTGTTCCAAACGGCTGGTAAAATATTCACAATCCTTTACGCGGAAAAACCTATGCAACCATATTTTTATAAAGTTTGAAAGGCAGGTGTTGGCTTTGCCAAAATATTCCATCCGGGGTGGCGTACATCCACTGGAAAACTGCCATGGGGGCAAGACGCGCACTAGCAGCGTAGCCATTCGGCCCCATGCGCCCAGTGTGGTGGAGCTGTCCATGTCGTTGTTTTTGGGCAGGCCCAGCACGCCCCTGGTAAAGGTGGGCGATCATGTGAAGTTGGGCCAGAAGATCGGTGAATCCGGCGGCTTTGTGAGCCTGCCGGTCCACGCCAGCGTATCCGGGGAAGTGATCAGCGTAAAGCCCCAGATGATGCTCATGGACCGGCCGGAAATGACCGTGACCATCCGCAACGACATGCAGGACGAATGGATCGACCTTACGCCCCTGGGTCAGGATGTGGACAGCGTGGAGCCGTCGGCCATTATCCCGGCCATCCAGGAAGCGGGCATTTGCGGCCTGGGCGGCGCGGCGTTCCCCACCCATGTGAAGCTGACCATCCCTGAGGGGAAGCGGTGTGAAGCCATCATCGTCAACGGGGCGGAATGCGAGACCCATGTGACGGCAGACCATCGGCTCATGCTGGAAAATGCCCAGGATATCGTGGATGGGCTGCGGCTGGCCATGCGGGCCGTAGGGGTGGAAACCGGCATCATCGCCATCGAGGACAACAAAAAGGACGCCATCGCCGCCATGAAACAGGCGGTGGCGGGCATAGCCGGCCTGTCGGTGGTATCCCTGCAGGCCAAATACCCCCAAGGCAGTGAAAAACAGCTGATCTATGCCACCACCGGGCGGGAAGTGCCTTCCAAAGGCCTGCCCATCGACGTGGGGGTTGTGGTGCTCAACGCAGGGACGGCGGCAGCCATTGCAGACGCGGTGTTGCGGGGCAAGCCGCTCATTCAGCGGGTCACCACGGTGACCGGCTGCGTCAAGGAGCCGGCCAACCTGTTGGCCCGGATCGGGACCCCGGTTTCCGAACTGGTGGAGGCCTGTGGGGGCTATACCCAGGAGCCCTACCGGGTGGTGATGGGGGGCTGTATGACCGGCCTATGTACGCCCAACGACGCCGTACCCACTGGCAAACGCACCAATTGCGTGATCGCCCTGACGGAAAAGGAGGCCAAAACCCAAGCGGAGGGCCCTTGCATCCGGTGCGGCAGGTGCATCGAGGCATGTCCCATGGGGTTGCAGCCCTATAAGATGCGCCAGCTCTGCGACAAAGGGGACCTGAAAGCAGCGGAAGCGGCCAATGTGATGGAATGCGTGGTATGCGGCTGCTGCACCTATATCTGCCCGGCGCGGCGGCAGCTCACATCCATATTCAAAAACACCAAGGACGCCATCGCGCGGGAAGCAAGGAGGGCAAAATAAGATGGGACTGCATGTATCCAACGCGCCCTATGTTTTCAGCCGGGACACCACCCGGGTGTTGATGCTGGATGTGGTCATCGCCATGCTGCCCACCGCCTTGGTAGGGGTATGGTTTTTCGGCCTGCGGGCGCTGATGCACCTGGTCATCGGCGTGGCGTCGGCGGTGGCGGCGGAATACGCTTATCAGCGGCTGACGGGTAAGCCGGTACGCATCGGGGATTGCTCTGCCATCGTCACCGGGATGCTGGTGGCATTGAATATGCCGGCGCCGGCGCCCCTGTGGCTGCCCCTCATCGGCAGCGTGGCGGCCATCGTGCTGGTAAAGGAACTCTTTGGCGGCATTGGCGGCAACTTCATGAACCCGGCCTTAACAGCCCGGGCCATCCTGATGATCAGCTGGCCGGTGGCTATGACCAGCTATACCCTGCCGGTATATTCCCTAATGCCCGGGGTGGATGCGGTATCCTCCGCCACGGTGCTGGGGGGGTTGGAAGCCACCCCCATGGCCATGTTCCTGGGCATGATCCCCGGGGCCATCGGCGAGGTGAGCAAGGTGGCCATCCTGGTCGGCCTGGTATATATGTTGCTGCGCAAGGTGATCAGCTGGCATATCCCGGTGATCTACGTTGGCAGCTTTGCCCTGCTATCCTGGATTTTGGGGAATGACGTTTTGAGCGCCCTGCTCTCCGGCGGCATCCTATTTGGCGCGGTGTTTATGGCGCCGGACTATACCACCAGCCCTATGACCAAGAAGGGCCAGGCGGTATATGCCATCGGCTGCGGCGTGATGACCTGTATCATCCGCAACTTTGGCTCCTACCCGGAGGGCGTGACCTTCGCCATCCTGCTGATGAATATCGCCACGCCCCTGATCGATAAATATATGGGAGCGGGCCGGGTATACGGAAAGGGGAAGAAATAGCCATGGAGAAAAAGAAATCCCTTTTTGGCGTCTTTATGAACGGCGTCATCACGGAAAACCCAACCTTCCGGCTGGTGCTGGGAACCTGTCCCACCATTGCGGTGACCACCAGCGCCTCCAACGGCATCGGCATGGGCCTTGCGGCCACGTTCGTGCTGGTGGGGTCCAACCTGGTGATCTCCCTGCTGCGGAATATCATTCCGGATAAGGTGCGGATCCCGGCCTTTATCGTGGTGATCTGCACCTTCGTGACCATGGTGCAGATGCTCATGCAGGCGTATTTTGAGGCCCTATACGATAGCCTGGGCTTGTTCATCCCCCTCATTGTGGTAAACTGCATCATCCTGGCCCGGGCGGAAGCTTTTGCCAGCAAAAATAAACCTATGGCTTCCGTAATGGACGGCCTGGGCATGGGGATCGGCTTTACCCTGGCCATTACGGTGATCGGCTGCATCCGGGAGCTGTTTGGCAGCGGGACCCTGTTTGGGATGCAGGTGATGGGCGCGGGCTATGAGCCCATGCTGATCCTGGTGCTGGCCCCCGGCGGCTTTATCGTATTCGGGCTGGTGCTGGGCATCGCCAACATCATCATGGAGAAAACCGCGGCGAAAAAGGCGGAAAAGGAGGTCGTTGAAGGATGAACGAGGTATTGCGGATCCTGCTGTTCATGGTGAGCTGCGTGTTCACCCACAACTTCATCTTTTCCAGGTTCCTGGGCTGCTGCCCCTTCCTGGGGGTATCCAGCAAGGTGGAGACCGCGGTGGGCATGGGGGTGGCGGTCACCTTTGTGATGGGGCTAGCCTCCCTGTTTACCTGGCTGGTATATAATTTGGCCCTGGTCCCGTTGCAGCTCCAGTATCTGAATACCATCGCCTTTATTTTGATCATTGCGGCGCTGGTACAGTTTGTGGAGATGTTCATCAAGAAGAGCAGCCCTTCCTTATATAAGGCCCTGGGTATCTATTTGCCCCTGATCACCACCAACTGCGCGGTGTTGGGCGTGGCGGTGCTGAACGTATCCGAGGGATATAATTTACTTTACGCGGTGCTCAACGGTATTTTCGGCGCTTTGGGGTTCCTGCTGGCAATCGTCTTGATGGCAGGCGTCCGTGAGCGGCTGGAAACATCGGACATACCGGCGCCCTTTCGGGGCTTTCCCATCTGCATCGTGATTGCGGGCCTGATGAGCATAGCGTTCATGGGCTTCAGCGGGATTGGAGGCTAGGATGAACTGGATGATGATCGTAGCGGCCCTGGGCATCATGGGGGTGCTGGGAGCGGTTTTTGGCGTGGTATTAAGCATTGCGGATAAAAAGTTTGCCGTAGAAGTGGACCCGCGGGTGAGCGCAGTACGGGCAGTGCTGGGGGGCGCTAATTGCGGCGCATGCGGTTTTGCCGGCTGCGACGCCTTTGCAGAGGCGATGGTCAATGGAGAAGCCAAGCCCGATGGCTGTCCGGCTTCCGGCGCGGCAGGCGCAGCGGCAATCGCACAGATCATGGGGCTGGATGCAGGGGATGCGAAAGAGGATCAGATCGCCCGGGTTTATTGCCAGGGCACCTGCGAAGCGGCCAAAGCCCGGTATGCCTATGAGGGCATTGAGAACTGCGCCATGGCCGCCACCCTTGCAGGGGGACCCAAACAGTGCGCCAACGCCTGCATTGGCCTTGGCGATTGCATAAAGGCCTGCGTGTTCGGGGCCATTCAGCTGGAGGACGGCATCGCTAAGATATCCGGAGATCGTTGCGTGGCCTGTGGCCAATGCGTAAAAGCCTGTCCAAGAGGGGTGATCCATCTGGCGCCGGCGAATGACGTGGTATTTGTAGCGTGTCAAAATCATGATTCGCCAAAGGAAGCCCGGGGAGCTTGCACCAATGCCTGCATTGGTTGCGGCCGGTGCGTCAAAGCCTGTATCACCGGGGCGATCCAGGTCAAGGATTTTTGCGCGGTGATCGATCAGAGCCTGTGCAGCCGGTGCGGGGCCTGCGCCAAGGTATGCCCGGTAGGCTGCATCCGGGATATGACGAGGCAAAACAGTTAGAGATTCCGGCTTATAAGCGGCCCGTTTCGGGCCGCTTCAGGCTGTCGAAAAAGTGGCTTGCGCCACTTTTTCGAGGTTTTCATAGCTCCCTTGCGCCTACGGCGCGGCCAGGGAGCTATGCAGGGAAACCCTTGCTACGCAAGGCTTTTTGCGGATTTGCCGTACATGCCGCCAAATCCGATGAAAGCCTAAAAGGGCTGCGATCTTCTATTCGTCAGAGGTTTCTCGACAAGCTGAGATGGCTGCAAGGGCAGCCATCCGTTCCCCCGGGGGGCAAGGCTGGTTACGGGGTAGGCTTACGGGCCAAGCGGTACCCGGCAAAAAGGGTCAGCGCAACGCCGGCACAGCGCAGGAGCGTTCCCCAGGGAGGCGGCAGCTGGGCGGAAAAGGCGGTACATAGCGCCCCATAGGCGGCGGCTAGGAGGCCGCTGGCCAAGGCAGCCCCTGTTAGCACCGGGCTAAAGGGAAGCCCCAGGGCGCCGGCCAGGCCGCAAACCGGGCCGCCCATGCCCAGGAGGGCTAGGGGGAGGCCGGCGGCAAAGGGGAGGACAGCGGCTAAAAGGGGCCGCTTCCAGCGGGCCGGCAGCCGAGGGCAGGGCAGGAAAAGCAGCCGGGCAACTCCGTACCACAAGGCGCAACCGGCCAGCGCCCCTAGGAAGGAAGCCAGGAAGCCTAGGAAAGGGCCCAGGCATAGGCTGCTGGCGATAAACTGCCGGGGCAGGAGCCAGGGTAGGATACAGGTTTGGAAGGCGGCGAGGCAGGCGCTTTGCACAAAGGGGAAGTCTGCGGCGCGGATAGCGCCCTGCAGGGTTTGGACACTGCGCTGGGTAAAGAGCATGAGGGCGCCGCTGAACCAGGCCCTGGTGCCGGGCAGAAGGAAAAGGGCCAGCCCAACGCCTAGCGTCCCCAAAGGGGCCAGAAAACGTACATACCGGGAAGAAGCAGGCTGCATAGGACCTCCTAACATAGCGTCCAGAAATCCCAAAAGGGCAACTGCGCGAAGGCGCACTTGCCCTGGGGGGATAGAAAAAGGGGAGGGCGGAATCTAAGCCCTCCCACCGTAGGACGGTATTATTCTACTTCCTGGCAGGCGCACCAGCGGTAGTAGGATTCGTCGTAGTTCCAGGTGTTCTCATAGCCGCACATCTCCAGGATCAACTGCATGTAGGCGGAACGGATGCCTGCGGTGCAGTAGGTGACGATGTTGTCGGTCTTGGCCAGGCCGGCGGCCTCAAACATGGCGATGATCTCCTCGTTGGTCTTGAGGGTGCAATCCTCGTTGAACAGGTCGGTGTAGCGGATATGGATGGCCCCAGGCAGATGGCCGCCCTTGGCCTCGCCGTAAAGGACTTGGCCTTCGTATTCCTCGTCCGCCCGCACGTCTACGATCTTATAGTTGGCGTAATCGGCGGCCAAGGCGTCGGTGTTGATCAGGTGGGTCTCGTCAATGGCCTCGATGGTGACTTCAGCGGGGGTGTAGGCGGCGGCCCCCTTTACGATGGGCGCGCCGGCGGCTACCAGGGCGTCATAGCCCCCGTCCACCATCTTCACGTTGGGGAACCCGGCGGCCACCAGCTCCCACAGGATGCGGCCGTCGTCGCCCCAGCCGTTCTGGGCGGCGGCGAAGAGGATGATCTCCTTATCCGGGCTGATGCCGGCGGCGCCCAGGGCTTCGCTCAGGGCGGCGGGCTCCAACACGGTGCCCCACATAGGATCGCCGGCAGCGCCTTCGGATACGGCGGCAAACATCTGCCAGATCACCGCGATGGCCCCTTCTACGGTGCCCTTCTTAGCGGCATCCTCCCCACGGGCATCCACCAACAGCACGTTTGCATCCCCCATGTGGTCCAATACATACTGGGCGTTGACCACATACTGGCCTTCAAAGGCAACGGCAGCCGGGGTAACGGCGACGCCCTCCCCGGTCTCGATCAGGTCCGCCTTGGCCTCGCTCCAGTTGTTGAAGCCATCCTGGAGGGTAAAGACCTTGCTGGTGTCATATCCCAGGCTGGAAAGGATGTTGGTGCTGGCTTGGGCATACTTTTTGCCGGAATAGCATACCAGCACCAGGGTGTCGTCCACGCCTTCGATGGCAGCCTTCATGGCGGCGGTGCCGGCTTCGATGTCCCCCTGGACGGCGGCGTCCATGTCAACGGATATGGCGCCGGGGATGTGGGCGGCGGCATAGTCCGCAGCCTTGCGCACATCCAGCACCAGATAGCCCTCTGTTCCCAGCACCGCTTCCAGCTCATCCGCGGTCATGTAGGCCATGGGCACGTCGGCGGCAGCCTCGGGGGCGGCGTCCTGGCTGGGCGCGGATGCTGCCGGCTGGGCACAGCCGGCCACAATTCCTAAAAGCATGAAAAGCGACATGATAAATGCGAGATTCTTTTTCATATGCGACTTCCCTCCAAAACATAAATTCGTTCTTCTCTGCCAAGAACACTGCCATGATATCATTGGTTTTTTCTTGCGTCAATGCGTTGTCAATATGATATAGAATAATCAAATACGCCACAATTTTTGCAATATATAAATCAATATAAAGCTTATTGACAAGGGTCGGATGGGTTCCTTATACTGGTTTGAGACCATGGATAATGGGTGGGAGCGCCGCTTGAAACAAAGGATCGGAAAAGGCATAGGAATCGCCCTGTTACTAGGGTTTATATTAATAAACTGTATATTTTTTTCAAAAGTAAGCGGGGAGGATATACAGCACTTCGTCTCCCGGCAGGGTGTGTGGGGTCCATTGGTATACATGGGCCTTTTTGCAGTATTGCCGGCGGCGTTCTTCCCGGTGGCGGTGTTGGCCCTGGGGGGCGGGTTGGCCTTTGGGTTGCTGTGGGGCAGCGTATATACCTTTATCGGGGCCCTGGTGAATTGCGCCCTGATGTTCCTGCTGTCCCGCTATGTGGGCCGGGAACGGATCAGCGCCTATGTGCAGAAGCGGCTCCCGCCAAAATGGCAGGCAAGGCTGGCCAATGCCGGAGGGCCCCAGGGGTTTTTGCTGCTGATCCTGCTGCGGCTGATCCCGGCGGTGCCCTACAACCTGATCAACTATGCCTTCGGCCTGACGGATATCTCCTTTGGCGCCTACATGCTGGCGTCGGGCTTGGGGATCATCCCGGGCACCTTCGTATTTATCAACATCGGCGATAAGGCCCAGCAAACAGCCTCCCCGGCGTTTTGGATCGCCCTGGGGCTGTTGGGGGCTTTGTGCATCCTCACGGCCCTGTTGGGCAGAAGGCTGTTCCCGGAAACGGGGAAAATGGATAAGCAGAAAGGAATGGACGCGTCCCATGGAACAAAAAACAAATAAAAAGAAAACCCTGACCAAGCTCTATATTCTGGCCGTGCTGGCGATCCTGTGCCTGGTGTATTTCCTGGTGCCCTCGGTAAACGCCTATGTGAACCAGGTAGCCTCGGTGCTGGGCTCCGCCAACGTGGATACGGTGGTGGCCTTCATCCGCTCCTATGGGGCCTATGCCATGGCGTTTTCCTTCGCCCTCATGGTGTTCCAGTCGGCGATCGCTCCCCTGCCTGCCTTTTTGATCACCTTCGCCAACGCGGCCATCTTCGGCTGGTGGCAGGGCGCCATCCTGTCCTGGACCAGCTCCATGGCCGGGGCGGCCCTGTGCTTCTACCTGGCCCGGGCCCTGGGCCGGGATACGGTGGAAAAATACGCGGGCAAAGGGGCTTTGGCCAGCGTGGAGGGCTACTTTGAAAAGTACGGCAGCCGCACCATCCTGGTGTGCCGGCTGCTGCCCTTTGTATCCTTTGACGCCATCAGCTACTTTGCCGGCCTGACCCCCATCAAGTTCTGGCCCTTCTTCATCGCCACCGGGGTGGGCCAGCTGCCCGCCACCATCATCTATTCCTACGTGGGCGGGATGCTCACCGGCGGGGTTAAGTATTTCGTCACCGCCCTGCTGTGCATTTTCTCCTTGGGCATTCTGGTGATGATCGTGCGGCGGATCTATATGGAGCGCCAGGAAAAGAAAAAGCAGGCCATGGAAGCCGCCCAGCCGGAAGCCCATGAATAAAAGCGGAAACCTGGGCATGGGGCTGCATCAGGCCCTATCCTTCAGCAAGCCCATGATGCGGGTCTCCCGGGGCGAGGCGGTGTTCTGGCCAGGCTGCGCCCTGATGGGGCTGGCCCCGGCCATTTTGGAGCGTACCCGGCAATGCCTGGAGCGGGCGGAACCGGGGATCGGCTTGAGCAGCTGCTGCTGCGGCCAGCCCAGCCGTTATCTGTTCCCTGGGGCCCACCAAGCCCGGCAGGAAAAATTGCGGCGGCTGCTGGAACAGCAGGGGGTGAAGCGGATCTATACCGCCTGCCCCAACTGCACGCAGGAGCTGGAAGGGCTGGGGGAATACCAGGTGCTGCCCATCTGGCCCGTCCTGGCGGAACATGTGGGACCCGAGGACATCCGGGGGCCGGGGGGGCCGGCGACCCTCCACGACCCCTGCCCTATGCGTAAGGACGCCATATGCCAACAGGCGGTGCGGCGGCTGCTGGCCCTGGCGGATGTGACGCTTACGGAGGCGGCCCGCTGGGGGGAAAATACCCGCTGCTGCGGGAATTTCCATATGATGCGGGCCCTGGACCCGGACAAGAGCCGGGCCATGCGCCAGGCCCGGCTGGGGGATCTCCCGGCGGGGCTGCCCATCGTCAGCTACTGCGAAGGCTGCCTGGACGCCTTCCGGGGAGAGGGCCGAAGGACCATCCATGTGCTGGAGCTGCTCTTCGGCCAAAGCCAAAGCCGGGGCTGGGGCAACCGATGGGCCTTTACCCGGAAAGGAAAGGCTTGATATGCTGGATACCCATGGACGCAAATATATCAACGGGCTGTTTGCCGGCCTGGCTGGAGGGTTGCTGAAGCTGGGGCTGTCCCCCAACCAGGTGACGGCCCTAGCCTTTGTATTGGGGTTGGGCAGCGGCGCATTGCTGTACGCCGGGCTGGCCTGGTGGGCGGCGGCCGCCCTTTGGCTGTCCGGGCTGCTGGACGCGGTGGACGGGGAAATGGCCCGCCGGTCCGGGAAAAGCAGTATGCTGGGCGCACAACTGGATATCGTCAGCGACCGGGTGGTAGAATTGGGCGTGGTATGGGCCTTGGCCCTGCGGCGGCCGGATTGCCTGCTGGCCCTGCTGGGGCTGGTAAGCGCCATCCTGTTATCCATGACGGTGTTTTTGACCTCCGGGATGCTGGCAAAGCCCCGGGGAAAAAAGAGCTTTTATTACCAGGCGGGGCTCATGGAGCGCACGGAAGGGTTTGTGGCCTTTACCGCCATGATGGTGTTCCCAACGGCCTTGGAGGCCCTAACCTGGATTTATTGCGGGCTGATCGGCATCACCATCCTGCAACGGCTTTGGGAAGCCCGGCGGATGGCAAAGGAAATCAACGAGCAGGAGGAAGCAAAATGAAACGTTGGATAAAAAAAGCCCTGTGCATAGGCCTATGCCTGACGCTATGCGCAGGGCTGCTGGGCTGCGGCGCCAAAGAGGAGGCAGCCGTGGATTATGCAGACTGGGAGGCGGTGTTGGAGGCGGCCCGGGGCACCAATGTGACCTTTTACGGCTGGGGTGGCAACGAGCTGGTGAACAACTGGATCGACGATACCCTGGCGCCATACTGTAAGGCGACCTATGATATAACCGTGGAACGGGTGCCCATGGATATCGACATGATCCTGAACAAGCTGGCCGGGGACAAGGCGGCGGAAAACGATCAGGGCAGCATCGACCTGATCTGGATCAACGGGGAAAACTTCGCCACCGCCAAGGAAAACGGCCTGCTTTTTGGGCCCTTCTGCCAATACCTGCCCAACTATACCGCTTATGTGGACGGGGAAGGGGAGGAAGCGACCGTGGACTTTGGGACGGCCATCGAGGGATACGAGGCCCCCTATGCCAAGGCCCAGCTGGTGCTGATCTACGATACGGCCACGGTGGCGGAGCCGCCGGCTTCCGCGGAAGAACTGCTGACCTTTTGCCAGGAGAACCCGGGAAAATTCACCTATGAGGCGCCGCCGGGCTTTACGGGCAGCGCCTTTGTAAGGAACATCATCTATGAGATCTGCGGCTATGAGGCTGTGGCGGCCCTGCCGGCGGATAGCACTAAGGAAGCGGTCCGGGAGGTTATCGCCCCGGCCATGGATTATCTGCGTTCCCTGAACCCCTACCTGTGGGAGCAGGGCAAGACCTTCCCCGCCACGGACGCCCAGGCGGACGCCATGTTTATGGACGGGCAATTGTTGCTTTCCATGAGCTACGACCCCTACCATGTCTCCTCCCTCATCGCCAGCGGCCAGTATCCGGAAACCTGTAGGGCCTTTATCTTTGAAAACGGCACCATCGGCAACACCAACTATGCGGCCGTCGCCTACAATTCCACCAACGTGCCCGGCGCCCTATGCCTGGCGGACGCCATCCTGTCCATCCCCATGCAGGCCAGCAAGATGGACCCCACCGTGTGGGGGGCCCTGCCGGTGTTGGATATGGACCGGCTCACAGAGGAACAGAAGGCGGAATTCGCCAAGATCGAAACCGGGGCAGGGTCTGTGGACCAGGAGACCCTTCTAAGCCGCCGGCTGCCGGAACTGCCCGCCTATCTTGTGCCGGTGATCGAGGAGATCTGGCTGGAGGAAGTGCCGGGGAAATGAGGCGCGTTACCCCATACCTGATGCTGCTGCCCATGCTGCTGCTGGTGGGGCTGCTATTGGCCAGCCTGGGGGACGGGCTGCTGCAAAGCCTGGGATATTTCCCCCCGGCGGGCCTTACGTCCTTTACCTTGGATTATTACCGGACGGTGCTCCAGGACCCGGCCCTCCATGGCTCGGTGCTCTATAGCCTATATCTGGCCTTTACCTCCGCCCTATTATCCACCGCTGGGGGCGTGGCCTTGAGCGCCCTGCTGGTGGCCTGCAAACGGCCGGATTCCCTGCTGCTGCGCCTGCCCATCACCATCCCCCATACGGTGGCCGCTTTCCTGGGGGTGGCCCTCCTGTCCCAAACCGGGCTCTTTTCCCGGTTGGCCGCCCTGATGGGCCTGGTCCAGGCCCCGGACGCCTTTCCCCTGCTCATCCAGGACCCCTGGGGGATCGGGGTGATCCTGACCTATACCTGCAAGCAGATCCCCTACGTGATGAGCGTGGTGGTCCTGCTGATGCGCCGGGTATGGGGAAGCGGCGCCCAGGCCGCCCGTACCCTGGGGGCGGGGCCGGTGCGGGCCTTCTTCACGGTGACGCTGCCCCTGAGTATGCCCGCCATCTCCACGGCCTTTATCATCATCTTTGCCTATGCCTTCGGGGCCTATGAGCTGCCTTTCCTGCTGGGGGCCACCCTGCCCAGGGCCTTCCCCGTACAGGCCTATATGGAGTTTTTGTCCCCGGACCTGAGCCACCGGCCCTACGCCATGGTCTATAATGGGCTGATGCTGGCCTTTGGCGCCGGGTTCATCGCCCTGTATCTGGCGGCCTTTAAGAAATTGAACCGGGATAACCAGGCGGTGCGGCCATGAAACGGACGCTGTTTTATTTGGCCGGACTGGCTGTGCTGCTGCCCATGGCCTTGCTGGCTCTCTATGCCCTGTTTTCCCGCTGGCCCTGGCCGGATATCCTTCCCTCCCAGCTCACCTTGGATGCCTTGGTCAGCGTGTTTCGGGGGAATGCCCTTCTGGTGCTGACCAGCAGCATCGGTTATTCCCTGCTCAGCGCCCTTGTAGCCACCCTGGTGGCCGCCCCCGGAGCCATGGCCCTTGCCTGGCATTCCTTCCGAGGGAAACGGGTGGTGCGGGCCCTGCTATTGGCCCCGGTGCTGCTGCCCAGCACCGCCTACTTCGTGGGGCTTCAGGCCTTCTTCACCCGGGCGGGCCTGGGGGATACGGTGCTGGCGGTTTTGCTGGGCCATGTGATCGTGATCCTGCCCTATGGGGTGTGGACCCTGACGGACGTATTGGGCCAAATGGGCAAGGGCCTGGAGGAACAGGCCCGTACCCTGGGGGCTTCGGGCCCCGCCGCCCTGTGGCATATTACCCTGCCCCAGCTTCTTCCCGCCTTGGCCGCGGTCACGGGCCTGGGGTTCGTCATATCCTTTGGCCAGTATTTCCTCACCCTCATGCTGGGAGGCGGCCGGGTACGCACCTTCGCCATGCTGGTGGTGCCCTATATCCAGGGGGGCGACCGGCAGCTTTCCGCCGCCTATTCCCTGGCCTTTATCGCCATTTGCGCTGGGGTATACTGCCTGTTTAGCCGCATTCTGCAAAAACATTACCGGGAGCCGGTCTCCATGGGGAAAGGAGCCCTATGACCATATTGGAATTGGACGCGCTTACCCTGGAATACGATAAGCAGCCTGTCCTCTCTCACACCGACCTGGCGGTGGAAAAGGGGGAACTGGTATCGTTACTAGGCCATTCCGGCTGCGGCAAGACCACCCTCATCAAGGCCATCGCAGGCCTGCATCCCTTATCCGGGGGCCGGGTGCTGCTACAGGGCCAGGACGCCTCCCGCCTGCCCCCGGAAAAACGGGGGCTGTCGGTGCTGTTTCAGGATATGCGCCTATTCCCCCACCTGTCCGTGGAGGATAACGTGGCCTTTGGCCTAAGGATGCAGGGCGTGGCCAAGGAAGCCCGCCGCCGCCAGGCCAACGATATGCTGGCGGCGGTGGAGCTCACGGGCCTGGGCAAACGCCGGATCGATCAGCTCTCCGGCGGCCAGCAGCAGCGGGTAGCCTTGGCCCGGGCCCTGGTGGTAAAGCCGAAGCTCCTCCTCCTGGACGAGCCCTTTTCCAGCCTGGATATGGGCTTGCGCCGGGCCATGCGGGAGCTGATGGGCCGGCTGCATAAGGAATTGGAACTCACCACCCTGCTGGTGACCCACGATGTGGGGGAGGCCATGCTGCTTTCGGACCGGATCGCCTTGCTGGAAGGCGGGAAGATCCTATGCTGCCACACCCCCGCGGACTTGCTTGAAAGCCAGGCGGCCGCCGGCTATCTACAGCCCTGGCGGCAGGATCTGCAAGCCCAGCAGGCCCTGCTAAAACCATAACCCCCTGCCAAGCAAAACGGCCATGGATATGCTCCATGGCCGTCGTCGGTTTTGAGCCCGCTCCTTAGTGGCCGGCGGGGATCTGTGCCAAGGCGTCCTTTTCCGTGGTTAGATCCGCATGGAGCAGGACGGCAAGCAAAATGGACAGCGGCAAAAGCAGCACGAAAATGGCCTGCCCTTGCATCAGGCGGCACAGGATGGTAGCTGCCACCCCGCCGGCAACAAATACCAGCAGCATCCCCAGATGGGCGCCCATGCGCGTCAGATGCACCCTGTCCCGGTGGCGCAGGGCTTTACAAAAGGCCACGCCGGTCTGGCGCAGATGATTGGTACAGAAGGTGGTGGCCATGGGGATGCTTTGGGTCTGGCGGAAGGTATTATACTGCATGGAGCAGATGAAGTTGATGGTGATCTGGGAAATCTGAAAAGGCGCCGTTTCCGGCAGCAGCCCCAAAAATACCACCGCCAACATTTCTAAAAACACCAGTAGGGTATCCCAACGGATGAAATGCAGCCGCTTGATATGGGAGGCCAGGGATTCCGAAAGAAACGCCCCCAAAAAATAGGCGCTCATGGGGATCAGATAATACAGGGCATGGCTCCATTGGCCATTGCCCAGGGCCATGGCGAACAGGACGAAGTTGGCGGTTTGGGCATTGCAGAATACCCCGCCCCGGATGGAATAGGTAAAAGCTCCATAAAATCCCGCCACCCCCATGAGGACGGCGTAGATCCAGGGCTTTTCACATTCTAGGACTGTGGGGGATTTCATAGGGGAAAGGGGAATGGTTTCCATAAGCGATCTTTCAAGGCGGCCATGGGATTTGCTTTGATACAAGCGACGGCCGGGTCCTTGGCTATTATACGCCGCTATGGTGGAAAACACAATGGCTGGCCGTAGGCCCGGGGGGGGCGCGGCGGCGGGTGGGCGCAGCCCACCCGGCCGGGCGCCTTGCGCCCGGCCCAGTTTGGC
>OJPZ01000607.1_pt1 | contig 16354 bp, 18 predicted proteins | sample 1598611 | NCBI WGS metagenome assembly OJPZ01 (sample SAMN03922494, study PRJEB24848) | human gut metagenome | isolation source: stool sample | host: Homo sapiens | place: Germany | collected 2011-11
GCAAACCCAGAAAAGTTTTCCAGCAGGTTTTCCCCCGCTTTTTTCAAAAGCGGGCTAGGGGGTGTGGGGGGCGAGTAGCCCCCCACATGGCGGCGCGACAGAGCGCAAGCCTAGTTAAGCCCCTCAGCGATGCGGCGGCCGGTGGGGGTAGCGGCCAAGCCGCCCCGGGCGGTTTCCCGCAGATCCAGGGGGAGGGCCTTGCCCACGGAACGCATGGCGGACACGGTTTCGTCAAAGGGGATCACGCTGGATACGCCGGCCATCACCAGGTCGGCGGCCAAGAGGGCGTTGACAGCCCCCATGGCGTTGCGTTTGATGCAGGGACATTCCACCAGCCCGGCCACGGGATCGCACACAAGGCCCATGACGTTTTTCAGGGCGATGGCCGCCGCGTCCAGGCAGGCAGGGGGTTGAGCGCCGGACAGGGCGGCGATGGCGGCGGCGGCCATGGCGGCGCCTGCGCCGGTTTCCGCCTGGCAGCCGCCTTCCGCCCCGGCGATGGTAGCCTGGGCGGCGATAATGGCGCCGATGGCGGCGGCGGTGAACAGGCCGTCGATGAGCTTATCGTCGCTCCAATTCCGGCGGCGGGCTGCAGAAAGGAGCACCCCGGGTAAAATGCCGCTGGCCCCGGCGGTAGGGGCGGCCACGATCCGGCCCATGGCGGCGTTCACCTCCACCACCGCCATGGCGGCGGCGGCCGCCTGGGTGGCGGTTTTGCCCAGAAGCGCCTTATCCTGATAGGCGTCCAGCTTTTGCGCGTCCCCGCCGGACAGGCCGGAAACGGAACGAGGGGCGTCCTCCAGGCCCTTTTCCACAGAGGCCCGCATCACCGTCAGGTTTCTTTGCATTTCCTCCCGCAGGTCGTTGCGGCCCATGTCCCCCAGCTCCAGCTCCCGCCGGATCATGGCTTCATGGATGGGGATGCCTTCTTCCCGGCAGCAGGCCAGCAGTTCGGCCCCGGTGTTGAATACATAGGTCATGGTTCGGCCTCCTTACTGGTTGTCAATGGCCCGGATGGCCAGGATGTTGTCGCTGCAAGCGAAAACCGCCTCCTGGACGTGGGGGGCCACATGGGTGTCGGTCTCGATGATCATATAGGCGTCCTGGCCCCGGGAATGGCGGAATACCTTCATGCCCGCCACATTGATGGCCGCGTCCGCCAATACGGCGGTCACCCGGCAAATGACGCCGGGCTGGTCGTTGTGGCGGACGATGAGGGTGGGATATTCCCCTGTGAATTCCACTTCCAGGCCGTTGATCTCGGTGATGAGGATGTTTCCGCCGCCGATGGAGGCCCCCAATACGTCGGTGATCCGGCCGTCGTGGCTTTCGATGCGGATGCGGGCCATGTTGGCGTAATCGTAATGGGTGGGGGGCTCGCCCACGAAGCGGATGGTATATTCCACGCCGGCTTCCTGGGCCAGCAGCCGGGAATAGCGCAGGCGTTCATCGTCCGGGTGCAGGCCCAACACCCCGGCCAAGAGGGCTTTGTCGGTGCCGTGGCCCCTTCCGGTCTGGGCAAAGGAGCCGTATAGGGTCAATTCCGCCTGCTGCACGTCCTCCCCGGCGATGCGCCAGGCCACATAGGCCAGCCGGGCGGCGCCGGCGGTATGGGAGCTGGAAGGGCCGATCATCCGGGGCCCCACGATGTCGAAGGTTTTGAAGGTCTGCATGGTTCCTCCTTAAAAGGTCCAGGGGGGCTGGATCTGCAAGGGCAGATCGTTGAGATAGGCGTAAGGGCTATCCGGTTCCAGGTCAAAGCGCAGCGCCACGGCGCATAGCCGGGGCAGGGAAACCTTGTGGAGCCGGTTCCAATCCCGGTCTCCATATTTATCGTCCCCCAACAGAGGATGGCCCAGATAGGCCATGTGGGCCCGGATCTGATGGGTGCGGCCCGTATGCAGATCCACCGCCAGCAGGGAGGCGTCCCCCTTGGTGGAAAGCACCTGGTAGCTGGTGACCATCTCCTTGGCCTCGGGGGCGGGATGGGCCAATACCTGTACCCTGGACCGCTGGGGGTCCTTCCATACGTAGGCCGTCCGGGTGGCCTGGGACGGCTGGGGCCGGCCCTTGACCACGCAATGGTAGGTCTTATGGATCCGGCGCTGGGCAAAGGCCGCAAGCAGGGCGTCCCGGCAGGGGGCGTTCCGGGCAAAGAGCACCAGGCCCGTGGTGTTCACATCCAGCCGGTGGAGGGGATAGACAGGCCCAAACAGGCCAGCAAGCCGGGCTTCCAGGGTATCCGCCCCCGGGGCCTCGTCCGCTGCGGCGGTGGCCAGGCCCGTGGGTTTGTCCACTGCCAGCAGGTTTTCATCCTGGTAGACCAGCCGGAACCCCGCCGCCGCCCCAGCCATAGCCGGGGCAAAGCCGGGGGTATCCCAGGCGCCCCCCTGGGGCAGGGCGGTAAAGGTCATGGCCTTGTGCAGGGTAGGATGCTGGATGGTGAGGGAATAGGCCCATAGGGCCAGCTGCTGCCCGGGCTTTGCCTGGGGATTGTAACGCTGGTCCCCGTAGAGGGGGAGGCCCGCCCCTGCGAATTGGAGGCGGATCTGGTGGTGGCGGCCGGTGTACAGGGCCACGTCCGCCAGGGTAAGGCCCTGGGCATAGGCCAGGGGCCGGTAGGACAGCCGGGCCGGCTTGGCCTCCGGGTCCTGGGCCTGGCACAGGCAGGCGCCCCCCTCCGGCAGCCGCCGGATATACCCCTGAAGCTGACCGCCTTCCCCGTGGCCGCAGGCCAGGGCAAAGTAACGCTTCTTGGCCCCGTGGCCCGCGAATTGGCTGCTGAGCCGGCTGGCCGCCTTGGAGGTGCGGGCAAATACCATCACCCCCCCGGCAGGCCGGTCCAGCCGGTGGACCAGGCCCAGGTATACGGCCCCGGGCTTGTGGTAGGCTTCTTTGATATAGGCCTTTAGGGCGGTGAGCAGGTCCAGATCCCCGCTCTCATCCGCCTGCACCGGCATGTTGGGAGGCTTGACCACCACCAATAGGTGGTTGTCCTGATAGAGAATATCCATATCACCGATACCAGCGGCCGCTGGCCCCGCAGGGCAGCACCAGGGTCCCCCGGGAGATGGGTAAGCCCACCTCCCCGGCTTCGATCCGGCCGCCCCGGCCGGGCAGGGCGGCCTGGAGCACGTTGGAAAGCACCGTGGGCGCCAGGCCCGTGGTATAGGAATTGATCAGGAAAAACCGGGCTTCTGGGGACAGGAGCTTGCAGCATTCCGCCACCAGGGGGTAAAGGTTTTCCTCGATCTTCCACATTTCGCCCCCCGGGCCCCGGCCATAGCTGGGAGGGTCCATGAGGATCCCCTCATATTGCCGGCCCCGGCGCTGCTCCCGCAGCACGAATTTCATCACGTCGTCCACGATAAAGCGCACGGGCTTCTCTCCCAGGCCGCACAGGGCCAGGTTTTCCTTGGCCCAGGCCACCATGCCCTTGGCCGCGTCCACATGGACCACCTCCGCCCCTGCCGCCGCCAGGGCGCAGGTGGCGCCCCCGGTATAGGCGAATAGGTTCAGGGCCCGGAAAGGCTTCGGCGCCTTTTTCACCAGGCCCCGCATCCAGTCCCAATTGACCGCCTGCTCCGGGAACAGGCCCGTGTGCTTAAAGCCCGTGGGCCGCACCTGGAAAGTCAGGTCCCGGTATTGGATGGTCCAGCTATCGGGCAGGGTCTTTGTGTATTCCCAATGGCCGCCCCCGGAGGCGGAACGGATATAGCGGGCGTCCACGGACCGGGGCTCCTGCATGGGCCAAACCGCCTGGGGGTCCGGCCGCAGCAGCCGGACCTGGCCCCAGCGTTCCAGTTTATTGCCGTTGCCTGCGTCCAGGATCTCATAATCTTGCCAAGCGTCCGCCAAGTACATATGCATTCCCCCTAACGGTATAAAAAATGGAAAAGCCGGTGAAAAAAGGCTGTGGCCGCCGGGAGGGGGACACAGCCGGGAAGGGCGGGCCTCACGCGCCGGGCATGAGGGCTAAAAGGAAGTTGGAGCGGTAGAAGAACGCGGAAAAGATGGAATGATCCACCAAGGCCTGCACCAGCTCAAACTGGCCCAGAATGGTCAAGCCAATGGGCAGGAGCATAAACAGCAGAAACAGGGCGAACATGCCCCGGAGCACCCCCAGGCCCATGCCCAACAGGGAATCCCCGCTGCGCAGCAGGGGGAAGGACCAGGCATAGTCCACCCCATTGATGACAAAGGCCAGGATCAGCCGCACCAGGGCAAAGATGGCCAGGAACACCAAAATGTTGATAAACACGCACACAATGGTCTGGTTAAAATAATCCCCCAGGGTGGTGACTCCCTGGCCGGCAAAGGCTTCGGTGGCGATGTTTTCGCTGATCTCCTTGGCCATGGGGTAGGGAAGGTGGGCGTTGCTGATGATATCGGAAAGCTCCTGGGAGCTGATGGAGGAAATGTCCGCCCGGACATATTCCGCATTGGTGATATATTCGCTGCCCTCGGTGTAGTAGAGCATCATATTATATAGGGATTCGCTGGAGCGGATGCCGTTGGCCCCTAGGGGCATAAACAGCAAGGCCAGCAAAATAGAAACCAGATAGGCGCCCAGGTTGAACAGGGTGGTCAAAAAGCCCCGATACAGCCCAGCCAGGGCAAATAGCGCCAGGATCACCAGCACGGCAATATCGATGGGATTCATAAACGCGCCTCCTTTTCCAGCTATTTCCCGGGGAATAGGCCGGATAAAATCCATGGTGGGTATGGGGCGTTGCGCCCCTGTTTGCCCCTACGCTTCCCCAGGGCAGCCCCTGGCGGCCGGGACCCGCCCAGGGACGCAGGAGGGGAGAAAACCCTTGGCCGCCCGCCTTATCGCAGGGCTGCCACATATAGGCCGTTGCCGCCGGTAAGCAGCAGATGGGTCTCCGAAAGCCTCTGGGCCCGGTCCACCGTACGGGGCAGGGCCACCGCATTGGTTTGCTTGCCTGTGGAGGAATACACATACAGGGTATCCTGGGTGCAGGCATATAGGTTGCCCCCTGCCAGGAACGCCCCCAGGGTGCCGGCAGGCAGCTGCACCGCGCTCACCGTGGCGCTGGCCGTTTCCCCTTCCGGCAGGGCATAGATCTTTACCGTGCCGCTGGTGCCGGTAGCGCCCCGCTCCCGGTACAGGAACAGGGGGGTGGAACCGGCGGTGGATACATCGCATAGCTCCCAGCCGTAAACCAGCAATCGGTAGGCTTCCGTATTCCCCGTGCGGGTGAAGCGGATCAGGTTGTTGGTGCAGCTGAAGAAAATGCTGTTTTGCGTGAACCATACCTGATCCACCAGCTGGCCCTGGACGGTCATGACCCCGGTGGTGTGGTTGGTGGCCAGGTTGTAGGTGGTCAGGGTGGAAAGGGGTAGGGAGCCCGCCGGAGCCATCTCCAGGGTCCATAGGGTATCGTCCTGGGTCTGGGCAAAGCCGAAATCCATCAATTCCCCATCCGGAAAATCCATTTGATCCGTCTGGGTCCCAGCCTTGTCATACACCTGCAGGGACATGGCCTGGCCTTCCCCCCGCAGCAGCACCGCCACGTGGTTTACCCCGCAGGCCACCTGCTCCACCTGCTGGGTAAAGGTCAAGGATTCCGCCGCGCCCAGGATCTGCACCGCCGTATCATGATACAATACGGATAGGGTGGGGGAAGCCGCCAACTGCACCGACCCGGTGCTCACCTGATAGGAGGCGTCTTTTTTCGCATCCAGCAGGTCGTCGTAGGTGAGCCGGTCCCCATACATATATAGGAACCCGCTGCCTGTAAATACATAATTCGTATCCGCCGTAAAGGGCAGCTGCTCTAAGCCTTGGCTCTGCTCCTGGCTGCCCGTCAGGGCAAATATGCCGTAGCCAGCCCCTGCCAGCACCAGCAATATCCCTAGGATCAGGCAGATCCGCAGCAAGGCCGAGCCCTTTTTGCGTACAATAAAGCGTCGCTTGCGCATAGTTCCTCCCTGGTGGCCAGCAGAGGGTCAACCCCGGAGCAGCACCGGAATCGCACCCGGCAATACCCGGAAAATAACCGGCGGCTGGCTTTTGAGCTCCCCATCCAGATCCACTGGCCCGCCTGCCGGGCAGGAAAGCTCCAGCTCCTGTACCTTGAAATAATCCACCTCCGCCAGATCCAAATGGGCGCCCTTTACAAAACGCACAATGGCAGGCAGAAATTTATAAAAGGGCATATCCTTTACCAAACATACGTCCAGCAGCCCGTCAAAGGGGTCCGCTTGGGGGGTGGCGTTCATGCCGCCCCCTAAATATTGGCCGTTGCCTGCCACCAGGATGAAACCCGTGGTCTCCGTGATCCCCTCCGGCCGCCGCAGGGTCAGCTTTAGCCGCCTGAGATGGAATAACGCCTCTGCAATGCCCAATAGATATGGCAACATGCCGTTGAGCCGCTTTTTATACTTTTCCACCCGCTGCAACACGTCCACGTCAAACCCATAGCCTGCCGCGTTGATGAAAAAGCAATCGTTGGCCATGCCTGCGTCCATGGGCCGGACTTGGCCATTGAGCACCACGTCCAGGGCCTCCAAGGGTTCCGTGGGCAGCCCCAGGGTCCTGGCCAGATCATTGCCTGTCCCTAAGGGAAGGATTCCCATTACCACCCCGGTACCATACAGGGCGGAGGCCACTTCGTTTACCGTACCATCTCCCCCCACGGCGATGATCCGCTTTTCCCCAGCGGCTACCGCCTGCCGGGTCAATTCTACCGCGTGACCGGGATGCTCGGACCGGGCATAGCCGTAATCCACGCCCTTGGCGTCCAATACTGCCCGCAGCTGGGGAAAGTACTTTGCACCGCGACCGGTGCCGGCCACGGGATTCAAAATAAAAAACAGTCGTTCCATCCTACCATACCTCTATAGCCCCAGCGCCCAACAGACCCTGAAACCCCAAGATAATCCTTTTCCTATCATAATCGAAAAACCGCCAATTGTACAGCCGCCTTTCCGTGAACAAGCTGTGATATTTTGCATTGGCGTCCATATTCCTGTATAATAAACCCATACACCCAGGGCCTGCCCTGGGAAAAACCGCATGGAGGAGGCTGATCCCGTGGAGTTTACCAAAATGCATGGCCTGGGCAACGACTTTATCCTGGTGGAAGACTTGGACGCCGCCCTGCCGGAGGACCAATGCCCCAGCCTGGCCCAACAGCTTTGCCACCGCCGTACCGGCATCGGCGGGGACGGCCTGATGTTCATCCGCCGGGGGGAACAGGCCCCGGTGCGAATGCGCCTATACAACAGCGACGGCAGCCTGGCGGATATGTGCGGCAACGGCATCCGCTGCTTTGCCCGCTATGTCTACGACCATAAGATCCAAACCGCCACCCGCTTCCCCATCGAAACCGACGCCGGGATCAAGGAAGCCAGCCTTACCCTGAGCGACGGCCAGGTCTCCGCCGTGGAGATCTCCATGGGGACCCCTGCCTTTGCCCGGCCCCAGATCCCCATGCTGGGCGGGGAGGGGGATTGCCGTTTGTCGGCCATAGAGGCCCTGGGCCGCAGCTTCCCTTGCAGCGCCGTTAATACCGGCGTGCCACACCTGGTGCTTTTCCTGGAGGAAGCCCTTTCGGAAGAGGAGCTGCTGCGCTATGGCCCCGCCCTGGAAACCCATCCCCTGTTCCCCAAGCGGACCAACGTGAACTTCACCCGGGTGCTGGACGAAAATACCCTGGAGGTGCGCACCTGGGAACGGGGCTGCGGCCGTACCCTGGCCTGCGGAACCGGCTCCTGCGCCGCCGCCGTATGCGCCGCCGTTGCCGGCTTTACCCGCCGCAACGTCCAGGTGCGCCTGGCCCTGGGCAGCCTGGCCATACGCTGGGCGGAGGATGGGAACATCTATATGGCCGGCCCCGCCGCGTATAGCTTCACCGGTTCCATTGCGTAATTTTCCAACATCCCTTCCCTTGTTTTTCGGGCAAAAGACCTAGAAAGACGGCTTTTTCCAAAGTTCGACGGCACCCCCCCTTGCTTTTGGATAGGAGACAGTGTAAAATATACCAGCAATAAAATTACGGCATCGTCCAAAACAAGGAGTGAATCAACCATGCCTAAAACCTTAGAAACAACCGCCCCCGTGCTGGAAACGGCAAAGGCGCCTGTGAAAGAAACCAAAAAGGATCAGAAAGCCCCCGCCAAAAAACCCCGCGCCCCCAAGGCCCCCGTCCAAAAGACCCAGAAGGTCTTTATCCAGTTCGGCGGCATGGAGTGGGAGGTGGATTCCCTGCTGGAGCAGGTGAAGGCCGCTTATGTGGCCCAGGGCCACCGGGCTTCCGCCATACGGGACCTGAACGTATACGTCAAGCCCGAGGACGGCAAAGCCTACTATACCGTCAACGACAAAACCAGCGACAGCATCGACCTCTAGTGCTACGCGCACGGCGGGCGTCGCGCAACAGCGGGCGGGATTGCCCTGGGACAGCGGCCCGCGGCAGGCGGGCTGTGCCGCCGCTGCCCGTAGGGCATGGGCAGCGGCTTTGCCCCAGGGGGCGGGATCGTTGCCGCGCCCCTTCCTACCATCGTTTGGTGTGCCCGGCCCCATAGAGCGTGGGGCCGGGCTTTTCGCTGCCTTTTTGGCGGCGGTGGAAGCGATGGGAGAGCGCCGGGGCGGCGGCGGGTGGGCTTCGCCCACCCGCCCGCTGCCGGGGGGAAGCCCGGCAGCGGGCCAGTTTTGCGGCCGTAGGCCGCAAAACGCCGCCGCCCCCCTGGGGAAGGACGGGCGTCCAGGGCGGCCGGGGCAAGGGGGAGGAACCCTGGGCAACAAAAGGGGCGGCATACCGAAGGGGTATGCCGCCCGGGACCGATGGCAGGATCAAGAGGGTTGGGAATTGGAAAACCGGTCGTAATGGGCCTTCATGCAAGCAAAGCTCTGGGGGCTGACCACGTGTTCGATTTTGCAGGCGTCTGCGAAGGCGGTCTCCTCATCCACCCCCAGGGCCATCAAGATCTTGGCGATGACGCAATGGCGCTCATAGATCATTTCGGCGATCTCCCGGCCGGCGGGCAAGAGGGTAAGGAAGCCGTTGGCGTCCATTTGGATATAGCCATTTTGGCGCAGCTGCTTCATGGCCACGCTGACGCTGGGTTTGGAGAAGTTCATATAATTGGCCACGTCAATGGAACGGACCTCGGTTTTATTCTGGCTGAGCACCAGGATGGCTTCCAAATAATTTTCCGCGCTTTCGTGGATTTTCATAGAACTTCCTTTCTTCGGGGCGTAGGACGACCCCGTTTGCCGCAAAAGGGATATAACATAAGTTTAGCCTAACATGGCGGATTTCGCAAGAGCGGCGGGACGAGCAATAAAAAATACCCATGGCAGACAAGGCATAGGAAGATGTGCTATAATCATATATATAAATGAGGAAGACCCTGGCCTTGGGGGGAACGCAAGTCGGATATGGCAAGGGATTTCACATGGCTTTATAACATGGTCAAAAGAATACCCAAAGGCTCTGTGGCCAGCTATGGGCAATTGGCTCTGTTGGCAGGCAAGCCTGGGTGGGCCAGGCAGGTGGGCCGCGGCATGGCGGCCTGCATGGATACTGCCGTGCCCTGTCACCGGGTGGTGCGGGGGGACGGTAGCCTTCCCTGTGCCTTTGGCATAGGGGGCCCTGCCCAGCAGCGGGCGCTGCTGGAAGGGGAGGGCGTAGGGTTCCTGCCGGATGGACGGGTGGATATGGCCCGGCACAGATGGCGGAGTTGACCCCGGCTTGCTGCGCCCCAATATCAGGATGCGAGGTGAATATATGAAAAGACGGATTTTTGCATATGGAACATCCCTGCTGCTGGCAGCCATGGGCGGCGGTCCAGTGGAGACCAAGCCCCAGCCGGGGCCGGGGGCGCCGGCGGCCAAGCCTTTGGCTACCAACGTGCTGATGCTGCTGACGCCAAAGGAAAATGTAGCGTATTTACAGGGGGACAATACCCTGCGGCAGGGCCTGGAACGGATGCGGGCCCATGGATATACGGCGGTGCCGGTGCTGGAGGAGGACGGCAGCTATCTAGGTAGCGTCAGCGAGGGGGATTTCCTCTGGCATATTGTAGAGCAAAACGGCAAATGCGGCATGAAGGCCCAGGAAAGCGGCCTGATCCGGGATCTGGTGCGGCCGGGCTGGAACCCGCCGGTGCGGGTGGACGCCCCTTTGGACGCCCTGCTGCAATCCGCCCTGGTGCAGAATTTCATTCCGGTGGTGGATGACCGGGGGGCGTTTATCGGCATCGTCACCCGTAAGGACATCCTCCAATGGGCCATAACCCGGGCAGGCTGTCCGAAAAGCGCGCTATCCTAGCATATACTAAAAAACAGCCCTCCGGCGCTTGGCCGGGGGGCTTTTTCTATGCCGGGGAAAGAAGGCTAGCCTGGCGGCATAAGCCCTTGGGCCAGGGCCCAGAGGACGTCCAGGCCGGGGCCCAGGAGGGCGTCGTTGAAGCGATAGCCGGGGGTGTGAAGGCCGGGCTGACTTTCCCCGGCGCCCAGGCCCAGATAAAAGCCCGGGAAGGCCCGCAGGAAATGGCCGAAATCCTCCGACCAACGCATGGGAGCGTCCAGGAACCGGGGGGATAAGCCGGCCTGTTTCAGGATGGCGGCCCCGGCGTCCACCAAGGGGGCATGGTTGGTGGTATCCGGGAAAACGTCCCGGTCCTCCAGGGAGAGGGACATGCCCTGGGGCAGCCGGGCGGTCAGCCAGGCGGCCATGGCCTGCACCAGGGCGGCGATGTCCTGCTGCCGGTCCGCCCGCAGGGTCAGGGCCAGGCTGCCCGCCCCCGGGGACACACCGAAGTTACATCCGCCGGCCTGGAAGCCTACAGGGGTATAACGCAACAGCCCCTTTGGCGCCACCTGGCTGCATAGGGCAGGCAGGGCGTCCAAAAGGCCGGCCAGCAGGGGGATGGGGTTGCAGCCCTCCTCCGGATAGGCGGCGTGGGCCTGCTTGCCCTGCAAGCGGAGCAGCAGCCCCTGGGAGGCGCAGGCGAATACCCCCTGGCGCAGCAAGGGCTGGCCCAGGGGATAGCCGGGGATGTTATGGAACCCTACGATGGCGCGCACCCGCTCTTTGGCCAGAAGGGCCTGGGCCATGGGGGCGGCCCCTTGGCCGGTCTCCTCGGCAGGTTGGAACAGCAGCAATACGCTTTTGCCCAGCCGCTGGCCTTCCAATAATAGACCCAGGCCCGCCAGCAGGGCGCTGTGGCCGTCGTGGCCGCAGCCGTGATAGGGGCCGTTGGGGCCGGGGATGGCGTCCATGTCCCCCCGGAAGGCGATACAGGGGCCCTGGGGCTCCCGGTGGGCAGCCACCAGGCCGCCAGATAGGTCGTAGAGCTCCAGGCTGGTGTGCCGGGCCAAAAATTCCCGCAGCAGCCGGCGGGTCTCCGCCTCCTGGCCGGAAAGCTCCCCGTGTTGGCCCAGGGCCTGCCGCAGCTCCGCCAAAAGGGGAAGGGCGGCTTGCAGGGCCGTCATGCCTCCGCCTCCACGGTGATGGGGTCCCCGGGGCGGATGTCCCCATCCTCCAGCACCTTTACGAAGATCCCCTCCGTGGGCATGATGCACATGCCCACCTGCTTGTAGATCTGGCAATGCTGGTGGCATTCCTTGCCGATCTGGGTCACCTCCGCCAGGCAATCCCCGATCCGGAGCCGGGTCCCCACCGGCAGGGTGTGCAATTCGATGCCGCTGGTGGTGATGTTTTCCGCAAATTTCCCCGGGGTCAGGTCGCTTACCCCCAGGGCCGTCATTTTGTCGATGCTCTCCTGGGCCAGCAGGCTGATCTGCCGGTGCCAGTTGCCCGCATGGGCGTCTCCCGCTAGGCCGTGATCCACGGTGGCATGGCCCAGGGGCACGGGATATTTAAAGGTGCCTTTGTGTTGGCTGATGTTGACGGCGACTACCTTTGCCATGGGTGCTTATCCTCCGATCTTATTCATGGTGCGCTTGGTTTCGCTGCCCCCTGCCTCCATGTGGTGGCGCAGGGGCTTTTGCAGGATGCCCGCCTCCATGGCGGCCCGGCGCTCCGCCGGCCCCAGGCCCCGCAAGGGGATCTCCTGATCGGAATGCAGGCAGGGCTTAAGCATCCCGTCCGCCGTGACCCGGATCCGGTTGCAGCTGCCGCAAAACCGGTGGCTCAAGGGGCGGATCAAACCCACCGTTCCCGCGTAGCCCGGCATTTGGAACCGCTCCGCTACCCCTTGGCTGGGAAGGGGCACAAGGCCCGGGCAGGCCTCCAGCACCCGTTCCCCGGGGATAAACCGGGCCTTAGGCCAATGGGCGCATTCCCCCAGAGGCATCAGCTCGATGAAGCGGACCGCATAGGGCTTGTACCGGGTCAGCTCCACCAGGGCGGGGATCTCATCCTCGTTGACGCCTCCCATGAGCACGGCGTTGATCTTCAGCTTGGTAAACCCTGCGGCTTCCGCCGCCTGTATGCCGTCCAGAGCCTCCTGCAACTGGCCCCAGCGGGTAAGCATCCGGTATTTGTCCGGGTCCAGGGTATCCAGGCTGATGTTTAGACGGGATACCCCCGCCGCCCGTAGAGGGACGGCATAGTCCACCAGACCCCGGCCATTGGTGGTGATGCACAGCTCCTGTAGGCCGGGCAGGGCGCCGATGCCCTGGCAGATCTCCAGGATGCCCCGGCGCACCAGGGGTTCGCCCCCGGTGATGCGGATCTTGCGGATGCCCAGCTCCACCGCCGTTTTGGCGATATCGATGCATTCCTCCACCCGGAGGATGTTGCTATGGGGCAGATGGGGCACCCCCGACTCGGGCATACAGTAGATGCACCGCAGGTCGCATAGGTCTGTGACCGACAGCCTGAGATAATCGATGGCCCGGCCATGGGCATCTAGCATAGGCTTATTCTCCTTCCTTTGGGCGGATGAAATCGCCGCTTTTGCCGCCGCTTTTTTCCAGCAGCAGGATGGGCCCGATCACCATGGCCCGGTCCACCGCCTTGCACATATCGTATACGGTCAATGCCGCGATGGAGCAGGCGGTCAAGGCTTCCATCTCCACCCCGGTGTGGTAGGTGCAGCGCACCTCCGCCTGGATGCAAAGCTGCTCCCTGCCCTGGGGCTGGATATCTACCCGCACCTGGTCGATGGGCAGGGGGTGGCACATGGGGATCAGGGCATGGGTCTGTTTGGCCCCCATGATCCCCGCAATGCGGGCGCAGGCCAATACGTCCCCCTTGGGCATGGTCCCGGAACAAATCATGGAAAGGGTCTTAGGCTGCATGGTGACCATGGCCTGGGCCAGGGCCCGGCGCTTGGTATTGGGCTTGTCCCCCACATCCACCATCCTGGCCCGGCCCTGTTCATCCACATGGGTAAGGGTTTCCATTGCTTGCCTCCTTCAGGTGCGGGCGCATTCCCCGCCTTTGCCCCGGAGCATTTCTATCCCATGTTCCAGGGGAGGCAGGATCACCTCTAGGCATTCCCGCACCGCTTTGGGGCTGCCCGGCAGGTTGATGATCAACGTGCTGTTGCGGATGCCCGCCACCGCCCGGGTCAGCATGGCCCGGTCCGTGACCTGCATGCTTCGGGCCCGCATGGCCTCCGGAATGCCGGGGGCAAGCCGTTCCACCACATCCAATGTGGCTTCCGGCGTCACATCCCGGGGGGCAAACCCGGTGCCCCCGGTGGTAAAGATCACATCCGCTTGGTCCTGGTCGCAGATGGCGGCCATGGCTGCGGCCAGGGGTGCCCGCTCGTCCGCCAGCACCGCGTAGGAGGTGACGGTGGCAAACTCCTGGCACATCTCCCGGATGACCTGGCCGCTCACATCCACCCGTTCTCCCCGGGCGCCTTTGTCGCTGGCTGTGATGATGGCGATTCGATACATAAGCGCGTAGTTCCTCCTAAAATGGGTATGGTAAACAGGGCCCCGGCAACGCCCTGGGGCGCAGGCCGGGAGAATGAAACAAATGGAACCGAATCAAACAGAGAAGCCTCGAATGGGGGCAAAAAGAAACCAGTTCCATTATAGCACATTCCCGAAAAAAAGGGGATGGTATCTATAAAACACCAATGGAACGCAGGGCCGCGGAAGGAAAACGGGGCTTAAGCTCCCCCATTTGACAGGGGCCTGTCCCCATGATACCATGAAGAAAAAATGGCCTGCCTGGTAGGCTGAGGAGATGAACCAACCATGGAGCAAAGGGAACTGCTTGCGTTGCTCAAGCGGGTGGAGCGGGGAGAAGAACGGGCGGAGGACGCTTACCGGGCCCTGCGCCTATGCCCCTTTGAGGATCTGGGCTACGCCAAGGTAGACCATCACCGGGCCCTGCGCCAGGGGGCCGGCGAGGTGATCTATGGGGCGGGCAAGACCCAGGAGCAGATCCTGGGCATTGCCAAAGCCCTGCTGGAAAAGGACGCCCGGGATATCCTCATCACCCGGCTGGACCCGGAAAAGGCCGCCTTTTTAGAGGGAAAGCTTCCTTTTATTTATTATCCGCTGCCTCGGATCGGGGTGGCGGCTCCCCGGGAAAACCGGCCGGAGCTGGGCTGCGTGGTGGTGGCCACCGGCGGCACCAGCGATATGCCGGTGGCGGAGGAGGCAGCCCGCACCGCCCAGGTGTTGGGCAGCCAGGTGATCCGCCTATACGACGTGGGGGTGGCCGGCCTGCACCGGCTGCTGGCCCAGGGGGATACCCTGCTGAAGGCCCGGGCGGTGGTGGCGGTGGCCGGCATGGAAGGTGCCTTGGCCAGCGTCATCGGCGGGCTGGTGGATTGCCCTGTGATCGCCGTGCCCACCAGCGTGGGCTATGGGGCCAACTTCGGCGGGCTCAGCGCCCTGTTATGTATGCTCAATTCCTGCGCCAGCGGGGTGAGCGTGGTGAACATCGATAATGGATTCGGCGGGGGCTATCTGGCCCATATGATCAACCGTTTGGGGGAAACGAATATATGAAAACTTTGTATTTGGATTGCCGCATGGGCGCGGCGGGGGATATGCTCATGGGGGCGCTGCTGGATCTGCATCCCGATCCCGATGGCTTCCTCGCCCGGCTCAACGGCCTGGGCGTACCCGGCGTAACCGTGGAGACCCAGCAGGTATTGCGCTGCGGCATCACCAGCCGCAAAATGCAGGTGCGGGTCCATGGCCAGGAGGAAGATGACCACCCCCACCACCATGACCACGACCATCCCCACGAGCACGACCACAGGCACGAGCACGACCACGATCATCCCCACGAGCACGACCACGGGCATACCCATCGGGGCATGGGGGAAATCCAGGGGCTGATCCAGGGCCTGGGCATATCTCCCAAGGTCCAGGGGGAGGTGCTGGCGGTATATGGCCGCATCGCCCAGGCGGAGGCCCAGGTACACGGCCGGCCGGTGGAGCTGGTGCATTTCCACGAGGTGGGGGCGCTGGACGCGGTGATGGATATCCTGGGGGTATGCCTGCTCATGGAGGAGCTGGGGCCGGAGCAGGTATTCGCCTCCCCGGTGCGCACGGGCTTTGGCCAGGTGCGCTGCGCCCACGGCGTGCTGCCGGTGCCCGCCCCGGCCACCGCCCTGCTGCTTCAGGGAATCCCCGTATTCGCCGGGGAGCTGGCGGGGGAGATGTGCACGCCTACCGGGGCGGCCCTATTGGGACATTTTGTACAGGACTTTATCCCCATGCCGCCCATGCGCATGGAAAAGACCGGCTATGGGGCGGGCAGCCGGGAATTTGAGACCGCCAACGTGGTGCGGGCCATCCTGGGGGATACGGCGGACCAGGCCCAGGACCAGGTGGTAGAACTAAGGTGCAACCTGGACGATATGACGGGGGAGGACCTGGCCTTTGCCCAGGAGACCCTGTTAAACGCCGGGGCCCGGGACGTATTCTTCACCCCCATCCAAATGAAAAAAGGCCGGCCCGGCTATATGGTCACCTGTATCTGCGACCCCCAACAGGAAGGGGAAATGGCGGCCTTGCTTCTGCGCCATACCACTACCCTGGGGGTACGGGCGACCCGGTGCAGCCGCTATATCCTGCAGCGGGAGACCCAGCTGACGGAAACCCCCTTGGGCCAGGTGGGCCTGAAGCAGGCCCGGGGTTATGGGGTGGAGAAGCGCAAGTACGAATACGAAGACGTGGCCCGCTTGGCCCGGGAGGCCGGGCTGTCCATGGCCCAGGCCCGCAGACGGCTGGAGGAGCGGTAACCCCCTCCAGCCCTAGGGCGGCGCTTTGCGGGGCCTCCCGGGGGGGGGCGGCGGCGGGTGGGCGCAGCCCACCCGGCCGGCAGCCGGGCTGCGTCCGGCGCCGGCCCAGTTTATAGGCCCGGGGCGCAGCCCCCGGGCCTATGGCTGTCGAAAAAGTGGCTTGCGCCACTTTTTCGAGGTGTTCATAGCTCCCTTG
>OJPZ01000624.1_pt1 | contig 15856 bp, 13 predicted proteins | sample 1598611 | NCBI WGS metagenome assembly OJPZ01 (sample SAMN03922494, study PRJEB24848) | human gut metagenome | isolation source: stool sample | host: Homo sapiens | place: Germany | collected 2011-11
GATCTACACACTGCATATCGTCGGCAGCGTCAGATGTGTATAAGAGACAGAGGTAGTTGCGGGCGTCCATACCCACCACCTCCAGGGTTTGCCGGTCCACCCATACCTTGATCAGGTCGCTGTAGAGGATCACGTCCCCCTGGGTGGCGGCGCAGTTGATCACCGCCACGCCCCCGTAGTACTGGGCATAGGTGGCTTGCATGTGGAGATACCCCAGCTCCTCCAGCTTGGCTAGGGCCGCGTCCCGATAGCGGCCGGCTTCGGCTTCCGGGGGCCTGCCTTCTACGTTGCTGCTGGATGGGGACATGAACCATAGGATATCCCCGCCTTGCCGGGTGATCTGGATCTCCAGCCAGCCGCCGTTTTCGTCGGAATAGCTAAAGTCATAAGCAGGGATAGAGGCTTCCACCAAGCCGTTGCAGGTAAGGGTGCGGCCTGTGAAGGCCTGGGCCCGCTGCTGTGCCTCCTCCTGGGAAATATCCTCCCCCCGCAGGCCCTTGGGCTCCAGCTTTTCCGCGCTTTCGGAGAAGGGCCCGTCGTAGATCAGGGTGGGGAATTCCATGACCCCTGCGTCCTCCTGGGCGTCGGCCTGGGTGTTTTCCCCGGTGTTTTCGGCGGTTTGGGTCTGGCTATAAAAATCCTCTGCCGTTACCGCTTCCAGGGGGATATCCCCATCCGCCAGGCGCTGGGCCGTATCCTGGGCCAGGGTATGGCAGGTGTCCCGCAGCTGGGAGATGCTATCCACTTCCTCTTGGGTCAGCTCTTCGCCGGCCATGGTCTTTTTGGTGAGGGCGTGGGCGTAATCCCCCACCCGCACCACGAATTGGTTCAAAGCCTCGGTATCCAGAAATAGAGAGGGGATCTGGGACATGCTGCTTACCGCGCTGCCGGATAGCCGCCAGATCTCGTCCAGCAAAAGGATCCGTTGGGCCGGGGTGTTCACGGCTTGGAGCTTGGCCAGATTGCTTTCCATATCGTACAGGCTATCGCTTAGGTCCCCATAGGCCCGGCGGTACATGCTTTGGGTCAGGTTCCGGTAATCGGCCGCTTCAGCCTTTTGCTCAAATCCCCACCAGACCGCCACCCCTAAGGCGATGGCCAACAGGCTGGGGAGCAGGATATGAAGGACATTGCGTTTGGATCTTTCTTCCATGGTTTTCTCCTCACTTAAAGAAAGAATGGTTGCCGATGGTCAATAGCACGGGTTTGGAGAGCATCCATTGGTTGGTGCTGGTGGCCGGGTTGTAGTAAAACAGGCAGCCGCCGGTGGGGTCCCAGCCGTTCATGGCGTCCCGGGCGGCTTTGATGGCGGTCTCGTCCGGGGATAGGTTGATCTGCCCGTCCGCCACCACGTCAAAGGCGCCGCTTTGATAGATCACCCCGCTGACGCTGTTGGGGAATTCGCTGCTTTCCACCCGATTCAATACCACCGCCGCCACAGCCACCTGGCCTTTATAGGGTTCCCCCCGGGCTTCCCCATATACCAGCCGGGCCAGCAGGTATAGGTCGTTGTCGTTGCTGCTGCTATTGTTCTGGTCCTCCTGTTGGCCGCCGCTGTCGCCGCTTGCGTCCATGCCCAGGGCCTTGGCGGTGGCGGGGCCCACTACCCCATCCGGGGTCAGGCCGTTGGTGCGCTGAAAATACATCACCGCTTCCTTGGTACCGCTGCCGAAGATGCCGTCGATGCTGCCATCGTAATAGCCCCAGCGTTTAAGCTTGGTTTGCAGGGTCTTGACCTCGTCCCCCCGGCTACCCACCCGCAGGGTGGCCGCCTGGACGGTCAAGGGCAGGAGAAAGGCCAATAGGCAGATTACCGCCAAAGCGGCCCAAAGGGTCCTCGATTTATTCATCCGGGTCATGTTGGATCTTTCCTTCCTTTAAGAGATTGAGAAGCAGGCTCTGCATCTCTCCCTCTTCAATTTCCCCGCCGGGCAGTTCCAATATGCACAAAGGAGGAAACAATACGCACCACCAATTTTGCCCAGCGCCCTCCCCCAGCACCACCCGCAGGGCGGGATAGGCGCCGGCGGGATATCGCTTGCCCATGTAAAAGCGGTCGGGAAAGGCGTAGGTCCCCAGGGAAAGCCGGGCGCCGTAGGCCATGCCGCTTTCCCGCAAGCTGGCTTCTACCGTGGAAAGCAGGCCCGCCCCATCCGCCAGGATATCCGTCCGCAGGGCTTCCTGGGAACGGGTATCCAGCCCTTGGGCCTCATAGGCCAAGATCGCGTCCCGGACCCGGAGCTTGGCCGCCTGGTCCTGGGGGCTGTCGCTGTTGGCGATCACGTGGAGCCGCAGGGTAGCTTCGGGCTGCACCGGGGACAGGCACCAGGCGCCCCATACCAAAACCAGGGCAGCCAACAACAGGCAACATTTTCGCAGGGACATATTCCCACCTCGTTTTCCATAAGAATCAATGAGCCTTTAATAAAAGCATTCTTGCCCAAAGCCGGGATTATGATACAATAAATCCATGACACATGCATTGTTTGACCGGCAGCCTGCCGGCGTTTCTTCCCTGTCCCTGCTGGCCCCGGCCAAGGTGAACCTGACCCTAGACGTATTGGGCCGGCGGCCGGACGGCTACCACGAGCTGGCCAGCATTATGGCCAGCGTAGACCTGTTCGACCGGGTGATCCTGCAAACGGCCCCGCCGGGGGTGCTGGAAGTCACCTGGGAAGGCCAGGCCCTGCCCCAGGACAACACCGCCCGCCGGGCAGCGGAGGCTTTTTTTGCCCAGCGGCCCGGGGGCGCCCGGGTCCACCTGATAAAAGCCATCCCCCAACAGGCCGGCTTGGGAGGCGGCAGCGCGGATGCAGCGGCGGTATTGCGGGGGCTAAGCCGGCTTTACGGCGGGATCGATGGACCGGCCCTTTTTGCCATGGCCCGCGCCGTAGGCGCAGACGTGCCCTTTTGCCTCCAAGGGGGCTGCGCCCTGGCGGAGGGCATCGGCCACAAGCTAACCCCTTTGCCCTGCCCTCAACTCCATCTGCTGCTGCTTATGGGCGAGACGGGGGTCTCCACCGCCGCCCTGTTCCGCAGCCTGCGCCTGCCCCTGCCCCATCCGGACACCCAGGGCGCTTTAGCCGCCCTGCAAGGGCCGCCCCAGGCCCTGGCCCCCTTTTTGCGCAACGCCCTGGAAGCCCCGGCTACTGCCCTGGCGCCGGAGATCGGGCTGCTCAAAGACGCGCTTCTGGCCCAGGGGGCTTTGGCCGCCTTTATGACGGGCAGCGGCGCCTGTGTGGCGGGCCTGTTCCCCACCCTGGAAGCGGGGCGGCAGGCCTATGGGCATTTTACAGGTCTCCCCTTTCGCGCCCTTTGCTCAACCGGGGATTTTGCGGTATAATATGGGTAACAACCTATGGTTTTTCCGCCTCGGGCCCTGGGCCCGGCGATTGTTCCTTTTATGCTTAACGGAGGTGATCCCATGACCCAATCCACACCCCACATCACCGACCACCAAGTCATCCACCTTATCGGCATCGGCGGCTGCTCCATGAACGGGCTGGCCCAGGTGCTGGCCGCCCGAGGCTATACCGTCCGGGGCAGCGACAGCACCACCTCCCCCTTTACCGAGCGGTTGGCCCAGCTGGGCATCCCAGTCACCATCGGCCAGGCGGCTGAAAACGTGGAAGGCGCCGACCTGGTCATCTACAGCGCCGCCATCAAAGCAGACAATCCCGAACGGGTCCGGGCAAGAGAGCTGGGCATCCCTGAGCTGGAACGCAGCCAAGCCCTGGGGCAGCTTTCCCAGGGCTATAAAACCGTGGTGGGGGTGGCTGGTTGCCATGGAAAAACCACCATTACTTCCATGCTGGCCATGATCAGCCAGCAGGGCGGCTTGGATGCTACCGTTCATATCGGCGGGTTTACCGAATTCCTCCAAGGAGGGACCCGCATCGGCTCCCAGGACCTATTCATTACAGAGGCCTGCGAGTACGTGGGCAGCTTCCTCACCCTGCACCCCACCATTGCGGTGATCAACAACATCGATAACGACCACCTGGACTATTACAAAACCATCGAAAATATCCAGGCTGCCTTCCAGCAATTCATCGGCCTGCTGCCCCAGGACGGCTGGCTTTTCGCCTGTACCGACGATCCTCGGGTGCGGCAGCTTTTTGCCCCCTTCCCCGGCAATAAAATCAGCTACGGCATGGCCAGCGCCGATTACATGCCCGCAGATATCCGCTACGATCACGACGGCTGCCCCTCCTATGACCTGACCTTCCGGGGTAAAACCTTAGGCCGCATCCAGCTCCACGTCCAAGGCACCCATCAGATCATCGATTCCATGGCCGCCGCAGCGGTAGCCCTGCACCTGGGCGCCGCATTCCAGGACATTGCCGCCGCCCTGGCCAAATTCCAAAATACCCGCCGCCGGTTTGAATACTACGGGGAGCGTGGGGGCGTGCGGGTATATCACGACTACGCCCACCATCCCGCCGAGATCCGGGCCACCCTGGAGGGCGCTTATCGTATGCCCCACAAAAAGCTCTGGTGCGTGTTCCAATGCAACAGCTATACCCGGGCCAAAACCCTGTTTACCGGAACCGTCACCTGCTTCAACCAGGCGGACGAGGTGCTGGTGCCGGATATCTATCCCGGCCGGGAAGTGGACGACGGCACCGTCCATGCCAAGGACATGGTGGCTGCCATCAATGCCTCCGGCGGCAACGCCACCTACCTGGGCACCTTTGAATCCATCCGGGCCTACCTGGTCGCCCACGCCAACCCGGGCGACCTGGTGATCACCCTGGGCAGCGGCGACGTTTACAAGCAGACCAAAAAGCTGCTCTGATCCCTGCCGCCTTTTTGCGGATCTATGCAGCAAGCCGCCCATTGGGCGGCTTGCTTTCTTTGCTTTTGGGGATCTCCGGCCATCCGGGGGGGGGCGGCGGCGTTTGGCGGCCGGGGGCCCTCGGCCCCCGGCCGCCAAACCAAAGCAGGGGCCGAAGGCCCCTGCTTTGTGTGCGCTTCGCGCACCCGCCGCCCCCCAGGTGGCTGTCTATTCGCCCAACCCAAGGGGATGCGGACTTGAAACTACGGATTATCTGGAGCCCGTCTGCCGGGGCTGATTCAGCCAGCTTCTGCGCTGGCTGGAGATGCGGAACATGGCCTTAAGGCCCGCCTCGTTTTCCGTGGCCACCTGTTCCCGAAGCTGGGCCAGCGCGGCGGAGAACCGGTCGATCTGCTGGAGGAGGGCGTCCCGGTTGTGGAGGAACAGCTCGGACCAGAGGGTCTCGTCAATGCGGGCGATGCGGGTCAGGTCCCGGAAGGAATCCCCGGTAAACAGGGGGAGCCTGGGATCGTCGTTGGCCAGCATCAGGCTCACGGCAATGGCGTGGGTGAGCTGGCTTACGTAGCCGATGATGGCATCGTGCTCCTTTGGGGAAAGCCGCACCACCCGGGCAAAGCCCAGCTCCCAGGCCAGGGCCTCGATGCGGGCGATGGCGGCGGGGGTATTGGCGGGGGTGGGGGTGATGATAAAGTTGGCGGGGGCGAAGATGGCGCAATCGGCGTTTTGCACCCCTAGCCGTTCCCGGCCGGCCATGGGGTGGGCGGGCACAAACTCCACATCCTGGCGCAGGAGGGCCTGGGCCTCCGCCACGATGCCCCCTTTGACCCCGCACACGTCGGTCAGAAGGCAGCCTGGGGAAAGCAGGTTCTGGTTTTCCGAAAGCCAGGGTAGGATGCTATGGGGGTAGAGGCAAAGCACCACCAGGCTGGCCGCCTGCAGCAGGGGGGCGTAATCCGCTGTGGCGCCTTTTTGGATGAGGCCCCGGTCCAGCCCATAGGCGATGGCCGCCGGGTCCCGGTCGATGGCGGTGACCGTGTGGCCCTTGCGGGACAGGGCCATGGCATAGCTGCCCCCCAGCAGCCCCAGGCCCACGATGCATACGTTGGTTTTATCCATGGCAAAGCTCCACCCTGGCCCCCAAATGGGCCAGGTCCTTCCAGAAGTCGGGATAGCTTTTCTCCACCGCCTCCGCCCCCTGGATCTCCACGGGGATGCGGGCGCCCAGGGCGGCCACGGCCAGGGCCATGGCGATCCGGTGATCCCCGTGGCTGGATAGGGCGGGGCCGGGGCGCAGCCTGCTTTGGCGGATGCGGATCTCATCCCCGGCCAGGCTGGCCTGGCCTCCCAGCTTGCTGAGCTCCTGGGCCATGGCCGTCCCCCGGTCGCTTTCCTTAAGGCGGAGCCGGCCGGCGTTCAGCAGACGGCTTTCCCCTTGGCAAAACAGTCCCAGGGTCATTAGGATGGGCCCCAGGTCTGGGCAATCTCCCAGGTCTGCCACAAAGGGGGCCAAGGGTCTAGGGGGCTGGCCGGGGACGTGGCCGCAGCGGGCCAGGATCTCCCCCATGACCCGGTCCCCCTGGATGGAGCGGGGAGAAAGGCCGGCTACCGACACATCCCCCAGGATAGCGTCCAGGGTCAGGAAAAAGGCTGCCTGGGAATCGTCCCCCTCCACCAGGAAGGGGGCGGCGGGGGCGGTAAACCGCTGGTTCCCCGGGACGTGCAGGGTCAGCCCGTCCAGGAAGGCAGCCTGTACTCCAAAGGCGTCCATAACCTGAAGGGTCATGTTTACATAGCCCCGGCTTTCAAAGGGGGGCTGGATGCGGATATGGCTATCCCCGGGCAATAGGGGCAGGGCGAAGAGCAGGCCGGAAATGAACTGGCTGCTCACATCCCCGGGCAGCCCATAGTCCCCGGGGGCCAAGGGGCCCTGAAAGGACACCCCGGTTTCGTCCTGGGCAAAGGGCAGGCCCTGGCCGTGGAAGATGGCCCCATAGGGGCCTAAGGGCCGCTGGGGCAGGCGGCCACGGCCGGTGAGCCGGGCCGGGGCCGAAGCCAGGGCAAAGGCGGGGATGAGAAAGCGCAGGGTGCTGCCGCTTTCCCCGCAGTCCACCGGCCCCTGGGGGACCTTGGGCCGGCCGGCCACCCCCTGCACCCGGGCCAAGGAGCCCTGGCGGGCAATGGACGCCCCCAGGGCGGTCAAGGCCCGGCAGGTGGCTTCCATATCCTGGGAGGGCAAGATCCCTTGGATCTGGGTTGTTCCGGCGGCGAGGCCGGCGCAGAGCAAGGCCCGGTGGGCCATGCTTTTGGAGGGGGGGACGGTGACGCAGCCCTGGAGGCGGCTGGGCTGGATGCGGGCCAGCATCTTACAGGTCCCGGCCGATCACCTGGGCGATGGTGCGGCCTTTTTGGATGATGGAGGCGAAGCGCTCCGGCCGCACGCTCTGGGCGCCGTCGCTCCAGGCGGCCTCGGGATGGGCGTGGACCTCGATGATGAGCCCGTCCGCCCCGGCGGCGATGGCCGCCAGGCTCATGCTTTCCACATACCGCCAGTCCCCGGTGGCGTGGCTGGGATCGATGATGATGGGCAGATGGCTTTTGCGCTTGATGATGGGGATCACGGAAAGATCCAGGGTATTGCGGGTATACTTTTCAAAGGTGCGGATGCCCCGTTCGCAGAAGATCACGTTGGGATTGCCGGCGGCCATGATGTATTCCGCGCTCATGATCCACTCCTCGATGGTATTGGCCAGGCCCCGCTTGAGCAGGATGGGCTTGGACATTTTGCCCACCGCCTTAAGGAGCTGGAAGTTTTGCATATTCCGCGCGCCGATCTGGACCAGATCCACATATTCCTCAAATTCGTCGATCTTGTCCTCGCTCATCAGTTCGCTGACAATGGGTAAGCCGGTGACCTTGCGGGCTTCCACCAGGTCCAGGATGCCCTCGGTACCCAGGCCCTGGAAGGCGTAAGGGGAAGTACGGGGCTTGTAGGCGCCCCCCCGGAGCATATGGCCGCCGGCGGCCTTGACGCTTTTGGCCACCTCCACGATCTGCTCCTTGCCCTCCACGGAGCAGGGGCCGCCGATGACCGCCAGCTTTTCCTTGCCCCCCACCGGGATGCCCCGGACCGAGATCACGGAATCCTCATGGTGGAACAGGCGGTTGGCCAGCTTATAGGGCTCGGAAACCCGTTGTACGTTATCCACATAGGGATTGGCCCGGATGCGCTTTTCATCCAGGCGGGTGGTATCTCCCACCAGGCCGATGACCGTATAGTCCGTACCGGTGATGACGCTGACCCGGATGCCCTGGCCTTCAAAGCTTCCCACCAGTTTTTCCAATTCTTCTTTGGGGGTTCCCAGTTTGGTGCTGATAATCATATGTTTGAATCCTTTCGGTAAGCCGAGGGCCGGGCCAGCCGGAGAAATTCCGCCGTAGCCTGCCTGGCTGCTTCTTCCAATGTAGTATGGTTTTGAATGACCCCCGCCGCCGCCTGGCGATAGCGGGGCTGGCGGGCCTGGTAAAGGGCCTCCACCGCCTCCCGGCTGCCGGAAAGGGGCCGGCCCGCCCCCAGGGCCAATTGGTCCAGGGGCCGCTCCACCAGTAGGATGACCCCGTTCTGGGCCAGGGCCTGCAAATTTTCCCTGCGCAGCACGCAGCCGCCTCCGGTGGCGATCACCTGCCCGGTCTCCCGGGCCAATTTTAGCACCGCCTGGGTCTCCCGGCGGCGGAAGCCATCCTCCCCTTCGGCGGCAAAGATGTCGGAAATGGCCATGCCCGCCGCCGCCTCCACCGCCGCGTCCACGTCCAGGAAGGGGCGGCCCAGGGCCTTGGCGCATAGCCGGCCCAGGCTGGTCTTGCCGCTGCCCGGCATGCCGATGAGCACCAGGTTTGCCTGTTTTGCCCATATTTCCCGGGAAATGGCCGTTAGGGCGTCGTCCGGCAGGGGCCGGTTTAAAAACAGCTCCGCCGCGTATTTGGCCTGGGCCACCAGCATGGGCAGCCCGCCGGCAGCGGGCAGGCCCAGGGCCCGGGCCTGCTGCACCAGGCAGGTATGCAGGGGATTGTACACCACGTCCAACACGGCTGTTAGGCAAGGGAAGGCCCCCGGGTCTATGGGGCAGGCCTGGTTGTTGGGGTACATGCCCAGGGGGGTGGTGTTCACCAGCAGTTCCACGTCCGGTTGCGCCAGGGCCTGTTCATAGGAGAGCTGCCCCGGCCCGGGGCTCCGGCTGGCGATCTGGATGCGCCGGGCGCCCTGGGCCCAGGCCGCGGCGGATACGGTATGGCTGGTGCCGCCGCTGCCCAGGATCAGCAGGTTTTTTCCTGCAAAGTCCACTCCCGCCGCCCGGGCCAAGTGCAAGAACCCCAGGTAATCCGTATTGTAGCCTAGGAGCCGGCCCTCCCGGTTCACGATGGTATTCACCGCGCCGATGGCCTTTGCCATGGGGTCCACCTGGTCCAGGTAGGGGATCACCGCAGCCTTATAGGGGATGGTCACGTTGACGCCTAAAAAATCCCGCCTTTGTAGAAACCCGGGCAGGGCTTCCGGCTCCAGGGGGCAAAGCTGGTAGGCATAGCCCCCCAGGGCCTCGTGGATGGGCTTGGAAAAGCTATGGCCCAGGGGGTTGCCGATCAATCCGTATTCCATGGCGCCTCCTTGGGCCAGCCGGCCCCTTGCTGCCAGGCCAGGCCCAGGGCCTGGTTCAACAGGTCCCCCAGGCACAGGGCGGTGAGGCAGTCCTGGACCGCCGCCGCCCGATGGGCGATGCAGGGATCGTGCCGGCCCTGGATCTGTAGGGTGGCGTTTTCCCCGGCGGCCAGGTCCACCGTGGCCTGGGGCTGATAAATGCTGGGGGTGGGTTTCACTGCCGTGGAAAACAGCAGGGGCATGCCGTTGGTGATGCCGCCGTTGACCCCGCCGTTGTGGTTGGTGGCGGTGACCACCTTGCCGGCCTCCATGCGGAAGGGGTCGTTGGCCTGGCTGCCCTGCATGGCGGCCAGGCGGAAGCCGCTGCCGAATTCCAGCCCCTTTACCCCGGGGATGGAAAACAGCAGGGCCGCCAGCTGGCTTTCCACGCTGGCGAAAAAGGGTTCCCCCAGGCCGGGGGGCAGGCCGGTGACGGCGGTCTCCAGGATGCCCCCCACGCTGTCCCCCGCCTGGCGGGCCCGGAGGATCTCCCCCTCCATGGCTTCCCCCGCCTGGGGGGACAGGGTGGGAAAGGCGCGGGCGGAAAGGGCCGTAAGCTGGCTTTCGCAGGGGGCCTGGCCCAGGGCAAAGGCCGTGGGGTCCACAGCCGTGCCCACCTGTTTGAGCCGGGTGCCCACCCGCACCCCTTTCCCTTCCAGGAGCTTAAGCAGGATGCTGCCCGCCGCCACGATGGGGGCGGTGAGCCGGCCGCTGAAATGGCCGCCGCCCCGGGGGTCGTTATAGCTTTGGTATTTGACCCGGCCCGTATAGTCCCCATGGCCGGGCCGGGGGGTGTCCCAAAGGCTCCCATAGTCCTTGCTATGGGTATCCTGGTTGGGGATCAGCAGGCACAGGGCCGTGCCGGTGGTGCGGCCCCGGTAGGCCCCGCTCAGGATCTGGGGCGCGTCCGCCTCCCGCCGGCCGGTGGAAAGGGCGGCTGCGCCCTTGCGCCGTTGCAGCTGCCGGGCCATGAAATCCAGGTCGATCTCCAGCCCCGGGGCCAGCCCCTGGACCACGCAGCCCACGGCGGGGCCGTGGCTTTCCCCAAACAGGGTCAACGTCAGGCTTTGGCCCATGGTATCCCGGTTCATCCGATCCCCTCCCCGATGATGGCGGGCAGGGCCGAAAGGGGCGTCCGGTCCAGCCGGTATTGGCCCAGGGCCGGCACCCGCACCAGGGTCACATAGCCGCTGTCCGCCTTTTTGTCATGGCAAAGCCGCCGGAAGATGGCCGCCCCGTCATACCGGATGGTGTGGGGCAGGCCCAGCCGTTCCAATACGGCGATGGTCCGTTGCTTCAATTGGGGGTCCAGGATCATGGGCAGCATACCCAGGCCCACGCATTCCCCGTGGTATAGGCCGCCCAGGCCCTCCTCGCTCTCGATGGCGTGGCCGATGGTATGGCCCAGGTTCAGGGCCGCCCGGGGGCCCGCCTCCCGCTCGTCCTGCTCCACCAGGGCCTTTTTCACCAGCAGGCTCCTGCACAGGATCTCCTCCAAATGGGCTTGGAGGTCCCCCTGTTCCAGCAGGGCAAAGAGCTGGGGGTCCCCAATCAACCCCGCTTTTAGGGCCTCCGCCAGGCCGGCGGCAAAGTGCCGGGGCGGCAGGGTATGGAGGGTATCCGGGTCCACCAGCACCAGCCTGGGCTGGTGGAACACCCCCACCTGGTTTTTGCTGCCCCCCAGGTTCACGGCGGTCTTGCCCCCGATGGAGGAATCCACCTGGGACAGGGTGGTGGTGGGGCAATTGATAAAATCGATGCCCCGCATATAGCACCCGGCGGCGAACCCCGCCAGGTCCCCGATCACCCCGCCGCCCAGGGCCAATACCCCGTCCTTGCGGGAAAATCTCAGCGCCAGCATTCGGGTGAGCAGGGTCTCAAAGGCGGCCAGGCTTTTGCTCCCCTCCCCCTGGGGCAGGGTGATCAGATGGCCCTGGGGGCACTGGGCCAGGGCCGCCTCCACCAGGGGCTTGGGCACCCCGGTATCCGTGACCACCAAGATGTTCCGCTGTAGGTTTGCCAGGCTGCCCAGCCTGTTTAAGCAGCCCCGCTCCACCAGGATGGGATAGCTGCGGCTGCCCAGCTCCATATCAATGCGCATGTCCGTCCTCCCGTTCATACCGGCCCAACAGCCGTAGGCTGCTGCATTGGGCCCTTAGGGCTTCCAGCAAAGCCGGGCCCGGCGTCCCCACCAATTCCGTATAAAAATAGTATTCCCAGGCCGTATGGGGCAAGGGCCGGCTTTTGATGCTTTCCATGTTATAGCCCTGCTTGCCGATGGTCTCCACCACCTGGGCCAAGGCCCCGGCCACATGGGGGATGGTAAAGAGCAGGGAAAACCGGTTGCCCATTTGGGGCGGCTCCTTGCCGATGACCATGAAGCGGGTGGTATTGTCCCGTTCCCGGCTGATGTCCGGGCAGAGCACCTGTAGGCCGTAAAGCTCCGCGGTCTCCCGGGAGGCGATGGCCCCCAGGGTAAGGTCCCCCGTCCCCGCCACCTCCTGGGCGGCGATGGCCGTATTGGCCCGGGGCTCCCCCTCCAGGCCCAGCCGGAGCAGGAATTCCCGGCATTGGCCCAGGGCCTGGGGATGGGACAGCACCCGGCGTATATCCCCCAGGGCGGCCCCGGGCAGGCCCAGCAGGTTCTGGGTCACCGGCAGGTCGTACATCCGCTGCACATAGCAGCCCGGGTTGGCCATACAAAGGTCCAATGTCTCGGCCACGTCCCCGGCCTGGCTGTTTTCAAAGGGCAGCACCCCATGGGCCGCCTGGCCCGCTTGCACCGCCGCGAACACCCCCTCGAAGGTGGGGCAGGCCAAAGCCCGGGCATGGGGGAAAAGCCGGGATAGGGCGATGTGGGAAAAAGCCCCCGGCACCCCCTGATAGGCAACGGTATCCCGGCCCAACAGCCCCGCCTGATATTGCCGGGACAAGGCCATATTATATTGTAGGAAATCCCGGTAATAGGCCCGGAGGGGATGCCCTGGGGGCAACCGGTCCAGGTTGCGTTCCAGCACCTGGGCTTCCCGGGCCCCATCCAGGATGGGCAAGCCCTGTTCCGCCTTATAGGCGGCCACCTGGGCCACCGCCTCCATGCGGGCCTGGAACAGGCGGGCCATTTCCCCATCGATCCGGTCGATGGCCTGCCGGGCTTTTTCCAACGCGTCTTTTTCCATGGCGAACGTTCTCTCTTTTCCTAGAAGGACAGCTTTTCCAGCCGGTCAAAGGCCTCCCCCAGCTGATCCAGCCCCAGGGTGCAGGCGATGCGCATATAGCCCTCCCCCGCCTGGCCGAACACGGAGCCCGGCAGCATGAGCACATGGGCTTCGTCTAAAAATACCTGGCAGGCTTCCATGCTGCTCAATCCCGTGGGCCCGATGCCGGGGAACACGTAAAAGCTCCCCTGGGCCGGGCAATCCGTCATAAAGGGCAGCTGACGGATCCGGTCCCGGGCATAATATACCCGCTCCCGGAACACCGGCCCCACCAGCGGCCGCAGTTCCGCCCGATGGCGTAGGGCGTAAAGGGCCGCCCGCTGGCCGGGAGAGGGGGCGCAATAGATGATATTTTCCCCCACGTAGCGCACCCCTTCCGCCACCTCCGGGGGCGCGGCCACCCAGCCGATGCGCATGCCGGTCATTACGAAGTTCTTGCTGCAGGAGCCCAAGGTCACCGTGCGTTCCTGCATCCCCGGCAGGGTCATGATGGGGAGGAATTCCGAGGTGAAGCACAGGTCCGTATAGATGTCGTCGGCGATCACCAATAGGTCCGCCGCCTTGGCCAGCGCCGCCAGCCCTTCCAGGGTCTCCCGGGTGTAGCAGGCGCCGGTGGGGTTGTTGGGGGTGTTGACGATCATGGCCTTGGTTTTGGGGGTCACATAGGCCGCCGCCCGCTGGGCGTTAGGCTGGAACCCCTCCTCCGCCAGACAGGGCACCAGCACCGGTACCCCGCCCGCCGCCTGGGTCTGGGAGGCGTAGGGCGAAAAATACGGGGAAAAGATCAATACCTCATCCCCCGGGTCCAGCACCGCCTGCATCACCTGATACATGCCTGAACAGGCCGCCGGGGTGATGGTGATCCATTCCGGTCCCAACGCCAGGCCGTGCTCCTCTTTGTAAAAATCGCAAACCGCCTGGATCAGCTCCGGGTCCCCCTTGGAGGGGGTATACTTGGTGTGCCCTTTGCAACTATCCTGGTACATGGCGTCCAAAATGGCCTGGGGGGTGGGTATATCCGGATCCCCGATGGACAGGTTGATCACGTCTGGATACTTTTTTGCGTTGGCAAACAATGCCATCATGGTGTTGGGGCCGATGGCCGCCTGTCGTTTGGAAATCCATTGCCGCATGGCAAACCCTCCGTTCTTTTCATTAAATTTCATCATAGTATACCACATTTTTCTTGGATTGGCAGGTACCTTTTCCTGCAAATCTCAGGTATTTGCATCATTTCTTGTACGGAAAAAATTGCACTCCTATTTATACGATTTTTAGCCCTACTTTTTTTAATAGCCCCAGGCCATGGATGTTCCCAGGGATATTGTTTGTTTCCAGCGGCCCTCCCGGCTGCTAAATAAAAATACAGACGCCCCTAGTCCCCCTGAAAAAGACGTCAAGAAAATTCCAGTTTAGAGATAAAGGCAATATGCAGGCAGGGTTTTTGCCTGAAAATGAATTTGTAATCTACAAAAGGCCGTGCTACCATGATGAGGCAAACGGGATACGGACATCCTGTGTGCAAAAAATTTTTGGAGGAATAAGATAAAAATGAAACGATCCTTACACATGAGCCTGGCTGCGGTCTTGCTGGCCATGCTGCTGCTTTCCGCTTGCGCCGCCCAAGCGCCTGCTGCTGACGCTTCCGCCGAAGCGCCGGCGGAAACCGGAACCCAGTACATCACCAAGGAAGACCTGAAAGCCGCCATGGACGCGGGCGAGACAGGGTACGTCCTGCTGGATGTGCGCAAGGCTGCGGACTACGCCGCTTCTCACATCCAGGGCGCCTATAGCGCGGATGTGGACGCCACCATCAGCAATTCCGACGACGAGACCTCCCTGGCCAACCTGAAGGCGGCGGTCGCCGCCGCCACCGGCGCCGAGACTGGCAACGGGGATGAAAAATTCGTGCTGATCTGCTACTCCGGCAAGAAATATGCCGAGGCTGCCACCAATCTGCTCCAACAGATGGGGGTACCCGCTGCGAACCTATACACCCTGGAGGGCGGCCAGAATGGTTGGGCGGAAGCCGGGGACGAGTATGTAGCCCTGCTGGAGAGCGGTGGAGGCGCCGCGGCCCCTGAGGCGGAAGCAGAAGCCCCTGCCGCTGCCGTTACCCCGGCGGTGGACGCCAGCGAAAAGCTCATCACCCCGGACGAGGTGGAAGCCCTGATCGCCCAAGGCGCCAAGGTCTTTGACCTGCGGGATGTAGAAGATTACGAAGCGGGCCATATCCCTGGGGCCATGAACATCAACAACAAGCAATTTGAGAATCCCGACAACCCGGTTGACGGTGAGATCGCCACGGCGGAACAATTCGAGGCCCTGATGAGCAGCTACGGCATCACCCCCGAAGATGTGATCATCACCTATGCCAGCGCCTCCAAGCCTCAGATGGCCCCCCGGCTCATCTGGACCCTGGAAGCCTTCGGCCACACCACCACCTACCTGCTGGACGGCCAGTATGAAGCCTGGGCCGCCGCCGGCAAGGCCACCGAAACCGGCGCCAGCCCCGCAGTAGAAGCCTCCGAATACAAGGTGATCTCCACGGAAAACGACATCAACGTGGACAAGGACTATGTGATCAACCTGCCGGAAGGGGCCGTGCTGCTGGATTGCCGTCCCGTTGCGGATTATTCCGGCGAGGCCGTGGCCGATGGCAATGCCCGTGGCGGTCACATCCCCGGCGCAGTGGACGTATACTACATGGACGCCGTGGACGAGAACGGCTTCTTCCGCAGCGTGGAAGAGCTGACCCAGCTCTATGCCTCCGTGGGCGTGACCCCGGACAAGGAGATCGTCACCTACTGCCAGCGGGGCCATCGGGCTTCCCACACCTGGTTTGCCCTCACCTACATCCTGGGCTTTGAGAACGTGAAGGTGTACGACGGCTCCATGATGGAGTGGAGCAACCTGGAGGACCAGCCCATTGAGACCGAGGTCGCAGAAGGCAGCGTAGGCACCTTGGGCGACGCCGCCGCCACCGCCGCCGCTGGCGATACCTGCGAATAACCGCATACCATCTGGGTTTTCCCTTCGCCCCAACGGGTTCCCGTTGGGGCGTTTTCGCAACCGCCCCCCTGGGATGGGGCCAGCCGTTGGCGGCGGCCTGGCCGGGCGGCCTGCATGCCCGGGGCGGCCCCCGGGGGGGCG
>OJPZ01000626.1_pt1 | contig 15851 bp, 10 predicted proteins | sample 1598611 | NCBI WGS metagenome assembly OJPZ01 (sample SAMN03922494, study PRJEB24848) | human gut metagenome | isolation source: stool sample | host: Homo sapiens | place: Germany | collected 2011-11
TACGAGATTCGCCTTAGTCTCGTGGGCTCGGAGATGTGTATAAGAGACAGTAGTAGTTCCAACGGTTGGAACCAGTAGTTTCATACAAGGATACTAAGAGTTTCAGCAAGCGAAACTATTGGTTTCAACCGGCGAAACTTCCGGTGAGTTGCCTATCCCCTGAAACAGGCCATTGGAAAGAATACATTATATCCCGTACTCCTCTATTTTCCGGTAGAGCGTGGTCAATCCGATTTTGAGCAGGCGGGCAGCTTCCGTCTTATTACCTTTTGTATACTCCAGCACACGAGCTATATGCCTACGCTCCATAGCCGAAAGTTCAAAACTGCCGGGACTGGTTTCATCGGATTGTTCGTAATGTGCGTTCTGTATATCGAGCGGCAAGTCGGCAACATCCAGCCGTTCACTCTCGCAAACAATCAGACTGCGCTCTATCACATTACGCAATTCCCGGATATTACCTTTCCAGGGTTGTTGTTCGAGGGCTTCGAGAAAAGCGGGTGTTATTTCCGTAACGGAACGTGCCAACCGAACGGAGAAGTCCTTTACAAAGGCTTTTGCCAGAATACGTACATCGCCCGCCCGTTCACGCAAGGGCGGCAGATGAATTTGGAATACGGAGAGCCTGTAGAATAAATCCTCGCGAAAACGTCCTGCGGTAATCTCTTCCGGCAGATTGCGGTTAGTTGCGGCAACGACACGCACATTCACACGGGTGGGTTTGGTATCACCAATCTTTATATATTCACCTGTTTCGAGAATGCGCAGCAGTTTGGCTTGCAGTTCAAATGCCATTTCACCGATTTCATCCAAGAAGATAGTGCCATTGTCAGCCTCCTCAAACAATCCTTTCTTATCTTTCAATGCTCCTGTAAACGAACCGGCTTTATGACCGAACATCTCGCTTTCCAACAGTTCCTTACTGAAGGAGGAGCAGTTTACCGCTACGAAATTCTGCTTGGCGCGCTTACTATTATAATGTATGGCTTGCGCAAAGACTTCCTTTCCCGTACCCGTTTCGCCCGTCAGTAATACGGGCACATCCGTTCCCGATACTTTCTGTGCCAGTGAAACGGCATCTTTCAATGCTTTCGAATCACCCAAAACAGAATCGAAAGAATACGTATGCCCCACTTTCTTTTCCAGTTTCTCCAAGCGGACATTCATGCGCGCCTTCTCCACGGCACGGCTGACAAGCGGTATAATCTTATTGTTATCATCACCTTTGGTGATATAATCGAAAGCGCCGTTCTTAATGGCCTGCACCCCGTCCGGGATATTACCGTGCGCCGTCAACAGGATTATCTCTACGTTAGGGGCTGTTTTCTTGACAGACGACACAAGGTCTACCCCGTTACCGTCAGGAAGAAACACATCGCACAAGACTACATCCGGGCTCTGAAATTCCAACTGCTTCAAAGCAGTCCTGCAATCACCGGCCTGGCATACTTCATATCCTTCCAACTCCAACATACGCGACAAAAGGGTACGAATCTGTACTTCATCGTCAACGACTAAAATCTTGCTCATATTTCTCGGATAAGTTTAAAGTAATAAATGGTAAAAACAGGGGATGTGCAAATATAAACGTTTTCCGGGAAACAAACGGCATGTCTTTTGAACTTTTATAAGTGAAGGGACTGTACATAAGGCTACGGAGAAGTAGAAAAACGCCTTACAATGTATCCTCAGAGACATTGTAAGAGAACAGAAAAAGAAACTCACCCTTCCATTTTGGGCATGAGCCTTCTAAAACGAAAAGGAATACAGAGGCTTCATCCGGCAACAAAGAAAGAATAATTAAAAACGAATTAAAAATGAAAGTTTACAAATTCGGCGGTACTTCCGTCGGCACAGTAGAGAGAATGAAACACGTAGCGGAACTCATTTCAGAGTCCACACCGAAGATTGTAGTCCTGTCCGCAACGGCAGGCACAACCAATCATCTGGAAGAAATTGCAGCCAACCTGTTCAACCGCGATATAGAACAGGCACACGAGAAAATCACCCGGCTGGAATTCCAGTTCATAGACTTTGCCAACGAACTGTTGACAGACGAATCCACAAAGCGGGAAGCGATAGATTATATTCTCGACCGCTTCCAGCGACTCTGGCAATTTATCAATGATGAATTCACCTCGGTTGAAGAAAAAGAGGTATTGGCACAAGGGGAACTTATCAGTACAGCCCTGCTGCACTTCTACCTGCGGGAACGGAAGATTGCCAATATCCTGCTCTCCGCCTTCGACTTTATGCGTACCGGGCCGGAAGGAGAACCGGACTTGAAATATATAGAGGAAAAACTGCAGGCGCAATTGGCACAGTATCCCGGCATCAATCTTTTTATTACTCAAGGGTATATCTGCAAAAATGCTTATAATGAAACGGACAACCTGAAACGGGGCGGCAGCGACTATACTGCATCGCTCATCGGCGCTGCCATCTGCGCAGAGGAAATACAGATATGGACGGACATTGACGGGATGCACAATAATGACCCGCGTGAAGTATCGGGAACCCGCTCCGTAAAGCATCTCAGTTTCAACGAAGCCGAGCAGCTGGCCTTTTACGGAGCAAAAATATTACACCCGTTCTGCATCGCCCCGGCACGCAAGCGCAATATCCCGGTACGATTGCTCAACTCAATGAATCCTCAGGCAGAGGGGACATTGATTTCGGATTTACAGGATGACAATATCATTAAAGCCATAGCCGCCAAAGACAATATCTTCTACGTGAAGTTCGAGTCGAAACATAACTTATGTCCTTATCAGTTTATCAGTAAGATTTTTGATACGTTTGCCAAGCACAGAACCCCGCTTTGTTTGTTGGTTTCATCCAATCAGGATGTGTCCGTCGCCATAGACAACAGCGAACATCTATGCAAAATTCTTGCGGAGCTGGAACAATATGCAAAAATTCTGATGGAAGACCGTATGTCTATTGTATCCGTGGTGGGAAACATGCGTTGGCAGTATGCCGGTGTCGAAGCGCAGATTATAGAAGCTCTGGCAGATATTCCGCTGCGTATGATTTCGTATGGCAGCAATGACAGTGACGTGGCATTCGTCATTAAGACGGAAGACAAGAAAAGGGCTTTGCAGGCACTCAGCAATAGACTCTTCGAGCCGGAGACGGATAAAATTGTAAAGTAAATAAAAGTCCAATCTATGGAGCCAATAAACAGATACTTTCAAAGAATTTCACTATTTTTGCTTTCATTGTTTTTACAACCTTATATAATGTAAAGTCTAACTAAAACCAACAGACATGATAAATCCCATCTATTCCCCCGCCCCCGGCAGATACGAAAACGGTATGAAATACCGCCGTTGCGGAAAGAGCGGCATCCTTCTACCTGAAATATCTTTAGGGCTATGGCACAACTTCGGCGATGTCAATACCTTCGCCAGCTCGCTATCAATGGCACATTATGCATTCGACAAGGGTATCACCCATTTTGACCTTGCCAACAATTACGGTCCTTCCTACGGTTCCGCCGAAGAGACTTTCGGAATGATTATGAAGAAATCCTTCATGCCCTATCGGGACGAACTATTCATCTCCACCAAGGCCGGACACGACATGTGGCCCGGCCCCTACGGGGAGTGGGGCTCACGCAAGTACCTGATGAGCAGCCTCAACCAAAGTCTGAAACGGATGAACCTGGAGTATGTGGACATCTTCTACTCCCACCGCTACGACCCGGATACTCCGCTTGAAGAGACCCTGCAAGCACTGGTTGATATCGTACGGCAAGGCAAAGCACTCTATGTAGGAATCTCCAAATATCCCAAAGAGGCGGCCGAGTTTGCCTACAAATACCTGGAAGAACGGGATGTACACTGCCTGCTCTATCAAGGCAGATACAATCTCTTCAACCGCGAACCGGAAGAAGAAGGTATCCTGCAGCAAGCCAAAGGGAACGGAACCGGCTTCATCGCCTTCTCCCCGCTGGCGCAGGGCCTGCTGACCAACCGCTACCTAAATGGTATTCCCGAAGATTCGCGCATGGCAAAGGGGGCTTTCCTAAAGAAAGAAGCACTGACCGACGAGACGCTGCAAAAAATCAAGGCACTCAACGAGGTTGCTGCCTCACGCGGGCAAACCCTTGCCGAGATGTCACTTGCCTGGCTGTTGAAGGACGACCTGGTGACAAGCGTCATCATCGGAGCGAGCTCCATTACCCAACTGGCAGATAACCTGAAAGCGACTGAAAATACAGACTTCTCTGCCGAGGAACTGGAGAAGATAAAGAAAATCATTCAAAAATAAATCAACATGAAAAGCCTCCTTATTCAAACCTTTTGTTTATTATTCCTTTGCTTGGGCACGGTCCGTGCACAGCAATACCAACTTGCATCACCCAACGGAAAACTATCCGTTACGGTAGATGCCGGAGAAGCCCTCACCTGGCAGATAGCACACGACGGAACCACGGTGCTGCAACCCTCTGCCATCGCCCTGCAAGGCAGAGATGAAAAATCAGCCAAGAAAGCAATAACTTTCGGTAAAAATGTAAAAGTAATCCGTGCAGAACGCAAGTCCGTGGAGTCCTCCTTCCCCACTCCCCTCTATAAAAAAGCAAGTGTGAAGGATGTCTACAACCAGCTGACACTGAAATGCCGCGGAGGCTACAGCGTACAGTTCCGCGCATACGATGACGGCGCTGCCTACCGCTTCATTTCCGAACAGAACAAGCCGTTTATCGTCCTCAACGAAACTGCGGACTTCAATTTCGACAAGGATTACCAGGCATTTGTACCTTACATAAACGACAACCGCAACGGTGAGCGCTATTGCTTCTCTTTCGAGTCTTACTACGACGAAGCCCCGTTGTCCAAAATGCACACCGACTCACTCTCCATCACCCCACTGATGGTTTGCCTGGACGGAGGAAAGAAAGCCGTTATCATGGAAGCCGGATTGGAAAACTATCCCGGCATGTTCCTCACTGTAAATCCCCAGACACGTCAAGGAGTGCAGGCAGCATTTGCCCCCTATCCGCTGGAGGAAATAATCGGCGGACACAACCGGCTGAACCTGATACCGACAAAACGTGCAGACTACATCGCCCGTTGTGCCAAGCAGGAGCTCCCCTGGCGTGTGGTGCTCGTCACCGAAAAGGACACGCAGCTTGCCGACAATGACATGGCACAGCGTCTTGCCCCCGTCTGCCGCACCAAAGACATTTCCTGGATTAAACCCGGCAAAGTGGCTTGGGACTGGTGGAACACCTGCAACCTGACTGGCGTAGACTTCAAAGCCGGCATGAACACCCCGACTTATAAGGCATTCATCGACTTTGCCGCCGACAACAACCTGGAATATATCATCATCGATGACGGCTGGAGCGGAAACGAATCCTTATTGAAAGACCTGAATCCGGATATCGATTTAAAGGAACTGGTAGCCTACGGAAACCAGAAGGACGTCGGCATCATTCTCTGGGCAAGCTGGCGAAATTCTGCCAAAGATACGGAAGCCACATTCAGCCACTATGCACAGATGGGTATCAAAGGCTTCAAGATAGACTTCTTCGACCGTGACGACCAGCCACTGGTACAGTCTGTAGAACGCATTGTAGCCTGCGCCGCCGAGCACCGCCTGGTATTGGACCTGCATGGCCTCAAACCATACGGTATACAGCGCACCTATCCCAACGTCCTGAACTTTGAAGGTGTAAAGGGATTGGAGAACGCCAAATGGGAACCGATAGTGAACGGAGCCCCCCTCCACAACTTCCCACGCTATGACGTGACTGCTCCCTACCTGCGTATGCTTATAGGCCCGATGGACTACACACCGGGAGCCACAATGAACGCAACCCGCGAAACCTTCCGTGCCGTCAACGACCATCCGATGAGCCAGGGTACGCGCGTCCACCAGATGGCGATGTACACCCTCTTCGAAGCCCCGCTGCAAATGCTTGCCGACAGCCCCAGCAAATATATGAAGGAGCAGGAATGCACGGACTTCATTGCCAAAGTGCCTACCGTTTTCGACGAGACCGTGGCACTGGACGGTGAAGTAGGCGAATACCTTACACTGGCACGCCGCAAGGGAGACGTCTGGTACATCGCCTCCATGACCGACTGGACACCACGCGACTGTACCATCGACCTTTCCTTCCTCGGAGAAGGAAGTTACGAAGCCGAAATCTTTTCCGACGGCATCAATGCCGACCGGGAAGCAACCGACTACAAGAAAGAAGTACGCACCGTGACCTCGGGAGACAAGCTGAACATACACATGGCACCCGGAGGAGGATGGACAGCACGGATATGGAAAAGATGATAGGGTGATAAAGTAATGACATGATAAGTGCAATAGGGTGACAGTTACGTTAAAAGTGCTGTCACCCTATTCCTTTATCACTTTTAACATACCTCTACGTGAACCTTTTATATCCTATCTTGTTTTTTCTCACAAAAGCCTAAGGTACCATAGGGCAGGAATTTATATTAAACCTAAACAATTATAAAAGTATGAAGAAATTTATTCCCCTATTATTAGCGGTCTTTGCAGTGACGCTTGCATCTTGCGAAAAAGACCCTGACATGGATAAGCTGGACAATAATTATCTGGTTTATACCAACTATGACAAGAAGGCGGATTTCAAAACCTTCGAAACTTATTACTTGCCGGACAGCATTCTGGTCATCGGTGATAAGGAAAACGCCGAATACTGGAAAGATGAGAATGCCCAGGAAATTCTCAGCGCTTATGTTGCTAACATGAACAGCCGCGGCTACATCCGTGTGGATGACCGGGAAGAAGCCGACCTTGGCTTGCAGGTAAGCTATGTCAGAAGTACCTATTACTTCACCGACTACGGACGTCCCGAATGGTGGTGGAACTATCCTGGCTACTGGGATGCTCCTTACTGGGGCAACTGGGGCGGATGGTATTATCCTTATGCCGTGAACTATTCCTACAGCACCGGTTCCTTTATCAGCGAATTGTTGAATCTGGAGGCGCCGCAAGGCCAGAGCGAGAAACTTCCTGTTCTGTGGACCAGCTATATGAGCGGCTTGCTGAGTGGTTCTACTTCTGTCAATACCAAACTTGCCGTGCAAGGTGTGAACCAAGCTTTCACTCAATCAACTTACCTGACTAACAAGTAGTGACAAGCTACGAGCTATAAGTGACAAATGACGGGTTACCCAATATTAAGGTAACAAGAATAATACGGCAGCATCCTTTCCGGACTGGGAAGTTGCCATTGAACCAAAAAAACAAGAACAAAGTATGAAAACAATAAAATATCTTTCCTTGAGAGTATTTGCGGTTGCCGCTCTTGCTCTCGTCTTCGCCCTACCGACGAAGGCACAGATGACCGATAACGGTTATGCCAATATCGACTGGCAATATAACTTTCCCCTCAGCAACAACTTCGCCGACAAATCAAGCGGCTGGGGTATGAATTTTGAAGGCGGTTACTTCCTGACAGACAATTTTGCATTGGGAGCTTTCTTGAACTACCATAGCAACCATGAGTATTTCGGTCGCCAGACACTTCCCGTAGGCGAAGGCGGCAGTCTGAATACCGACCAGCAGCACACTGCATTCCAGTTGCCTTTCGGTCTGGCCTCCCGCTATGTATGGAACCGTGGAGGTGCATTCCAGCCGTATGCCGGTGTAAAACTGGGTGCTGAATATGCACAGTTGAAGTCAACCTTCAACGTATTCGAAGCCAACAAGGATACATGGGGTTTCTATGTATCTCCTGAAATTGGTTTCAATGTGTATCCTTGGGCTTATGGACCGGGCTTGCATTTCGCAGCCTATTACAGCTACGGTACGAACAAAGGTGACCTCTTTACGTACAGCGTAGACGGTTTGAGCAATTTCGGTCTGCGCGTAGGTATTGCGTTCTGATAAGACACACACTTAAAGCTTAACAGATAGAATTTAATTGTTTCAAAATTGAAGAAGAAAAGAGCCTTTCCTGCGTGAGCAAGGGAGGCTCTTTTTAATTCTACCAGTTATTTTTTTCCTCCCAGCATCGCCTTATATACAGCTTCCTGAATCCTCGTCCTTATATCCAGCCTCATCAACTTGTTATTCCACACATCCGGATAGGTGCGGTTGCTCAAAAAGACATAAACCAAGCCGTTCTTCGGGTCTGTCCAGGCGCAAGTACCCGTGAAACCGGTATGACCGTAGACAGAAGCAGGGGCAGACTCTGCGCAGGGACTCTTCTGGGGATTACGCCGGTCGGGCTTATCAAATCCCAGCCCCCGGCGGCTTATCCTTGAGACGGTGGTAGTAAATACCCTGCAGGTCTCCTTGCTCAAATAGCGCTTACCGTCCAGTTCACCCCCATTCAGCAACATCTGATAGACTTTTGCCACTTCTCCGGCAGTGGAGAACAGCCCGGCATTACCGGAAACGCCGCCCTGAAAAGCTGCAGATTCATCATGTACAAATCCTTGCAAGGTAGTCTTACGCAAGAAAGGATCTGTTGATGAAGGTACAATATCTTCCTTCTTCAAGAAGCGCAGAGGAAGATACCCCGTACGCTCCAATCCCATCGGAGTATAGAATTCCTTGGCCAGATATTCGTCCATAGACATGCCGGTGCGCGCCTCGACCAACTGCTGCAACAAGATAAAGCCCACACAACTATAACGGTAACGTTTATCTCTAAGCGGAGTATCCACAATCTTCTGCAAGTACTCTTGCTTGAAGGAACGGTTCAGCCAAAGGCTGTCGGACACTTGCATCGTATATTCCGGTGTCTGCACCTTCGACATCAGTCCCTGACGGAAGCGGAACTTAGGGTTCGCCCAAGTCTGCCGTCCGATGCGTGCGGAATGCCGGGCATCGGGACGTGCCTTGAACAAAGTGCCGGTGTAGCTCTCTTCATCAATCGCTTCCTGATAGAATAGCAAGGTAGAAGGTAGACCGGATTCATGCATCAGCAGTTCGCGTACCGTAATATTCTTCTTGTCCGTATCCTGTAGGAAAGGCAGATAATCCGACACCCGGTCTGTAAGATTGAGGCGTCCGCCATCGTACAACTTCATCACAGCAAGCAGCGTAGCTGTGGTCTTTGTCAGCGAAGCGATGTCGTATACATCCGTCTTCTTTACGGGAAGCGCCTTGCTTCCGGCCTCGTTCCAGACGTGGGTACCGAAAGCTTTATTATACATCTCCCTACCATCCTTCAGCACCACCACCTGGCAGCCGGGGTAAGCCCCTTCACGAATGCCTTCTTCAGCTATCTTGTCTATTTCAGCCAGCAGACGGGAATTCATACCATGCTCTTCGGGTACAAAGCGGGGGGCGCTTTGAGGAGTCAGCGTCACTCCCGCACCGGCAGCAAACCGACTACCGATACTGGCAGACAAGCGTCCCTCTGAACAAGCGCTGCCATAAACAATCCGGGCAACCTGCCGCTGTACCTCCTCGTTGGAGGAGTGTGCCAAAATCACCGCTTCAGCAGCAGCGTCCCCTTGTTTTATCTGCAATACCTGCTTGCCAGGAATAAAGAACTGATAAACCACCGGTACGTCAGGAGCGAACTTTGCAAAGAAATTCTGATAGGGCGTCAAACGGTGTTCGGTGACACAGACCAGAATACGTTTGTACTTGGCCAGCGCATTCCTCAAACGGTTCCCGTCAGCCTCCGGCAGATTCTTGCCCAAATGGAACTCCACAGGACGGGTATACTGCGACAGTTCCTTGAGGAACGGCCGGATTTCCTGCGCTTCTCCCACATTGAGCACGGCAACTTCACCGATGGAAGGGTCCAGCGGAAGTACCTCGTCCCGGTTATCCAGCACAGTGATGGCTGCCAAGTTCAGCCGGCGCATCAAATCACGCGTTTTCGGAGTATTGATGCGGGTCCCCAAACCTGAAAGCTGTACATGGGGTTTCTTTTCCAACCCAAGGGCATATTTATATTTCAGTACTTTACGGCATTTCGCCTCTATCTCTTTCTCTGTCAGCTCCCCTTTTTTCACAGCGGCAAGCACAGCCTCCACTTCTTCCTTAATACGCCGGGGGACAAGCAGCAAATCATTGCCGGCTTTCAGCGCCTGCAAACAGATGCTTTCATTGCCCGATACCCCTTTCATGGCAAGGGCATCTGTAAAGACAAGCCCCTGAAAGCCGAGGTCATTCACCAACAGACCGGAAACTACCTTACGCGAAAGCGAAGACGGGAGCCCCTTTTGCGGCTCTATGGTAGGCACCTCCAAGTGCCCCACCATCATTCCTCCCAATCCGGCACGAATGGCTTTTCTGAAAGGATAAAGCTCTATACTGTCCAGACGGGCACGGGTAAAAGGCAGCACGGGCAACGCCTTATGAGAATCCACATCCGTATCCCCATGCCCCGGAAAGTGCTTGCTGACAGAAAGCACACCACCATCCTCCAACCCTTTGGAGTAGGCAACAACCTTGTTCGCCACATTGAACGGACTTTCACCGAAGGAACGGGTATTGATAACCGGATTCTTGGGATTGATATTCACATCCGCTACGGGAGCAAAATTCACTTGCACCCCCAGTTCACGGCATTGGCGGGCCACCTCGCGCCCATATTCATAAATCAGTGTATCGTTCTGTATGCAGCCCAGCACCATGTTTCGCGGAAAGTTCGGAGTACCGCGAAGGCGCATAGCCAGCCCCCATTCACCGTCAAAGGTAATCATCAGCGGAACTTCTGCCATCCGCTGCGCCTCATTGGTCAACATCACCTGGTTCTGCATCAATCCGCCGGAAAATAACAGACCGCCTACCTTATAGTCCTCCACCACCTTACGCAGCAGTTCCTTGTTGGCCTTGTCCTGCTGGGGGGCAATCGTATAGATGAACAGTTGTCCGATGCGTTCTTTCAGAGTCAGACGCTGCATGACGGAATCCACCCACTGCCTGCACCGCACGTCACTGTTCAAGAGACGTACAAGCGAAGGGTCGTTCGGCGGCACCGGAGTAAACGGCATCGGGCCAAGCTGCGCTTTCAGAAGCGGACAAAGACAACACAATATAGTGATATAGGCAAGCAGGTATATTCTCTTCATTCCTTATAGATAGATTGTTTTTAGGGGATTTGCGGAATAATACTTTTATAAATCAATTCCTGGATATCTCTTCTTATATTCATGTCACCCAGTTTCGTGTTCCATACATTGGGGCACAAGCGGTTGCTGAGGAATACATACACTGTCTTGTTTTCCGGGTCCACCCAAGCACAAGTACCGGTAAATCCGGTATGTCCATATACCGCTTCCGGAGCGGAAGGGGCACAAGGGCTGCGCTTCACAATGGATACATCCGGCTTGTCGAATCCCAGACCGCGACGGCTGATGGCGGATTTCTCCGTCGTAAACAAACGGCAGGTTGCCTCACTCAAGAAACGCTTGCCATTGAATTCACCGCCGTTCAGCAACATTTGATAAACCTTTGCCACCTCTTCGGCCGTAGAGAAAAGTCCTGCATTACCGGACACCCCACCCATGCAGGCAGCAGTCTCGTCATGCACATATCCGCATATATCCTGGCGACGCAGGAAGTCATTGGATGCCGTGGGCATGATTTCCGCTTTGGTGAACTTCGTCAAAGGCAGAAACATAGTACGTTGCAATCCCATCGGGGCATAGAACTCACGGGCAAGGTACAAATCCATCGGCAGCTCCGTCACCTTCTCCACTACCTGCTGCAACAGCACGAAGCCAAGGTCGCTGTAAACATAACGTTTGCCATCCAACTCGCACTTGGCTATCCGCTGAAGGATAGAATTCTTGAAACTCTTGTTCAGCCACATGCCATCTGCCATGTGCAGGGTATAGACCGGTGTATTCTTGTCGGACACCATCCCTTTCCGGAACTTAAAATCGGAACAATAATAGCTATGCTCGCTTACCTGCGTACGATGCCACTCGTCCACCCAACTCTGGGAGTACGGGCCGTGTACCGAATTCGGGTCTATGATGTCCAGGTAGAAGCGGATATAGGGAGGAAGCCCCGATTCGTGGAACAGAAGTTCGCGGATGGTAATGTTCCGCTTGTTGCCATTGCGCAAGAAGGGCAGATAAGCGGAAACCTTGTCATCCAGTTTTATCTTGCCCTCATCATACAGTTTCATGACGGCAAGCAACGTAGCCGTAGTCTTGGTCAGCGAAGCCAAATCAAAAAGGTCCGAAGAACGGACAGTAGTGGTATCCTTATCAGAGTGGGTTCCGAAGCCTTTGTCATATACCGGCAGTCCGTCTTTCCACACCAGCACGCGGCAACCAGGATAAGCTCCCGCTTCCAGTCCCTTTCGGGCAACGGCATCGATACTTTGCAGCACATACGACTTCATGCCGTAATCTTCCGGAACAGTCTTCCCCGGTTTCATGCCCGGCTCAATCATACAGCCCGTTCCCGCTGGAAACAGTTTACCGATACTCATCGACATTCTGCCACTGGCCAGCTTTTTGGCAAAAAGAACATCAGCCACGTATTGCTGCAAATCCGTCTCTGCCGAATGTGCCAGCACCACAGCGCTGGATTTGGCAAGTGCGGGCATCAGAGGTTGCAATGTACGGTAAGAGGTAAAAAAAGTATAGACCAGCGGAGCACGCAGGTTCAAGCCTTCCAGAAAGGCCACATCACGGTCGCTGACATAAGCCGAACCGGTGATGCTGATAACCACGCGACGGAAAGCAGCCAACTGCCCCTGCACTTCCTGCCAGAGAGCCTCATCGGCATTCCAAGGCAAGTGGAAATGGCTGATGCCTGCATTCTTTTTCATAGCTTCCACAAAGGGAGCATCCGCCTCCTTCTCTCCGATGCTGAGCACGGCAATATCACCTTCCACCGGTGCCAGCGGGAGGACATCGAAATAATTGTTCAATACAGTCACTGCCGAACGGCGCAACTTGGCAGCCAACACCTGCGCTTCCTCCGTATTGATGCGATAGCTCATTCCGCTGACCCGAAGTTGCGGCTGGCGGTTTCTCAAACCAAGCATATACTTGTACATCAATACCTTGCGGCACTTGGCATCAAGTTCGTCCTTACTCAGTTGTCCCGACTCCACTGCATCTACCAGCTCCTGCACCGCATTCTTCGTATTGAACTGTACCAGCACCATATCATTTCCCGCCAGCAGCGCTTTGGTAGTTACCTGCGGAATGGCAGACACCCCCTTCATGTCCAAGGCATCGGTAAACACCAGCCCTTTAAAGCCGAGTTCATCCTTCAACAACCCGGTCACCACATTCCGCGACAAGGAAGAAGGAGTCACCCCGTCCGGGTCCAGCGCCTGCACTTGCAGATGGCCTACCATGACACCCCCCAATCCGGCACGTACCATTTCCTTGAAGGGATAAAGTTCCACACTGTCCAGGCGTGCACGGTCGTAGTGCAAGGCAGGAAGCGCCTTATGAGAATCCACATCCGTATCGCCATGCCCGGGGAAATGCTTGCAAACGGAAAGTATGCCCCCGCTTTCGAGCCCACGGCTGTATGCCACCACCTTTTCCGCCACCCGCTGCGGGTTCTCGCCAAAGGAGCGTACGTGTATCACCGGGTTCAGCGGATTCGTATTGACATCCGCATCGGGTGCAAAATTGACGTGTACCCCCAATTCGCGGAACTGGCGGGCCACCTCACGTCCATATTCTTCAATCAGGCCATTGTCCTCGATACATCCCAAGGCGGCATTACGGGGATAGTCCGGAGCGCCTTTCAGCCTCATTGACAGTCCCCACTCTCCATCGAAAGTAACCATAACGGGAATCTTGGCATCCTTCCGGGCCATATTGGTCAAGATAGCCTGCTCTTCCGGAGTACCTTCGGAAAACAGCAAGCCACCGACCTTGTATTTCTTTACCAGCTCGCGCATCTGCTTTTTCGTGGCCTTGTCTGCTCTGGCCGGAATGGTGGCAACGATGAGCTGCCCCACTTTTTCGTGTACATTCAGACCTGACAACACGGAGTCCACCCATTGCCGGCACCGGTTGTCTGCAGCCGAAGGAAGAAACGGGCCTCCCGTCTGGGCGTGAAGTGAAGATAATCCCAATATAAACAATCCTGCAACCCATAAAAGGAGGGTGAGTCTTTTCATCATGCTATTTTTCAGTTAAAGTAAGTACCATTTCTCCTACGTAGATGCCACTCTTTCCGGTGTGCAGCACGGGAACGCTCTTGCCGTCCGCATTCAGATAAACGGCAGGCTTTTCCATAAAAGTATGCGAATGTCCTCCCAAAATGACATCAATGCCACGCGTCTTGCCTACCAGGTTCTCGTCGGAAGCGCCTTCGGGATTTGCACTGCGGATACCCAAATGAGACATGCAAATCACAACCTCGCAATTCTCCTTCTCCCTGAGAAGGTCTGTCATTTCCTGGGCCACCTTTATCGGGTCGTTGTAGACAATGCCTATGCATTTATCCGCCTGCACCAGCCCTTCCATCTTAGGGGCCAGGCCGAAGATTCCGATTTTCACCCCTTCGCGCACCAAGGTGATATAAGGCTTCACCAGCCCTTCGAGTACCGTACCCGTCACGTCATAATTGGAACAGACCACGGGAAAATCCGCCATACGGAACAATTCCGCCATATTCTCAAGTCCGAAATCAAATTCATGATTACCTATCGTCATGGCATCATAGCCCATGAGGTTCATCATCTTGACCTCCAGCTCGCCTTTGAAAAAGTTATAATAAGGGGTACCTTGCGAGATGTCTCCGCAATCCAGCAGCAACATATCCGGATGCTTGCCGCGAAACTGCTTTACAAAACCGGCACGGCGCACCACACCGCCCATCCCGGCATACTCGTCGGCAGCCTCGGCGCTGATGGGTTCTATACGGCTGTGCGTATCGCTGGTGTGCAGGATAAACAGTTGTTTTCCGGATTGGCCGGACGATACAGAATCGGCGGACACCAGGCAAAGGGGTTCTTCAGTAATGACACGCCCCTCTTGCTGTGCCGATGCGGGGAGCATGAAAAGCAGCAGGGCTGCCAAGGAATACATATGTTTCATAGAACTTCTGTTTTTTTAATGCTTACTCTTTAACGACCACTCTTCCCTCCATGCGCGAAGTCACCTTCTTGCCGGCTGCCGTCTGCTTCTCCACATACTTCATGAACAGACCACGCAGTGTAGCCCCATCCGGGCACTCCCTTTTATCCGCCTGCAGGAAAGCCGTCATTCCATCGTTTCCATCAGCCAGATAATCAATCGTGGCAACCGTATAGTCACGGTCATCCTCCACCGGCTTGCCGGCAATGGAAGCCTGGAGCAGCTTGCCATCCTTGCTGATTTCCAACTGTATACCACTCACCCCTTCACCAAGTCTCACCGCAATGTTTTCAAACAAGTGCTTCATGGCAGAGCCTTTCATCGTCAGCACACAGAGCGAATTCTCAAAAGGCAATATCTCATAGATGTTTTCGGTAGTGATATCTCCTTCCGTCAGGGAATTCCGGATTCCACCGATATTGATTAGCCCCATATCGGCCGGTTTGCCCAGCACTTCCACCGCAGCCTCACGCAGTACATCTGCAATCAGATTGGATAAAAGGCTTTCGGGCCGGAATCTGTCCATCGACATTTCTGCGGTTCCCACCACATGATACATAACGCTGTCCATCCGGGCCTTGTAAGGCGCCAGCAGAGCCACGGCTTCGGCATCCGGCTCGGCATCCCAGACAGAGTTCATGGGAATTCTGCCTCCCTCTACCTTGGTCACTTCGTAGGAAGAATGGCAGGAAACCAATAGAAGTGCAACCGCCAACACTGCCCCCGCAAGGAGACTGAAAGTTTGTTTCTTCATATTCATTTAGTTTTAAATTGCTACAAATATACTTTTCTTTTGTGACTGAGCCACACAATTAACCGATTATT
>OJPZ01000636.1_pt1 | contig 15622 bp, 13 predicted proteins | sample 1598611 | NCBI WGS metagenome assembly OJPZ01 (sample SAMN03922494, study PRJEB24848) | human gut metagenome | isolation source: stool sample | host: Homo sapiens | place: Germany | collected 2011-11
ATCTACACACTGCATATCGTCGGCAGCGTCAGATGTGTATAAGAGACAGGGATGCCGGGCCCAGTATGGGACCCGATCACAGGGCCAACGGAGGCAATGTGCACCGTGGCTTTGGGATGAAGGGCCAATACAGCCGCCTTAAGTGCCTGGGCTTCGTCCGGGCAATCCCCATGGCCCACAAATACCGTACCGTCTACCTGGGGATCGTAGAGGCTGGCAAACTGATCCAGCAGCCGTTGGGTAGCCCGCTTCCGGCCCCGGGGTTTTTCGCTGACTTCTAAAAGGCCCTTGTCATCCACAAAGAGCATGGGCTTGATCTGTAGGGCTGTGCCTGCCACGGCCACGGCTGCGGAAACCCGACCGCCCCGGCGCAGGTGCTCAAAGGTATCCACCATAAAGAGATGGCAAAGACGCTGACGATGGTTTTCTACCCATTCTACCAGGCCATCCAAGGGAATACCCGCCTGCTGTTGACGCAGTGCGCCCAAGATCAGCTGGCCTTCCCCAATGGAAGCGGATAGGGTATCCACATAACACAGCTTGCGTTGGGGATATTTTTCCCGCAGCTCTTCCATGCATAACAATGCACCTTGGTAGGTGCCAGAAAGGCCGGAGGAGAAGCAAAAATAGACCAAATCTTCCCCACGCTGCAAAATGGGCTCAAATACCTCCATATAGGTGACGGGATTGATCATAGAGGTAGAGCCAAAACTGCCATTGCGCAAGATGCCGTAAAAGGAATCCGCCGCAAGATCGCCCCCGGGTCCAAAGGAATGGGGCTCGCCATCGATGTTCACCGGCATCGGTACCACGGCTAGAGGCGGTAGGCCGGCTAACAGGTCAGGCGTCAGGTCAGACGTGGCGTCTGTTACGATCTGGTAAGACATAAATACTCCTTTTGTTAAATTTGTGCAATGCGGTACGATCCAGAGACGTTAATCGTCAAAAAAGGGAGATCTGTGCCGCATAGCCATACTTCCATACATTATACTGGAAAGGCCTATGATATGCAAGCTGTAGCGCCCTGGAAAAAGCGCTCCGTTCAAACGGAGCGCTGGGTTTACGCCTGTGCTTCCAACTCCCAATAGGCAACGCTATAGGGAGGCAGCAAGCTGCCGCCGCCAAAGTCGTGGGGCAGGCCGGTCAATCGATCCACAGCCTGGCCGGCGCCGGCGTCAAAATGGGCGGTAAAGGGGGCGCTGTCCGCGTTGATGGCCACCAGGACCCGCTGGCCTTTATAGGCCCGCTGGAAGATGTACTGCCGGTTGGTAAGCAGTTTCATGCCATAGTCTCCGTGGCATAGGGCGGGGGTGCTGGTATGGATATGGGCCAGCTTGCGAAGGAAGGCGGACAGCTCGTTTTCCACGGGCCCTTCCAAGGCAGGCCGCAAGGCCCAGTCGCCATCCCGCTTCCGTCCCTGGATGCCCCATTCGCTGCCATAGTAGACGCAGGGAATACCCGGCATGGCGAACAGCAAGCCGTAAAGCAAAGGAAGATGCTGGGGACATTGCAAAATGCTGGCCACCCGCTCTACATCATGGTTATCCGCAAAGCAAAGCAGGTGCTTTCCCTTGTATAAGGTCCAATTTTCCGGGCCAAACTGCCGGGCAATGCTATGGGCGATCTCAAACATATTCATGGAGTTAAAGCTGGAATATAAGCCTTTATAGCATTCATAGTTGGTGCAGCTGTGAAGCATTTCCGGGTTGACCAGCCGGTTGTAGTCCCCATGGAGCATTTCCCCTAGCAGGAAAAACGATGGATCTCGTTGCTGGCAATAAGCTCGAAGTTGCCGCAGGAAATTGGGGTCCAGGGTATAAGCCACATCCAGCCTTAGCCCATCGATGTGGAACCAATCCATCCATAGCCCTACCGTTTCCAGCAGATATGCCGTCACCGCTGGATTTTGCAGGTTCAGGGCCACCAATTCATAATGGCCTTCCCAACCTTTATACCAAAATCCGTCGTTGTATGGACTATTGCCGCCAAAGTCCACATAAAACCAATCCTTATAGGGGCTATCCCACTTCTTGGCCAATACGTCCTGGAAGGCCCAGAATCCCCGGCCCACATGGTTGAACACCCCGTCCAGCACCACCCGGACCCCCTTATCATGAAAGGCCTGGCACACCTGGGCCAGATCCTCGTTGCTTCCCAAGCGGACATCCACCCGGCGATAGTCCCGGGTATCGTAGCCATGGGCGTCGCTTTCAAACACCGGGCAAAGATATACCGCGTTGGCTCCCAATGTTTGAATATGGTCTACCCAGCCTAGCAAGCGAAGCAGCCGGGGGACGGCAATCCCATCGTTTTCCCGGGGCGCGCCGCATAATCCTAGGGGGTAGATTTGATAAAATACGCTTTCCTCGTACCACATGGTATAAGCCTCCTACGGCAAGCCAAAGGTTTACCGGCATCCATTTGGAAGGCGCCGGGGCCTGCTTTTCCCATTATACCATGAATGGCCGCAACTCCCAAATTTCCCGGGAAATCTTGCAAATTCATACAAACTTTCTCCCCACCCCAAAGGGAAACCACAGGACGAAAAGGGAAAAATATGGTATAATTAAAACAATGAATAGCAAGCATGAAATTTGACATATCAAAATAAGGAGGCAATATTCAATGAGTGGTTTGATGGAAGGTTTGTTAAAACGTCGCAGCGTTCGGGCCTATAAGCCGGATATGGTACCCCAGGAGGCCATCGATAAGATTCTGGAGGCAGGTACCTATGCGCCTACGGGCAGCGGCAGGCAGTCGCCCATTATCATTGCGGTCACCAATAAGGAAATGCGGGATAAGCTTTCCGCAATGAACGCCAAAGTAATGGGCAAAGAAGGCGACGATCCCTTTTATGGCGCCCCTGTGGTACTGGTGGTGCTGGCGGATAAATCCAAATCCACCTATCTGTACGATGGCAGCCTGGTAATGGGCAACCTGATGCTGGCCGCCTATGACCAGGGCCTGGGCAGCTGCTGGATCCACCGGGCCAAGGAGGAGTTCGAGAGCGAAGAGGGCAAAGCCATCCTCCGGGAGCTTGGCATCGAAGGGGATTATGAGGGCATCGGCCATTGCGTGCTGGGCTATGCGGCGCAGCCCCTGCCTGCGCCCAGCCCCCGCAAGGATCATTATGTATACTACATTAAATAATCCATATGGCCAACCCAATAAAAAAGTGGCGCAATGCCACTTTTTTATTTCAAGGCGTAGCCCCTAACCAACAGGGCCGGCAGGAAACGATCCCTGCCGGCCCTGTCCTTACCCCCGAAGAAACGGGATGCGATAGGGACCTCAGTCCTCTACGCCCACCATCACGGAAGTAGCCTTGATGACCACATATACGTCCTGGCCTTCCTTCAGGCCCAGCTCCTTCACAGAAGCGATGGAGATGACGGAGGTGATGGTGTTGCCGCCTTCAATGGCCACCCGGACGATGGAATTCACCGCCCCCAGCTCGATGGAGGTGATCTTGCCAGCGAATTGGTTGCGTACGCTCAGCCGCACCTTTTCCAGGCCGATCATCACCTCGGTGGATTTGATGACCGCAATGGCGTCCTTGCCGGGCTCCAGGCCCAGCTCCTGGGCAGAAGCCTTGGTGATGTTGGCGCTCACCAGAACCCCGTTGGCGTCCAGGGTGACCAGGGCGTTCACAATGCCCTGCTGTACGGAAACGATCTTGCCTCGTAGTTGATTCCTTGCACTTAGCCGCATAATATATAACCTCCTTTGGTAATCGATAACAATAGCATGTCCTATTCGAAGGAAAGTATATCCCATTTTGGGGAAAAGTCAAATACACTTTTTCTATATTCCCCATGTTTGCGAAATGCGAGACGGAAAGGGGCGTAGGCGCATATCCTAGGGGCAGGACCGGCCAGCCGCAGGGGGGGGCGGCGGCGTTTGGCCGGCCCTTTGGGCCGGCCAAACCAACGGCCGGGGGGGCCTGCGGCCCCCCGGCCATTGTGCGCGCTGTGCGCGCCCGCCGCCCCCCCGCGGCTGGCCGATCCTGCCACCTCGGTCATTCCGCGATGCCAAAAAAGAAGGCCCCGAAAGCGGGGCCGTGAAAGAAAACGGGGGCGGATCCCCTAGGAGGGATCCAGGTTGGGCTTTTTGGGGCCAATCAGCCAGCCGATGAAGGTGATGAGCAAAGCTGCGGCCATGCCCAGGAATAGGGGATCGATGTCCGGGGGGAGGATGTAGGAACCCAGCAAAACCAGCAGGGGCCCGGCGATGATGGCCGCGCCGGCGAAGGCGGGCCGAATGCGGCCGGGGCTGAAGAGGGCGAAGCATAGGGGCGCAAAGGCCACGGCGCCCCGAAGGCCCATGGAGAGGAAGCCCCAGCTGAGGATCAGGGAACCCAGCTTACCCATGCTGAATAGGGCCGCTGCCAGCAGCAGGGCCAGGATGATGCCCCTGGAGACCCGCAGCTGGGTCTTATCGGAGGCATTGGGCTGGATAAAGGGCTTGTAGATATCCTGGTACAGCATGGAGCTCACCCCCAGGGACAAGCCGGCGCCCGTGCCCACCAGAGCCACCAATAAGGTGGCCAGAATCACGCCCCCCAGGAAGCCGGGCAGATAGGTGAGGGCAAAGACAGGCAGGGCGGAGGCGGAGGAAATATCCGGCATTTCCATGCGCATGAACATGCCGACAAAGATGCCGGCAATGCCGATAAGCACGGTAAGAAATCCCCCCAGGATGGCCCCGGCCTTGGAGGTGCGCAGGTTTTTCGCAGACACCACCGGCAGGATATAGGCCTGGGTGGTCAGCACCCCGAAAATCAGGGAAGCCCCTGCGCCGCCATCCTTCCAATAGCCCCGGGCAAAGAGGTTAAAATATTGGTCATGGGGCAGGGCGGCCTGGAAGGCGGGGAACCCGCCTGCCAGCCGAAGGGAAACGATGCCGCACACAAAGGTGGTCACATAGAGGAGCAGAGTTTTCACCATGCCCACCATGCCCGCCCCCCAGGCGCCGCCAAACACCACATAGGCGATCATCAACAGGAGCACCGTTAACATGGCGATGCTGGGGGCCACCTCCACCATGGAGGTGATCAGGGCGGTGCCGGAGAGCATCTGGGAAACGATGCTCATGAAGGTGCCCACGGACATGAGCACTGCGGACAGGGTAGCAATGCGCTTGCCATATTCCCGGGTGAGGATCTGGGGGAGGGTGGTCAAGCCGCTGTTATAGAGGGGTTTGGCAAATACCAGGGCCAGGATGCAAAGGCCGATGCCGCCCCCCAGGGTGAACCACCAGGCGGAAAAACCATAATCAAAGGCCAACTGGGCCGTACCGATGGTCGAAGAGCCTCCCACCAGGGTGCCGATGAGGGAACCGGCGATCATAGGCGCGCCCAGGTTGCTACCGGTGGTAAAATCCCGGGCGCTTTTGACCTTTTTGCCGGCGTAGATGCCCACAGCGGTGATCAAAGCCAGGGTACAGAGGATGCCAAAGGCGGTCGCAGAGCCGATATGCATGAAATCACACCACCTATCCGATTTGAATTAAAGGGATTATTTCCCTTCCTCCGCCAGGCGCAGGCCTGCGGCTTGGATGGCGTTGAGGATGGGGACATAGCCGGTGCAGCGGCAAAGGTTGCCGGAGACCGCCACCTTGATCTCCTCCCGGGTGGGATGGGGATTGTGAAGCAGCAGGGCATAGGCGCTCATCAGGAAGCCGGGGGTGCAGAAGCCGCATTGGACCGCGTCCCCGTCCACAAAGCATTGCTGCAGGATGCTGCCGATCTGGGTCTCGGAAAGGCCCTCCACGGTGAGGATATCGGCCCCCTGCATCTGGCCGGCCAGCACCAGGCAGCTGGTGACGGCCTCGCCGTTGAGCACCACGGTGCAGGCGCCGCATTCACCTACCCCACAGCCCACCTTGGTACCAGTCAGATGGAGGTTCTCCCGAAGGAGATCCACCATGCGCTGGGTGGGGTCCGCCTGGATGGAATAGTCCTTGCCGTTAAGACGGAATTGAAGCTGCACTTGGCTCATTGCTGGTCACCTCCCAGAAGATCGTTGAGGATGCGCAGGCATAGCTTTTGACATACCGGCTGCTTATAGGTGGTGGAAGCCCGGATGCCGGCGATCTCGGGGATCTTGTCGCTCAGGGCTTTGGCTACGGCTTCCAGGTCCGCCTGGGTGGGGGTTTTCCCAATGAGCACGGCGTCCACGTCCGGGAAAACCATGGGCCGGGGGAAGGTGGCGCCAACGGTGATGCGGAAATCCGCCACCACGCCCTGGCAATCCGTCTTGACCAAGGCGGCCAGGGTCATACGGGAAATGGACTGGGCCCTGCGGCGGCCTAGCTTATAGAACCTATGCTGGTACCCCTCCAGCTTGGGGACGCGGATGTAGGTGATCAGGTCCCGGGGCCCCAGGTTGTTCCGATAGGGCCGGGCGATGATCTGGTCCATGGCCAGCTCCCGCTGGCCCTCCGGGCTCTGGACCCCAACCTTGGCCCGGAGCACCGCCAAGGCGCCCAGGGAATCCGCTGCCGGGGAAGCGTTGGCAATGTTACCGGCAAGGGTGGCGTGATTGCGGACCTGGGGCGCGGCGATGGAACGGCAAGCATCCGCAAGAATGGGGACATAGCGCAGCACCAGGGGAGATTGGGAAATGGCCGCATGGGTAGCCAGGGCGCCGATGATCAGGTCGTCCCCTTCCTCTCGGATCTGGCCCAGCTCTTCCGTCAGGCCATAGATATCGATAAGGGCGCTGTTGGCATAGCGGTCGTCCTCCCGGGCGTAGACCAGCACGTCGGTACCCCCGGCGATGATGGCGATGGGTTCTTCCACGGTGGCCAGGGTGTGGAGGGCGTCCGCTAGGCTGGCCGGCCGGATATAAGTACGCACCTGCATGGGGTTACCTCCCTTCTTTTCCCGCAGGGGGATTGGCAGCAAAGAATACCCGATCCAAGTCGGCGGGGAGCTGATGGATGCAGCCCGGCTTGCCCAGGGCATGGTTGATGGCGCAGGCAATGGCTGCCGCGCCGTTTTCCGTGGCAGGTTCCCCTAGGGAACGGCCGCCGGATGCAGAGCGAGGATCGGGATGGGCGTCGATAATGGGAACGGTCTCCCCCAGATCCATAGCGGTGGGCAGCAGGTAGTTTTCCAGGTTCAGGTTCTTGATGGCAGAGGTCTTGGGATTGTGGCCCAGATCCTCCATTACCGCCATACCCAGGGCCATGGCCATGCCGCCGTAGATCTGGCCTTCCGCCATGGTGGGATTGATGGCGCGGCCCATATCGTGGGAGCCGATCATCTTCACCAGGTATACGCTGCCAGTATCCAAATCCACCTCCACCTCCGCCGCGTTGCAGGAATAGGTGTAGGTGTAGAAAGGTTCGCCGAAATGGCCGTCCCAGTTTAGCACGGGCACCCGGTTGTCGCCGGCGGCCATGGGGGTCATGCCTAGGCCATAGCAGATATGGATGGCCTCCTCAAAGGGGATATCCACATCCCCAAAGGTGACCCGGTTGTTGCTGAATTGGATGTCGGAAACGGATTTGCCATAGTGGATCTGCAACGCCTGGGCGATGATGGCGTGGATCCGGTCGCAGGCGCTCTTGATGGCTGCACCCCCCACAAAGGTGCCACGGGAAGCGATACAGGCGCCGGTGGAAGGGGAGCGGGAGGTATCCGTTTCCCCCATGGTGATCCGGTCGAAGGTAACGCCCATCATGTCTGCGGCCATCATGCCCTGGCAGGTGCGCAGGCCCTGGCCCAGATCCACCAGGCCGATGTTCACATGGACGCTGCCGTCCTCCTCCACCTCGATGAGGGCGCGGGAATAGTCAAAGCCATTGCCGTCCGCGCCTACGCTGGCCCCCCGCATGGAGACCGAAATGCCTACGCCCCGGCGGATCCGCCGGTTTGGATCTTGGTTTTCCTTTGTATATTGTTCATATTTCCGGTCAAAATCCAGGGCCTCCGCCGCCTTTTCCATGACGGAACGGATGCTGACCTCGTGGAAATCCAGCTTGTGGCCGCAGGGGCTCACGTCCCCGTTGCCCAGCAGGTTCTTTCGCCGCAGCTCCGTGGGGGTCATGCCCAGCTTGGCGGCCAGCACGTCCATGGCGTTTTCCAGGGCGAAGATGGCCTGGGGGGTGCCAAAGCCCCGCATGGAGCCGGTATGGGGGTTGTTGGTGAGCACGGCCACCGCATTGTAATCCACATGCTCTACCTTATAAGGCCCAGGCCCCAGGGTGGCGGTCTTATACATGACCGGTGGGGACATATTGATGTAGCACCCCGCATCCCCCAAGGCTTCCACATGCATGGCCACCAGGGTGCCGTCGGATTTGGCCCCCAGGGTCACGTCGAAATCGATGGGATGGCGCTTGTAGCTTTCCTGGATGGATTCCTCCCGGGTCAGGGTGTACTTGGCAGGCCGGCCGGTTTTTAGGGCCACCAGGCCCGCCCGTACCGCCAGGGCTTCGGCGCTTTCGATCTTGCCCCCAAAGGACCCGCCCACGATGCTGGGCTTCACCGTCACCCGGGCCATGGGCAGGTTCAGCATCCGGTGCAGGGTGATACGCAGGTTGTAGGGGGCCTGGATGGAACCCAACACCGTCAGCTCCGGCCGCATCCGGCTGGGGACTACAGTAACGGATTCCGGCTCGATATAGGCGTGCTCCACAAAGCCGGTGCTATAGTGGCCTTTTACCACCACGTCCGCAGTCTCCATGGCAGCTTTGGCATCCCCCTTGATCACATGGACGCCGCCGCAAACATTGGTGGGATAATCGGGATTGATGACCTGCTCGTTGTTGATGGCCTCTTTGGGAGAGCCTAGCACAGGCAGTTCCTCATACTCCGCTGTGACCAGCTTGGCCGCCGCGTCCGCCTGGGCCTGGGTCTCGGCAGCTACCACGGCAATTACATCCCCCAGGAACCGGGCTTTATCATATACCAGGGGGTATTGGTCGATATACAGTTCGCCAAATTGCTTCGCACCGGGGATGTCCGCAGCCGTGACCACGCAAACTACCCCGGGCGCCTTTTCCGCCGCCTCGGTATGTACGCTAAGCAGCTTGGCATGGGCATACTTGGTATAGACGCCCTTGCAGTACAACATATCCGTTAGGATCAGGTCATCGCCAAATTCCGCCCGGCCAGTCACCTTGGCCTGGGCGTCAATGCGATGAAACGAACCGCTGATCGGCGTGCCGATGGTATTCAAATCCAAAGCAAAAACCTCCCCCTTAAAAAACAGTCGAATGGAAAAACGGGAAATGCACAGACCAATGATATGTCTAAATTTATTGTAACTAATTTCATCCCCCGTGTCCATAGGGAAGGCCGTTAAAATCTGAAAATTTCTGTGAACTGGAAAAAGGATCGGGAATTCTAGGAAAAAACCATAGGCGCATTCTATTGATTTCAGGATAACGGTATGCTAAAATCAAAGAAATTAGACGGGTAGCCAGCCGGGGCATCGGGCAGGAATCCCCGATGGCTCCGGTACGTAACTGTTTACAATTCTAACGGACAAACAAATCATAGAGAGGAGTCAATTCTGTATGCAGCTCTTGATCAAAAACGCGAAGCTTCGCAACCAGGAAGCCCTAGTGGACATCGCCATCGACGGCGGCCTGATCCAGGCGGTGGGCAAGGACGTGGGCCAGCAGGCCGATCGCGTCATCGACGTAGGAGGGGCACTGGTGACCCCGGCTCTCATCGACCCCCATATCCATTTGGATAAGGTGAACATCTTCGACGTGGTGCGCAAAAACGAATCCGGCACCCTGAAGGAAGCCATTGAGATCATCTGGGACAAGAAAAAGACCTATACCGACGAGGACGTGTTGGAGCGTTCCAGCGACGTGGTGTACAAGGCCCTGAAAAACGGCACCCTGTTCATGCGCACCCATGTGGATGTGGACACCATCGGCGGACTCAAGCCCCTGAGCGGCGTTGCCAAGCTGAAGGAAAAGTTTAAGGATGTGATGGACATCCAGATCATCGCCTTCCCCCAGGAGGGCATTATCCAGGACCCCGGCTGCGATAAGCTGATGTACGAGGCCATGGAAAACGGCTGCACCATCGTGGGCGGTATGCCGGCCAATGAAAAAACCCCGGCGGATAGCCTGGCCCATGTGAAGCTGTGCTTTGACATTGCGGAAAAGTACGATGCGGATATCGACATGCATGTGGATGAGACCGACGACCCCTTCTACCGCACCCTGGAAATGGTGGCGGACGAGACCATAAAGCGGGGCTGGGAAGGCAGGGTCACCGCCGGCCATACCTGCGCCCTGGCCGCCTATGACGACCATTACGCAAACTATGTCATCGAAAAGGTCGCCCGGGCCAAGATGAACATCATCACCAACCCGGTCACCAACCTGATGCTTCAGGGCCGCCTGGATAAGCAGCCCATTCGCCGGGGCATCACCCGGGTGAAGGAATTGCTGGCAGCAGGCGTAAACGTAAGCTTTGGCCAGGACTGCATCAAGGATACCTTCTATCCCTACGGCAGCGCGGATATGCTCCAGGTGGCCAACGTGACCGCCCATGCCGCCCAGATGAGCCTGCCTCCGGAGATCGAAAAGGTCTACGATATGATCACCTATGACGCGGCCAAGATCCTGGGCCTCAAGGGCTATGGTCTGGAGCCCGGCTGCGAAGCCAACCTGGTGGTGGTCAACGCCAAGGACGCCCGGGACGCCATTCGGCTCAATCCCGAGCGGCTCTATGTGATCCGTAAGGGCAAGGTGGTGGCTCAGACCAAGGTGGAAACGGAGTTGTTTCTATAATATATAAGATCGCCCCTATGCGAGTTCCCCTGTGGGGCGCATCCTGCGGATGCGCCCCCCGCCCCCCGGCCGCCATCCACGGCGCCAAGGGATCGGGGTCCCTGGAAGAGCAAGGGAAAAGGGGCGGCGCATGGAAATGCGCCGCCCCCCCCTGCCGGCAGGCCCCTTACGCCATGACGTTATTGGGGACGCCGGCAATCAATAGGAAAAGGATTATGGCTGCGGATAAGGCCAGCTTGCCGATGGCCGCCTTTTTTGAGGGTTTTCCCCAAAGGGCGGCGGCTATGGCGCTCAGGATCGCCAGGCAATGGACTGCCAGCCGCAGCGGGTAGTGATAGCCCAAGACGGTGCCGCTTATGCCGGTCCCCCCGACGACGGATAGCTGGACTATCAGAAAAAACGCCAGGGAAAGCAGGTAGAATACCGTGCTGACGATGCAATCGGCCTTGCGTTGCATAGGGATGTAGCCTCCTTTTTTGCTTGTTATGGAATGGACCAATGGCCCGGCATTGCCCGGCGCCCCCGGGCCGGTCTTGGTCCCGTTCCGCCGGGAAGGGGACGTTTGCAGGTATAACAGCGCAACCGGGGGGGGCGGCGGGCGCGCGCAGCGCGCACAACGGGCTGGGGGCCGAAGGCCCCCGGCCCGTTGGTTTGGCGGCCGGGGGGCCTGCGGCCCCCCCGGCCGCCAAACGCCGCCGCCCCCCTGCGGGGCCGCGGGGATCACTTCCAATCTAGGAAGATCCGCTCGGAAGGGCAGCGCTGTACGCATAGCCCGCAGCCGGAGCATACGTCCGGATCGATATGGATGCCGTTGGGCCCCATGGAGACCGCTTGGTATAGACAGCCTTGGGCACACAGGCTACAGCCCAGGCCGTCGCAGGGGGACAGGAGCCGGGCGGCCAAAGGCCTGGGGTTCAGGTCCTCGAAGGTGGAGAGGGAGGAAAGGGCGGCGCCTCGCAGCTGTTCCACGGTCGTGTAGCCGTGGGCGTCCATCCAGGATTCCACCTCCCCGATGATCCGGGTGATGGCGTCATAGCCCTGCTGCTGGATCACGGATGCCAGCTGCACCGCGTGGGCGCCCAACATGAGAAATTCCAAGGCGCCCTCGCCGCTGAAGATGCCGCCGATGCTGCATACCTCCATTTGGGTGCATTGCAAAAGGGTGGCCGTGGTGGCCAGGGAGATGGGATGGATGGGCAAGCCGGTGTAGCCCCCATAGGAGGGCATACGGGCTTGGCCCCGTTCCAGGTCGATGCCATTGAGGCCCTTGATGGCGTCGATGGCGCTAATGGCATTGGCGCCGGCGTCTTCCACCGCCCGCAGGTAATCGGAGTATTGAGCCGCTTCATAGGAGAGCTTCACCATGACCGGGATGTCCGCGGCCTGTACAGCAGCTTGGATGAGGGTATGACAATTTTCTGGGCGGGTACGCAGCCGCTGGTTTCGGGCGCCCACAGGGGCGGAAATGCTGATTTCCAGGGCATCCGCTCCCAGCCGTTCCGCCCGGGCGGCCAAATAGGCCAGCTCCGAGGGGGTGGAGGCCCAGATGCTGAAGATGAGCTTACAGTCCTTTTTTTGCAGCTGTTCCATTTCCGCTTCCCACTGCTCCAGCTGAAGATCGGAATACAGCTTGGTATTGAGCATACTTTGGCCATCTAAATAGATCCGGGGGCAGATATTGCGGTGGGCTTCCAGGGTAAGGGTCTCGGTGATCACAGCCGCTGCCCCGGCGTCGATACAGCGTTGCAGGGAGGCGCCGTCCCTGGCCCAGGGACCTGCGGCCACCAAAATGGGATTCTTAAGGGGGAGCCCCATCAGCTGGGTGGACTTGGACATGATACTCTCCTTTTCACAGCTAGTCGAACAGCTCGTAAATTCGTTTGCTATTTCCGCAAGAACGGCGGATCTTCAGCTGGGGCTGCAGGATCATTTTCTGGGGGATACCCAAGCCGAATTCTTCATTTTCAATGCTATCAAACAACATACGGGCGGCAGCCATGCCCAGGCGGGCTGCCGGATGCTCTACGCAGGTGAGCGCAGGGGAGACAATGGAACACATGGGAGAATCCGTGGTACAGGCAAGGGCCATCTGTTCAGGGATGGCCAAGCCGGCGTCTTGCGCAGCCTTTAAAACGCCAAAGGCCTGCTCGCTGCTAAAGGTGATCAGGGCGGAAGGGGGATGGCCGCTGCGAAACAGCTTTTGGGCGGCAAGATATCCGCCCTGGATGCTGTTTTCCCCTAGGCAGACGGTGGCAGGGGCGCAGCCGGCTTCCAGCAGGGCCTGGTCACAACCGGAATGCACCTGCTGCGCCTCAACGCTGGGAGGATCGTCCAACAGCAACCCTACGGCTTTATGCCCCAGCTCCAACATGTGCTGGGTAAGCCGATAGGCGCCCTCTTCAAAATCCAGATAACACTGGCTTTCCAGGGCACGGATGCGGGTGCGGCCTACGTGTACGCAAGGGACGCGGGCATGGAGAAAGGGCTGTAGCCGCTCTTCATCTAAAGAAGTCGCCACCAGGATCACCCCGTCGATGCGACGGGTCTGGGCGGTTTTTAAATAATCGCACTCCAAGGCGGGATCGCCATGGGTGTGGCAGGAAAGCACTACATATTGCTTGCTGCGGGCCACGGTCTCCACGCCGGAAAAGATACGCTGATACAGACAGTTTTGGATGTTGGGCAAAAGCAGGGCAATGGTATTGGTGCGCCCTAGATTCAACCCCCGGGCAAACCAGTTGGGGGTATAATCGTTGGCCTCCATAATTGCCAATACCCGCTCCCGGGTTTCCGGCAGCACCTGCTCCGGATGATTGAGCACCCGGGAAATGGTGGCCACGGATACGCCGGCAAGTTGGGCTATTTCTTTGATGTTCACACATTCACCGCCAAAATAAAAAATAAAGAGGAGCCGAAACCAAGACCGAAAGGAACGGCAGGCAAAGCATGCGCTACCTTGCATATAGTATAGCATGGACGGGAAAACAAGACAATAAGTAGGGGTGTTTGCGCGTAAACGGTTTCATCCATGTAAACTGCAAGAAACATAGAAAAATGCAGCAAACCGCAAATTCAAATGGAGAATAACAGGGTACATGTGCAGGAAACACGGGGTATAAATGCATATGCAACAAAAAAACTCCTTCAGAGCGGTTGACAAAGGGGGCATGCATCCGATATAGTATAAGAAAATGATGTAACCGGTTTTATCCTGTCTGCCGGCAATGCATCGCGCACTTCTATTCCCTTCACTCTTTTCATCTTATTCTATTTTATAACAGGTTTATAACAGGAGGTCTAAGCAGCACATGGCTAAAGAAAAAACGCAACATGTTGATGTGGATTATTCCTTGGAACCCGTACCAAAAACATCAAGAAAAAATTTCCTTGCAATGTTTGTCATCATGCTTGGGTTTACGTTCTTCTCCGCAAGCATGAGCGTCGGCGCCAAGATGGCCAACGGATTGGACTTCTCCGGTTTCGTATGGGCGGTCATCATCGGCGGCATCATCCTGGGGGCATATACCGGCATCCTGGGCTACATTGGATGCGACACGGGCATGTCCTTTGACCTGCTGGCACATCGTTCCTTCGGCAGCAAGGGCTCTTACCTGGCCAGCGCCCTTATCTCCTTTACCCAGATCGGCTGGTTCGGCGTAGGCGTGGCCATGTTCGCCATCCCTGCGGCAGAGCTGCTGGGCATCAATCCCTGGATCCTGGTCATTATCGCCGGCGCGTGCATGACCTCCTCCGCTTATTTCGGCATCACCGGCCTGGAGGTGGTCAGCTATGTATCCGTGCCCTTGATCGCCATCCTGGGCATCTACTCCATGGTGACCGCCACGGCGGAAGGCGGCGGCTTGGTGGCCATGTTCGCCAAGAACGCAGGCAGCATGACCCTGTTCACCGCGGTGGGCCTGGTAATCGGCTCCTTTGTTTCCGGCGGTACCGCCACCCCCAACTTCACCCGCTTTGCCAAGAATAACATGAGCGCTGTGGTCACCACGGTGATCGCGTTCTTCATCGGCAACACCTTGATGTTCTGCTTCGGCGCTGTGGGCGGCGCGCTCACCGGCCAGGAGGATATCTTCTACGTGATGATCGCCCAGGGCCTCACCGTTCCCGCTTTGATCGTGTTGGGCGCCAACATCTGGACCACCAACGACAACGCTTTGTATACCAGCGGCTTGGGCCTCTCCAACATCACCAAGATCCGCAAGCGCCCCATGGTGCTCATCGCTGGCGTGGTAGGTACGGTCACCGCGATTTGGCTCTACAATAACTTCGTAAGTTGGCTCAACTTCCTCAATGCCACCCTGCCCCCCATCGGCGCCATTATTGCGCTGGACTTCTTCATGAATAAGAATCGGTACAAGGGTGAGAACGACAAGCTTATCCCCGTCAACTGGGGCGCTATCGCCGGCGTTGTGGCTGGCGCGCTGGTGGGTAACTTCGTCACCTGGGGCATCACCTCCATCAACGCCATGGTGGTGGCCTGCCTGATCTACGTATTGGGCGACAAGCTGATATACAATAAGGCGAAAGCATAATCCCTTTCTGAAAAATTAAATTAATAAGAAAGGTTGGATGCTGGCCGGATAAAACGCAGGCCTGCGCCTAAAAAAGAAACTTTGCGGCTTTGGCAACTTCGGTTGCCAAAGCCGCAATCATACCAGGCTGATTTAAACAGGAACCCCATAGCATAAGCCGGCTGCCTGCCGCATAAGATGATGCTATATATGCAGCAACCCACAGCTGCACGGCAATGGCAATGGGTCCATATGACACAGCAAAGCAAAAGAAAAAGGAGACAAACCCGTGAAAAAGATCGTGATCGCCCTGGGAGGCAACGCCTTGC
>OJPZ01000646.1_pt1 | contig 15428 bp, 8 predicted proteins | sample 1598611 | NCBI WGS metagenome assembly OJPZ01 (sample SAMN03922494, study PRJEB24848) | human gut metagenome | isolation source: stool sample | host: Homo sapiens | place: Germany | collected 2011-11
GTCCGCCACGCTGATAGACGCCATTGGCAACGCTGATTTCAGCGGAGTGATTGATTTACTCAACGGCATTTCTCTGGGCGGAATCGCGGTAGGCATCACCAAGTTCATGAACAGCCTGACGAAGTCTTTCGACGATGTCGGCAGCCTCCTTGACAATGTAAAGGGCATTTTGGACGGGGTGCGGGGCTGCTTTGAAGCCTATCAGACCCAGTTGAAGGCCGGAACCCTTCTGAAAATTGCCTCCGCTATTGCCGTGCTGGCGGCCGCGATCGTAACCATTTCCCTGATTGACAGCGGCAAGCTGACCGCTTCTCTGGGTGCCATTACCGTACTGTTTGCGGAATTGATGGCTTCCATGGCCATCTTTAGTCGTATCAGTGGAGAAGTCAAGGGTGTCGTTAAAGGTACTGCGGCCATGATTGGCGTTTCCACCTCAGTTCTTCTGCTGGCCTCCGCCCTGAAGAAAATTTCCGATATCGAGCCGGAGCAGATGGTCGTGGCCCTTGCCGGGATCGCCGGGCTGATGACCGCGCTGGTGGCCGCGGCCAAAGTTTTGGGGAGCGGTTCCAGCTCCGTCATCAAGGGGTCCGCCCAGATGGTGGTGTTCGCCGGCGCAATCAAAATGCTTGCCTCCGCCTGCATCGACCTGGCTCAGCTGGACTTTGCCGGGTTGGTAAAGGGCTTGGCCGGAGTCGGCGTTCTGATGGCGGAGGTTTCTCTGTTCACGAACACGGTTAAGGTCAACAAGGGTTTCATGGCTACTGCGGCTGGGATTCTGGTTCTGGCCAGCGCCATGAAGGTCTTTGCCTCCGCCTGCAAGGATTTCGGGCAGATGAACGCGGGCGAGCTGGTGAAGGGGCTAAGCTCTGTTGGAGCTGTCCTTTTGGAGATTACCGCATTCACAAAACTGACTGGAAATGCACAGGGGCTTATCTCCACTGGTCTTGCCATGATTGAGATCGGCGCGGCCATGAAGATATTTGCTTCTGCGATGGCGGACTTCGGCGGCATGTCTTTGGCGGAGATCGGGAAGGGCTTGCTGGCCATGGGCGGGGCCTTGGCGGAAGTGGCGGTCGCCATGAAAGCCATGCCGAAGAACTTGATTGCCACGGGCGCGGGGCTTGTCACAGTTGGAGCGGCGCTGAATGTCTTGGCGGAGGCCCTCGGAAAAATGGGGGGCATGAGCTGGGAGGCCATTGCGAAAAGCCTGGTTGCCATGGGCGGCGCTCTGGCCGAGCTGGCGGTCGGTTTGAATTTTATGAACGGAACACTGGCCGGTTCCGCCGCTATGCTGGTAGCCGCAAGCGCTTTGGCGGTTTTGACCCCGGTGCTCTTTACCCTGGGAAGCATGAGCTGGGAGGCCATCGCCAAGGGGCTGATTAGCGTTGCCGGAGCCTTTACGGTGATTGGGACGGCCGGCGCGCTTCTTACGCCGCTGCTCCCCACCATTCTCGGGCTGGGCGGCGCGTTTGCTTTGATTGGCATCGGCATTGCCGGCCTTGGGGCGGGGCTGCTCCTGGTGGGGACCGGATTGACCGCTATCGCGGTCGGCATCACGGGCCTGGCCACCTCCCTCGGCGCAGGCGTGACCATTATTGTGGCGGGCTTGACCTCCATCATCACAGGCATCGCCGCATTGATTCCCGCCATCGCCCAGCAGCTGGGAGAGGCGGTCGTCGCCTTTGCCGGGGTCATCGCCAATGGCGCCCCGGCGATTGGAAACGCGGTCAAAGCGCTGGTGCTCACCCTGGTGGATGTCTTGGTGGAGTGTGTGCCCGCGATTGCCAACGGGGCTTTGGAGCTGATCGCCGGAGTCCTTGCGGCGCTGGCAGCCTATACGCCGCAGATCGTGGATTCCATCATGCAGTTCCTAATCGAAGTCATCGACGGCTTGGCGCGCAATCTGCCGACGCTGATCCAGTCGGTGGTCAATTTGCTGATGTCCTTCTTCTCCGGAATCGTATCCGCCTTGGGGAGCATCGACACTGACGCCCTTCTGAAAGGCGTCGCCGGGATCGGGCTTCTCAGCGGCATTATGGTGGCCCTCGGCGCGTTGGCCGGGCTGATTCCCTCCGCAATGGTGGGTGTGCTTGGCCTGGGCGTTGTTATGGCGGAACTTGCCGTTGTTCTGGCGGCCATTGGAGGCCTGGCGCAGATTCCGGGCCTCGACTGGCTGATTGGGGAAGGCGGCAAGCTGCTGCAAACCATCGGAAACGCCATTGGCGGATTTATCGGCGGTATTGTCGGCGGGTTTATGAGCGGTATATCCGGATCGTTCCCGCAGATCGGCGCCGATCTCGCGGCGTTCATGACCAACGTACAGCCGTTTATCGATGGAGCCCGTGGCATTGACGCCGCCATGCTGGATGGTGTAAAGGCGCTTACCGAGGCGATTTTGCTGATTACTGCCGCTGATCTGCTGGAAGGGTTGACCTCCTGGCTGACGGGCGGTTCTTCCCTGTCCGCCTTTGCCGGGGAGCTTGTCCCCTTCGGTGAGGCGATGATGAAATTTTCCAACAGCATCGCCGGCCTTGACGGCAATTTGGTCAGCACGGCCGCGATTGCCGGCAAGACACTGGCCGAGATGGCGGCGACCCTGCCGAACCGCGGCGGCATCGCGGGGTTCTTCACCGGCGAAAATGACATGGGCGAGTTTGGAAACCAGCTGGTTGGTTTCGGCGGGTCCATGATGCGGTTTGCCGCAAGCATTAAAGGGCTGGACGCCGACGCGGGAAACAATGCCGCCATCGCGGGGAAGGCCATGGCGGAAATGGCAGCGACTCTGCCCAATACAGGCGGAGCCGTGGCTTTCTTTGCCGGTGACAACGATATGAGCGCGTTCGGCGACCAGCTGGCCCCCTTTGGGGAGGCCATCAAAGCCTACTCTGACGCGGTGACCGGACTGGATGTGGACGCGGTTAAGAACTCAGCCATCGCCGGGCAGGCCATGGCGGAGCTGGCGGCTACCCTCCCGAACACGGGAGGCGCTGTCGCATTCTTTGCCGGCGACAACGATATGGCGACCTTCGGAGCGCAGCTTGCCTCCTTTGGCGTCTCCATGAAGAATTATTCAAAATCGGTCAGCGGTTTGGACGGCGATGCGGTTGAAAACTCGGCCATTGCCGGAAAAACTCTGGTGGAGCTGGCAAACACCATTCCGAATACCGGAGGTTTGGTCGCATTCTTCACGGGCGACAACGATTTGGAGACCTTTGGCGATCAGTTGGTCCCCTTTGGAGAGGCGATGAAGGCTTATTCCGACAGCGTGACCGGCATAGACGGCGATGCGGTCACCGCTTCCGCCACTGCGGCAAAGGCGCTGGCAGAGCTGCAAGCCTCCCTTCCCAATATCGGCGGAGTGGTAGACTTCTTCACCGGAGGCAACGACTTGGAGACCTTCGCAAACGGTTTGCTCCCCTTCGGAGAAGGGATGAAAGCCTATGCCGATTCCGTGACCGGGTTGGACGCGGGCGCTGTTTCCGCCTCCATTACCGTAGCCCAGGCCCTCTCCGCGCTTCAGGCGTCTCTTCCCCATGTGGGCGGAGTGCTGGAATTCTTCACCGGCGGAAACGACCTTGGGGCCTTTGCGGATGGAGTTCTTTCCTTTGGCTTGGCTATGAAAGCCTATGGCGGCGCTGTTTCCGGCATTGACGCCGGCGCGGTCTCCGCCTCGGCTGTGGCGGCTCAAGCCCTGGCAGAGCTGCAAGCATCTCTGCCCAACGTGGGCGGCATCATGGAGTTTTTCACCGGCGGGAACGACCTTGAAACATTCTCCGAGGGCGTGATCCCCTTTGGTGAGGCCATGAAGTCCTATGGAGAGGCTGTGGCCGGTATCAACGCCGACGCCGTGGAGGCATCTGGAATCGCCGCCCAGTCGTTGGCAAAACTTCAGGCCGCTTTGCCGCAGGTTGGCGGGGTCATGGAGTTCTTCACGGGAGGAAATGGTCTCGGTACATTCTCGGAGGGCATTGTGCCCTTTGGCGCGGCCATGAAATCCTATGGCGACGCCGTGGCCGGCATCAACGCCGAGGCGATCACGGCTTCTGCGGTTGCCGCCCAGTCCCTGGCCCAGCTTCAGACCGACCTGCCCAATGTGGGCGGTGTGATGACCTTCTTTGATGGCAGCAACGACCTTGGCACCTTTGCCGCGGGCATTGTCCCCTTCGGCGCGGCTATGAAGTCCTACGGAGACGCCGTGGCGGACATCAACACCGGGGCTATCACCGCCTCGGCAGTGGCGGCCCAGTCCCTGGCAAGGCTGCAAGAATCCCTTCCCCTGGCGGGCGGAGTCATGGAGTTTTTCAATGGAAGCCATGATCTGGCCGCCTTTGCCGCCGGGATCATCCCCTTCGGCGCGGCCATGAAGTCTTACAGCGACGCTGTGGCCGACATCAATCCCACTGCCGTGGAAACTTCCGCCTCCGCCGGTCAGGCGCTGGTGGAACTGGCGAATACCTTACCCAATACGGGCGGGCTGCTCTCCTTCTTTACGGGAGGAACCGATCTGACTGCCTTTGGAGACGACCTCACGTCCTTCGGCGCAGATCTGGCCGCCTATGCGGCGGCCATCAAGGATGTGAAGCCGGAAGCGGTAACGGCCTCGGCCAACGCTGCGAGCGCGCTTTCCAATCTGGCGACCGACCTTCCGGACAGCAGTCTGTTCGACCAGTGGTTCGGCGGGGATCAGACGCTGGCGTCCTTTGGCGCGGATATTTCCAAATTCGGCGCCTCCATGAAGGATTACTACAATGAGATTTCCGGTATTGACCTCGGCAAGTTGTCCGACGTCATCACCCAGGTCTGGGATCTGATCGAGCTGGCGGAAGGGGTAAACGGCGTCAACACCAGCGGCCTGACCAAATTCGCCGACAGTATGAAGAAGATGGGCGACGCCGGGATTTCCGGATTCACCGACGCCTTCTACAACTGCGGCGGCACCGTAAACAGCGCCGTGGTCAGTATGCTGACCTCCGTCCGCGGTTCCATCACGTCGAACATCCTGGTGGCAAGCTCCGCCATGGAGATGCTTGTGGAGTCGATGGCGGATATTGTAGACAAAAAGGTCGTTGTGATCGAGTCCGCAGTTGAGGGCATGATGCGGAATCTCGCCGTTTCGATCCTATCGTCTTCCGGCGCCGTAAAAACGGCAGCGGGGACGGTGGCGTCTGCGGCCGTATCCCAAATCAACAGCATGAAGCCCGAGTTTGAGACTGCCGGTGAAAATGCCGGACAGGGCTTTGTCAAAGGCATCCGCTCTAAGTTCAGCGCCTCCAGTTCCGCGGGCCGCAGTCTGGGCCTTGCCGCGCTGAACGCGGCGAAAAAGGCCCTGGACAGCCATTCTCCCTCCCGGGAGTTCATTTATCTGGGCGAGAACATCGGTGAGGGCCTGGCCATCGGCGTCGACAACAGCATCGTCCCGGCCGCCCAGGCCACTTCCGACATGATCGGCGAGGTTATCGCCGTCAGCAACAAAGGCATCGACGCCTGGAAGGACTGGGTGGATGAGAAGACCTATTACGACGAGCTGAGTTTGAAAGACCAGCTGGCCGGATGGGAAAACCTTCAGAAGCAGTACAAAGCCGGTTCCGAGGAGCGGAAGCAAATCGACCGGGAGGTCTATCAGCTTCAAAATGAACTGGTGGCGTCCACCTATCAGGCTTCCCTCGACTGGATCGAGGAGGAGAAATACTACAACCGGCTGAGCACCGAGGAGGAACTGGCCGCCTATGAGCGGATGCAGTCCCGGTATATGGAGGGCAGCGAGGAACGCAAGAAGATCGACCGGGAGGTCTACACCCTTCGCAACCAGCTTGTGGACGAGTCCTATCAGAATTCTATGGACTGGATCGAGAAGGAGAAGAACTACGGCCGAATGAGCCTGGCGGACGAGCTGGCCGCCTATAAGCGTGTTCAGAGCCGGTATGCGGCGGGCAGCAAAGAGCGCGAGGAGATGGACCTGAAGGTCTATCAGCTGGAGCAGAAGATCTATGAGGCCCAGAAGCAGTATATCGCCGACGTCCAGAGCGTTCAGGAGTCCGCCAACCAGAAGCGCATCCAGCTGGAGCAGGAGTATGCCAACAAGGTTCGCTCTGTCAATGAGCAGCTGGAACGGGATATTCAGTCGCTGAATGACCAGTATCAGAACGCGGTGGAATCCCGTACCAACAGTCTCTACCAGTCCTACGGCCTTTTCGATGAAGTTACAAAGAAGGAGACCGTCAGCAGCGATACGCTGATGAAGAACCTGGAGGGGCAGGTGCAGGAGTTCGGCGAATGGCAGGATATTCTGGGCCAGCTCTCCGCCAGGGGGGTTGATGCGGACCTGATTTCCGAACTCCAGGAGATGGGGCCGTCCGCCATCGAAGAGATCCGGGCGCTGAATTCCATGAGCGACGACGAGCTGGAGAAGTACGTCTCCCTCTGGTCCGTTAAGCACGCTCAGGCCCGGGAACAGGCCACCTCAGAGCTGGAAGGCCTCCGCGTGGAAACCCAGGAGCAGATCGCTCAGCTGCGGGCCGACGCGGAAGCGGAGCTGGAGGAGTACCGCATTACCTGGCAGGAGGAATTGTCCCAGTTGGAAGAGGACACAGCCAATCAACTGGCGTCGCTCCGGCAGGAGTTCGCGGAAAACGTGGGCTTGATCAAGAAGGACACCGAGGCCGAGATGCGGGAAATGACCGAGGCGGCCACGAAGATCCTGAAGGAAGCCGGATGGACCGAGACGGGACAGCAGATCCCCGCCGGTCTTGCGGAGGGCGTCTCCCTGTCGAAATCCGCCTTTCTCGATGAACTGACCAGCATGGCGCTGGCCGGTGTAGAGGCGGTCAAGAGCACGCTGAAGATCAATTCTCCCTCTCGGGTCTTCCGGGAGCTAGGTAACTTTACGGGGCTTGGCTTTGTGACGGGACTGGCAGACTACGCGAAGAAGTCCTACGCCGCGGGGGCGAATGTGGCGGAGTACGCCGCAGACGGCCTTTCCAACGCCATGTCCATCGCGGCCGAGCTGCTCAGCGGGGATATGGATGCTCAGCCTACGATCCGGCCGGTCCTCGACCTCTCCGACGTAATGCGCGGGGCGGACGAGCTGAACAGCCTGTTCTATCCCCAGCGGACCATCGGCCTTGCGGGGCAGGCCAGCCTGGCCTTTTCCGAGTCCGGCCGAAGCGGCGGAACGGTGGTCAACGTGGACAACGGCGACATTGTGGAGGAGCTCCGCGCCCTTCGGAGTGAAATGGCAGAAATGACGGAGCGAATGGAACGGATGCGTGTGGTCCTGGATACCGGCACGCTGGTGGGCGAGATGGCAGGACCCATGGACAACGCCCTCGGGCAGAGGGTCACTCGCAGAGGAAGGGGGAACTAAGCTTGTACCATTCGGTTACCTTTGGGGATAAAAACACCTGGGACGACTGGCGGCTGGTTCCCGCCTCCCGCCCCGTGTTCAATCCTCCGGCCCAAAAGGTAAAGACGCTGGAAATACCCGGTGGGGACGGGGTGATCGATTTATCCCAGTCTCTCACCGGGTATCCGGTGTATCAGAACCGGACGGGCTCCATTGAGTTTATCGTGATGAATGACTTTAAGCCCTGGCACATGGCCTATTCCGACATCATGGACTATCTGCACGGCCAGAAGTTGCGGGCGATTTTGGAGGATGACCCGGAGTATTTTTACGAGGGGCGGTTCGTGGTCAACGCCTGGAAGTCGGAAAAGGACTGGTCGCGCATCACCATCGACTATGACGTGGGGCCCTACAAGTGGTCGGTTCTGTCCTCCACAGACGACTGGCTGTGGGACCCCTTCAACTTTCAAAATGGCGTGATCCGGCCGGCTCTGTTTAAGGACATCGCCGTGACCGATGAAAAGAGGACCATCCGGCTGGAGGCCGCGCTCTTTGGGCGGGCCCCGGTGTGTCCGCAGTTCTTTGTGACCAGCTCAGACCAGAGGGGCGTACACATCCGGTTTGTCAACCCAACGCTGGGGCTGGATGAGACAAAGCTGCTCACCGACGGCACCATCCAGTTCCCGGAGTTTGTGTTCTTCGGCGGCCAGGGAGCCACATTGGAGCTGTGGTGCGACACCGGCACGGGCACGGTCTCGGTGGATTTCAGAGTGGGGAGGCTGTGAGGGATGTATAGCATTTACGCGGACGGCGTGTGCATCTACAATGATGTGTTCTCGCTGGATGACATGAAGGCGGTCAACCCTAAGCTGACGCTGGAGGACAGCGCGGCCGGGGCGCTGGAGATGGCCCTCCCCCACACCAACAAGGCCTACGACACCATTGTCCGCATGGTCACGGATATTTCCGTGAAGAAAAACGGAGAGGAGATTTGGGCGGGGCGGGCGCTTTCGGAGAGCAAGGACTTCTGGAACAACCGGGTGCTCTATTGCGAGGGAGAACTGGCGTTTTTCAACGATTCCGTTCAGCCTCCGGCGGAGTATGCCGGAAAATCGATCCGGGAGTATCTGGAGCAGCTGATTGCCGTTCACAACTCCAAAGTCGGCGCCAACCGGCAATTTGCCATCGGCGCGGTGACGGTGGTGGATGAGAACTTCCCCACCTACTACACCAATTACGAGAAGACGATGGAGCTGCTCAACGCTCTGGTGGAAACCTATGGAGGCCATCTCCGGGTCCGGAAGGCGGATGGGGTGCGGTATCTGGATTACCTGAAGGAGTACCCCGACACTTGCAGCCAGGTCATCCAGTTTGGGTCCAATCTCATCGACTTCACCCGCAACTGGGATTCCACGGAGTATGCCACCGCCATTATCCCGCTGGGCAGCCGGCTGGATGACAGCCCCATCGAGGCGCTGGACGCCTACCTGACGGTGGAGAGCGTGAACGGCGGCAGCCTCTATGTCCAGTCGGACGAGGCGGTGAAGCACTACGGCTGGATCGCCAAGACAGTCAGCTGGGACGATGTGAGCGACCCGGAGGCGCTTCTGGAAAAGGCCAGGGAGTATCTGGCAGACCTCCAGTTCGACAACCTGGAGCTAGAGCTGAGCGCGCTGGATCTGCACTATCTGGACGTAAACACAGAGGCGGTCAAGCTGCTGGACGAGATCCGGGTCATCTCCCGCCCTCATGGCCTGGACCGGATGTTCCCGGTGACCAAGCTGGAGATCCCATTGGATCACCCGGAGAACACCCAGTTCAAAATGGGGGATTCGGTACAGGTCAGCCTGACCAGCGTGAACAATCAGACCAATGCCGCAGTGCTGGAGAAGATCGAAAACTTGCCCAAGGCCCACTCCATCCTAAAGGAGGCCCAGGAAAACGCTACGCACATCATGAATATGGCTACTACGGGCTATATCACCATCACCCGGGATGAGTACGGCTCGGACACGCTCTACATCTCCAACGTGCGGGACTACACCAAGGCGGACAAGCTGTGGAAGTGGAACATGAACGGCCTGGGGTACTCCAATGATGGAGGCAAGACCTTTGGGCTGGCCATGACCATGGACGGGTCCATCGTGGCTGACTACGTCAATACGGGCGTGCTCAATGCCGATGTGATCCGGGCAGGCGTGCTCAAGGACGTCAGCGGGAACTTTTCCCTGGATATGAAAACGGGTACGCTGACCATGAAGAAAGGCTCCATCAATATCGGCGGAAATTTTATCGTGGACGAGCAGGGGAATCTGACTGCGCGGCGGGGCACCTTTGCCGGAACGCTGGTAGCCGCCAAGGGCTCCTTCGGAGGCGTGGTACAGGCGGAGGATTTTCTGGACCCCTATGGAAACAGCATGCTGACGGGCGACAAGTTCAAGGCGGATTATCTGGACCTTTACGGCCTGACCGTGAGCAACAAGAGCACGGGAGCGGTGACGTTCGCCGTGAGCTCCAACGGTCTTGTCACCATCAACGGCAGCGTGACCATGGGAGCCGGGAGCAGCATCAACTGGGCCCAGGTAAGCAACCAGAACATCAATTCCAATCCGGCCTATTCCATGGCCAACGACGCCTATAATCTGGCGGACGAGGCCTATGACTACGCCGACGACGCGTACTCCCGGGCCGACCGGGCGTACAAGCTGGCGGACTCCATTGAGATGCCCGGCTACATCAAGAGTACCTATATTGACCAGACCACGATCCGTTCCCCGGTCATTGAAGGCGGAGAGTTCTACGGCGAGGAATTCAACATCATCGCCGGGAGCGACTTTGGGAGCTTCAACCTCTACGGTCCCTATGGAAACAGCCGGTTCCACATGCTGGCCATCGAGTATTACGAGGGGGATGCCCCCTACATTAACATTTACAGCCCCTGCGGAGGCTATATCACGATCGGCAGCCGAGGCAGCGGCGGTGTCGTTTACTTTGAGGGACATGTGGATTTCAGCGGTGCGACCGTCCGAGGTCTGGATTTTGGAACAGGAGAATAATGCCGTTATGAAGAAAAAATTGAAAAATTCAGAAGTGCTCGTATATCTGAAGTCGCTCAAGCCCCTGCTTGCCCGGCGGGACAAGATCGGATATGTGGCGGCCCGGAATTACCGCTTTCTCTCCAATTCCATCGTGGAGTTTGACACGATTCGCTTAAGCCTGATCGAAAAGTACGGCGAGAAGGGAAAGGACGAGCGGGGCGCGCCGACCTATACGCTCAAAATGGATTCCCCCAACTTCCAGCAGTTCTGCGACGAGCTGGCCCCGTTCAATGAAATGGAGCATGAGGTGGAGCTGATGATGGCGAAGTATGACGACGCCGTTGGAAATTTGTCGGGGGAAGAGATTCTGGCAATCGACTGGATGCTGGAGGATTAGGAAGGGGTGAGTTGATTTGGCCGACATCAGCAGTTATCTAAAGAAAATACTGGAGGCTATATATGGCGAGGAGGTGCGCGGGTCCATCCACGACGCCCTGGCCGCTATGAACAAGGAGTCCTCCAGCGCGATGGAGTTTGCGGCCACGGCCAAGGACTCTGCCGCCGCCTCCGCCGAGAAAGCCAAGAGTGAGGCGGCCACCGCCGCTCAAAAGGCGGAGGAGGCCAAGGACTCCGCCAAAGACGCCCAAACGTCCGAGGAACGGGCCAAGGCCTCTGAGACCCAGGCGGGACAGTATTCTGACAATGCCATCGATGCGGCAAGCCGCGCCAAGGAGTCGGAGACCAATGCGGCTGATTCGGCGGAGGCAGCGATCCAGAAGGCCCGGGAGGCGGAAGAATCCAGGAATGCCGCCGCTCTGAGCGCGTCCGAGGCAAAAGCCGCTGAGGATCGGGCCAAAAACGTCAGGAATGAGGTAGAAGCGCTGGGCGGCCAGGCAGCGGCAGATGCGAAGGCTGCTCAAGCCGCCAAAGAGGCCGCCGAGAAGGCAAAGGCGGCAGCCAAGCTCAGCGAGACCAACGCCAAGGAGTCGGAAACCGTCGCGCTGGGGGCTAAGGATGCCGCGGAGGCCGCAAGCGGCGAGGCTCAAGCCGCTAAAGAGAGCGCCGAGGATGACGCCCTCTCCGCTGCGCAGGCCAAAGAGGACGCCGAAAATGCCAAACTGGCCGCGGAACAGGCCAAGACCGCCGCCGCAGAGAGCGCCGGAAACGCCGCGGAGAGCGCTTCCAGGGCAGAACAGTACAGTGGGAAACCGCCCAAGCCTCAAAATGGAACCTGGTGGATCTGGGACGCGGAAACGGGCACATACTACGACACAAAAATCAGCTGCGAGCTGCAGGGCCCCATTGGCGTGGGCATCGAGGACATCCAGCTGACCGAGGGCGACCACTCCCCCGGCAGCACAGACGTTTACACCGTGCATCTGACAGACGGGTCCTCGTACAACATCTCGGTCTACAACGGTCTGAATGGAACGGGCGCGGGGGACGTGCTGGGCATCTCCTTTGACCTGGTCATCCCCAAGAACGGGTGGAAGGACGGGAGCGTCACCCTTGCCGACAGCCGGCTTTTGGCCCTGGCGACCCACAAGTATTTTCTCAGCGCCGAGGAGGCCTGCAAGGAGGAGTTCATCGACTGCAACGTACAGCCGAAGGACATCACCGCCTCCGGCTTTCTCGTGTTTACCTGCGACACCGACCCGGCGATGGATCTGACGGTCCATCTTATCCGGTTCGAGCTGTCCGGCAACGGGGCTATTCAGTAAGGAGGTGCGGCCCGTGGAAATCGCAGTCAAAGAAACCTATGCCCATATGCTCAAGGATGAGAGTCTGGTGCAGAACGCCGAAACCCTCTACATCGTGGAGTTCCTCTTTGATAAAAGCTGGGATGGCTACACAAAAACGGCCATTTTCAAGGCCGGCAGCGTGGAGCTGTCCGTGAAGCTGACGGACGACCGGTGCATCATCCCCGCCGAGTGTTTGAAGCAGGCGGGGGTCAGTCTTCGCATCGGCGTGTCCGGCGTCAAGGGCGGGGAGCAAAAAGACACCGTATGGTGCCTGACCAGCCGAATCATGTATGCCGTCGATGCGGCCCAGCTGGTTCCGCCCTCCCATTCCGGAGCAGACATACGGGCTCAGATTCTGGAAGTCATCCGGGAGAACACGGCTACGGACGAGGAAGTGGATGCGGCCCTGGACGATGCGTTCGCATCCGACTGGACGCCCCCGGACGACCCGGAGCATCCGGGGAATACGGCCACCGACGAAGAAGTGGAGGACGTTCTTGACGATGTTTTCGGCGACGAGCCGTAAACAAATACATTTAAGGAGGACATATCTATGTCTAAGCACACTACTCTTGACCAGCTGAAGATGCTGGCCCAGCGCACCAAGGGCGAGATCGATAAGGTCGACTCCAAGGTGGCAACCCTGTCCGGCCGAGTGGACACGCTGGAAGGCGCGGGCGGCCAGGCCAACGTCCTGGAGGGCGTCAAGGTCAACGGCACCGCCCTGAAAATCGTTGACAAGATCGTCGATATCCTGATCGCCACTGGCGCCGCCAACGGCACTCTGGCGGTGAATGGTATCGACGTGCCTGTCAAGGGTCTGGCTGCCCTGGCCTACAAGGCCCAGGTGTCTGAGGCCGACCTGGACTCTGCCCTGACTGCCGTTCTGGCCGCCAAGGCCCCCAAGGCGGATGTGGACACCTTGATCGGCAGCGACGCCGGCAAGAGTGCCCGCACCATTGCCAATGAGGAGCTGGCCAAGCAGCTGATTCCCGAGGACGCCCAGGAGTCCCTGAACACCCTGGCCGAGATTGCCGCCTGGATTCAGGAACACCCGGACGACGCTTCCGCCATGAACGCCGCCATCACCAAGCTCAACGAGATCACCGCCGGTATCGGCGGTGAGGAGGACGACTACGCCACCGTGATGGCCGCCATCGAGGGCAAGATCACCGCCGCCATGGCCGGCGGCACGGGGCTGACGCCCTTTGCCAAGGCGCATCCGGAGCGATTTTTCGATGTAGCCATCGCCGAGGGGCACGGAGTGGCCATGGCGGCGGGCCTTGCCAAGCAGGGCGCGCTCCCGCTGAACAAACAGTTCCGGCAGTTGTGAAATTATCATGGATCAACCTCCATTTTGCATATCAGCGGCAAGGCTGGGCAGACTATTGGCAGAGCCGGTGGAACCCGGCCCCAAATTGCTTTTTTGATTTTGAAAGGAGTACCCGCATATGGCACGCAGCACCAACGAACAGAACAAGACCCAGAACTGCAATACCCGCAAGGCCAGCCAGAAATCCACCCAGAGCACCACGCAGAAAACCACCAACTCCACCACAGACTGCGGCTGTGGCTGCGGCACCAAGGGCAAGGACGACGGCAGCAAAAAGAAGTGATGCTTTGCCCTGAAAAGCCAGATGCATATTGAAAAATTTGGCTTCAAAACGCATTTTTAAGGTTATGCACAGGGCAAGCGGCCGCGGGCGAACGATGTCTGCCCCTACGGAGCGCTATTTGGCAGTCTAAGGCAGTGCTATATCAACAGCACTGCCTATTTTATTGTGCCGCCACGCAAAAAGCCGGTGCCGTTTGCTGGGCACCGGCTTTGTTGCAGCTTGTGTTTCTGCGCACAGGCACTTATTGTTCCGGGGTATAATTTTTCCAGATCGTTTCAAACAGTTCTTCGATCCGGTCATCCCGGCCCATCAGGTGCAGCCAGCCCAGCAGGCACTCAAAGCCTGTGGAGGCGCGGTATTCCTGCGCGGTGGCATGCTTGGCCACGCTGGCTTTGCTGGCATTTTTGCCGCGGCGCAAAATGTTCTGCTCTTCCTCGGTCAGCATCGGCTCAATAAGGGCAAGCTCCTGGTTCTGCGCGTGGGCAGATACATAATGCGTTGCCACACTGTGCAGCCGACCCGGCTGCAGGCGGGATGTTTCCACCAGACGCTGGCGGACCAGCAATTCCAGCACGGCATCCCCCGCAAAAGCCAAGGCCAGCGGTGACATTTCGTGGATATCAATTTCCGGGTGTGCTTCAAATAACATGGCGTGCCTCAATAAACGTAATCGAACTCATATTCGCCGATCTTAATGGTATCGTCCTCTTCCACGTTCTGGCGGACCAGCTCATCCAGAATGCCGGAATCGCCCAGCTGGGTCTGGAAATACTGCAGGCTTTCATAGTCCTCCACGTTGGTACCGGCCAGAATACGCTCCAGCCAGGGGGCGTCCACGGTAAACTCGTGGGCACCGGTGCGCTCCACGGTAAAGGGACGGGTGGGGGCATCGACCAAGCTGGGTTTAACGTACTCTGCCTCAAACACCTTGACCGGCGGCAGCTCTTTCAGGCGGCTGTACACCAGGGCGGGCAGAGCGTCCACCCCCTGGCGGGTTGCGGCGGAGATGGGCACAAAGGTCAGCCCCTTGGCTTCCACAAACTGCTTGAATTCTTCTACCTGTTCGGGGGTTGCGATATCACACTTGTTCCCCAGAACAATCTGCGGGCGGGTAGCCAGATCTGCGGAGAAGCCCTCCAGCTCGTGGTTGATCTGCTCAAAGTCCTCCTTGGGGTCGCGGCCCTCGCAGCCGGAAACATCCACCACATGCAGCAGCAGGCGGCAGCGCTCCACATGACGCAGGAAGTCATGGCCCAGGCCAACACCATCGGCAGCACCTTCGATCAGGCCAGGGATATCGGCGCAGACAAAGCTCTGTTCCGGGCCAACGCGCACAACGCCCAGAACGGGGGTCAGCGTGGTAAAGTGATAGTTTGCAATTTTGGGGCGTGCCGCGCTGATGGTGCTGATCAGGGTGGACTTGCCAACATTGGGGAAGCCGATCAGGCCAACATCCGCGATCACTTTCAATTCCAGAGTCAGGTGCATATCCTCACCGGGCAGACCGGGCTTGGCAAAGCGCGGGATCTGACGGGTGGGGGTGGCAAAGCGGGCATTACCCCAACCGCCGCGGCCGCCCTTTGCGATGACCTGCGGCTCATCGCTGGAGAGGTCCGCAAGAATGCGTCCGGTCTCGGCTTCCTTGACCCTGTCTCTTATACACATCTGACGCTGCCGACGATATGCAGTG
>OJPZ01000648.1_pt1 | contig 15342 bp, 13 predicted proteins | sample 1598611 | NCBI WGS metagenome assembly OJPZ01 (sample SAMN03922494, study PRJEB24848) | human gut metagenome | isolation source: stool sample | host: Homo sapiens | place: Germany | collected 2011-11
CCCCACGGGCCCCGCCTCCCCTGTGCCAGTGCGCCTCCGCCGGCCATACGGCGGTTGCCCGAGGGCGTAGAAAGGTTGACCAGGCCACGCCGGGGCGGCGGCGTTTTGCGGGCCCATGGCCCGCAAAACCACCGCAGGGGCGGGGGCCGAAGGCCCCCGCCCCTGCGGTGTGGGCGCTTCGCGCCCCCGCCGCCCCGGCGCGCCCCTGCCCATGCCCTACGGGCAGCGGCGGCTTAAAACCCAGGCCGCGGGCCACCGACGTAGGCCAACCCCATCCGCAAGTGCGCGACGCCCGCCGTGCGCGTAGCACCGCGTAGGGCTAATCCACCCGAAGGATTTTCGCGCCCAGGGCCAAGAGCTTCTGTTCCAGGAATTCATAGCCCCGGTCCACATAATGGATATTATGCACCTGGCTGGTGCCTTCCGCCATAAGGGCGGCCACGATCAAGGCGGCGCCTGCCCTCAGGTCGCTGGCATACAGTTCGGCGGCATGCAATTGAGGCACCCCTTCCACAAAGGCGGTGCGGCCGCTCAGGTTGATATTGGCGCCCATGCGCTGCAATTCGGGCACATGGTTAAAACGCTCCTCAAAGATATTTTCCACGATAAAGCTATTGCCCTCAGCCACGGTGAGCAAGCTCATCATAGGCTGCTGCAGGTCCGTGGGGAACCCGGGGTAGGGCAGGGTTTTGATATTGACGGCCCGGGGTCTAGCATCGGCGGTGATGCGCAGGAAGAAATCCCGGCCGTCGTCCCCCTCGATGACCCGGACGCCGCTTTCCATGAGCTTGGCGGAGATGGCTTCCAGGTGGGTGGGGATGACGTTATTGAGCACCACGTCCCCGCCGGTGGCGGCGGCGGCGATCATAAAGGTGCCGGCTTCGATCTGATCGGGGATGATGGCATAGGTGCAGCCATGGAGCTTGCGGCCTCCTTGGATACGGATCACGTCGGTACCTGCGCCCTTGACGCTGGCGCCCATCATATTGAGGAAGTTGGCCACATCCACCACATGGGGTTCCTTGGCGGCGTTGGCGATGATGGTTTGGCCTTCGGCGCCGGCGGCTGCCAGCATGATGTTGATGGTGGCGCCCACGCTGACCACGTCCAGATAGATCTCGGCGCCAGTGAGCTTGGTAGCCCGGGCTTTGACGATGCCGTTTTCGATGCGCACGTCGGCGCCCAGGGCCCGGAAGCCTTTGATATGTTGATCGATGGGGCGTTGGCCGATGGCGCAACCGCCGGGTAAGGCGATAGCGGCTTCCTTATAGCGGCCCAGCAGGGCGCCCAACAGGTAATAGGAAGCCCGCAGGGAACGTACCATATCGAAGGTGACCTGGCAATTCTGGATTCCCCGGGGGTCCACCCGCATTTCCCCATCGGGGGTAAAGTCCACCTGGGCGCCCATGCGCAAAAGGATGGCTTCCAGCTTACGCACGTCCTCGATGGCGGGTAGGTTTTCCAAAAGGCAGGATTCCCCGGCCAGGATGGCGGCGGGGATGATGGCCAAGGCGGCGTTTTTTGCGCCGCTGATGGTAACCACGCCCTCCAGCCGGGCGCCTCCTGTGATCTGATAATGGGCCATGCCGATTGTGTTCCTTCCTGGTTGCTATAGGATGCCAATGCTGGCAGATTTTGTAAAAAAAACCATGCCGGATAGCCGTAGGCGGCTACGGCCTACCTATTTTATCATGACGGCGGGGCTTTGTACAGGGAAAAACCAGGGCGGCACATGAAAAAATGCCCCACAAAGGGGCATGGAATGGATATCAATCCAAATAGAAGCAAGGGTTAAAAGCCTCGCCGCCGGCTCTGAGCTCAAAGTGGAGGTAAGCCTCCTCCTGGCCTTCCGCCTGTTGGACCAGGGCGATGGGTTGGCCGGCAACCACCTGGTCTCCCAGCTCCACCTGGGCGCTGGTGAGCTTGGCGTAACGGGTGAGGAAGCCTTCCCCGTGGTCGATCTCCACCACCAGGCCATAGCCGCCCCGGTGCAGCACCGAGACCACCTGGCCGTCGCAGCTGGCCAATACGGTCAGCTGGCCGTCCTCCCCTACCCCATAGTCCAGGCCCAGGTGCATGCTGCCCTGGAACTGGCCGAAGTAGCGCAGGATCTTCCCATCCGCCGGGGCTTGGAAGGCCAGCTGGGTATCCGGGCCTTTGGGGCCCGTATCCTCGTCTGGTTCCGCCTCTGGGTCCGCCTTCTGGGTGCCAATGCGCACCAACCGGTCCTGGGGCTGGATGGTCTCCTCCTCTGTATCGGATAAGCTGGTCCGCTTGCGGCCGTTATCATATACCGTGTAGGTCATGGTAAGGCTGGCCCCTTCCCGGCCCATTTGCTCCACGATGCTGGTGCCTTCCAGCAGGTACTTGTCCTTTTCCTCCTGGGTTTCGTATTGCAATGTTTCCGCGGCCTTGGATACCACCGTACACCGCACCGTAATGGGCGAACCTTCCCCCTGGGTCAACTGCTGGTACAGGCTTTCATAGCCGTCCGTCACCGTCTCCGGCCCTGGGGATGCAAAGGTCACCTCTTCCAGCACCTCCACGGTGAGTTCCCCGGGGCTGGCCTCCTGGGCCAAGGCGCCATAGTAATTCTTCACATCTTCCAGCAGGGAGTAGGCCGCTTCCTGGCTGGCCAGGGTGCCGATGGTCTCCCCTTCCACCAGGATGCTGGTGGGTACAAAATCCTCCGGCGTGTCCCCTTGGACCGCCGGCGCTTCTTCCGCCTGGTCCTGCTGGGGCGCTGTTTCCTGGACCACCGGCTGGCTCTCCCCTGGTTCCGGCTGGGTTTGTATCACCGGCAGCAACAGCCGTCCGTTCCGGAACCAGCCTGCCACGCTCAGCAAAAGCAACAGGCCGCAACCGCCGATGGCCAGCCATTGGAATAGGCTGCGGGGCTTGCGTTCCTTGGGGGGCTTCTTTTCGTAAAGCCGCTGCCGCCGGGCATCCCAAATATATCGGTCGTCCAGGTCGTCCAACCGATCCTCCAGCTCGTCTAAGTCCTCCAGGTCCTCCAGCCCCTCCGGGATGTCCGCCAGGGCCAAGTCCTGCTCCCCAGGCGCGTCCGTTGCCAGGGGGGCTTCCTCCGGCGCTGCCGAAGCGGCGGGGCCGGCTGCCGGCGATGCATCCGTTGCCGGGGGGGCTTCCTCCGGCGCTGCCGGAGCGGCGGGGCCGGCCGCCGGCCCAGACGGCGCGCTGGAAGCCGCCGGGGATGGGGCGTCTTCCGGCATACCATATGCCGGCTGCTGAAGCGCTTCCCCTGGCTGGGCCCCTAGGCGATCAGCTGGATCGGGCGCGGTATTTTGTATGCGGGTTTCTTCTTTATCCATGGGATTATTATAGCCCATTCCCCGTTGGGTTTCAATCGTTTCCCAAGGAGGCGCCTTTGGTTGACAGGGCTATGGGTTCCAGGTATGATAAAAAAAAGGCCCCCTGCCGTATGATTTTGGGAGGATGCTCTATGGACCCGTTATATCCCCTTTTGTTCCTAGTCTCCCTGGCCGGGGGGTTCTGCCAGACCGCTTTGGGCTTCGGCTATACGGTGGTGGTGATGCTTTTCCTCCCCATGCTCCTGCCCAGCATCCCGGAAGCGGCCACCGTTTCCTGCCTGACCGCCGTATTTTGCACCATTGCCATTATCCTGCAATTTCGCAAAGCCGTCCGGCCCAGGGCTGTGCTTTGGCCCATCATCGCCTTTTTCGTGATGATGCCCATCACCGGCTACCTGTCCCTACGTATCCCCCAGGCAGGGCTGGAATTGATCCTAGGCTTTTTCCTGATCGCCCTGGGGCTATATTATATGTTCTTTGCGAAAAATCTCCGGATCGCGCCCACCCCTGGCGCCGGTATCCTGGCAGGGGGCGTATCCGGCCTGTTTGGCGGCCTGTTCTCCGTAAGCGCGCCCCCCGCCGCCCTCTACTGCCTCTCCGTGCTGGAGGACAAGGACGCCTATATGGCCACCATGCAGTTTTACCTGCTGACCACCAACATCTATGCCGTGCTGGTGCGCTTCCTCAGCGGCATGGTCACCCCCTCGGTGTGGATCTGGTCTGGTGCTTCGGTGCTGGGTATGCTCCTGGGGGTGTTCCTGGGCCGGCTGGTCTACAGCCGGGTCAAGCTGGAAATGCTCAAACAGTGGATCTATGTGTTCATCGCCCTCATGGGCCTTTGGACGGCGCTTTCCCACTTCCTAAAAAATTAGGTTGTCAAAAAGGGAATCCGTGCTATAATGTTGCTGAAAAGAATCTATGTCCCGCTGGGGGTGCTGCGTTCGCGGCTGAGATAACACCCCGGAACCTGTTCGGATAATACCGGCGTAGGAAAGCGGCGATGGAAAACCTTCGGTTTTTCTGTTTCCGTTTTATGAAGCGGGGACAAAATGAAACGGAGGTTTTTTGTATGCAATTCGTTCTTTTCGACAAGCTGAAAGACCTGGCCGGCTTGGAGCTATGGATGCTCCTGGGCGCCCTGGTCGTGGCCGTCATCCTGGTGGTGGCCATCCTGCGCTACCGCAAGGCCAATGCCCATGCCGCCGCCCCTGCCCGGCCCACCAATACCCGGGCCTTGGTATACGGCGCCCTGTCCGTGAGCCTTTCCTTTATCCTTAGCTATGTCAAGCTCCTGGAAATGCCCATGGGTGGTTCCATCACCCTGTGCGCCATGCTGCCCATCTGCCTGTACGCCGCCGTGTTCGGCCTGCGCCAGGGCTTGCTGGCCGGTTTGGCCCTGGGTATCTTGCAGCTGTTCCAGGATCTCTATGTGGTACACTGGGCCCAGCTGATCCTGGATTATTTCATCGCCTTCGCCTGCTACGGCTTGGCCGGCCTGTTCCCGAAAAAACTTCCCCTGGGCCTGGCTGTAGCCGCCCTTTCCCGGATGCTTTGCTCCGTGCTTTCCGGGGTGATCTTCTTTGCGGAATACGCCGAGGGCTGGAGCAGCGTTTGGGCCTACTCCATCGTGTATAACGGCAGCTACATGATCCCGGAATTGATCCTGTGCATCCTGGTCTCCCAGCTCCCGGTGGTCAAGCGCCTTTCCGCCCGTATGCAGGCTCCCCAGTCCTAAGGGCGCTATTTTCGCGCAACAAGGGAGGAGGTCGGCCTCCCATAGCGGCCCGCGGTGGAACGGACCTGCCGCCCGGGCCCGTAGGCCATGGGCCCGGGCGCGCCCGGCGGAGCGGAGCCGCTGCCGCGTCCCTTCCTACGATATGTTTCCTGCGCCAGGCCCCATAGATTGTGGGGCCTGGCTTTTCGCTGCCTTTGGGCGGCGGCGGGCTCCAGCGGCCCGGGGGGACGGCGGCGTTTGGCGGGGCCGGGGGCCCCAGCCCCGGCCCCGCCAAACAAAAAGCGCGGGGCGGAGGCAAAGCCTCCGCTCCGCACTTTTCAGGGCGCTTTGCGCCCTGCCGCCGCCCCCCCGGGCCGCTGGAGCCCGCTAACGGCGCAACGGGTCCACCACGCCGAAAATCAAAATATCCAGCAAAGCAGCAGAGGCGGAAACCAAGCTCTGCACGTCTTCCACAGGGCCTTCCGCCCGGAAGCGGTCTAAAAGTGGCCAAAAAACGCACTCCACGCCGGAAAAGTAGCGATACACGGTTTCCCGATCCAGACCGGGCCGCAAAGGCAGCTGGGAGAACACCTGAAAGAGGAAATCATGGTTGATGGCTTCCAAGGGTGCGTGCAGCTGGGCGATCTGCTCCGCCAATTGGGGGGGGCGATGGAACATGGCGGTTTCAAAGATGGGTTTTTCCTGGGGGTGTCGGGCGAAGTAATAGGCCCGGGCCAAGAAAAAGGCCTGGATCGTGGGCGCGGTATCCGCAAAGGACGCCTGCGCCATCCATTGGGATAAATAGGCGGCCAAGCCCTGGAACACCTGCCCCACCAAGCTAAGGAATAGAGACTCCTTGTTTTTGAAATAGTGATAAAACATGCCTTTGGAGATACCATGCCGGGCGCAAAGGCCGTCGATGGTCACAGCCCCATAGGGTTGGCAACTGAATTCATCCAGGGCCGCTTCCAGGATCTCTTTACGACTGCGGGCTTGGCGTTCCGCTTGTTTCAACTTCAACCGCCTCCTTTGCCTGATACAATTCCCCGGCCCATGCAAAGCCTTTTCGGGCCATGAGCACGGCGATAAACTCATTGATGACCGCGGCTGCGGCGATGGTTCCCTGCAAAATGGCGGCGCATTCCGGGGCGGGGTCCTGCAGCAGGGAGACGGCGATCCCTGTAAACACCAGGGATACCCCAGAGTGGGGCAACAGGGTAAACCCCAGATATTTTTTAACCGTAGGCTCTGCGCCGGTCAAGGCGGCCCCCAGATAAGCGCCGCCATATTTTCCTGCCGCCCGGGCCAGGATATAGACGGCAGTATAAATTCCCGCGCCCAGGATCAGGTGATAATCCAACGGAGCGCCCAGGTTCAGGATCAGCACCAGCAGCGCCACATTGATGACGGGATTCAACCTAGCCATGATGGCATCCCGTTGGGACTGGGAAAGCATATTGGCTACCACGGCGGAAAGGCCCATACCCAGCAGCATAAAGTTCAGCGCCGGCATGGGCAATACCCGCTGATTCAGGTACATGCCAAAGGCAGCCGCCAAGACCAGCGCCCCTGCCAGCAGGCCGGCCCCAAGCCTGGGGCTTTGTACCCTGCGGAGGAGCAGTCCGCTGAGCCAGCCAAGCAGCATACCCAAGGGCACAGGCAGAAACACCATCACCAACACCGCCCCAACGGAAAGGCTTTGGGTGGAAATATGGGCGGAAGTAAATGCCACCACCGTAAAGAACACCAGGGCTGCCACCAGGTCATCCAGCACAGCCATGGGGATCAGCGTGCTGGTGACCGGCCCGGCGGTTTTCATCTGGTTCACGATGGACAAGGAAGGCGCCGGCGCAGTGGCCAGGGCAATGCCCCCAAACAGAAACGCCAAATAAACCGGCACCTGGGTCAAGGTGAAGATCACCCCGAATACCAAGCTGACTACCACAAAGGCCCCTAGGGATTCCGTCATGGTGGTTACTAGGATCTGCTTGCCGGAACGCTTTAGCTTCGCCCATATGAGCTCCGTACCGATCATCAGCCCCAGCATACATTCCAGAATGCTTTCCGTTACAGTATACCACCCCGCGTCTAAAATGGAATCCCCCAGCAGCCCCACCCCGTGGGGCCCCAATGCCATGCCCGTTACAAGCCAGCCCAATATCGCCGGCATCCCCAGCCGCGTTACCCCTTTGCCCACATAGTAGGCCACTACGCCCGTTACGATTAGTTTGCCTATATCCATCAGCAGCATTGCTCCCTTGCCTCCTGCTTTTCGCTATATTTAGACGGAATCGTCTACTTTTTCCATGGTCAGTATAACAAATATAGACGGAATCGTCTACATTATAAATGTGAAGCAATCGGAAACATTCCGCGACAGGCAGGGCTTCAGGATTTTTCCCTGGATATAGGGAAAATTCGTTGTAATTTTGCAAAAATCAGGCTATAATATATGGTTGTGCTTTGACGGAGAATTTTTTAAAGATAGAGGTATAAATATGACCAACGAAAACATCCGCAATGTTGCCATCATCGCCCACGTGGACCATGGCAAAACCACCCTGGTGGACCAGCTTTTGCGCCAGAGCGGCGTTTTCCGGGCCAATGAGCAGGTACAGGAGCGGGTCATGGATAGCGGCGACCTGGAACGGGAACGGGGCATCACCATCCTGTCCAAGAATACTGCCGTCAATTATAAGGGGGTGCGGATCAACATTGTAGACACTCCCGGCCATGCGGATTTTGGCGGCGAGGTGGAGCGTATCCTCCAAATGGTGGACGGCGTGCTGCTGCTGGTGGACGCCTTTGAGGGCTGTATGCCCCAGACCCGGTTCGTGCTGGGCAAGGCCCTGGCCTTAGGCAAGGTGCCGGTGGTGGTGGTCAACAAGGTGGACCGCCCCGGCGCCCGGCCCCTGGAAGTGGTGGACGAGACCCTGGAGCTGTTTATGGATCTTGGAGCCACGGCGGAGCAATTGGATTTCCCCGTGGTATATGCCAGCGCCCGGGACGGCTACAGCGGCCTGGACCCGGACGATCTGGGTACGGATATGCAGCCCCTGTTCGACACCATTCTTTCTGCGGTGCCCGCCCCAGGCGGCGACCCAGCTGCTCCCCTGCAGATCCTGTTTTCCACCATCGATTACGACGACTATGTGGGACGGATCGGCGTGGGCCGCATCGTCCAGGGCACTGCCCGGCGCAACGAGATCGTTACCCTCTGCGGGGGCATGAAGGACGACCGCCGGGATGTGAAGCTGTCCCGGCTCTACCGCTTTGAAGGCCTAAAACGGGTGGAGGTGGAGCAGGCCAGCGCCGGGGAGATCGTGGCGGTGGCCGGGGTCACCGGCTTATCCATCGGCGAGACCGCTTGCGACCCGGAACATGTGGAGCCCCTGCCCTTTGTCCACATCGACGAGCCTACGGTATCCATGATGTTCCTGGTGAACGACAGCCCCTTCGCCGGCAAGGAGGGTAAATACGTTACCTCCCGGAACCTGCGGGACCGGCTGTTTAAAGAGGTGGAAACCAACGTGTCCATGCGGGTGGAGGAAACCGACTCCACGGATATGTTCAAGGTGAGCGGCCGTGGAGAATTGCACCTCTCCATCCTCATCGAGCAGATGCGGCGGCAGGACTATGAGTTTGCCGTATCCCGGCCCCGGGTCATTATGAAAACCGACGAGCGGGGCAAGCTCTTGGAGCCCATGGAAGAGTTGACCATCGACGTGCCCCAGGAATATGTGGGGGCAGTCATGGAAAAGCTGGGCCAGCGCAAAGCGGAGCTGGTAAACATGCTCTCCCAAAACGACGGCAGCATCACCCGGTTGATCTTTACCATCCCCGCCCGCTGCCTGTTGGGGTATCGCAGCGAGCTTTTGACCGATACCCGAGGCAATGGGGTCATGAGCCATATTTTCCATGGCTACGCCCCCTACAAGGGGGATACGGAGGAACGCACCCACGGCAGCCTCATCTGCCATGAGACTGGGGAAACCACCAGCTATGGCTTGTTCAATACCCAGGACCGGGGCCGCTTATTCGTGGGCCCTGGCGTGGCGGTCTACGAAGGCCAGGTGGTGGGCGAATGCGCCCGGAACGAGGACATTGTGGTGAACGTATGCAAAAAGAAACACGTGACCAACATGCGGGCCGCCGGCAGCGATGAGGCCCTGCGGCTGACCCCGCCCTTGCAGATGAGCCTGGAGCAGTGCATCGAGTTCATCGGGGACGATGAACTGGTGGAGGTCACCCCCCAGTCCATCCGCCTGCGGAAAAAGCTCCTTACCAAAAACGAACGGGTCAAGCAAGCCAATCGAAGCTGATATGGCTCCCTTCCCCCCCCGCCTCCCTTGGGACGCGGGGGGTCTTTTTTCCCTTGGACTGGGGGACGGCGAAACCCCGGGGGGCGCGGCGGCGTTTGGCGGGCAGGGGCGGCGCCCCAGGCCGTCCCTGCCCCGCCAAACTGGCCCGGCCGCCGGCGCAGCCGGCGGCCGGGCGGGTGGGCTGCGCCCACCCGCCGCCGCGCCCCCCGGGGTTTCGCCTACCATGGGTCCTTCGCCCTCGCCAAAAAAGCGGCCCGGTTCCATTCAACCACGGAACCGGGCCGCTTTCCTTCCCGCCGGGCTGCCCCCCGGGCTGGTTGCTTCGTTTGCCGCCTGACTACAGCTGTCCCAAGGCGCCCATGGCCTCCAGCACCGCGCCCCCCAGGCTTCTTGCCTTGTCCGACACGGTGAAGCAGTTGTTGGGCTGGCACCGGGGGTCTACATCCGCGCATTTCATTCCTTGGGGGATCTGTAAGCCGTCCGTGAGAATGCCCCGCAGGATGCCGCTGATGTGGGTGATCACCGGCACGCCGTCCACCTGGGCAACGGCCTCCCCGGCTTCCACCCGGTCGCCGATCTTGTGGATCGCCCGGAAGGTGCCCCCAGCCGGCGCATGCATGACCCGTTCCTTGGTGAAGCCGCCGATCTCTCCCGGCACCCCGGTATTGGGCAGGGCGCTGCCCTGGTAATAGACCCGGCCCAGGTTGTGGCCCCGCATGGTCTCCACCACCGCGTGGCAGTCCACCCCCGCCGTAAACCCCGGCCCCAGGGCGATCACCGCCGGCGCATCCTGGATGCTGGTGCCCAGGTTCCGCTTGGCCAGGATGGCGTCCACCAGCACCTGGGGCTGGATAAAGGCCCGGCAAGCCGCCTGGGGGTCTACGAATACCGGGATCTCCCCCGCCGCCCAGGCGGCCAGGGCGTCCGCCTCCCCCTTGGCAAGGCGGCCTCGCACATCCTCCACCATGGCCGTGCCCTGGAGGATGGCCGGGCAAAAGCTTACCGTCCAGCGGATGGCCGTGGGCTCTGCCAGATCCGTCATGGCTACCAGGTAACCTGCCCGGTACAGCCGCAGGGCGACCCCGCTGGCCAGATCCCCCGCCCCCTTTATCAATACGCGGTTCTTTTTCATAGATCCTTTCGCCTCTCTTTCCCATCCAGGCTATCCTCCCCCTGCTGCGCAAGGGGTGTGCCCGCTTTATAGATTGGTCGCTTTTGCCCTTCCCTCCCCTGTTGGAAAGGGCGTTGCAGCTGTCAGTCCAGGATGCAACGGCGCTTCCCCAGGGGACGGTTCCATAGCGCCCGCCCCTATGGACTTCCATAGGCGCAGCGCCAATCACTTCCCGGCAAACCGACCCGCTCGCTCCCCCATCGGCTGGCCTTCGACCGGTTGGGGCTTCCCTCGCCTCGTATTATCTAGCCGTTCGGCAGCTTTTGCCCTCGTTCCCATACCTCCAGTACCGGAACCGGGCTTTCCAGGCTGGCCACGATCCCCCGGCCCGGCCAGGCCGCAGCCATTTGGCTGGCAGGCTGCCGCCGGGCGCCCTCCGCCTTGTTTACCAGCAGATAGGTGGACGCCGGGTCAAACCCCTCCGCCAGGATGGCCTGGACTGCCTCCTGGGGGGTCACCACATGGGTTTGCGCCGTTCCCAACAGGGCGGCATACAGCTGGGGCCGGTGGGCTGCCTGGGCAATGGTTTGGCCCAAGCCGTCTGCACCGGCCACATAGATCAATCGATTTGTTTCACGTGGAACAACCGGCTCATAGCTGGCATGGGCCTTCAGGGGCAGCCCTTTTGCCCCGTCCGCCTCGCACAACACATGGGTAGCCAGCCGGAGGGTCTCCTCCATGGGCGCAGCCTGGGTCAGCTTTCCTTGGGCAGCCCACGCCCCCAGGGCGATCAACGGTTCTTGCTTTAGCAGCTGTTGGGCTTCCGACAGGGTGCAGGCCAAAGGGACCCCTTTGGGGGGGAACATATGGGTGCTGGTGCATAGCAGCACCCGGTTTCCCGGCTCCCGGGCCAGGGCTCTGCCCAGGCAAAGCAGCAGGGTGGATTTCCCGCCCCCGCCGATGACGGCCGTAAGCCCCCGGGGGATCTGCAAGGCATCCTGTAGCCTCACGGAGCCACCATCCCCTGGAAAATTTTCCCGAACAGGGCGTCCAGCCCCTGCTCCCCTGCGGCGACGAATTCCTCATAGCGCCGCAGCATGTCCTTGGCTTCCGGGGACAGGCTGGCGCCCCCGCCGTTTTTGCCGCCGGTCTGGGAGATCAGCAGCTTATAGCCCAGGGCGGCCTCGCTGTTTTTCACCATGCGCCAGGCTTTGGAATAGGCCAGGTCCATCTCCCCGGCGGCAGCCCGGAGGGAGCCGGTCTCCTGCACCCGGGTCAACAGTTCCGCAATGCCGGGGCCAAAGCATTTTTCCCCTTTGTAGATCTGGATGCGTACCCGATAGGAGAGTGGTTGTTCCATGGTTATGTTATCCTTCCCCGCCGCGAAGCAGGTCGTAAATGCCCTGCAACAGCTCGGCGTTGTAATATTCGATCACGATCCGGCCCCGCTGGCTACTGCCCTGGATGGATACCTTGGTGCCCAGCCATTCCCGCAGGCTGGCTTCCGCCGCCGCCAGATCCGGGTCCGTGGCCGGGGGTTCCTTCTTCTGCCGGGGGGGCTTTTGCCCCTGCTCCCGGGCCAGGGATTCCGCAGCCCGGACGCTAAGGCCCTCCCCTACGATCTTATCCGCCAGCACAGCCTGGGCTTCCGGGTCCTGTAAGCCGGCCAAGGCCCTGGCGTGGCCGGCTTGCAGCTTCCCATTGCGCAGATATGCCTGCACCGGTTCCGGCAGGGTCAGCAGCCGCAGGCTGTTGGCAATGGCGGGCCGGCTCTTGGAAAGCCGCCTGGAGACCTCCTCCTGGGTCAGATCGTGCTGCTGCATCAAAAACCGGATGGCCGCCGCCTCCTCGATGGGGTTCAGGTCCTCCCGCTGCAGGTTCTCGATCAGGGCCACTTCCATCACCTGGGCTTCGTCCAGATCCTTGACGATGGCAGGCACCTTTTCCAAGCCCGCCAGCCTGGCGGCCCGGAACCGGCGTTCCCCGGCTACGATCACATACCGTTCCCCATTTTGCCGCAGGAGGATGGGCTGTACCACCCCGTGCTGCCGGATGGAGTCCGCCAGCTCCTGAAGCTTTTCATGGTCAAAGTCCTTGCGGGGCTGGCCCGCGTTGGTGTCGATCCGACGAATATCCACCTGCTGCACCCCCTCGGGGGTAGGCTGGGTATAGTCTCCCAACAGGGCGTCCAAGCCCCGGCCCAATCCTTTTTTCATGGCCATATCCTATCCCCCCTATGCGTCGGCGCTATCCTGGACATTGCTGGCCATCACTTCCTTGGCCAGCTCCACATAGGCCTTGGCCCCGGCGCACCGCTCGTCGTACAGGGTGATGGGCAGGCCGAAGCTGGGGGCCTCCCCCAGCCGCACGGAACGGGGGATGATGGTCTCGTACACCTTGTTTTTGAAGAACTTCTTCACCTCGGTGACCACCTGGGCGCTCAGGTTGGTGCGGCCGTCGAACATGGTAAGCACCACCCCTTCCACCTGCAGGTTTTCATTGAGCCGATTTTTTACCAGCTTCACCGTGTTCATCAGATCGGAAAGGCCTTCCAGGGCATAGTATTCGCACTGGATGGGGGCCAATAGGGTATCCGCCGCGGTGAGGGCGTTGATGGTGAGCAACCCCAGGGAAGGCGGGCAATCGATGAAGATATAATCATAGGCGGACCGCAGGGTATCCAGCGCCCGCTTGAGCACGGTCTCCCGGGCCAGGGCGCCCACCAGTTCCACCTCCGCGCCGGAGAGCTCCTTGCGGCTGGACAAAAGATCCAGCCCCTCTATCTGGGTGGGCACCACCGCCTGGGCCGGGGCTACGTCGTTGATGAGCACGTCGTATATGCTGTATTCCGGGGCTTCTTTATCTACCCCTAAGCCGCTGGTGCTGTTCCCCTGGGGGTCCAGGTCCACGCACAATACCCGCTTCCCGGCCTGGGCAATGCAGGCGGACAGGTTTACGGTGGTGGTGGTTTTTCCCACGCCGCCCTTCTGGTTGGCGACGGCAATGATCTTAGACACGGTTTTCCTCCCTATCGATGGCAATGGTTTTTTTGTTTTCATTATACGGCATTTGCCCTGGGAGAACAATCCCAAGATGTTGTTTCACGTGAAACATGCCTCTACTATGCAAAGGGCCCTTCCCTGTGTTTCACGTGGAACAAAGGCCCCTGGCCTACCTTCTATCCACAACGGGCATCGGCCCAGCCCAAGGCAACGCCCTGCTCCAGGCAAAAAGGGTGACGAGGGCTATTTCTCAGCAGTTTATTAACATTTGCAAAGTGGAAAATATTTTCACTTGTGATATAATTTAAATAAAAACCAACTTTGTTTTCTTAATATAAAAATTAATTTACACTAGCTAAATTAATTAAAAAAGGGGGGGGATTGAACAACGCAGCTTTGTTTCCCGGCGCAAACGCAAGCGGAAGCTGACGCCATATTTTCTGCGTTGATGCTTCCTATGGCGTCTGGCGAAACGATAAGAGGTTTAATCGATGGCTATGTGACGGCAAATCGTACGACTATGACATCAAGCACAGTATCGGTTAACGATACGGTTAAAGCAATCGTTCCGTCTGGCTCGACGCTTCGTGCGGGGTATGAATACCCAGAAGCACACAAACATCAGGAGCGTTCGTGAATATCCAAATTCTCTTGGGACCTATACAAAAACCTTTTCTGGGCCGTTTTTACCGTGCCAAATGCGGGCAAAATTTAATTTTATAGCAGGCAGCTATACGGAAAACAAAGTCCTTAAAACACGAATGAATATACGTGGCGGAACAGGCTATAGGACTATCACTGCATCCGATGTGAACAATCATCAAATTGCAGTGGAGATTGTTGGTTTAGCTTTATCTATTCTAGTTACCCCTAACGCTGCAAATGCAGGCTGTCGAAAAAGTGGCTTGCGCCACTTTTTCGAGGTTTTCATAGCTCCCTTGCGCCTACGGCGCGGCCAGGGAGCTATGCAGGGAAACCCTTGCTACGCAAGGCTTTTTGCGGATTTGCCGTACATGCCGCCAAATCCGATTAAAACCTAAAAGGGCCGCGATCTTCTATTCGTCAGAGGTTTCTCGACAAGCTGATATCGTTATAGATCAATTATATGGTTCCCTTGGCACGCTATCCAGTTGGCCTGCACTTGCAGTTGGGCAATATTACCGCATTACAACCAGCGTTTCGGGAAGCACCTTAACAGTCAATATGCATGTATGGCCTTCAAAGGCTGACTATGATGCAGGCGGCAGTGCAATTGCATCTGGTAGCCGAAGCGTTACAATTCCTACATTCTAAATAGGGAGGTGCTATCCATGGAAAAGAAAACACCGCCGCGAAAGGGCTGGCTGCGGGCAGCCTCCCTGGCCAAGGGAGCGGCCCGGCTAAGCTACGCCGGCGCCATACTGGGCGGTTTATTTACCCTGCGATACCAGCAAAGCGAGGCAGCGCCAAGCTATACCGGCCAGCTGCACGGGCTGCTAAGCGCGCTGTACTCTATCTTCCTGCTGTTCCTGCCCCTGATGGCTGTAGTGCTCAGCGGCGACCTGCTGGCGGCCTATTGCCGGATGCGGGGGGAAACCGGCCGGGACTGCTCCCTAGGCGAGTATCTCGGCAGCCCGGAGGGCTGGACGGAGCTGCGGCACCTGGCAGGCAAAGCGCTGCCTTCCTACCTGATGGTGCTGCTGGTCTGCGGGCTGCTGATGCTGCTGGTCCAGGTGCTGGGCATACTCCAGCCCATGGTGGACATCTGGCGGGACTCCTGGCGTCCGTAAGGGGCCGGCGGGGGGGCGGCAGGCGCGCGCAGCGCGCACATCCCTGGGGCGGGGGCCTGTCTCTTATACACATCTGACGCTGCCGACGATATGCA
>OJPZ01000649.1_pt1 | contig 15320 bp, 10 predicted proteins | sample 1598611 | NCBI WGS metagenome assembly OJPZ01 (sample SAMN03922494, study PRJEB24848) | human gut metagenome | isolation source: stool sample | host: Homo sapiens | place: Germany | collected 2011-11
ATTTAGGCGTTAAAACCGGAGTTGACAAGGGAAAAATCGGAATAATGCAATGTTTTTTGGGGAGAATGAGCTTTTGGGAGAAGAAACGGCGGGGAGGTTCGGCTGCCGGAGAGAACAGGGATAAAAGACGCAGGATGAGACAGCGATGAAAGGACTAGGCAAGACAACGTTGGAGGGACAGGATAAGACAGCGATGAAGGGGCTGGAGAAGGCAGCGGTGAGGGGGCTAGAGAAGGCAGCGGTGAAGGGGCTGGAGAAGGCAGCGGTGAGGGGCGGGACAAGGCAGGGATAAGAAGCAGAAGAAAACAAGGGGAGCAATAGGTGGGGAAACGTGCCGGCAGTGAGAAAAAGAAATGTTACGATTCTGTTACAATATGGGGATAATGACGTTTTTTGTTGATTTTTTGGAAAAAATAGTGTATACTGCCACTATATATGTATATATGGGTGGAGCTTATTTATGTATTTATTGATGCTGCTTGCGACGTTTATGGCGTCGATATACGGATACAATCTGTCAGCGCGTCCCGATTATGACCGGGATATTGCGAAGAAAAAAGCTGCGTCCATCATTTTCAAATTCGGTTATCAGTTTAAGGCGGTACGCATGGTTATCGTTGACATCATCAACGGCAATTTCAAGGCGGCGGACGGGGCTGACATCCCGTGGATTTTGCCGGGAGATATGTTTTATGCGAGGTTTGATGCGAACGGGGTTGACGATAATGAAGACATCCATACTTTTGTCAACCAGCAGGGGTCGGAGCATCTGGTTTACCTCAGGGCGAAAAACAAACAAGGCCAGGACAATATCGGCGCCAAAGACTATCTGATGGCCGGGCGGCGGGTATATGACGGTTCGGAAATGGGATTTAAAATCCTGTGTCTGGACAAGCCCATGAACGAGAACGGGAGCAAAAACTGCATATCGACAACAGATGCGGACGGCAACATTACCAAATCGTGCTGCCATGTTTTGCAGGACGGCGGGCGCTACATGGTGGCGTACAAAAAACTTGACGCCCGGTGGATTAACCGGATTTCAGGCGAGGTTACGCTGGATTTTATCAAAGCGCTGGCACCGAAGGTGTATTATGACAATATCGGCGTTATCCGCTGGGGAAAGACGCCGGGCAAAAACGAAATGGCCTGGCAGTTTCGCGGCAAAATCAACTTTTTGCCGGTTTATGCCGATGATTTGGAGGAGTGGCAGGATAAAACGAACAATACGCAGTCTTATCCGGTAGAACGGCGGAACCGTGCCGAATGGACGCTGCCGGTATGGATTTTTGGCAAAGATTTTTTCCAGTCGAAGGTTAACGGGAAAATGGAGACAATCTGCGATGAAAACCAGCCCTGCCTGTTTAAGATACAGAGCTTTTAGGGCGGAAAGGGGCGAGAGAAGCGTTTGAACGGAATGTTGTAACGGAGAGAAACGGGAAAGTGTCGAGGCGGAGAGATGTGCGGAGAGAAACGGAAAAATGCCGGGGCGGAGAGATGAGCGGGGAGAAACGAACGGAATGTTGAAGCAGAAAGGTGCGAGCGGAATGTCGGGGCGGAGAGATATATCAGAAGAAAAACGGCAGGGAATTTTTGATAAAGGAGGTTTAACAATGACTAAATTTTCAGATAAATCGGAGCAGCGCGGTACGCTTCTGGTCGAAGCGCTCGCAATGCTGGGTCTGATTGCAATGGTTACGCCGACCCTTTATAAAAAATCCGCGGAACGCCTGCAGGAAATTCAGGACATTAACGTCGCTTCGCAGGCGCGGACGATGAGCAACGTCATGGATGCCTATATCCGTCAGAACTTTTCCGGCCTGATGAGCTCGGCGGCGGAGGTTTCCAACAGTACGGTGGTTATCGAGTTTGACGACAACCAGTCCGGAGCATACCGCATCGGCTATTCAAGCTATCTGCCGTATGGTTACAAACCGGACGAACTGCGCGGTTTTGACAAGCCGAAAGTTTATGTCCACCGTGATGACAGTACGCTGGTTTCGTACGTTTTGTATCCGAAAATTATTGATATCGGCAGCAAGCGCGCGGCGCGCATGGCCTCGCTGGTCGGCGCGAACGGCGGTATCATCACCGACGTCAAGGAAGCCAAAGGTACGGGCGGCGCGTGGTTCTTGGACAGCACGATGGTCGAGGATTTGGAATTTGACGAATCTTCCCTGACCGAAAATTCGCTGATTGTTACGTCCAACGAGCCGGTTTCGATGAGCTATGACGACAGCGCGAAATACCTGTACCGCGTACCGCCGAATCCGTCTGACGACGCGGGCGCCTATTTCCACAACACAATGGTAACCGACCTTTATATGGGCGGGCACGCGGCAACGGAAGACGGCGACTATGCGGCTTATGCCAACGACTATTATTCCATTTTTAACGTCAAGAAACTGACGATGAACACGGACTGCAACCGCGAGTTTATTTCCGGGGGTGTATCGTCCTCGCCGGAGAAGTTATGCGATCCGAACGTTGCCGACCTTTATATCGGAAAACCATTCAGAAAGACGCTGGACATTGCGACGCATACGCCTCAAGTTGAGGCCAGCAACGGCGCGGCATGGATTTACGGCAACCTGGCAGCGCTGAGCGAGAACTTCCAGCTGTTCCGCGAAGAAGCGCTGTATGACGGCAATGCACGCGAGCGCTTCGGGTATGATGCGGATATGAACCGCAAAACCGACGGGTATGATGTTCTGCAGTTTGCCCGGATGAACAGCACCGGCACCGGCGACGAGGAAATCGTTGTCTTGCGGGCGGAGAACAAGGAAAATGCCGAACGCGTGGCAATGATGGACGAATTCGTGCAGGTTAAGCGCCGCAGCGACTCTTCAAACGTTACCGACTTCCTTATCGGAGAGTCTTCGGGAACCGGCGGCGAGGGCGCTTTGTTGCAGGCTTTCCGCGACGGAACGACCAACGAGGTGCACATTAACCAGAATTCGGCGTCTTCGATTACGGAAATCAACCGCCAGGGCGGCACGGTTTATATCAACGGCGGCTCTTCGGCGACGACCAACATGGTAACGCACATCAACGACATGGGCGGCAACCTGTATGCCGGGCACGACGGCGGCTGGCTACAGGCGCAGGGCTTTGACAGCAGCGCGAGGGTTCACCTGCTGGCGAACGTCAACAGCGCCGGCGTGGACAACCGCGTGTTTACGATAGGGCATGACATCAGCGATACCGGCGGCGTCGGCGATGCTTACAACACCAACCATATGATGTACGGCGACAGGGACAAGGTTTCGCTGCGCGGCGGCGCGGTTCGCGTCTATTCCGACGAGGGATATACGGGAACCGAGGCCGGACCGGTGGCTTTTCAGCCGACGGACGTATCCGTTGCCAACGAATATAAAGACCTGGGCGGCAAGACGCTTGAACACCTGACGACGGTGGCGTCGCGTTATACCGATATTCTCGGCAGAACCTATATGGGCAACAAGAACATGGGCTCGACGGGAACCGACGACGGCAAATATACCCGCGAAAAATATACGCTGGGCGTTGCCGGGTCGGCATGGATTGACGAACTGCTGTGGGCAAGGCAGGCCTGGCTGCAGCAGGCAGGCATGAAAGAACTGCATGCCGGGTTTAAGAACTTTGCGCAGTTTTCGAGCGCGCCGCAGACGGCATGGCTCAACGCGTATGACGATATGGTCATTATCCGCAACCCGACCAAGGGCGGAACCAATGATTCGCGCGGCGAAGTCAACGCCGGCAAGAACGACATGATGCTGCAGGCGGATTCGACAAAAATCGTTTTGAACGATACGGCGGGCGCGTGGGCCTGGTTTGAAGACGGCAGCGCGACGGTCGGAGCGGGAACGACGGACGGCACAATCAAGAACTACTTCTTTGCCGATATGGACGGCAACGGCGGTGCCGGTTCGGCGAACGTCATCGGTTCAACGCTGGCGAATATGTACACCATAGATTCCAAAGTTTCGAGCGTTGTGGACATTCAGCGCGAGGCAATGCGTTTCGGCGGGCACTGGTCTTCGTCGTATGCAAACCGGATTGATGCCAAAACGGGAACCTTTACGCTGAAAACCAAGGACGTCAGCTCCACCGACCAGGACGAGGGCGCACAGCTCTATGCCGACGCGGACAAAATCCGGACGAGATGGGTCGACTTTCAGGTAGAGGACGACTCCAGCATCGCGCGGTTTAAGGTGGCGCCGAACGAAGTGCCGGAAAGCAAGACGGCACAGGCCAACGTACAGGTCAACGGCTCGTTCCACGTTACCGGCAACGAAGTTATCCATATCGCTTCCAACTCGTCCAATGCGGTCGGAACGGACGACAACGACCATGCGATGTTTGAAATCGACCCTGAGTACATTCAGGTCTGGGCAAGGGACAGCGACGGCAACTACGCGGCGGGCGGCTCTTCGGCCGGCGGCTATTATGCGATGCTGAAAATCAACCCGAGCGACGTCAAAGGCGGTTCCAGCAATATCAACGATACGGAAGACGCGTCGATTTATATCCGCAAAGGGGCGATTGAACTGGAAGAAAGCTATGCCAACGGGACGCCGTCGACTTTTGGTGCGGACGAAGGTTTCGGCTATATCAAAGCCAACCGCTTTGTTTCCAACACCAACGAAACGGTTCCGGAAATCAGCGGCAAGACCGACCGCGGCACGCAGTATGACCAATATATGGTCAACCCGGCTTATACGTCGGTCATGCACGACATCAAGCTGACGACGCGCGGCGGCGCAAGATTGAGCGACGCTTTGCCGGACTTTGTGCTCAAGGGAATTTACAATGTGTCGAACGACTATGTCGAGGGTGTCGGCGGCGGCAAGACGACGCGCATCAAGTGGAGCGCGGGCGATTCATGGAAAGGGCCGACGGAAAATTCCGACGTAGCATGGGCTTCGCCGTACCTCGGCAAAATTCCGTATGCATTGTGCCCTCCGGGATACAGAAACATGGCAACGGTTGTGCCGACGTCGTTTAACATGGGGCAGGCCGGCGAAATCATTCAGGCGAGCAAGGTTTCGGGCATGCCGAACGCCAGTGCCGTCAACGATCAGTGGTTTGTTAACCAGGCGACCCGGCAGGCCAAGATTTTGGAAACTGCCAGAGGGTGGGGAACGACCAATATGAATGACGCCATTATCTATCCGGGCATGGAGGCGGTCAGCAGCCTGATTTACAACGGCATTTATCAGGACGGCAATACGCACAGCTCGTTCCTGGCGCAGACGATGACCCGAACCGAGGGGTGGTATCTGGGATTGAAGGCGGAATATACGGATTCCGCGGCAACGCAGACGAAGTCTGACCTGGTTGCCAATGTCGGGGATCAGAACGTCGGAACCTATACCTATACCACAGACGGAACTGACCAGTATGCCGTGGCTCAGCCGCTGTATTTCCAGCAGAATACATGGCTGAAAACTGCACTGGAGCCGTTTGACGAAGGCTGGCATGCGCGTATGGGCTTTATTTACGATACCGATTATTATAAGAACCTCGGAAGCGGCGGCGGTAATGAAGGCATTTTTTCGAACAACAACGAAGAAGGGTATAACGACAGCAGCAATACAAACCCGACTTTCCAGGGCGGAAACTTTGTCTGGAACCTGTTTCCGGTGCCGACCAATACGCTGGAAGGGCATGCGACGGTATATTGCTACTTTGACCGTTCCAACTTTAACAAAGGCGACTGGGTAAATAAAGTCGACCAGATTGACCAGCTTGACGATTACCGCGATATTGAGAGCAAAACAACGCCAGAGAATCAGGATTATATCAACAGGCTGAACGATCCGTCGCTGAGGTACAGCGACCCGTGGTAAGCGGCTGCGGCGGCGTGCCGCGTGCCATTTGAACCGGAAGTTGCTGATTGCGTGAGGCAATGACGGTCATCGCAGCGAGGGTCAGCTGTTTTTGAAAAGCAGAAGGGAAGGGCGTTCGGGAAACCGGCGCCCTTTTGGCGTGGGCGGAGAACCTCCCTTGTGCACGGGCAGAGACCGCTCTTTGCGTACGGGCAGGGAACCGTTCTTTGCATACGGGCAGGGAACCGTTCTTTGCATACGGGCAGAGAACCGTCCTTGTGCACGGGCAGGGAACGGCGGAGAGCAGAATATCAGGGGAGGGCGGCGAAAGGCATGCCGGAGCGCAACGGGCGTTTCCGAGGCGGAAAGGGGCAGCGCGGGGCTATGAGGCCGGCGGACCGGGCACTGGTACGGGTACACTAAACGGGCGGTTTCGTATACTTCCGGCGAGGTCGTTTCTGCGGGCGGCGGCGCTTATATATAAAGCGTAAATCTTGTTTATAAGTTGCGGAATGGCTTTGCTAACGGGATTTTTCCCTTTTATGCTTGGGGCATAATGTAGTAACTTTTATGTATAGAGGATGTAGAGAAATGGATATCTGCAACAGTATCAGCGAACTGGCGTATTTATCCGGCATTGAGCTTACGGCAACGCTGGATACGAAAGTCGGTCTGCTCAAGGCTATGGATATTCTCGACGAAAATTTTGATTGTCATACGGCGGACGCCGGACAGCAGGAAAAAAACTTCCGGCTGGTTGAGAAGATTATAGAAGAAAAAAAGAACGCCAATTTTATCAACATTGTGCACCATGTGCCGATTTTGCTGCAAAACGAACCGCCGGCGGTAGAGGTTTCGCTGCCGGACGGCGCGACGATGCTGAAATGGAATTTTTACGAAGACGAAGACCCGAAGAAATATTACCGCGGCGAAGTCGTTATTGAAGACTCGGACAAGTTTTACAGCGGGGAAGTCAACATCAGCGATTTGGAGCGGCTGGGGCAGAACGAAGGCCCCAACGAACGCGAAATCAACGGGACGACATACCGCAAGTACCGCTTTAAGTTTCCGTTTGACGTCAGGCTCGGCTATCATAATGTCGAGTTTTCGTATATTGACAAGAACGGCGTGGAAGTCGTGCAGAAGACAAGGCTGATTTCGGCACCGCAAAAATGCTACGACGGGCTGGGCATTACCGAAGGAAAGAAAACCTGGGGCGTGCCGACGCAGCTGTACGAACAGGTCAGCGAGAACAACCTCGGTATCGGCAACTTCAGCGATTTGGCGCATCTGGGGTATATTCTCGGCAAAAACGGCGCCGGGGTGATGGGCGTCAACCCGCTGCACGCCACCCGCGACGACCAGCCGGAAAACGCTTCGCCGTACGGGCCGGACAGCCGTATGTTTTTCAACTATATTTATGTTGACGTTACGGCCGTTGACGAGTTCAAAAACAGCAAGCGCATCAGGGATTATTACAACAGCCCGGAATTTCAGGAAAAGCTGAAAATCAACCGCCGCCGCACCTATGTCGACTATACGACGACGCAGGCGCTGGTGGACGACATCCTGCACCGGTGCTTTGAGGAATTCAAATATTCGCCGGAAAGCGAAGAGGCACGCAACCGCTTTAACGTATACTGCGACGACAAAGGGCAGGATTTGGAAATGTTTGCGACGTTCCGTGCGCTTTCCAAATATTTTGCGGGGCAGAATCCGGCGCCGGCGCTCTGGAAAGACTGGCCCGAGGCTTATAAAAACCCGCATTCGCCGGAAGTAGAGGCTTTTAAGCGCCAGCACCGCAGCGAAATCGACTACTTCAAATACACGCAGTGGCTGTGCGAAAATCAGCTGCAGCAGGTTAAGGAAAACTGCCTGAACTCGGGCATGAAAATCGGCCTGTACATGGATATGGCTGTCGGCGCGTCGTGCAAAGGGTTTGAAGCGTGGTATTATTCCGACCTTTACCTTAAAGGGACGGCTGGGGCGAAGCCCGACATACTTTCGGCCAGCGGGCAGAAATGGGGTCTTCTGGGCTTTAACCCGGTCAAACTGCAAGAGCAGGGGTACGAGCCTTACCGCAGAATTCTGGAAGCCAATATGCGCTATGCCGGGTGCCTCAGAATTGACCACGTTTTGCAGCTGCACCGGCTGTTTATGTTCCCGGACAACGGCGCGGAAGGCAACTATGTTTATTACAACGTCAAGGAACTTATGGCGATTGTGGCGCTGGAAAGCCACCGCAACAAAACGATGGTTATCGGCGAAGACCTGGGCGACATGACGGACGACCTGCGCCGCAATATGGAAAACTTCGGCATTTTGTCGTACCGGGTGCTGCCGTTTGAGCGCAAGAGCGATATGTACAGGTCAATGCGGCATCCGGGCGAATATCCGCAGATGTCGGTCTGCGCGCCGTCAACGCACGATACGCCGACTCTGGTCAGCCAGTGGAACGTGCAGCACGTCTGGCAGCAAAAGCTGCTTGGCGTTTTGAATGACAAGCAGGCTGACGATGCATTTGAACAATATGCATCGCAGCGCGAAGGCATGAACTGGATTTTGGGGCATTACGGAATCTGGGACGAAGTGGGCGGTTCGTACGTCGCCGACCCGAGAGGAGATCCTAATACAGTGCCGGCGGAATACATTCCGGCCGTAACGACATTTTTGGCCAGAAGCAATTCGGCGATTATGCTGATGCCGTTTTCCGACATTTACGGTTTGGGGGAGATGGGCAACGTGCCCGGCATGCCGGAAATGGAATGGTCGGTCGAAAAGCCGATACTGGAAATCCGCGGCGATAAATCTTATCCGAACTGGCGCAAGAAAATGCACATTCCGGTCGAGCATGTCGAAGACGTGGAAATGTTCAAGCGGGTTGCGGGTATCCTCAACCGGTACCGCCCCGACGGCAACGACGGCCGCGGACGCTATTACCAGTTTGAGCGCATGGGCAACAACAATGCGTCGACGATCGATTTTGAAAAATACAAGCGGCTGCACGACATTATCAAGCATCGCGACGAATACCGGCTGGAACAGATTTTGGAACACCGCTACAGCGATACCTACAAGCTGCGTCTTGACCATCGCCGGGTTGAAACCCAGACGCGTTATGACGAGGCAGTGCGGGCATGGAACGAACGCGATACGACGAACGATGCCTTGTTTGACAACGGCGCGATGCCGGGCGGCCTGCCGCTTGACGGACAGGCGGCGCCGGATTTGCTGCAACAGGCCGGGGAAGAACAGGCGAGAATGCCTGAAAACGGCGGACAAACGCAGGAAGCCTCACTGATTATGCTTGACAAATACAAAAAACATCAGGGGCGTTAGGAGGATTTGGCCGGTTCCGGCAGTAATGAACCCGAGCGATTAAAATACGGCAGTTTAACCATATTTTAAATCTTTAGGTTTAGAAAATATTTTTAGGTATGTATATTTGAATGTTATTTGAATAAGGCAGGCTGACTCTATGGAAAAAAAGCAACAAGTACGGGCGATTTTTCAGGTAGGGGCGTGGCTTGCCTTTATTATGCTGGGATATCTTGGCATCAGAAGCTATAAGCTTTCGGTCGAAAAGCTCAAGACAAACAAGTGCATTGAAGAGATTGAAACGCTGTCGCGCGGCATCCAGTTTTATTTTCAGGGACAGCGCGATTACGGCGAGTTCAATTATAAACAGGCGGTGTCTTTCAAGCTTATCCCGAAGGATATGTTCAAAGAGGGCTTTACGGAAGCGACCAATGCGTACATGGGCGGGGTGGACTTCTTTTATTCGTCCCTGACTCCCGGAGACAAAAACAAGGCTTTTGAAATTTCGTTTCAGGGGCTGAGCCGGTATGCGTGTGTTGAACTGGTACGGATGAACTGGGGCAGCTCGGATATGAGCAACCTGATTGCCGTGGCAGGGTATGCGGCGCCGACGCCGTCCGGTGTTTTGGATGAGATTTATCCTGATACGCAGCAGAAAGACATCAAATCACGCAATATCTTTATGGCCAATGAAGCGCCTTATGTCAGTCTGGACAAGCTGGAAAGCGTCTGCGGCTGCGACGGCGACAACTGTTCGGTCGTATGGAAATTCCGGTAAGCGAAGGAACGGACGAAGGCGTCCGGGGCGGACGATGAGGCGGCAGTGCTGAAGCCGTCCCGAGAAACCGATGGTAAACGGAGCGCATTTTTTGCTTGCAAAATTCTGAGGCTGTGCTATAAAAGTCTGCAGTTTGGCGCGGCTTGCCAGAGGGTTCGACAGAGTGCGCAGTTTGGCGCGGCTTGACGAGGTTTTCTGGCTGGGCGGCGCAGTTTGGCGATAAAATTAAATTTTCAAACAGGGATGATTATGACAGAAGAAATCAGTGAACAGAGACAGAGCCGCCTGAACAAGCTGGCGAAACTTGAAGAAATGGGCTACAATCCGTATCCTTACCGGTTTAAGCCGGACAGCTTTGCCAAACCGCTGCAGGAAAAATACAAGGAACTGCCTGCCGGAGAGAATACCGAAGACCGGGTAACGGTTGCGGGCAGGGCAATGGCGGTCAGAAACGACGGTATGTTTATCGACCTGAAAGACAAGAGCGGCAATATTCAGATTTTCTGCCATAAGTCGCATTTGCCTGAAGATAACCTGAAGCTCTTGAAATGTCTTGACATCGGCGACATCATCGGCGTTACCGGGTTTATCCGCCGGACGCCCCGGGGCGAACTTTCGGTGGCGGCGGAGAAGTTTGACATTATTGCCAAGTCGCTGGAGCCGCTGCCGGAGAAATTCCACGGGCTGACGGATGTGGAAACCCGCTATCGCAAACGCTATGTCGATTTGATTATCAACGATGAGGCTAAGGAAATCCTGCTGACGCGGTGCCGCATTGTTTCCGCGGTGCGTGAGTTCTTTAACGGCGAGGAATTTCTGGAAGTGGAAACGCCGACATTCCATCCGATTATGGGCGGGGCGAATGCCAAACCGTTCATCACGCACTACAACGCGCTTGATAACGACTTTTATCTGCGCGTGGCGACCGAGCTGTATCTGAAAAAACTGGTGGTCGGCGGTATTGACCGGGTGTTTGAAATCGGCAAAAACTACCGCAACGAGGGAATTGACAAAAATCATGTGCCGGAATTTACGGGGCTGGAGGCGTATATGGCGTATGGCGACTATAATGATATGGCCGATTTGATTTACCGGTTGGTGCGATTTGTCGTCAATAAGGTGTTCGGTACCGACAAGCTGGTGCTGGAAGGGCACGAAATTGATTTTTCAAAGCCGTTTCCGAAAGTTTCCATCATAGACCTTATCAAGCGCGAAACCGGAGCGGATTTCCTGAGCGTCGAAACAGTCGAAGATGCGCGGGCGCTGGCAAAATCGGTCGGAGTTGATGCTGACCATTGTTCAAACTGGGGAAAGGTTGTGCAGGAAGTATTTGACGAAAAGGTCGAGCATACGCTGATTGAGCCGATTCACGTTTCCGACATGCCGAAAGATATTTCGCCGCTGGCCAAGACTCACCGCGACAATCCGCGGCTGGTGGAGCATTTTGATACCTATCTGCTCGGTATGGAACTCGGCTGCGCGTATTCCGAACTTTCCAACCCGCTGGAACAGCTGGAACGCTTTAAGGCACAAATGGCGGAGCGCGAGAACGGCGACGACGAAGCGCAGATGCTTGACGAGAGCTTTATTGACGCGCTGTCATACGGTTTTGTGCCGACGACAGGCATGGGCATGGGGATGGACCGGCTGGCAAAACTGCTGACCGGGGCGGCGACGCTGCGCGACGTTATCCTGTTTCCGACGCTGAAGAAAGCAAAATAAAACAAGGGCAAAGAACCAATGAATTCCGAAGCGAAGGAAACACGAAGAGAGGAATTCAGACCAAGTGAATCCGAGTAAAGGGAGCATATCAGGTATTTGATGCCTGTATGCCCCAAAAAAAGGCCGGCAGTTTTGTACTGTCGGTCTTTTTGTCATCTGAAATCCGCGTTTTGGGCGTGTGGGTTACTTTTTGTATTATGCCGATAGAGGCTAAAATAAAATGCTTTCATCGTCGGCATCGTCGCTGTACCCATTTTCCAATGCCGTGTAAATACATATAACGGTCGGCATTATCAGCGAATACAGAAATATGTTTCCGGCGGTTGCTTCAATGCCTGGGATTATGGCAGCGACCAGAGCGAAAATAATCAGGCTGGCCACATATAAGACGATGAATTCAATTAAAAATTTTTTCATTTTTTGTTGTTTTAATAATAAGATACAATTTAATAATCACTGCCGGCGTTTCAGGCAGATACGCCGACGGTTAAGCATTACCGCCGGCGTAAGGGGAGAAAAATCCCCGGTTGAGTTTCTGCCCAACAGATTATTCGTTGCAGGCGGCGCATTCCTAAGCGTCCATAGCCTCCCTTTCTTCAGAGGTAACGAGTTTCTGGCGGAGCAGGAGGTCGGCCATGTTTCGGATTTCCCAGGTCAGCGCATCTTTCATCCGGCAGCGGTTTTTCTTGACCTCGCGCAGGAGGTTGGCCAGCTGGCAGACGGATTTCAGGTTTTTGACCGGGACGCTGAATTCCCTGCCGCAGAAACGGACGGTTTTGTTCATCAGTTTCAGGCGGTAGTGGCGGCGCAGGAAAGCGTCGGCCTCGCGGATTTCGGGCGTGATTTCAATCAGCCCGTCAATCGGCTTTTGGAAAGTTCCGGCGTAGCGTTCGCAGCGTTCAAGCGTTCCCGCGATTTCATGGAACATCATTTCCATTTGGGCGAGCCCTTTGCCGTTCATCAGTTTGGCCGCTTCATCAAGCTTTTCTTCAATAACGAAGTAGCGGGAGATTATCTCCGGAGCCTGCTGGGCAACGGTGCGCTCGGTGCGCAGCGACTGGCGCTTGGTTATGCACCAAATCGCGGTTTGCCCGGCGGGGATAATCTTTTTTACCGCCTGAACGTTGGCTCCGGTGTTGGTGCCGAGAGGCGCCAGCCCGATGCTTTGAGGTGAAACCCCGAGGCGAATGCAGACGTCGCGCAGCAGTTCCGCTTCGCTTTTGTCATGCGTATGCCGGCTCAAAAGGCCTTTGCCGCCGACGCAGAGCACCGCGGGGCGGTAACCGTATTCGGCACGGATTTTGTGGTACATCCAGGAAGCCCAGAGGGCTGAGGTCGGGTCGTCGTCAATGGCAATGACAAAATCGGCGCGAACCGGTTTGTTTGCCTTGACAAAACAGTTACTTTTGACGGCCAGAGCATTGTAAATGATTTCTGCGGCCCGGTGCGAGCGTGCAAACATTTTTTCGTTCATAATTGTTTTTGTTTTATAGTAAGACATAATTTTTATATAAGCGGAAAACAATATAACGTGTTTTTGTCTATATGTCAACACAAAATTCGGGATGCGGCGGCAGACAGGCGGAGCTGAGTGCGAGCCGGACAGACGGCGGTCAGCGGGACACGGGGCGATATGCGGGCAGGGCAAGCGAGAGCAGAACGGCAGGAGGGCAGCAGAATACGGGGCCGAAAGCGGGCAGGCGGCAGGGGAAACAGGAGAAGCGGGCGGCAATGTCTGGGGTTAAGTTATTTTTTTGCTTGTCTGGCAGGGATTGTTTTGCTTTAATTTCAAGACAGCAGTTCAGGCTTTTTAGGAGGTATCATGCAAAAGCTGTGGGTTCTTTTGTTGCTGGCTGCCGGATTTGCCGGGGGATATTCCTACCGCAATGTCGGGGAGCCGTATAAGCTGGACTATCGCAGGGCGGTTGTCAACCTGCCCATTACATTTACCAAACATCTTAATAATGACAAATATGCGCTGGGGGAAAAGTATTTGGCGGAGGATTTGGCCGCGGAGCTTAAAAAACAGGGCATTGACACGCGGCTCTATACGTTTGAGGACACTTTTTCAAACCGGAATTTTAACGAAGGGTTTGAAATCTATATGAGGGCGGGGCCGGAATTGCGGCTGGACGGGTATCACCGCTATGCCGACAAAGACCGGATTTCGGTGCTGTTTGAAACCATACCCTACCAGATGCGGGAAGTGGAAAACGCAGACATCGTGTTTACAGGGTCGCCGAAGAAAAACCGCGAATACCGGGAGAAAGGGATTAATTCGCATTTTCTGCCGCAGTTTACGCGGCTGGATAAATTTTACCATGCGCCGCGCGAAAAGCTGAAGAAAAAGGTATTGTTCGTGGCTAACCAATGGCCGGACTTTCCGTTGCGCAAGTCTGTCGAATATGCCAAAAAGAGCGGCGTAGAACTGGAAGTTTTCGGCGACAACTGGGAAAACAGCCTGTTTGGCGAGTATGCCGGATGGTGGAAAGCAAGGCAGATACCCAACGACCAGCTGAAATATTTTTATTCGTCGGCGGACATCGTCCTTAACGATACGCGGCCGGATATGATTGAAGCCGGGTTTATCAGCAACCGGATTTTTGACGCGACGGCGTGCAAGGCGTTTGTCATTTCCGACTATATGCCTGAAATTGAGGAGATTTACGGGGATTCGGTACCGATGTACAGGAATGCGCGCGAGTTTAAGCAGCTGATAGAATATTATCTGGCACATCCCGAGGAACGGCGGAAAAAGGCGGAGCAGGCGTATCAGATTACGCGGGAACGTTTTGCCGCGGGGGCGGTTATCGGGAAAATGGCAGAGGTGTTGCAAGATTTTGCCGCGCGGCTGCCGGAACGGGAGTAACGGCTTTGGAACAGGAGAGGCAATGCCGCGGGCCGGCGTATAAAGCGGGCGGACGGGCAGACAGAGGAAAACAGTCAGGAATACGGGCAGAGAGATGACGGAAATGATCAGAACGGCGGGAAAAAGAGCGAGTGGGAAAACGATTGCGGCTGCGGCAAAAAAAAGTAAGAACGGGGAAGCCGCGGCTGCGGCGGCGGAAAAGAGAACAGGCGTAAGAAAGGCAGGTGCAGAGAAAATGTCCGGGGCAGAGAAAACAGCCCGTATGCGGCGGATTATGAAAACGGCGGCAGCCGTTGCCGTGGCGCTGTTTATCGGCTGGACGGGCGGTTATGTTACGGCGGACGGCATGGGGCTGAAGACGGACAGCAGGCTGGTGGCGTTCCGAATCGGCAACCAGCGGGACGTTATCGACTATGATATGCTGGCGGCAATCCGCTTTCTGGAATATAAATTCAGGCAGGAAGGGTATAAAATCGCCGGGTATGCGTATGCGGGGGATATGTATCCGAAAGAGCTGGACGCGGCGGGCGTGAACGTTTTTGTGCGCGGCTTTCCGAATTTTTATGACCTGAGGATGAATCCGAACAGCCGCAATATCTATTATATGCACCGGTTTGCCCAGTTTTATGCCGAAGAGCTGCGCAATTTTGACTATTACCTGTCGTCGCAGAAAAAAGTTCTTGATGCGGTTGACGGGCGGGTCAGGGTTGATTTGCTGCCGGGCGGTTTTGTGCCGCACGAACGCCTGATTCCCGGCACGTACGCGTACGACGTGCTGTATCTGTCTCTTATACACATCTGACGCTGCCGACGATATGCAGTG
>OJPZ01000651.1_pt1 | contig 15277 bp, 15 predicted proteins | sample 1598611 | NCBI WGS metagenome assembly OJPZ01 (sample SAMN03922494, study PRJEB24848) | human gut metagenome | isolation source: stool sample | host: Homo sapiens | place: Germany | collected 2011-11
GATCTGCGGATAATCCGCTTTGATCTTGTCTGTTGAACGGAATAAAAATCCTGCCTTACTTGCCTGGATCATACCCAGATCGTTGTAAGAATCCCCACTTGCAATCGTTTCAAATCCGATGGATTGCAGTGCCTTTACGGTTGTTAGTTTGGAATTTTCCACACGCATCTTGAAGTCTGTGATCTCGCCGTTTTCTGCAATTTCCAGACTGTTGCAGAAAAGCGTCGGATGACCAAGCTTTTTCATGAGCGGCATTGCAAATTCGGTGAAGGTATCACTAAGAAGGATTACCTGGGTGAAGGAACGTAGCTCATCCAGAAAGTCTTTTGCGCCCGGAAGCGGATCAATCTTGGAAATTGTTTCCTGAATTTCTTTGATCCCGAGACCATGCGCTTTTAAAGTATCCAGTCTCCAACGCATCAGTTTGTTATAATCAGGTTCATCTCTTGTGGTTCTTTTCAGTTCCGGAATTCCACTTGCTTCTGCAAATGCAACCCAGATTTCCGGTACAAGTACTCCTTCGACATCCAGACAAGTAATATACATATGTTAACCCTCCTGTACTTTCTGTTTTTTGCTTTCTATCATACCATATATCTGTTTATTTTGCATTCTTTTTTGTAATTGATTAAAAATTGTGGAAGAGAAACCTGTATAAACTACATGATGGTATGGAAAACCATGTAAAGAAGTCAGTCGGGAAAATTGCGGGTTCCATTTTGGAATGTGTGCGAACCGGAAAGATATTGACGATAAATTTTTTCAGGGACTATAATATAAGTATCTGTGGCAAAAGAGGGATGTTTCGGAATGGATTATTGAAAAAAGAAAATCTGCCGAAACATATTTTGCTTAAATTACATAAAGGAGAAAAAGGATGAATAACTTTATTTTTGAAAACAAGACCAAGGTATCTTTCGGCAAAGGCGGCGTGAAGGAGTACCTCGGCGGCCTGCTCGCAAACTTTGGCGAAACCGTCATGCTGGCCTATGGCGGCGGCTCGATCAAGCGCAACGGCGTGTATGATGAGATCATGGGTATCCTGAACGCGCAGGGTAAGTGCGTTGTGGAGTTCTCCGGCATCATGTCCAACCCCACCTATGCCAAGGTGCAGGATGGCGCGAAGCTGGCGCGGGCGTCCGCCATGGCAGAGAACGGCGTTCTGAAGATCGGCAAGGTCACGGACTTCCAGTGCCATATGCAGGAGCATCAGCTGGGCGCTTACACCGACTGCAACCACGGCGCGGGGCTGGCGGTCATCCACCCTGTCCTGTACCGCCACATCTACAAATCCGGCACGGCGCGGTTCACCCGCTGGGCGCAGAACGGCGTGCTGCTCCTGAATGCCGTGCTCACCGTCCGCGCCGGCATGGCCGGCAGCCATGCGGGGATGGGCTGGGAAACGCTACGGGTTCACGGCAGCCTGGAATGCGGCCAGGAGCGCGTCTGCGTCCAGCGTGGGGTCGTATAGGTAGACATAGCCGTCCCCGGTGTTCCATATGCCTAGGCCGCCGTCCAGGGCATAGTAGGCATAGCCGATGGGCAGGTCGGCGGAAGCGTCCACTTCGTCCACAAGCCGGGCGGGATAGCCTGCATCCTGGAGGCGCTGTAGGGCGGTCTGGGCAGGGGTTTCCGATAGCTTCTTCCGCCCGGCTTCCAATTGGTTCCCATCGGGGTCTTGAATCTGCACCCCGTCGGTCTTGGGGACCTGGACCGCAACAGGGGCTTCCTCGCTGGTAGCTTGGGCGGCCTCGGCGCTTTCCTCTTGGCCGGCGCCCCCTGCGGAAGACCCGGTTTCCGCTTCGGGCTGCGCATCCCGGGGGATCGCCGCCACGGATGGGGAGACGGCCGCTTCGGCTGGGGCTTCCGCGGCGGGGATTTCGGCGGCGGGGGCTTCCGCGGTAACATCCATTTCGGCTTCGGCGTCGGCGGCATACATGCTGGCCTCTGCAGGCGCGGCGGCTTCGGGCGCGGCGCCCTTTGCGTTGAACAGGCCGGATTGGCCTGCGATCAGCACGGTGCCCAGTACCACGACCATGCCGGCGGCCATGGATAAGGTCCCCCGCCATGCCCGCCAACGCCGGCGGGGCTGGGGAGCGGCTTGGGCTTGTTGTTGATGCTGGGCGAGGATCTGGGCAAAGGCCCCGTCAAAATCCACCTGCTCGTTGGCCTCCTGGCCAAGGGCAGTCAATAGGGCGTCCATCTTATCAGCCACAGTCCTCACCTCCTTCCTTCAAAATAGCGTATAATTTTTGTTTGGCCCGGCTCATTCGGCTTTTCACATTCCCCTCGGTGGTGCCGGTCAGCTGGGCGATCTGCTTATAATCGCAGCCGGAAAAATAATGCAAGAGCACCGCTTCCCGGTAAATATGGGGAAGCTGGTCAATGGCGGCGCGAACCTGGCCCTTCTCCTCGGCGGATAGCATGGCTGCCTCCGGCAGCTCATAGACGCTATCCACCGCAGGCTCTGTCATTTCCTCCGCCGGCGTTTCAAAGCGTTGCTTGCGAAGCGCATCCTTACACAGGTTCACTGCAACCCGATAAAGCCAGCCCTTTAGCTGGGCGTCGTTCATACCTTCCAGCTGTTCCATGTGGGACATGGCTTTTAAAAAGGTATTTTGCATAGCGTCCATGGCGTCGCTTTCCCGTTGGGTCACCCCATACGCCGCCCAGTATACCATGCGGGAGCAGGTCCTGTAGATGGTTTCGATGTCCCGCGCGGGCATCCGCATCCCTCCCATCTGCTAATAATACGTCTGAATGCCTGCCAAGGTTGCAGGCTGCTCTGATTTTTTCTAAAAATTTTCCCCTATGGCGCCGCCGCTGCGGCCCATGCAGAGTATATCATACCCGGGCCCATTGGGAAAGGCCGGAATGGATTTCTCTTTTTCCCCGTTGAAAAGTAGCGCGGGAGTTCCTATAATGATAAAAGATTATTTTGGGGGATATAGAATCTAGCATGAATATCGGCTTTGACAATCAGCGGTATTTGAACATGCAGTCGGCCCACATCATGGACCGGCTGGCCCAGTTTGGGGGCAAGCTGTACCTGGAATTTGGAGGTAAGCTGTTCGACGATTTTCACGCGGCCCGGGTATTGCCGGGGTTTGCGCCGGATAGCAAGGTGCGTATGCTGCTGGAGCTGGCGGAGCAGGCGGAGGTGGTTATCGCCATCAACGCGGCGGACATCGAGAAAAACAAAGTCCGGGGGGATCTGGGTATCACCTATGACCTGGATGTGCTGCGGCTGATCGACGCCTTCCGAGGGGTAGGGCTGTATGTGGGCAGCGTGGTGCTCACCCAATACCGGGGCCAGAGCGCGGCGGACGCCTTCCAGGCCCGGCTGGAAAGCCAGGGGGTAAAAACCTACCGGCATTATCCCATCCAGGGCTATCCTTCCCACGTGGAGCACATCGTAAGCGAGGAGGGCTTTGGCCGCAACGATTATATCGAGACCAGCCGTTCCCTCATTGTGGTCACGGCCCCTGGCCCAGGCAGCGGCAAGATGGCCACCTGTCTTTCCCAGCTTTACCATGAAAACAAGCGGGGCATCCGGGCGGGCTATGCCAAGTTTGAGACCTTCCCCATCTGGAATTTGCCCTTAAAGCATCCGGTGAACCTGGCCTATGAAGCCGCCACTGCAGACTTGGACGATGTGAATATGATCGATCCCTTCCATCTGGAAGCCTATGGGGAGACCACCGTCAACTATAACCGGGATGTGGAGGTTTTCCCGGTGCTGTCGGCGATTTTTCAGAGCATCTATGGGTATTCCCCTTACAAATCCCCCACCGACATGGGGGTCAATATGGTGGGCAACTGTATCGTGGATGACGAAGTATGCCGCCAGGCCTCCCGGCAGGAGATCATCCGGCGGTACTATGCGGCCATGTGCTCCGCCCGCCAGGGCCTCAGCGGCCCCGAACCGGCGGACAAGATCCGTTTGCTGATGAACCAGGCTAACGTCACCGAGGCGGACCGGCCGGTGATCGCCGCCGCCCTGGACCGGGCGGAAGCCACCAATGGCCCCGCCGCCGCCCTCCAGTTGCCTGACGGCCGGATCATTACCGGAAAAACCAGCAAGCTATTGGGCGCTTCCAGCGCCTTGCTCCTCAACGTGCTCAAAACCCTGGGCAATATCCAGGATGGGGTGCATCTGATCTCCCCCATCGTCATCGAGCCCATCCAACACCTGAAGGTGGAACACCTGGGCAATCATAATCCCCGGCTCCATATGGACGAGGTCCTTATCGCCCTGTCCATTTCCGCCGCCACCAACCCTACCGCGGAATTGGCCATGCAGCAGCTGGACAAGCTCCGGGGCTCCGAAGCCCATTCCAGCGTCATCCTTTCTTCGGTGGACGTGGGCGTGTTCCGCAAGCTGGGGATCAACCTTACTTGCGAGCCGCGCTACCAGTCAAAAAAGCTATATCATAAGTAGGCGGGGATTGTATGGGGGCTGCCAGCCCCGCACACAGTTCCCCAATGGTCGCTGCGGGTCGCTGTGCGGGGGGCTTCCAGCCCCCCGCCCCCCCGGCCCGCTTTTAAAAAAGCGGGGGAAAACTGGCTGGAAAGCTTTTTGGGTTTTCCAACGGCATATGCCGGCCCGCCGCTCACCGGGAGCGGCGGGCTAGTTTTGTTGGTAGGTTTTCGGGGCGAAAAAAGGTTGGCGAATGGTTCCCTTGGACGGAGGAAAATCCCAGCGTTCCCGGGGGGGCGGCGGCGGGCGCAAAGCGCCCTGAAAGAGCGGCGGCCCGGGCCGCCGCTCTTTCGTTTGGCAGGCAGGGGGCCCGGTGGGCCCCCTGCCGCCAAACGCCGCCGCCCCCCCGGCGCGACCCCGGCGCCAGCCTCCTACCCCGCGGCAGCGCGGCCCCGGCGGCCCTACGGCGGTTGCCCGGAGGCGAAGAAAGGACGGGGCGGTCACCGGGGGCGGCGGCGTTTGGCAGTCCCGGGGCGGCCCTGTGGGCCGCCCCGGGGCCGCCAAACAAAAGAGCGGGCCCGGGGCCTTTGGCCCCTGGGCCCGCTCTTTCAGGGCGCTTCGCGCCCAGCCGCCGCCCCCCCGGCGCTGGGTTTTGCGCCCCTGCCCCGCTGGAGCCGGGGCAATGGAGTCCCCGGCGGCGAGGGGGTTAGGCATGGAGCTTGCGCTTCATGCGCTGGAGGGCGTTGTCCACGCTTTTACGGGAGCAGCCCAGGTGATCGGCGATCTGCTGATAGGACATACCGGAAAGGAACAGGTGGGCTACCTGCTTTTCAAAGGGGGAAAGGCAGGTATTGAGCCATTTAAGCAGATCGGATTCGGATTCTTTATGGAGGAAGGCTTCCTCCGGGTCCTGGCCGGCGGCGGGGAGCACGTCGGCCAGCTCCCTGGGGGCGTCGGTTTCCGGGTCCAGGGGGCCGCTCAGGGAGACGTAGCGGTTCAGGGGCATATGCTTATCCCGGCAGGCCAGCTTCACGGCGCTGATGATCTTCCGGGTGACGCACATGCCGGCAAAGGATTGAAAGGAAGCTTTATGGCCGGGCTGATAATGCAGGATGGCGCTGTATAGGCCGATCATGCCTTCCTGGAGCAGATCGTCCCGGTCGCCGCCGGCCAGGTAATAGGGCCGGGCGATGGTGCGCACCAAGTCCTTGTAGCGTTCGCAGAGGCACTCCGCCGCGAAGGAGTGGCCGTCCTGGGCCAGCTGGGCCAAGGCTTCATCGGATAATTTGGAAAGATCCTCCATTTAGCCCTGCCGTTTCTTTTCAAACATGAGGATGGCCGCAGCCACAGCGGCATTGAGGGAATCCAGGTGGCCGGACATGGGGATGGACACCAGGAAATCGCAGCTTTCCTGGACCAGCTTGCCCAGGCCGCTGCCCTCGCTGCCGATCACCAGGCCCAGGGGGCCTTTCAGGTCTGCCCGGTCCATGGGGGTACCCTGCATGTCCGCCCCGGCCAGCCAGATACCCTGGCGCTTGAGCCGGCGCATGGCTTCTACCAGGTTGGCGACCCGGGCCACCTTGATGTATTCCACCGCGCCGGCGGAGGCTTTGCAGGCGGCGGCGGTCAAGGAGGCGCTGCGGCGTTTGGGCAGGATGACCCCATGGGCTCCGGCGCATTCGGCGCTACGGAGGATGGACCCTAGGTTATGAGGGTCCTCGATGCCGTCCAGCAGGATCAGGAAGGGAGCTTCCCCCCGGGCCTTGGCCACGGCCAGGATGTCCTCCACCTCGCAGTAATCCACCCCCGGCACCTGGGCCACGATGCCCTGATGGTTCCCCGGCTTATTGCCGTGGCCAAAGGGCATGCAAAGCTCGTCCAACTTGGCCCGGTCCACCTCCCGCAGCTGGATGTTCCGATCCCGGGCCATGTTGACCAATTCGCCCAGGGAGCCGTCCTGCTCCTTGGTCACCAAGATGCGGTCGATGCTCCGGCCGCTGCGCAGGGCTTCCCGCACCCCGTTTCGCCCCATGATGAGATAGGGCAGCTCGTCCTCCAAGGGGCGGAAGGCCTGGCGATCCGCCTCGGAAGCGGGCCGGGGTTGGGATCTGGAAGGCCGGGCCGGGGCTTTGGAAGCAGGCCGGGATCCCCGCTCCTCCTTGGTCTGCCGGCTCCCCCGGCCTTGCCGGGTACCCGGCCCGGGCTTATAGCCGCTCCGGCCGGAGGCCTTGGTTTCGCTTTGCCCGCTCCTGCCGGGCCTGGGGGTATATGCCATATGGATCGCACCTCTCTTTCAACCGATTCAGATCCGCGCCAACACCCAATCCACAATGGCCGGGTCGTCGGGCTTATCCGCCAAAAACGCCTGTAATTCCTGGGCCCATGCCTGGATCTTCATTGCCTGGCCGCAGGACATGGCCCCTTCCGTGCAGCCGTCCCCCAGGCAGCCGGGGCCGCCGTGGCGGAACAGGGCCGGGGATTCCCGGTAGGCCATGGCATACATGCACCAGGCCAGCCGCCGGATCTCCCATTGGGCCCGCATACAGCACCGCAACCGGAAAAAGTGCAGCAGCTCCCGGGCGTTCATGGTGACCAACATGCGGGTCTCCGCGGCGTTGGGCAATACGAACCGGGCGTCCTCCGCAGGGAGGCCCAGCTCCCGCCAACGCTGATAGGCGGCAAACGCCTGCTCCATATCCGCCCCAAAGGCGGCTTCCGCCGCCGGGCCTAGGGCCTTGACGCTGGGGGGCACCACATATTCCAGCTGGGTCTTGCATACATACCGCTGGGATTGCACGGAAAAGCTGGCGATCCGGTGCCGGGTGATCTGGGCCAACAAAGCCCGGGACACCCCCTCGATGCCAAAGGTAAAGCTGGCGTGTTCAATGGGGGATAAATGCCCCATGCTGGTCAGCTTCCCCACAAATTTTTCGCTCTTTGGGGCCATATCCGTATATAGCTGCTCGATCCCCACGTCGCTGTAGCACAGCCGCCCCCCCAGGGCCACCGCCTGTTCCGGGGCGGGGGTGTGGCAAAGGAGCCGCACCAACAATTGTTTCTCAGCCATGATCCTCCTCCTGCTTCCCCAGCAGCCAGCCCATCAATTGGGTCAGCCGCTGATCCTGTCCCCCTAAGTACAAATATCCCAACAGGGCTTCCAGCCCCGTTGCCGCCCGGTAATCCTGTATGGCCGCGTTCTTTGGCACCGTCCCCATATGGCTGTTCCGGCCCCGCTTATAGACCCCTTGCTCCTCCTCGGTGAGCTGGTCCCATATCCGCCGCAACGCTTCCGCCTGCCCCTTGGCGCAGACCCGTTGGGCTGCCTGCATGTGCAGGCCGTGGGCCGTGGCGTCCGTGGTCAGGATCAGCTGGGTACGCACATACAGATCGTATATCGTATCCCCTACATAGGCCAGCACCAATGGGCTCAGCTGCCGGGGGTCCCGGACAGGCGCCCCCAGGGCTGAACGTATGGTTTGCAGGATCGTTTTTTCTTGGTTTGTCGCTATGGTTTCCATCCTACTTATTATACCTGCCCCTTATGCCCGCGTCTATGGTTTTTCCCCCGGCCGCGCCTCTTTTTCTTTATCCGCTTGGGTCTCCAGGGGCGCCGCCCCTGGACCCCGTTGGGGGCGCCGCCCCCCTCGCAGTTCGCAAAGGTCGTTGCGCGTCGCCGCTAAAGCGGCTTCCTTCAACTCCCTTGCTCACTGGGCTTCCGCCTCGCTTCTTCCGCCACTGGCGGCGCTCGGCTCCCGCAGTTCGCAAAGGCCGTTTCGTGGCGCCGAAAAAGCGGCCTCCTCCAACGCCGAAAGGCAACGCAAAAGCCCGGCCCCACAATCTATGGGCCGGGCTACATAATACATTTGCAGGAAGGTACGCGGCACCGGCCCCACACCTCGGGTAAAGCCGCTGCCCATGCCCTACGGGCAGCGGCGGAACAAACCCCTTGCCGCGGGCTACTAACGGGGGGAGATCTTCGCCCCCACGTGCGCGAATATCGCCGTGCGCGTAGCACCCGTGCGCGTAGCACCCGTGCGCGTAGCACCCGTGCGCGTACCACCGCGTAGCCTATCAGTAGGCCAACGGCACGTCGATCTCCATATCCCCCTGGGGATAGGTGACGCAGGGGTGGATAAAGCCGAACTTCTTGTCCGCCTCCCGGCGTCCATCCCGATCCTGGGCGATGTGGAAGGGGCCGGAAATCCATTTGCTGTGGCAGAAGCCGCAGCCTCCCGCCCGGCATTTGTTGGGGGCATTGAGGCCGGCCCGCTCCATGGCGGTTAGCAGGGTCTCGTTTTCCAGAGCGGGGACGGTATAGACCTGATCCCGCATGTGGACCGTCAGGATAAAGGTGCGAGGGGCGTCCATGGGCAGGTCTGGGCAGCAGGTGGCGTCCTTGTGGATGGCCTTGACCGGCAGGCCGTAGGGCGCCAGCTCCTTTAGCAGGAACGCGTACATGGCCTGGGGCCCGCACAGGAAGAAGGTTACATCCTTTATGTCGATGTGGGTTTCCAGCAGGGCGGCGGTGATAAAGCCGTGTTCATAACCGGGCGCCTCCTGGTCGCTCAACACGTAGACCACCTTCAGCCCCTTGGCAGCCATGGCGTCCAGCTCCGCCTTGTAGGGGATGTGGGCTAGATCCCGGGCGCCATAGAACAGGGTCATTTCATAGGCTTCCGTGCCGTCCAGCATGCTGCCCGCCATGGACAGGAAGGGGGTGATGCCGCTGCCCCCTGCAATGCAGGCGATGCGCTGTTTGTCCCGCAGGTCCTCGTAATGGAATTCTCCGGAAGGCTCGCTCATGACAAACCGATCCCCCACCTTGGCCTGGGTGTTCAGGTAGCTGGAGAAGAAGCCGGCGTTTTCGATGCCCAGCACCAGCTTGTTTTCCAGGGCGTCCCGGGGGGTGGATACGATGGAATAGGGGCGGCTTACCAGGCTTTCCCCGATCTTGGCCTGTAGGGATACGTACTGGCCGCTACGGAAGAAGGGGAAGGCATCGGAATCCAGCCGCTTGAAGGTGAATTCCCCCATGGTGGCGGTCAAGGGCCGAATGGCGGCAAGCTCCACCTGCATGTAGCCGGGATGGAGCCGGGCGGCCAGCTGGTTGGTGCGGTAGGTCTGGGGCAAGGGGGTGGCGGGGCCGTTGGCCAAGGCTTTGCGGCGGTTGGGAACCAGCTTCTTAAAGCGAAGCATATCCATGAAGCCAAAGAGCTGTTTTTTGAATTTCATCGTTACTCTCCCTCCCTTTTCAGATCTCCCACGGTTTGCCTGCCGGAGATATCCCCGGAAACATAGGCGCTGGAGTAGCCGCTGGAGCGCATGGCGTAGCCGCCGGCAAAGCGTAGGCCCGGACACATTTTTGCGTCTTCCTGCATCATCATCAGCCGGGGCATCAGGCTGTCCCAGTCCCCGGTCTCATAGCCATAGATGACCCCCTCCGGGTGGCCGCAGTAGCGGGCATAGGTGGTGGGGGAGGCCAGGGCGATCTCCTCGATGGCGTCCCGGATCTGGCAGCCGGTCTCCCGCTCAAAGACCTGGATCATATCCGCGGCGATCCGGTCCTTCGCCTTGAAATAGTCCGTCTCCTCCACGTTGCCCCAATCGTCGGACATGAACATGGTGGTGAAGTACATCATACAGGTGCCCTCGGGGGAGCAGGCGGGATAGGCGTTGTTCAGGCATACGGTGGCCTGGACGTGGTTGGTGCGGATGCTGCGCATCAGGTCGTATTGCTTGACGCTATCCGCCGTATCGTAGATGAAATAGTTGTGGCTTTGGATGCCCAGCTCCTGGGCGGATTTGTTCAGCCCCAGGAACAAGGTCACGCCCCGGCCGGCAAATTTGCGGGCGTTGGTGGCCCGGATCATCTGCTCGGTGCGGGATTTTTCCTCCAGCATTTTGCCGAATACCAGATGGGGAGAGCAATTGGCGATCACATGATGGGTATCGATGCGGGTGCCGTCGGTGAGGCGCACCCCCGCGATCCGGTTCTGGTCGTCCGTGAGGATGGTCTCCGCCTCGGACTGATACCAGATATCCCCGCCCAGTTCCCGAATCCGCGCATCCATGGCCAGACTGATCTCATGGGAGCGCATGGTGGGCATCCAGGCGTCCCGGGTGATATAGCGGATCACCATGGAGCCGTAATGGAGGAAGCTCATCCGGTCCAGGTCCACCCCCAGGTAGCACCAATAGGCCCCCAGGATATCTTGGGCCTTTTTGGGCATTTTCAGGGCGTCCAGCACCTGGTTCACCGAGTAGCTGCCGGCTTTGATGAAGTTGGGGAAGTGGGCTTTCATGTAGGCCGGGTCGGTATTGCCGTTGACGGAATTGGAATAGGTCTGGGCATCCCGCACCTCATTGCACAGCTGGAAAAATTCCGTGATGGACTTGCGGGATTCCGGGCAATATTCCACCATCTTTTCAATGTAGGCTTCCAGGCCGAAGGGCATCACGCAGTCGTATTGTTTATCCGTGGTGATCAGATGATAGGCTTCCGGGATGCGGACCCAGTCGATCTTATCCTCCACCCCCAGGCTGCGGAACAGGGTGCGGATGTCCCCGGGATCTTCCTTGGAGCCAAAATCGTTGAGCTCATGCAGGCTGGCCTCAAATTCAAAGCGGCCCCGCTTGAAGCTGGTGGCGAAGCCCCCAGGCAGGTTGTGCTTTTCCAACAGCAGGCAAGAATACCCGCCCTGCAATACCCGGATGGCGGCGGTGAGCCCGCCGTTGCCGGCGCCTATGACCACCACGTCATAGGCTTTGTTCCCTTTGTTTTCCATGTTCTACCTCCCTTTTATAAATGCGCCCTCAAGAGATCAAATGCCGGGCCTTTTCCAGCCAAGGTCCCAGTTCCGCTTCCGAGCGGACCCCTTTGTAATGCCCCAGCATGATGCACAGTAGATCCGTCAGCTCCCTGCTTAGCTCCGTTTCGGATAGATCCCGGTAATCCGTGGCGATCATCACCCCCAGGGCATAGCAATAATACTGCATCCGTTGGTGCATTTCCCGGGCAATGGCAAGGGGCATATCCAAGCTCTTTGCCAACAGGGAGACCGTCAGCTCCAGGTTCACATCATCCAGGAGCTTTTCCCGCGGGTCCCGTTGGCGCAGGTACATAAACTTGAAAAGCTGAGGTTCGGCCTTGGCAAAGTGCAAAAATGCCAGGGCAAAATCCTTGTAATTGGTGGAGCGAAACCGCAAAAATTTTTCTCGCACATGGTCCAGCAAAGCGGCTTTAAGGGCCTCTAAACTATGGAACTCAGAATAGATGGGCTGGGTGGACGCGCCTAGGGCCTGGGCGATGTGCCGGACGGAAAGCCCATCCGGCCCCCATTTGCGGATCACATTTACGCTGGCAGCCAGGATATCCTCCCGGAAGATGCGCTTTTTTGCAGGCATAGTATCTCCTGTAAAATAACGAGTGTTATATTATATAATAGGACATTGTCAGGGGAAAAACAATATTCATAAAGTAAATTTTTCCAAAACAATCAAAAAAACAAGCCCCTTGGTCCCAGGATGCCGATCCGCGGGCCAAGGGACGGGGAAGGGAGGGGAAGGCGGGGTTAGCGGATGTGGAAATACTTTTGCAGGTTGCGCAGGAAATCCCGGCCCAACACCGCGCAGAAGGCTACCAGCAGGGCCAAGTCTACGGCGCCCATAAGGATCATGGCCCAGCCGGCGTATTGGGGCCAGAACACCAGGCAAGCCAGGGCGCTGAATAGGAAAAGGAGGCATAGCAGGAACATGGGCATCATGTTGAGTTTTTGGCGGCGCAAGTCGGAGAAGAGCAAGGCAGCCGCAGCGATCATACCGCCCACCGACACCAGGGGCACCACGAACACGGCCCAGCCGGGGGCCAGACAAAGGTCGATGAGGATCAACAGCACGCAGCTTTGGAACAGCAGCTTCGCCAGCTGGCTGATCCGGTTATAGGCCACCATATCCGGGGAGACCAAAGAGGACCAAGCGATCCAGAGGCTCCAGAGCACCACCAGGCTCCAGGGTTTGCCCCCTAGGGCCAGGTTCAGGATGGGGCATAGGTAGGCGGCGGCCAGGAAGGGCCATTTTGCCCAGCGGATCACCTGCTGGTGTTGGAAGTGGGGCTTGGAAGGCAGAGGATAGGTGCGTTCAATTTTCATAGACGGGGCTCCCTTCTACCCGGGGGACAAGCCCATCCCTGGTCAGCAAAACGTATAGGGCGTCCTCAAAGGAGGGGTCCAAGGTCTGCTTGGAGAGGGATAGGGTGGCGGTGTTTTGGTAGGTGACCATGGCGCAGCTGACCCGGTTGATCACCGCGGTGCCCAGCAGGAAATCCAGGCTATCCACATAGGGGGCCATATCCGGGGGCAGCTCCACCATGCCCAGGTTGGACAGGGTGGTGGTATAGAGGGTATCCCCCAGGAAGCCGAACACGATCCGGGCTAGGGGCGCCTTGATGAACAGGGGAACCAGCCGCAGGCTGCCCACCAGGGATTCGGTGGCCAGGATCATATCGTCCATGGCGGGCTGGGCGGCCCGCTGGGTCAACTGCTGGGAGATCTCCGGCAGGATATCCTGTAAGCTGGTCACCTGGGACAGGGGCAAACGGATGCCGCAATACATGGAGAAATTTCGCAGGGTGTGGGAAGGGTGGAATTTACGCATGTTGACAGGCACCTGTATGCTAAAATCCCCCGTTAGCTCATCGTTGGAAGCCTTGGCCGCCAGGAAAAGCAGGGCCAGGATATAGGCGGTCACGGTGGCATGGTTGGCTTGGGCCACCTGTTTAAGGGCGGCGGCGTCCAGGCGAAAATGCAGCACATAACAAGGTTTGCGCCAGGATAGGGCGCCGTTGAGCTGCAAGGCGGGGCGGCCCCCAAAGCCAGCGGCCCTGCCGCCTTTTTGGGCATGGGGAAATTCGTTGGCCGCCTCCTGGGGCGTGGGCAGGTCGTTGGGGTCCAATACGCCCAGCTGGGGCGCAGGCTGGACCGGATGGCCCAGCAGGTTCAGGTAAACGCTGAGCAAGGTTTTTAAAAAGGACATGCCCCCGGTGGCGTCGGTGAGAATGTGGAAATACTCCACGCTGATCCGGTTGTTATAATAGAGGACCCGGAAGGATTTGGAACCGCTGCGGCTGATCCGCAGGGGCCGGCAGGGGATCTCCTGCTCAGGCTCCAGGGCGTAGCGGCCCTTGGCGGTGTCCAGATAATGCCAGAAAAAGCCCTTTTTCACCGTGGTGGCAAAGAAGGGGAACCGCTTGATGGTAAAGGTCAAGGCCATCTGCAAAAGCTCCGGCACCACCGGCGCCTTTAGGTAGGCGGAAAGACGAAACACGGACATTTGGCCGTGCTTCATGGCCAGGGGATAGATCTTGGCCGCATCGTCCAGGCTATACCAGAGGATCGGCGGCCGGGCGTAAAACCCTCCCAGGTTTTCCACCCCCAACCGCTGGCAGGCCTCCTGCAAGGATAGCCCCGCTTGATGGTAATAAAGCAGGGCGGCATAAAAATCCTGGAGGATCTGCCGGTTTTCCCGCTTGGACAGGGCCAAATGCCGACGGACCGCATAAAGGAAGTCATCGAGCAAGGCCTTGTCTTCCGGAGAAAGGGAGGCAATATAGGCGGCAAAGGGGGAAGGCTCCAGCTGCTTACCCGGCTTGGAACGGCGTTGCTTGGGAACCTTAGGAGGCTTGGGGGGCTTAGGGGGCTTAGGGGGCTTGGGATCTGGCATGGGTCCATCCTACCAACATTGGGATAGGCGTCCTGGGGACGCCTTCAAGGAAAGTATAGCATATATAACAATAAAAAGGAAAGGAAGGCGGCAAATGCCGCCGGGAATCGGGCAAAAAGCCTAAAAAGCAGCTTATCGGACCGGCTGAAGGGACGGGGAAATTTAAAAATTCCTGCAAAATAATTCGAAAAAGGGGCTTTACAATTGGCCGCAGCTTTGGTATTATATACAAGCTGCCTCGCGCGGGAGCGCGGGGGAAGCGGCAAAGCACCTTGAAAACTATATAGTGCAGACGAACAAGAAACGCAATGAAATTTGAGGACAAGACCGGCAGCGATCTGTAAGGATCGCAACGGCAAGTCGGACAAAGAAGACGAGCCAGAAAAGGAAAGAGCGAAGCCGAAAGGCTTCGATCAGGATTTTAACTCAAGAGTTTGATCCTGGCTCAGGACGAACGCTGGCGGCGTGCCTAACACATGCAAGTCGAACGGGGATCATGAAGCGGAAGTTTTCGGATGGAAGGTTCATGATTCTAGTGGCGCACGGGTGAGTAACGCGTGAACAACCTGCCTTTCAGTGGGGGATAACACCTGGAAACAAGTGCTAATACCGCATGAGACCACGACCCGGCATCGGGATGGGGTCAAAGATTTATCGCTGAAAGAGGGGTTCGCGTCCCATTAGGTAGTTGGTGAGATAACAGCCCACCAAGCCGACGATGGGTAGCCGAGCTGAGAGGCTGATCGGCCACACTGGAACTGAGACACGGTCCAGACTCCTACGGGAGGCAGCAGTGGGGAATATTGGGCAATGGGCGCAAGCCTGACCCAGCAACGCCGCGTGAAGGAAGAAGGCTTTCGGGTTGTAAACTTCTTTTAAGAGGGAAGAGCAGAAGACGGTACCTCTAGAATAAGCCACGGCTAACTACGTGCCAGCAGCCGCGGTAATACGTAGGTGGCAAGCGTTGTCCGGATTTACTGGGTGTAAAGGGCGTGCAGCCGGGTCTGCAAGTCAGATGTGAAATCCATGGGCTCAACCCATGAACTGCATTTGAAACTGTAGATCTTGAGTGTCGGAGGGGCAATCGGAATTCCTAGTGTAGCGGTGAAATGCGTAGATATTAGGAGGAACACCAGTGGC
>OJPZ01000656.1_pt1 | contig 15108 bp, 14 predicted proteins | sample 1598611 | NCBI WGS metagenome assembly OJPZ01 (sample SAMN03922494, study PRJEB24848) | human gut metagenome | isolation source: stool sample | host: Homo sapiens | place: Germany | collected 2011-11
GGAGCTATGAAAACCTCGAAAAAGTGGCGCAAGCCACTTTTTCGACAGCCTGAAAGCGGCCTTGGCCGCTTTATCCATATGGATCTTCCGGTCCCTTGTAAAAAAAGGGAGGCATAGTGTCCCATAAAGGGGCAAAGGCTAACTTAAGCCGCCGGGGAAGCGGTGCCTTCCGCGGTATAGGGCACGATGGTGCCGTCGGCTTTTATGTAGAATTGCTCCACCTTATCCTCCCCAGCGGGCTCGGACAGGATCACATGGTAGACCTGATCGTTCATATAGGTGGCGAAGGTGATGGTCTTGATTTTCACCTGCTCATAGGCGTCCCGGATGGCCTGGGCCACCTTTTCCGGCAGGTCGGATTCCTTTACGGTTTCCCCTTCCACAAAGCCTTCGATGACGCTGCCGCCGGCGGTGGCGTCAGGGGTTAGGCTGGCGGAGGGCAGGGGGCTTTCCACAGCCGGGCTAGTAGGCTGGGTGGTGGGCGCCGTGGTGGGGGGATTGGTCACCATGGGGGTGGGGGTCGGTGTGGGTTCGGTGTTCATGCAGCCGGCTGCCAATACCAGGGTAAGGGCCAGCAGGCCTATCAGGATGTTGCGTTTCATCTTGCTGTTCCTCCTTGTGTTTGCCGGTGATCCGGCGTTTTCTTGCATTAGTATGCCCGTATCCCCAAGGCCCATACCTGGATTTTGCCGTAGGGGGCGGGGGGGCGGCGGTTTTCTGGCCGGGCTGCGCCCGGCCAGAAAACCAAAGCGCCGGCTGGCCAAAGGCCAGCCGGCGCCCTGGGCGCGCGTTGCGCGCCCGCCGCCCCCGGCAAACGCCGGAGGAACGCCCATTTACCGGGCGGCGTAATAGTTCATCAGGCAGCCATCCAGCAGGATCTGCCGTTCGTCCTGGGTGAGGCCCTTAAGCTCCAGGGTCAGGTCAAAAACCCCATTCTGGGTGATGGCCTTGGCGGGGATGACTTCCACGCCCTGCTCCACCGCAGCCCGGATATTGGGAAGGAAGATGGAATCGCCTACCTCATAGGGGAAATCAGCGCCCGCCGGCAGGGTAAAGGGTAGCAGGCCCCAGTTGATGCAGTTGCTCCGGTAGCGCTTGGTGGCGTATTCGTAGCAGATGTTGGCGCCGCCGCCCAATACCTTTTGGCAGGAGGCGGCCTGCTCCCGGGCGGAGCCGTCGCCGGGCTTGTTGGCGAACACGCAGGAGGCGAGGGCCGTGGTTTGGGCCAAGGCCTGGGCGTCTCCCACCTTACCAAGGGTTTGGAGCAGGGCGTCGTTGGGCTTGCCCTCCCGGCGGTCTGCTTCCGACTGGTTGATGGCCTTGCTGCGGCCCACATATTCCGGCACCCGGCGGGACAGTGCAAATTCCGCCAGCCGCAGGGGATTGGAGCGGTAGGAGCTGGTTTCCCCGGAGGGGATCAGCTCGTCGGTGGTGGTGACCGGGTCCCGGATCACCGCGGCCAGCTCCAGCAGGAGGTTATCCATGAGGGGATACATTTTGGGCCAGTCGGTGATATTGGGGCCATAGCGCAGCTGGGTTTCCGGCCGGGGATGGCCATAGCCGTTGTAGACCCGCTTTTCATAGATGGAGGGGTCGAAGTGGTAGTCGTAGTGGGGCACCTGGTAATCCACCTCTGTGGCGGGGGTGATGAAGCCCCCGTTGCGGGCGGTGGCGGCGATGGAGCGGGCGTCCATAAGGGCCACGGCAGCCACCTGGCCTTCGCCGGGCTTGGAACCTTCCCGGTTGGGGAAGTTGCGGGTGGTGTGGCGGAGGGAAAGGCCGCTGTTATTGGGCACGTCCCCAGCGCCGAAGCAGGGGCCGCAGAAGGAAGGCTTGATGATAGCGCCGGCGGAGAGCAGGGCGCCGGTAGCGCCTACCCGGGTCAGCTCCAGGCTTACAGGCACGCTGGTGGGATATACGGAAAGGTTGAAATACCCGTTGCCCACGCTGCCCCCTTCCAGGATGGCGGCTGCTTCCACAATGTTGTCGAACAGGCCGCCGGAGCAACCCGCGATGATACCCTGGTCCGCCAGCACGCCCTGGGGCAGCACCTTGGAACGGAGGTCCAGATGGGCCTTGGGGAATTTTTTAGCCGCCTCCTCCTCCACCGCGGCCAACAAGTTGTCCGCATCCGCCAGGAAGGCCCGGATGGTATGGGCGTTGGAGGGATGGAAGGGCAGGGCGATCATGGGCTCGATCTGATCCAGGTCGATCTGGATCATGCGGTCATAATAGGCCACGGGGCCGGGGGTGAGCCGCTGGTAATCCTCCGGCCGGCCATAGGTTTGATAATAGGCCTTTATTGCATCGTCGGTCTCCCAGATGGAGGAAAGGCAGGTGGTTTCCGTGGTCATCACGTCGATGCCGTTGCGGAACTCCACCGGCAGGTTGGCAAGGCCCGGGCCGGTGAATTCCAGCACCCGGTTCTTGACGAAGCCGTTGCCAAAGGTGGCGGCCACCAGGGCGATGGCCACGTCGTGGGGGCCGACGCCCCGGCGGGGGGCGCCGGTCAGGTATACCAGCACCACCTCAGGGGCGGGGATATCATAGGTATTGGAGAGCAGCTGTTTCACCAGCTCCGGGCCGCCCTCGCCCACGCCCATGGTGCCCAGGGCGCCGTAACGGGTATGGCTGTCCGAGCCCAGGATCATGCTGCCGCAACGGCTCATGGCCTCCCGGGCGTAGCTGTGGATGACGCTTTGGTTGGCGGGCACGTAGATGCCGCCGTATTTTTTGGCGGCGGAGAGGCCGAACACATGGTCGTCCTCGTTGATGGTGCCGCCAACGGCGCAAAGGCTGTTGTGGCAATTGGTCATGGCATAGGGCAGGGGGAAGCGTTCCATGCCGCTGGCCCGGGCGCTTTGGATGATGCCCACATAGGTGATATCGTGGGAGATCAGCTTATCGAACCGGATCCGCAGCTGGGCGGGGTCCGAAGAGACGTTGTGGGCGTTTAGGATACCGGCTGTAATGGTATGCTGCCGGGCCTCCTGGGGGGAAATATCCGCCCGGTCGGAAGGGACGCCGTTGACCAAAAATACCCCATGGTCCACCAATTGTATCATGTTGTTTCTCCTTCTCTCTCTTAGGTTGATGGGATAGACGGGAAGCTTATATACGCCATGCTTGTTTCCATAATATTAAACCAAGCCCCCATACCCTTTCAAGCCTTTGGGAAGAAGAATACCTGTATACCTTTCCTGGAGGGGGCGAAAGCAAAGGGCGCGGCATGGAAAACCGCCGTCCGCGGCAAAGGACGGCGGCCAAGGGCGAGGGACTTAGAAAAATACGTGGAAGGCCAGCTGGTCCAACAGCACCAGGCAGCCTAAAATGGCGGTATACAGGGAAAACCCCATCAGGCTTTTGGAGCGGATGAGGCGGAGCATCCAGCGGATGGCCAGATAGCCGCTCAGGGCAGCCACCGCCATGCCGGCCAAGATGGGGCCCCAGGCGACCTCCCCAAAGCCTGCGTCCAGCACATCCGGCAGCTGCAAGACCAGGGAACCCAGGATGGCCGGGATGGACAGCAGAAAGGAAAATTCCGCCGCCGCATCCTTGTTCAGGCCAAAGAGCCGGGCCCCGGCAATGGTGGAGCCGCTGCGGGAGACCCCGGGCAGGATGGCGATCCCCTGCATAGCGCCGATGCCCGCCGCGCTGCCCGGGCCCATTTGCTGGATGTCCAGGCCCTTGGAACTGCGGCGGCGGAAATAGCGCTCGCTGCCGTAGAGAATGGCGGCGGTGAGCAGGAACCCGGGCCCCAACAGGATGCCCTCGTAGGCGGCGGAGATCACATCCCGGAACAGGAAGGCCAGCAGGGTGGTGACGGCGGTGGAAAGCAGCAGCAACCCCACCTTTTTTTGGATGGGGCGCCGCAGCATTTCCCAAATTTGCCGCCAATACACCGCAAACACCGCCAACAGGGTGCCCACATGGAGCATGGTGGTAAAGAACAGGGCGCCCTCCTCCACCCCGAAGATGGTTTGGAGCAGCACCAGGTGGCCCGAGCTGGACACGGGCAGGAATTCGCAAAGGCCCTGTACCAGGCCCAGGAGCATGGCCAAAAAAATATTCATGCCAGTATTATACCCGTCCCTTCCCTTCCTTTCAACCGGCCACGGGATGGCCGGCTGGAAGAACACAATGAAATTTTTGTAAATTTGGCCAAAACACTTTCCCAAAATGCAAACCTTGCTGTATACTTTCCAGACGGCTTGCTTTATAATTGAGCTACGCTGGAATACTATGGGAGTTTCGGGGCATCCATGCATGACCCCCCAAAAAACAATGAAGCAAACATTACAAACCGAGCCCCCTAAGCTGAAGCTGGACCTAAAGGAAGATGGCCTTACCTTTTTGACCATCGCCTTGGTATGCCTGATCCAAGGGGTGGCCATTTCAGGGTTTTATGTGCCCCACAGCTTTTTGGGCGGCGGCGTAACCGGCATTTCCATGCTGGTCAACTACATCACCGGGCTGCCGACCTGGCCCTTTATCATCCTGCTGAATATCCCCATCCTGCTGGTGGGCTGCAAGTTCCTACGGCTAAAAAGCGTCCTGTTCAGCCTGGTGGCCACCCTGTTGCTCTCCCTGGCCATGGGCCTGACCAGCGGCCTGAATTTCGGCGTTACGGACCCCCTGGTCTCCGCTGCGGCGGGGGCCTCCATCGTGGGCATCTCCGGCTCCCTGGTGGTGCGCCGGGACGCCACCATGGGCGGTACGGACATCATCGCCGCCATTATCAGCCGGAATTATTCCATCCCCATGGGCACGGTGAACATCTTCTTCAACCTGGTCATCATGAGCGTGCTGGCCTTTGTCAAGGGCTTGGAAACCGCCCTGGTGTCCATGATCTGCATGTTCATCTGCAACGTGGCCTTCAACGCCGCCCTCAAGGGCATGAACCGGGTGATGACCCTGTTCATCATTTCCGAGAAATGGGATGAGATCGCCCCCCTGGTGCTCAACCAGCTCCACCGGGGCATTACCTACATCCACGCGGAGGGCGCTTATACCGGCGCCCCCAGGAAGCTGGTATATTGTATCGTACGTTCCACCGAATTGGCCAGGGTGCGGCGTATGGTCAAGGAGCACGACCCCAACGCCATGTTTTCCATCATCGAGACCCAGGAAGTGGTGGGCCGGGGCTTTGGCTCCTTCAACTGATCCCGCCTGGCCTTTTACAGCGAATCCCCTTTCCATTAATAGATAAAGGAGCGATGCCCATGAAACAGACCGATCAATGGCTGCAAGAACACCGGGAGGAGTTGATCGCCTCCCTACAGACCCTGGTGCGCTTCCCCAGCACCAAGGGAGAACCCGCCCCAGGTGCGCCCTTTGGCCCGGCAATCAAGGATTGCCTGACAGCCGCCATGGAATTGGCGGAACAGCTGGGCCTGACCGCCAAGGATTTGGATGGCTATGTGGGCTATGCGGAGGCCGGGGAAGGGGAAGAGGAGCTGGGCGTGTTGGCCCACCTGGATGTGGTGGCCCCTGGCAACGGCTGGCGTTTCCCACCCTATGAAGGCTTTATCGAGGACGGCTGCATCTATGGCCGGGGCGTGATGGACGATAAGGGCCCGGCGGTAGCCGCCCTGTTTGCCCTGGCCGCGGTGAAGAACAGCGGCGCCAAATTCCGCCGGCGGGTCCGGGTGCTGCTGGGCTGCGACGAGGAGAGCGGCTGGGGCTGCATGGACCATTACGCCAAGGTGGAAAAGCTGCCGGATCTGGCCTTTTCCCCGGATGCGGACTATCCCCTGGTAAACAGCGAAAAGGGGATCCTACAGGTGCATTTTGCCGGGCAATTCCCCTCCCAGCTTCAGGTCAAGGCAGGCATCAAGTCCAATGTGGTGCCGGATCTGGCCCAGGCGGAACTGCCCCTTTCCCCGGAGGAGGTAGCCCCCAAGCTCCATCACCTGCCCGTTACCTGCGAGCCTACCCCGGCAGGCTGCCGGCTGGGCATCAAGGGCCGCAGCGCCCACGCCGCCCATCCCGAGCAGGGGGACAACGCCCTCCAGGCCATGCTGGAGCTGCTGGCCCGGCTGCCCCTGCCCCAGGGGGACGCGGAAGTGGCCAAGCTGCTGCATCAGGTGTTTGCCCGGGATATCCATGGGGAAAGCTTGGGCATCGACTTTACCGATGCTTCCGGCCAGACCACCTGCAACGTGGCCATGCTGGATTGGGATCAGACGGGCATACGGGACCTGTGCCTGGACCTCAGGCTGCCCCTGGGCCTAGATCCCCAGGACATCGCCCAGAAGATCGCCAAAGCCCTGGCCCCCGCCGGCTTGACCCTCACCGATACCCGCATCCAGCCCGGCCACTTCGTGCCCGCGGATAGCGAGCTGGTCCAGGCCCTTTTGCGGGTCTACGGGGACCGCACCGGGCAAAAGGACCCCAAACCCCTGGCCATCGGCGGCGGCACCTATGCCCGCTGCATCCCCAACGCGGTGGCCTTTGGCTGCGAGCGGCCGGGCCTAGATAACCGGATCCACCAGCCCAATGAATTTATCCCCCTGGATAACCTGCTGGACGACGCCTGTATGATGGCGGACGCCATCCTGGCCCTGGCCTGTGAGCCCTAAAAACCGGGCCGCGCTCTGGCCCCTCGCCCCTGTTTCAGGGGAGCGGGGGGCTTTTCCGTGGCCCCAGTATGGAAAAACCTATAGATAAAATCGATAAATCAGTCGTTGCCGTTCTACGCGTCCGAGAGGCACGAAAGGGTATTAGACCGCAAAAAAGGATAGAACGCCGCTCTAAAAAGTCGGCCAGTTGCCCCGCAGGACGGGCGATAAGGGCATAACAGACGTTTTATTGAAAAAAGCGATACGCTCCGAGAGGTCGTTGTATTTGTCGGAGAATAATGGTATCATATACCCAATCCAATCTGCAGAGGGATTTCGAACCATGAAACAGATCAAAACCGTAGACGCCGTGGGACATGTATTGTGCCACGATCTTACTCGCATCGTCAAGGATCAATACAAGGACGCCCAATTCCGCAAGGGGCATGTGGTACGGGAAGAGGACATCCCCATGCTGCTGTCCATGGGCAAGGAGCACCTATACGTATGGGAGATGCAGCCGGGCATGCTCCATGAGAACGACGCCGCGGAGCGGTTATGCGCCATTTCCAAGGGGCCGGGCATGGACCGGGGCCAGGTGAAGGAAGGCAAGATCGAGCTCACCGCCCAATTTGCCGGCCTGTTCCAGGTGGATGAGGAACGGCTGTGCGCCATCAACAGCATCGGGGATATCATCATCGCCACCCGGCATGGCAACACCGCTGTCCAGGCGGGGGACCGGCTGGCGGGGATGCGGGTGATCCCCCTGGTGGTGCCGGAGAGCCTGCTTCAGCAGGCGGAGGCGGCGGCGGGGCAGGAACCCCTGCTCAAGCTGTTGCCCTTTGTGCGCAAGACGGCGGCCATCCTGGCCACGGGCAGCGAGGTGCAAAAGGGGCGCATCCAGGATACCTTTACCCCCGTGGTGGTGGATAAGCTGGCCGCCTATGGGGTGAAGACCCTTTATACCGCCCATACCGGGGATGTGCGGGAGGACATCGTAGCCGCCATCCAGCATGCCCGGGGCCTGGGGGTGGATATGATCCTGTGTACCGGCGGCATGAGCGTAGATCCGGACGACAACACCCCCGGCGCCATCCGGGCGGCGGGGCCGAACATCGTTTCCTACGGGGCGCCGGTGCTGCCTGGGGCCATGTTCCTGCTGGGGTATTTTGCCGATGGTATGCCCATCCTGGGCCTGCCGGGCTGCGTCATGTACGCAGGCGCCACGGTGTTCGATCTGCTTTTGCCCCGGATCTTGGCGGACGTGCCCGTCACCCGGGCGGACATTGCCCGCATGGGCAACGGAGGCCTGTGCTTGGGCTGCAAGCCCTGCAAATACCCTATATGCCCCTTTGGAAAATAGGGGCGCCCTACAAAAAAGAGGTAAACATCCATGAAAAAATTCATAGCCATATTGGCAATACTGGTAGCCTTGTGCCTGGCGGCGGCGGGCTGCGCCGCCCCGGCGGCGGAGGAAGCGGCCGCGCCCGCAGGGGAGGAACCCCCCGTAGAGGAGGCGGCCCCGGCGGAGGAAGCGGCGGAACAGGTGGAGCTGATCGTATTTGCGGCGGCCTCCCTCCAGGAGACCCTGACGGAGATCGCGGAGCTGTATCAGGCCGTGGCCCCCAACGTGACCCTGATCTTCAGCTTTGATTCCTCCGGCACCCTAAAGACCCAGATCCAGGAGGGGGCGGATTGCGACCTGTTCATCTCCGCCGCCCAGAAGCAAATGAATCAGCTGGACGCCGCCGCCGACCCGGAAGTGAACACCGAGGGGTTGGATTTCGTGGAGCAGGACACCCGGGTGGACCTGCTGGAAAACAAGGTGGCCCTGGTGGTACCGGAAGGCAACCCGGCTAACATCAACAGCTTTGCGGACATCGCCAACTGTGAAAGCATCGCCCTGGGCAACGACGACGTGCCGGTGGGCCAGTATTCCATCGAGATCCTCACCAACCTGGGCCTGTTGGAGGGCCTGGAGAGCGGCAGCAAGATCACCTACGGCTCCAACGTGAAGGAGGTCACCACCCAGGTGAGCGAGGGCGCTGTGGATTGCGGCATCGTCTATGCCACCGACGCCTTCTCCGCCGGGCTGACCATCGTGGACCAGGCCCAGGAGGATATGTGCTCCCAGGTGATCTATCCTGCGGCGGTGCTCAACATCAGCCAGCACCTGGAGGAGGCCAAGGCCTTCCTGGCCTATCTCCAAGGCGAGGAAGCCACTGCGGTTTTCGAATCCGTTGGCTTCGCCCCGGTGGGCTGATCCGCCATCCCCCTTTTTCCAACTACGCCCCGGGCTCTACCGGGGCGCCTGTCGATTCTGCGAACCATATGCCCCGAGGCAATGCCCCGGCCCATTCCCGTCCATAAGGAGTCCCCATGGATTGGTTCCCCCTTTTCAATTCCCTCCGGATCGCCGGGATCTCCACGGTGGTCACCTTTTTCTTGGGCATCCTGGCCGCCTATTATATCGCCCGGGTCCCCAGGGCCCTCAAAGGGGTGCTGGACGTGCTCCTCACCCTTCCCCTGGTATTGCCCCCCACGGTGGTGGGCTACCTGCTGCTGCGGCTCCTTGGCCCCAAACGCTTGATCGGCGCCTGGTTTTTGGAGGAATTCGGCATCAAGCTGGTGATGACCTGGTGGTCCGCCATCTTCGGCACCGTGGCCGTATCCTTCCCCCTTATGTACCGCACCGCCCGGGGCGCCTTCGAGACATTTGACGAGACCTTGGCCCACGCAGGCAAGACCCTGGGCCTGTCCAATACCTATATCTTCTGGCGGGTGCGTATGCCCGTGTGCCACCAGGGCATCCTGGCGGGTACGGTGCTGGCCTTTGCTCGGGCCCTGGGGGAATACGGCGCCACCAGCATGATCGCCGGCTATACCCCCGGCCGCACCGCCACCATTTCCACCACCGTTTACCAGCTTTGGCGCACCAACAACGACGCCCTGGCCCTGCGGTGGGTGCTGGTGAATATGGCCATCTCCTTTGTGGTGCTCATGGCGGTAAACCTGCTGGAAAAACGGGAGCGTTCCCCTAAAGGAGGCGGCTAAATGGCCCTGTCCGTACAGATCGAAAAACGCTTGGGCAGCTTCTGCCTATCGGCGGCGTTCACCGCGGAGCCCGGGGAGATCTTGGCCCTGCTGGGGCCCTCCGGCTGCGGCAAAAGCATGACCCTCAAGTGCATCGCCGGCATCCTGCGGCCCGATCAAGGCCGGATCGTGCTGGACGGCCGGGTCCTCTTCGACAAGGCGGCAGGCATCGACTTGCCTCCCCAAGCCCGGGGGATCGGCTATTTGTTCCAGCAATACGCCCTGTTCCCCCACATGACCGTAGCCCAAAACATCCAGGCCGGCGCCCGGCGGCAGAAAAAAGCCGGCAAACAAGTCCCCCTACAGGAATTATTGGCCCTGCTGCGGCTGGAGGGCCTGGAAAACCGGCGGCCTGCCCAGCTTTCCGGCGGCCAGCAGCAGCGGGTGGCCCTGGCCCGGATCTTGGCCAGCCAGCCTGCGGCGATCTTGCTGGACGAGCCCTTTGCCGCCCTGGACAGCTTCCTTAAGTGGCAGCTGGAGCAGGAGATCGCCCGGGTGCTGGCAGACTTTGGCGGGCCCTGCATCTGGGTGTCCCATGACCGGGACGAGGTCTACCGCAATTGTGGCCCCATGTGTATGATGGAGGCGGGCAAAACCCAGCCCCCTCGAGATAAGCATCAGCTGTTCCAAGACCCCCGCACCCCCAGCGCCGCCCGGCTCACCGGCTGCAAAAACTTCGTGGATGCCCGGCCCCAAGGGGATACCGACCTATATCTACCCCCTTGGGATGTGGTCCTTCACGTAAACCGGCCCGTTCCCCCGGATATTACCCAGGTGGGCTTAGGAGATGGCTGCATGTCCTTTTCCCCGGAGGAGGAGACCGATGCCCTCTCCTGCCAGGTCATCCATGCGGTGGAGGATGTAGCCGCGATGATCCTATTGCTTCGCCCCATGGGCAGCCGGGAGGGCGCCCCCCTATTGCGCATGGAGATCCCCAAGGAAGCCTGGCATGGCCAGACCCAGTGTACGGTGTATATCCGCAGCCCTCAGGCGTTTTTGCTGGCGTAAGCTGCGGCTCCCGGCCTTCCCCCGGGGGGGCGGCGGGCGCGCAAAGCGCGCACAAAGCAAGGGCGGGACCCTAAAGGGCCCCGCCCTTGCTTTGGTTTTGCCGGGGGCCGAAGGCCCCGGCAAAACGCCGCCGCCCCCCCGGGGGAAGGCCGGGAGCCGCAGCCAGGCAAGCAAACAAAAAAGTGGCCGCCGGCCACTTTTTTGTTTGCCTTATCCCAGGGAAAACAGAAGCAGATGCACCAAAAGCACTGCCGCAAAGGCAATAATGGAAACCATCCGTGCCCGGGTAAGGCTTCGGGCAATATTCCGCTGCAAGATATTGGGGATCAGCAGCAGGATCACTACCGCCAGCACCAGCCCCATGGAGCCAAAGGTTTCCGTACCGCCTAGATAAAACAAGCACAACCCGCCGGCGATGCCCAACACCGCGCCCGCAATGGTCTGCCACAGCTTCCATTTTTCCGGGGAAAGGCCTGCCAACAGCCGGTCCAGACTGCTTAAGTATTCGTTTTCCAGCTCGTCCTGTTGGGGATCGGGAAGCTGACGATTCTGTTCCTGGGCGTCCATCCTAAGCTCCTCCTGCCGCTATGCAATGGTCTTCCACAGGCCGTGGAGGTTACACCAGGCATAGGCGGCGATGGGTTCATCGCCGGGGCACAGGGCAAAGCACACCTGAGGCGCCTGGCCGGGGGCTAGCAGCTTACGCTGGTTGCCGGCTTTGGTCTCCAAGGCTACCCAGCCGATATGGTGTTCCGGCAGCATGGGATGGTCTACGCTGCCCACCTTCACGGTGACGTAGACGCCGGTTTGCTCCAGCAGGGGCACATGCTTTTCCGTAGCCGCATCCACGCTGCCGGGAATGATCTCCTGCATCTTTTCGCCACAGCACATGACGGGCACGCCCTTGTCCTCTACATAGGCGATGATGTTACCGCAATGGGCGCATTGAAAGAATTTCATAAATATTACTCCTTTATTTTATATTTTCCCTTGCGCATAAGGGGATTGGGTTAGGGGATGGCGGCATGGGATACGGCCCGTGGCCGGATCAATAGCCGGCTTTACGATAGCGGTCCATCATGGAAGTAAAAAGGATCTTGGTGCTGGGCGGGGTATAGCTGATGGTGTTGGCGCCTGCGTCGATGGTGCGCAGGATGCTTTCCCCAGTGGGGCCGCCGGTGGCGATGATGGGCACGGTGGGGTAGCGGGAGCGGATGGAACGGACCACCTGGGGGGTGCGTTCGGCAGCGGAGATGTTAAGGATATCCACGCCAGCCTCCAGGCGGGCTTCGATGTCGGTATTTTCATTGAGGACGGTGGCCACGATGGGGATGTCCACCACATCGGCAATCAAGCGGACGGTCTCATTGGGCAGGGGGGCGTTCACCACCACGCCAATGGCGCCTTGGGCTTCCGCATCTTTGGCCAGGGTCACGGTACGCTTGCCGGTGGTGGTACCGCCGCCCACCCCGCAGAACACGGGAATATAGCTGGCGGAAATGATGGGATGGGAAATGGCCTGCTGAGGCGTAAAGGGATAGACGGCCAACACTGCGTCCGCATTGCAGTTCCGGATAATGGCGATATCCGTGGAAAACACCACGGATTTAAGCCGCTTGCCCAAGACCACCATGCCGCTGGCCTGGTAGATCTCGTCCGGCATCTCCAGGATATGGGCCCGGAGCTCGCCGGTGATCCTAGGAACGTGACGGTTATTCATATGCAAACACCTCCTGCGTGATTCAGATCGGAAAAAACGCCCGTTTCAAGGGGATGGAAAGATTATAATCGCATATCAGGCGGCTTTCAATACGATGGGGTATTTTTTCCCTTTTCTTTACATTTTATCAGCAAATTCGGCTGTGGGAAAGCCTAAAGTATGTAGGCGGGGGAGAAAAGAGGGTGCGGCCTGGCAGCGGTGGACATATTAAAAAGATCTTAAAGGGTTTCCCCCTACGAAATTAAAGGAGAACGTGGTAGTATGAAGCTGGCCGGAGCGACGGCAGGAGGAAAGCATGTATAAAATACTGGTTTGCGATGACGACAGGGATATCGTATCCGCCTTGGAGATCTACCTAAAAGCGGAAGGCTATCAGGTGGAGAAGGCATACAACGGCCAGGAAGCCCTGGCCTGTGTGGAAAAGGAAGAGATCCACCTGGTGCTGATGGATATCATGATGCCGGGGCTGGACGGCATATCCGCCACCATCCAGCTGCGCCGGGCCAGCAATGTGCCGGTGATCCTTATTACGGCGAAAAGCGAGGATACGGACAAGGTGCTGGGGTTGAACCTGGGGGCGGACGATTACATTACCAAGCCCTTCAATCCGGTGGAGGTGATGGCCCGGGTACGCAGCCAGCTCAGGCGGTACGCCCAGCTGGGAGGCATGGAGCAAAAGCCCACGGTGCTGCAAATCGGTGGCATTCGCCTGGACGACGAGGCCAAAGCCGTGACCCTGGACGGAGACCCGGTAGCCCTGACCCCCATCGAATATAGCATCCTGCGGCTGCTCATGTCCAACCCAGGCAAGGTATTCAGCTCCAGCCGCATCTATGAGCTGGTGTGGAAGGACAGCGCCTTTGGGGCGGAAGGGACTGTGGCGGTGCATATCCGCCACCTAAGGGAAAAGCTGGAGATCAACCCTGGGGAACCCCGGTACCTGAAGGTGGTATGGGGCCAGGGCTATAAAATGGAAAAGGGGGAGGGCAGATGAAGGCGCATTATCGATTTTTGTACAAGGCTGTGGCCGTATTCCTTTATGGCATCTTTGCCATGGGGATCGGCTATTGCGGGATATACCTGCTGCTAAGCTACGCCTCGCCGGCGAACCTACCGGCGGCCCTGTCGGACCATACGGGGCTGCTGACCCTGGGGCTGGGGTTCTGCTGCCTGGGCCTGCTGGCCACGCTGACCTACCTTATGCGGGGGGCGGGCCGCCGGCCGGAGGCAGAAGGGTTTTTCCCCGGCTGGCAGGAGAAGATCCCCCTGGATCTATACCTCCTCCTGTCGATCTCCGCCCTTTGCGCCATCCTCACGCCCCTGGTCCAGAACCTGCCCAATTGGATCTATACCGAGGCCAGCCTGCTTATCGCCTTGCCTGGTTTGGCCGTCTTTGCCCTGCTGATCCTGGCCCTGCTTATGACCCTGGCCACCCGGTTCAAGCTGGGCGGCTGGTGGCGCAATACCGTCATCTATTGGGTCCTGAGCCTGTGCCTGCGGTTCCTCCGTTGGCTTTGGCGGAGCATCCGAGGACTGTTCGACGCCTTGCCCGCCATATGGCCGGTGGCGCTATTGTCCGGGGTGTTCCTGTTCGCCGCCTTTTTGATGGGAGCCACGGGCATGTATAGCAGCCTAGGGGTATTGTTGTGGCTGGGCATTTGCGGCGGGGTATTCCTGCTATGCTGCTATGGGGCCATCCAGTTTGGCGCCATTCAAAAGGTGACCGAACAATTGGCCGAGGGCAAGCTGGAAGCCAAAGTCCATACGGAAAAGCTCCTGCCTCCCTTCCGCCGACATGGGGAAGCAATAAACCGGATCGGGCAAGGCATCCATAAAGCGGTGGCGGAACAGCTCAAAAGCGAGCGGTTCAAAACCGAGCTGATCACCAACGTATCCCACGATTTGAAAACCCCCCTCACCAGCATCGTCAACTATGTGGACCTGCTGGGAAAGGAACAGCTGGATAATCCCCGGGCCACGGAATATGTGGCGGTGCTGCGCCGCCAAGCCCAGCGCCTTAAAAAGCTCACGGAAGACCTGGTGGAAGCCTCCAAGGCCTCCAGCGGCACCATGGCGGTCAACCGGGTACCCATGGAGCTTGGGGAGCTGCTTTCCCAATGCAATGCCGAATACGCAGAACGGCTAGCAGCCGCCAACCTGGAGCTGGTAACGGATTGCCCGGCCGGCGTCCAGGTGCTGGCGGACGGACGGCTGCTATGGCGGGTGTTTGACAACCTATTGGGCAACGCCTGTAAATACAGCCAGCCTGGCACCCGGGTATATATTACGGTGGAAGCAGCCCAGGAACAGGTCTTGGTGCAGGTAAAAAATATTTCTCGGGAAGTGCTCAACGTGACCCCGGAAGCCTTGATGGAGCGATTTGTCCGGGGGGATAGCAGCCGCAGCGCCGAGGGTAGCGGCTTGGGGTTGTCCATTGCCAAAAGCCTGATGGAGTTGAATGAAGGCAAGCTGGAATTGGCCATTGACGGAGATTTATTCAAGGCCCTATTGACCCTGGGCAAACCTTAAGCCCCATACGAATATAGGCGGCGATAAAAAACCGCCGCCTAAAGCTAAGTCCCGTTGCCCCCTTTATAAGCTGGGCAGCGGGGTGTTTTATATACCTAGCAAACAAAAGACATGGCCAGCCCTGTTATGCAGGTCGCCCAAAAAGCCGGGGCCAGCCGGGGGGGGCGGCGGCAGGGCGCTCCGCGCCCGGAAGGCCGG
>OJPZ01000659.1_pt1 | contig 15056 bp, 15 predicted proteins | sample 1598611 | NCBI WGS metagenome assembly OJPZ01 (sample SAMN03922494, study PRJEB24848) | human gut metagenome | isolation source: stool sample | host: Homo sapiens | place: Germany | collected 2011-11
CCCCCAAGGGGGGGCGGGCAGCCCCCCGCATGAAGCCCCCAACGGGATCCAGGGGCGGAGCCCCGGCTGGCAGCCCCCCACACATAAAACCCAGCAAGCCGCCCAGAAGGCGGCTTGCAAATAGACGAACAGGGTTCCTTTACCGGCGGTAGCCATGGTGGGACGCCAAACTCCGGGGCTTACCCAAGATCTCCCCGTAGAGGAAGCCGGCGATCAAGCTATTCCGGTCAAAGGAAAGGTTATATTGCCCAACGGGTTTCGAGCTGGTGGAAAAGGCGGGGATATCTTTAACATCCAGGCCCTTGCCGGCAGAGGGCGGACAGGCCACGGCGCCGGTCAAGCTGCTTTCCGTATGCTGGTGATTGCCCTCGGTAAAGGGCTGGACCACATGCCGGCTACGCCGGTTGGCCTGGGGCTTGGGCCGGGGCCCGCCCAGGCTGCCGCCCATGCCGACCCCCTCTGCAGAAGCAGTACCTTCCGCCGTTCCCATGCCTTCGGTGGAACTGGCGACCATGCTGCCCTGGGTGGATCGGCCCTCGGTGAAGGGTCCGCCCAGGCTGCCGCCGGCGCTTTGGCCCTCTGCGGGGCGGGTAGGCTTGACGGCCGGCTTCGCAGGTTTGGCAGTGGACTTGGGCGGCTCGGGGGTGACCCAGGGGAAGATGTCCTCCCCCATGGTGGTCTGCTGCGCGGCAGGACGGTGAGGCTGGGCCTGCGCCTGTCGGGGCTGGGCCTGGGCCTGCTGTCCGCCAGGCCGCCAGGTATTTTTCTTTTCAGCCTTTTTCTTCCTGTTTTTGGTTAAATTTGAGATCACCGCAATGATCACAAACAAAAGGACTAGTGTATCCATAGGCTCTCCTTATGGGAGCGGGGTTATTGCTCCTTATGCTCGGCCTCGGTGCCGGCAATGGCGTCCCGCATCCGGGTGTCGGAAAGGATATTTTGCATGTTATAATAATCCATGACCCCCAGCTTGCCGTCCCGGAATGCAGCGGCAATGGCCCGGGGCACTTCCGCCTCGGCCTCGATGACCCGCGCCCGCATGCCTTGGACTTCCGCCTTGTTTTCCTGCTCCTGGGCCACGGCCATGGCGCGGCGCTCTTCGGCCTTGGCCTGGGCGATGCGCTTATCGGCTTCCGCCTGGTCGATCTGGAGCTGGGCGCCTACGTTGCGGCCCACGTCCACATCCGCGATGTCGATGGAAAGGATCTCAAAGGCAGTACCCGCATCCAAGCCCTTGCTCAAGACGGTCTGGGAGATCCGGTCGGGGTTTTCCAGCACATCCTTATGGCTGGTGGAGGAACCCACCGTGGTCACGATGCCTTCGCCGATCCGGGCGATGATGGTCTCCTCGCCGGAGCCGCCCACCAAGCGGTCGATGTTGGCCCGCACGGTGACCCGGGCCTTGGCCCGCAATTCGATACCATCCTTGGCGATGGCCGCCACGATGGGGGTCTCGATGACCTTGGGGTTTACGCTCATCTGAACGGCGTTGAGCACGTCCCGGCCGGCCAGGTCGATGGCGCAGGCCCGTTCAAAATCCAGGGGAATGCCGGCCCGCTGGGCAGCGATCAGGGCATTGACCACCCGGTCCACATTGCCGCCGGCCAGGTAGTGGGCTTCCAGCTTATTATGGCTGATGGTCAAGCCCGCCTTGGTGGCTTTGATCATGGGGTTCACGATGCGGCTGGGCACCACTTTACGGATGCGCATGGCCACCAGCTGGAACAAGCCGATCTTCACATCGGACGCGGTGGCGGAGATCCACAGGCCGATGGGCACGAAGCTGAAGAACAGCGCCAGCACCACAATGATGGCAACGATCAGCACCAGGGTTAAAATGAGTTCAGGCATAATATCCTCCTTATGGTTATTTCATTAGAATTTTCGCCAAATAAAACACCAGGTAAAACAAACCGATCATAGCCGGCACCCCGATGACGATCTGGAGCCAGGCCCGGCGCCGGGCTTTCGCCTGGGCTTCAGGGGCCATGTGCTCGTCATAGGCCTGGCTTTCCGCCTGCTGCTCCATCAGCTCCCGTTCTGTGCAGCGGGGGCACGGCCCCACGGCGGGATCATAGATGGTGCCGCACACCTTGCAGAATTTCATTTTCATATCAGCACGCCTTCACCAGGATGCGAAGGCCCTCCACCCGCACGATGCGGATGCGGGCGCCCTGGGGGATGAAGGCGCCGTCGCTGACCACGTCCAGCTTTTCCCCGTCAAAATCCCCGTTGCCGCTGGGCCGTAAGGGGGTCAGGGAAACGCCTTCCCGGCCCACCAGCTTTTGCATATCCTCCACGCCCAGGCCAGTGGAATCCCCCTGGATCTGATCCTTTAGCACCAGGGGCGAACGGGATAAAGCGCCCTTGGAGAAGGAACGGAAAATGATGATCGCCGCGATGATCAAAGGGATGAGGATCAACAGGATGGTAATGCCGGCGGTCAAGAGGGAATCCGCCCGCAGCACCACCGCGGCAGTCAGGAAAATGATGCCCAGCAAGCCGGGAATGCCCATGCCGGGGGTAAACATTTCATAGATCATACAGGCCAGGCCCAGGACCAAACACAAGATCGCCGCCAGATTCCAGCCCAGCAGGTATTCCGCTACGCTCATTGTACCAGCCTCCTTTCAAAGGGGAAACAAGGAATCCTACACCTATTATTATAATTATAGCAGACCCGAAAAAAAAGGATGTAAAATTTGAGTGAATATCCATAGCTGGCAGCCGCCTTATTCCAAGGCCGCCCCCAAGCTAAAACATGGGGAAAATATGGGTATTGAACCAGGTGGCCATCCGTTCCAATACCCCGCTGGCGTCAGGCAATACGCCGCTTCCAGCCAGGGCCAATACCAAGCCCACCACCCCCAGCACAATCACCAGGGAAAGGAACATCACCAACAGCACCGTCCCCGCAGAGGCCTGATCCTGGGCCTCTCCCTTTCGTTGTCCAGGGGCTAAGACAAAATCCGGTATGTCGGGTTCCTGTAAGCTGGCCCGGGCCTTAGCCGTTCGCTGGCGATTGGGCGTTTGCTTGAAGGCCGGCTCCGCAGCCGGCTTTGGCTTTGCCCGTTCCGCTTTGGCCTGGGCCTTGACCGGGGCCGCCTTTATATGGCTTTCCGCCGGCTTTTCCGCCGCCTCCTGAAACCGCTTGCCACCTAGGAGCGCCTTGCCCTTTGGCGCCGGTTCCGGGGCAGCCTCCGCCCCGTCCCCTTCCTGGAGCTTTTGCCGCTCCACCTCCACCTGCCGGTTGAAAAAGGCCTTTTCATTGCAGCAATCGTCTGTGATCCGCAAGACCAATGCCTTGGTGGGCTCTACCCCATCCATGCATGCCCGCTTCAATAGCTCCATCGCCCGGCGTGTGGCTTCCTTTGCCGCCTCTGGCTCCCCTGTGTTTCGCAATGCTCGGTCATAGGCAGGCCCTATATATTGCTTGAGTATGGCCCGCAGGGCTTCTGCATCCGGTGCCATGGACGCGCCTCCTGTCTGTTCACATTCTTGCTTATTCTGCATGATCCCTAGACGGTCCCTTTTTCCACCCCCTGCAGGATCATTGCCATATACACCTTCAGTATAAAACAAAATCCGCAGCCCTGCAATGCATTTCCCATTGGTTCTTATCATACCCTTGCAATATGAGAAATGGATGGATTTCATCGCAAGCCCTAGGGAAAGGGCTTTTGCTTATCTTATGCTTTACCCTGCTGGTGGCGGCGATCCGAGGCTGCCGGCTTGCCACCGACCCTTCCCTTACGCCTTCCAGCCAAGACGACCTGACCCTCACGGTTTATCTACATGAGGAGGATAAAACCGTGGAAATGTCCCTGGATGAATATTTGTATGGGGTCTTGGGAGGAGAAATGCCCGCCTCCTTTCCCTTGGAAGCCCTAAAAGCCCAGGCCGTTGCAGCCCGTACCTATACGGTGCGGCGCATAGCCAGCCTGGGCGGGGACCCCTGCGGCCGGGGCGGCGCGGATATCTGTACCGACAGCCATTGCTGCCAAAGCTACCGCAGCCCCGAGGCCCTGGCGGAAAGCTGGGGCAGCCATGCCAAGCAATATGCGGATAAGCTCCGCCAAGCGGTGGCGCAAACCCATGAGCTCATCGCCGTATATGACGGGGAACCCATCGAGGCGCTGTATCACAGCGCCGCCGGCGGCCATACCGAGGACGCCCAAAACGTTTTTTCCAATGCCCTCCCCTATCTTATGGGGGTGGAAAGCCCCGGCGAACAGGACGCCTCCCACTATCAAGAATCCATCGCCTTTTCCTGCAAGGAATTATCCGACACCCTGAACGAAACCTTCCCCAACGCCCATCTTTCCCCCTCCGCCCTGGAAAGCCAAATGGAGATCCAAGCCCGCTATGACAGCGGCCAAGTGGAACGCCTTCGCCTAGGGGACGCCTCCATATCCGGCAAGGAGCTACGCAAGGCTTTAGATCTGCGCAGCGCCAATTTCACCCTGGACTTTTCCCAGGATACCGTTACCATTACCACCACCGGCTACGGCCATGGGGTGGGTATGAGCCAATACGGCGCCCGGGCCATGGCCCTGGAAGGCGCTGACTTCCAAGAGATCCTCACCCACTACTACACCGGCATCCAGCTTAAAGAAATTTAACCCCCCCTCCGCATGGGCCCTACGGCACATTGCGATTCGCCACCGCCTGCTAGCGGGCAGCCCCATGGCCGCCCTACCTTGGCCCGCCCTCTGTTTTCCCGTGCCCCCGGGGAACCTCAGTATGGACGCCGGGGACGCGGTGACGAAGGGAGGAGGGTGATTTCCCTGGGCTTGCCAGGGGGGGCGGCGGCATTTGGCGGGCCCGGAGGGCCCGCAAAACCAACGCAGGGGCGGGGGCCTCGGCCCCCGCCCCTGCGTTGTGGGCGCTGCGCGCCCCCGCCGCCCCCCTGGGCGCGCTGGAATTTCCGAGAAAGGGGCATGAAAAAGCCCGACCCATACCCATGGGCCGGGAGCGTGGACCGTTCTGGTGGGCGGGCTGCCCAGGGAAATCGCAGGGGCGCCGCGGTTCAGGACCTATCTCCATGGGCGCAGCGCCGGAGGCGGGCAAGGGAAACCGCCCAGGTCCAGGGCCAGCCAGACCACATCCCACCATTGGCCCATCTTATAGCCGCAACGGAAGAAGTAACCCTCCTCCACAAAGCCCAGATGTTTATGGAAATCGATGCTGCCAGTGTTATTGGCGGTGATACAGGCATAGGCCTTTTGCACCCCTTGGCTGGCCAATTGGGGGAGCAGGGCGTCGTAAAGGGCCCGGCCCAAGCCCTGGCCTATGGCCTGGGGGGCCAGGTAAACGGTGGTTTCCACCACCCAGTCATAGGCTTCCCTGGACCGCATCCGGCCCGCATAGGCATAGCCCAAGGGCGTGCCTTCCACCTCCGCCACCAGATAGGGATAAGCCTGTAGAGTGGCCGCTATGCGGGCCTGAAATTCCTGGGGGGTGGGAGGCTGGTATTCAAAGCTGTAGGCGGTCTGCTCCACGTAATGGGCGTAAATCTGCTGCAACGCAGGCGCATCCTCCAGCCGGGCGGGACGGATGGTATGGGCGGCGCTCATGGCTCAAAATCCCGAGGGCGGCGATGGATCTGGGTTTGGCCTAGATCCTCCTGCTGGCGCAGGGGTTGGGAGGGCCGGCCGGTAAGGGTATCCTGATCCGCCTGCTGCTGCCGGAGCAATTCTTGGCGCTGCCGCTCCCGGCGGGCCCGGCGGCGGGCGGCTTCCCGGCGCTGCTGCCGCTCCAGCCGCCGCAGCACGATCAGGGCGATGATGGCCAATACGATTAACACCGCCAGAACGATGAGGGCAACGCTCAAAGCGCGGCTTATGCCGGTGCCGATCTGTACCCCCAGGGCCTGGATCACATCCTGCTGGGCTTCCTCGGCGTCCGCCGGGTCATAGACCCCGATGCTGTCCCCGGTGATGTGGGCGGTATAGGTGTAGGGATTGCCCGCCGGGTCGGTCATATCCAGCTGGAAGACCAGTTCCCTAGGCTGGCCCACGAAGATCACCTGGTCGGAGGAGAATTCCCCGGGGCCCACCACGTCCTTACGGGTGATCTCGGTGAGCACATCGGTGGGATTGCCCTCCTCGTCGGTACCCTGGGTCTTTTCGCTGATGACCAGGTCGGTCATATCCAGGGAACCGGTGTTGTTGATGGTAAAGCGCACGGTGATGCTGCCGGCGCTGTTAAGGGGCTCCAGCACCGCGGCGGAGAAATCGATGCCCAATAGGGCGGGATCGATGTATTTGCGCACCACAAAGCTCTTGGTGTTGTTTTCATATTTTTCACCGGAAGCGGACTCGCCGGATACATGGAATACCACATACCGCTCGGTGTCCGTCAGCACGGTATAAGAAAGCTGCCGGGTCTCCCCCACCGCCAAGGCAAAGGTGCCGTCGTTGACCTTATTGCCCAGCTCGTCGGTGACCTGGATGTCGCTGATGCGTTGGTTGCCGTTGTTGGTAAGCTTGATGGAGAAGGGGACGCCGTTGACGGTGCCCTCCCCCTGGGAGACCTCCATGGACAGCTTGTTCATCACCATGCCCAGGGTGGTTTCCTTGAGCTTGAGGGTTTGGGTATTGCCCAGGCCGTCGTCATAGGTGATCACCGGGGCGCTGGTGACGGTGGCGGAGCCCATGGTAAATTCGTAGGTGAGCACCAGGGGCGCGCCAGGGTCCACCACCACGTTTTCGGCGATGGGCTTGCTGCTGATTTCCTTATCCGCTAGGGAAACCACGGATACCGGGGTCATACCGCTGTTGGTGAGGGTGTAGGTGATGTTCACGGTCTCCCCCTGGGAGGCCTGGGTCTTATCCACGGAAACGGAGCCGGAAAGCACGGCGGCGGCCTGACGCTGGATGGTGATTGCAGTGGAATCCGAGCGGAGTTCGCCGTTTTCCAACCAATTCAGGTCAAAGGAAATGGGCTGATCCAACGCCGCTTCGCTGATGATGACAGTGGCGGAAAAGGTTTTTTCAGCCCCAGGATCAATGGAAGCGCCAACGCCGTCAAAGGCAATGCCGGAATAGGCGCTGCTGATCTGGACGTTTTCCATTACGGCCTCCCCATCGTTGGTGATGGTGATGGAGAAGGTGACCTCGCCGCCGGTGGTCATGGCCGCGGGGCTGGACTGGGCCTGGATCTGGGCGGCCTGGGCCGCAGGGACCCACAGGCCAAAGCACAGGAGCAGGGCCAGCAGGCATCCCAGCGTAGATTTAAAACGGATTCTCATGGGCTTGACTTCTTTCCTTATCGTAAAAATTGATGGGCTAGTCCCGGGGCGGACAGGGCCGGCGGAGCCAACCTTCCCCCAGAAGGGCGGGGGTGCAGCGGCCGTCGCTTTTTTCCGTTACGGCTTTGCAAAAGCCTGGGGCCTGGGCCGCTTCCACCAGAGCGGTCACCTGGACGTCCTGGCCGAAATCCACGGCCTCTACCATGGCCCGCTCCCGGAGCAAGGCCTCCAACCCGCCATAACGGTTATAAGGGATGGTTATATGATACCGCAGGGCAGGCAACACCGCCACCTCCCCCGCCTCTTGGATGGCGGCGGCGGCAGATCTGGAATAGGCCCGCACCAGGCCGCCGGCCCCCAGCAGGATGCCGCCGAAATACCGGGTCACCACCACCAATAGGTCGGTCAGTCCCCGGCTTTTGAGCACTTCCATCATGGGCAGGCCGGCGGTACCGCCGGGCTCCCCGTCGTCGCTATAGCGGGCGCAGCCGCCGTCCGGGCCGATCCGGTAGGCAAAGCAATTGTGGGAGGCGTCCCAATGGGCCTTGCGGATATCCGCCAGGATGGCCAGGGCGGCCGCTTCGCTTTCCACGGGAAAGCCGCGGCCAATGAAACGGGAACGCTGGATGACCAGTTCCGCCTCCCCTTTTGCCGCCAGGGTGCGGTAGCCTGTCATCCCCTTAGCCCCTGAGGACCCGGACAAAGCCTTTTTTGCCCTTCTTGAGGACGATGCCCTCCGCCAGCTTGTCCTCGGCCAGGACCGCGTACACGTCGGTAACCTTTTCGTCCCCGGCAAATACCGCCCCGCTTTCGATCATGCGCCGGGCGTCGGACTTGCTCTTGCAAAGGTTCCCCAGCACCAGCAGGTCCGTGACCCGCAGGCCGGTTTCGTCTATCTGCTGCTGGCTCAGGGCCAGGGTAGGCATATGGCTCAGATCCCCGCCGCCGCCAAAGAGGGCTTCCGCCGCCTGCTTGGCCTTGTCCGCCTCCTCGGCGCCATGGACCTGGGCCGTCAGGGTGTAGGCCAGGGTCACCTTGGCCTGGTTCAGGGCCGCGCCCCCCTGGGCGCACATGGCGCGGATCTCCTCCATGGGCAGGAAGGTCAACAGGGACAGGCATTTTTCCACGTCCGCGTCGTCCACGTTCCGCCAGTATTGATAAAAGTCGTAGGGGCTGCACTTTTCCTTATCCAGCCAGAGGGCGCCCTTTTCGGTTTTGCCCATCTTTTTGCCCTCGCTGGTGGTAAGCAGGGCGGTGGTCAGGCAATAGGCGGGCTTTTGCTCCTTGCGCCGGATCAGGTCCACGCCCCCCAGCATGTTGCTCCACTGGTCGTCCCCTCCCATTTGGAGGATACAGCCGTACTCCCGGTTCAGCACCAGGAAGTCGTAGCTCTGCATCAGCATGTAGCCTAGCTCAAAGAATGTTAGCCCCCGCTCCATCCGCTGCTTATAGCACTCGAAGGTAAGCATCCGGTTTACGGAGAAATGCACCCCGATATCCCGCATAAAGGAGAGATAGTTCAACGACCGGAGCCAATTGGCGTTGTTGGCCACAATGGCCTTGCCTTCGGAAAAATCGATGAGCCGGGCCATCTGCTTTTGGAAGCAGCTGGCGTTATGGTCGATCTCCTCGTTGGTCATCATGCGCCGCATATCGCTTTTGCCGGAAGGGTCCCCGATCATGGCGGTACCGCCTCCCAGCAGCACGATGGGCCGGTGGCCTGCCCGTTGCATGTGGGCCATGGTCATCAGGGCCACGTAATGGCCAATATGGAGGCTGTCTGCGGTGGGGTCAAAGCCAATGTAAAAAGTGACCTTTTCCCGGCCCAAAAGCTCCCGCAGCTCCTCGGGATGGGAGCATTGCTTCAAAAAGCCCCGTTCCGCCAGGGTATCGTAAACATTCTGCATATGATTGCACTCCTTTATTGATGGCTGTACTCCCTAATACAATAGCATATTTGCCGCAGTTTCGCAATCCGGAGGCATACGGTTTTCCCACAGGCTTCGCCAGGGTTCTCGCCTGTGAAGCGACCCTTTTTGCAGGGGATTTCCCTTAGGCTTATGCCTATAACCGCGCTGCGATCGGGAGGGGTTGGCCATGGCGCACGCCGGCCTTACCCCAAGGCAGCAGGACGATGGGGGGTGGGACGGTGCGGCTGGTAGGCAAACGGAGGATGGTAAGCGTCGGGGGGATGCTGACCGCCCTGGCCCGGGATCGGGCAGGGCTGCTGAGCCTGTTGATGGGGGCGTTGTTGTCCTTTGCCGGGGATGGGACAGGCCGGCTGTCCCCCTTTTGCGCCACCGGCGCCTGCGGCCTGTGGATGGCAGGCTATGCCCCCTGGCCCGCCCTGGTGGGCGGCCTGGCAGGCAGCCTGTTCCTGGGCCGCTATGGGGCGGCCACAGCCTATTTCCTATACGGGGCCCTGGGGATGCTTTGGCTCCTATGGCGGGGGGACGCCCAACGGCCGGACAAGCTGCTCCTGCTGGCGGCTGCACATCTATTGACCCTACCCTTTTTTTATTTTGACTCCGTAGACAGCTGTATGCTGGGCCTGGCCCAGGCGTCCTTATCCCTGTTATGCGCCCCCCTGGTCCAGCGGGGCGCCCAAGCCCTGGCCCAGCTTTCCCAGCGCCGCCCCCCGGACCCAGGCGGCTTGTGGGGGTTGGCCGGGCTCATGGCCATGGCCGCCATGGCGGGGATGGCCATCGGCTACCAGGGCATATATTTAGGCTGCGCCATCGCCTGCTTTGCCGCGGTATGGGGGGCCGGGGCCGCCGGGCTTATGGCCATCGCCGCCGCCGCCTTCGTTGGGGCCGGCGCCATGCTGGGTGGCGCTTCCCTGCCCTTTGTAGGCAGTTTGGTATTATGTACCCTGTGCGCCGCCCCTGCCTGGCGTAACCGGCTGCTGGCGGCGGGTTTGTTCCTCCTGAGCGGCGGACTGTGCGGCCTCTATATCCCCGGCGGTGAAAACATGCTCTTTTACGCCGCCCTGGGGGCGGGCGGGTATCTGCTGCTGCCAGGCGCCGCCACCCGCCTGCTACGCAAAAGCCTACAGGGCACCGCCCAGGGGGAAGCGGGCAAGCAACTGGCCCAATGCCGCCGCCGGGTCCGGGACGCGGCCCAGGTGATGGAGCGGGTGGCGGAGCTGCTGGAAACCAGCGGCCAAAGCCAAGGGGAACGCTTTGCCGGACGGCAGCTGCGCAGCATGGGGAAGGCCCTGGAGGAATTGAGCGCCAACCGGGAACCCCTCCCCCCTGCCTTTACCCTTTCCCTGGGCGCCGCTGCTTGCCCCAAAACCCAAAGCGACCAGACCGGGGACAGCATGGCCTGGCGGGAGGTGGATAACCTGCGGCTGCTGCTGCTTTCCGACGGCATGGGCAGCGGGGAACTGGCCCACCGGGAAAGCGCGGCGGCGGTGGCCCTATTGGGGGACCTATTGAGCATCGGGGTGGAGGAAAGCGCCGCCCTGGAATGCGTCAACCAGCTGCTGATGCTCAAATGCCAGGAGGATATGTATGCCACCCTGGATGTGCTTTTGTTGGATCTTTCCACCTGCCGGGCCCGGTTCCTCAAGCAGGGGGCGCCCCCCAGCTATATCCTACGCAAGGGGCGGGTCTATACCATCCATGCGGAGACCCTGCCCGTGGGCATCCTGCCGGAGGCCGCCCCGGTATGCCCCCAGGACGCCCAGCTCATGCGGGGGGACGCGGTGGTGATGATGACCGACGGCCTGGGGGACGCCCTGGGCCAGGAGCTGTTGGCCGCCATCATCGAAGGGGTAGGGGGCGCCAACACCCCCCAGGACGGGGCGGACGCCCTATTGCGCCGGGCTTTGGAGCGCAACCCGGCGGACGATATGAGCGTGATCGTGGCACGGGTGGAATAGCCCCAAGGCCCCCGGGGGGGCGGCGGGTGGGCGCAGCCCACCCGGGCGCCGGGCCATGGCCCGGCGCCCAGTTTGCCTGGGCGCAGCCCAGGCAAACGCCGCCGCCCCCCCCGGGGGCCTTGGGGCGAGCGCCGCCGCCGGGCCAGCCATTTTGGGGAGGGTAGAGGCAGGGCTTATACCTAGGGAGCAAGGCAAATGCAAAAATAAGGTTTTTAATTGGGCCGGGGGATGATATACTGAGAAAGAGAGAACTGCTGGAAGAAGGAGGGATATCCCCAATGCGATATGCGTGTATCTTCGGCGCTTCCTGCCCCAATGTGGCAAAGGGATACCTGGAGGCAGCCTTTGAGACCGGCGCCCTTCTTTCGGAGCACGGCCTTGGCATGGTATTTGGCGGCGGGAACACCGGCCTGATGGGGGCGGCGGCCCGGGGGGTCAAGAGCAAAGGCGGCCGGCTGATCGGGGTGATCCCGGAGAAGCTGAACCAGCCGGGCATCGCCTATCCCCATTGCGACCAACTGATCGTCACGCCGGATATGCATACCCGCAAGGCCAAGATGGAGGCTCTGAGCTTTGGCTTCCTGGCCCTACCCGGCGGCTTTGGCACCCTGGAGGAGCTGCTGGAGGTGATAACATTGAACCAGTTGGGGTATTTGCAGGCCCCGGTGGTGCTGCTCAATACCAACGGCTATTACGACCAGCTGCTGGCCCAGCTGGATACCTGCATTGCCCAGGACTTTACCGCGCCCCCCTGCCGGGGGATCTATCAGGCCGCCCCCACCCCAGCCCTTGCGGTGGAAGCCTTATGCACCGCCCGGCCGCCCCAGTTGCCTAACAAGATAAAGGACGCCATCCAAGATGAAGAACGCATCAGAAACCAACAAAGGGATTGAGATCATGGTCTGCGTCACCACCCAGAAAAGCTGCGACAAGCTGATCGCCAAAGGGGTGGAACGGGCGGCAGGCCAGGGGGCGTTGCATGTGGTGCATTGTGTGCAGACGGGGCATAACTTTATGGGCACGCCCTTTGAGGGGGACGCCATCGAATACCTGTTTACCGCAGCCCAGCTGGCAGGGGCGGAACTGGACCTGCTCCGGGCCAAGGATGTGGAGAACGCTTTGGTGGAATACGCGGTCAGCCATGGCATCCACGTGATGGTGCTGGGCGCCGGCAGCAGCGGCAGCCAGCCTAAGGATAGCCTCATCGCCCGGCTTCAACGGCGGTTGCCGGAGGTAGAATTTGTGGTGGTGGGATAAAATTTTTGGAAATAGGAAAAAAACTGTTGACAAAGGGGCGTAAAGGTTTTATCATAGCAAACAATTGAATGACCGACTGGGTAGAGGCGCAGCCGACAGGAGTATCCCGGGGAGCCCCCGCAGGGGCGGAGAACCGGTGAGAAAGGGGAGGTTGCCGAAGCGCGAAGGCCGCTGCGGGGCTTTGGTGCTGGGCGACGGGAAAAGATCCCGCCGACTGTCACAGTGCAACTGTGGAGTGCTATCATTCAGGGCCAAACGTTTCAAAGATTTACGCGGCTGGAGTGATGCTCCAGCCGCCGTTTGATTTTGGGGAAATCCCCCGCCACATTTTATCACATTGGAGGAAAACGAACATGCGTAGAACCCTAGCCATTTTGCTGGCCCTTGTATTGGCCCTGTCCCTGGCGGCCTGCTCCCAGCCCGCCCAGGAGGAGACCCCTGCCGCCGACGCTCCCGCCGCTGAGGCCCCCGCCGACGAAGCGCCCGCTGACGCGGATCCGGATCAGCCCGCTGCGGATCCCGCCACCCTGGGCAGCCTGGAGGACGGCGTTCTCTCCGTTGCCATGGAGTGCGCCTATGCCCCTTATAACTGGACCCAGCCCACCGGCGACAACGGCGCCACCCAGATCAAGGATAGCCCCGACTATGCCTACGGCTACGATGTTATGATGGCCCAGCATATCGCAGAGGCCCTGGGCGTGGAGCTGGAGATCGTGAAGCTGGATTGGGATTCCCTGGTGCCCGCCGTCCAGAGCGGCACCGTGGATTGCGTCATCGCGGGCCAGTCCATCACCAGCGAGCGGATGGAGATGGTGGACTTCACCACCCCCTACTACTATGCTTCCATCGTGGCCCTGACCCCCTCGGATAGCGCTTATGCTTCCGCCCAGGGCGTGCAGGACCTGGCAGGCGCCGTTTGCACCAGCCAGATCAACACCGTTTGGTACGATGTGTGCCTGCCCCAGATCCCGGATGCGGAGATCCTTCCCGCCCAGGAGAGCGCTCCCGCCATGCTGGTGGCCCTGGATAGCGGCCGCTGCGACCTGGTGGTCACCGATATGCCCACCGCCATGGCCGCCTGCATCGCCTATCCCAACTTCACCCTGCTGGACTTTGCCGGTAGCTCCGACGATTTCCAGGTGTCCGAGGAGGAGATCAACATCGGCATCTCCCTCCAAAAGGGCAACACCGAGCTGTTGGACGCCATCAACGGCGTGCTGGCTGAGATGACCGTGGACGACTTCACCGAAATGATGAACCAGGCCATTTCCGTGCAGCCCCTGAGCGAGTAACCCCGTATCCCCCCTTTGCAAAGCCGCCCGTTTGTACGGACGGCTTTGCCCGGCTTTTAAGGAGAAACCACCGTGCAAAATATGAACTTTTGGGAGCGGGTCCTCTTCCTGCTCCAGGAATACGGCCCCAGCTTTTTACGGGGCGCCGGGGTCACCATGGTCATCGCTCTGGTGTCCACCTTTGTGGGCTGCATCATCGGCTTCGCCGTGGGCGTGGTCCAGACCATCCCCACCGACCGGAAAAAACGCCCTGTCCATTGGACCCTGATGGGCATCGTCCGCTTCCTCCTCAACGCCTATGTGGAGATTTTTAGAGGCACGCCTATGATGGTCCAGGCCATGTTTATTTTTTATGGTATGGCAGCTTTGTTTAGCATCAATCTAGGCATGTGGGAAGCCGCCTTCCTTATCGTATCCATCAATACTGGCGCCTATATGGCGGAAACCGTCCGGGGCGGCATCCTCTCCATCGACCCGGGCCAGACCGAAGGCGCCAAGGCCATCGGCATGAACCACGTGCAGACCATGACCAGCGTCATCCTGCCCCAGGCCCTCCGGAACATCATGCCCCAGATCGGCAACAACCTCATTATCAACATCAAGGATACCTGCGTATTGAGCGTTATCGGCACCGTGGAGCTGTTCTTTGCCACCAAGGGCGTGGCCGGGGCCCGGTATACCTATTTTGAAGCCTTCACCATCGCCATGGCGATGTACTTTGTGATGACCTTTGTCTGCTCCCGGTTGCTCCGCTGGTGGGAAAGCAAAATGGACGGCCCGGACAGCTACGAGCTCTACGACCTGTCCACCACCGATACCCTGGCCCATACCACCGGGCTGTACAGCTATCCCAAGCGGCCCAAAACGGGCAATCAGAATCTGGACATTCGGGACGGAGGGAGATAGGCCATGGCGGAACAGATTTTACAGATCCAGCATCTTAGCAAGAGCTTCGGCGCCAACCAGGTGCTCAAGGACGTGGATTTCCAGGTGAATGTGGGAGACGTGACCTGCATCATCGGCGCGTCCGGCAGCGGCAAAAGTACCCTGCTTCGCTGCATCAACCTTTTGGAGACCCCCTCCGGCGGGGAGATCCTCTTCCACGGGGAGAGCATCCTGACCGGCAAGCTGGACGCCTCCGCCTACCGGGCCAAGGTGGGCATGGTGTTCCAGTCCTTTAACCTGTTCAACAACCTTTCCGTGCTGGAAAACTGCACGGTGGGCCAGATCAAGGTGCTCAGGCGCCCCAAGGAGGAAGCCCGGGATATCGCCATGTCCTTCCTGGAAAAGGTGGGCATGGCCCCCTATATCAACGCCAAGCCCCGGCAGATCTCCGGCGGCCAGAAGCAGCGGGTGGCCATTGCCCGGG
>OJPZ01000661.1_pt1 | contig 15038 bp, 7 predicted proteins | sample 1598611 | NCBI WGS metagenome assembly OJPZ01 (sample SAMN03922494, study PRJEB24848) | human gut metagenome | isolation source: stool sample | host: Homo sapiens | place: Germany | collected 2011-11
GATCTACACACTGCATATCGTCGGCAGCGTCAGATGTGTATAAGAGACAGCTGTGCATCTGCCTGTTCCAGACGGCAGATAACGGTTTCATGCGGAATTGGCGTGACCGGCTCCAGAAGCGCAGCGTTCCCGCCGATGCCGTTTGCCGCGATTTGTGCGAATTGATCCATATATGTTCTCCTTTTCGCTGCTTTTTCGTATCGTAACACAGCGCATATAGGGAGGCAATCTGCGAAAATGACACTTTGACCCGCAAAAATGTCATATTCGCCACCTATGATTTTTGACCCGCATTCTTTTAGAATGCGATACAGAGGATACTGGACCGATGGACGGATGTGAGGCAGCTTATGTTTGAAGCATTTTTTACGGATCCCTGTATGCGATACCGCACAGAGGTGATCAACGGCATTGACTTTTATGGGTTGGGATTCAGCATGGTACGCGGCGAATGTGTGGCGGAAGGAACGCTGCGCTGGATGCAGAAAGGCGAAGCTGCGGCCGTGCTCATCACAAATACGAGCCTGCCGGATATGTCTGGGTTTGAACTTGCCAGACATGTCCGCAGACAGTTTCCGTGCCTCCGCGTGATTTTTTTGACTGACACGCCGAACCTTGCGGAAGCGCAGCAAGCCGTCCGGTGCGGTGCATATGACTATTTGCCGAAGTCTGACGGGATCGACGCGCTGCGCAGCGCGATGATCCGCGTTTCAGAGGAACTGCACACGGAAAGTCGGGAAGAAGCATATCTGCGCGGCCAGCAAAACTGGGATGAGTGCATTTCGAGACTTCTGAAGCTGCTTCTGGCACTGAAGCCGGGCATCGACGAGGATCACTGGCAAATGTATTCCAAAGTCAAGCCGCTGCTGAGCGATGCTCCGCTGCGCATGGAGGCTCTGCTGGTGCGCTCTTTGATGGAGGAACTGCGCGCAGAAATTTGCCGCAGGGATGAGGCACTGGCCGCGCAACTCCGAAGTAACATGATGGCTGCGCCGCTGGGCATGCTGACCTCCGCGCAGGGAATGGCGGCGTACATGGACGCCATCTGGGCGCTGCTTTCCGAAAAGGGCTATATCACACAGGAGGACGCGCTGAAAAGCGATCCCATCGGGCGCGCCTGCGTCTATATGCAGTCGCACCTCTCGGAAAAACTGACTGTGCAGGAGCTGGCTGAGTATGTCCACATCAGCCCGCGGCATTTTATCCGGAAATTCCAGACAGAGATGAACGAGAAATTTACGGATTATCTGGCCCACATCCGTGTTCAGGCGGCAATTCAAATGCTGGAGGCTGGTCGGGATGTCAAATCCATTCCGGAGGCGGTCGGGTATAAAGACGAAAAAAGCTTTTATTCCGTGTTCCGGAGGTTCGCGGGCTGTTCCATGCGCGAATACCAGCAGAAACTGAACTTGAGCCAGCGAAAGGAGAAGCATCCATGATAAAGCTATGGAACCAAACCATGCCGCACCGCTGCGTAGAGGATGCGTTTGAACCGTATCTTACGCCATATGACTGTGACGCCGCAAAGACGGCAATTGTCGTGTGTCCGGGCGGCGCTTACTGCGGCCGGGCGGACTATGAGGGAAATGACGTTGGCGTGTGGCTGAATACGATCGGCATAACGGCCTTTGTACTGGAATACCGCGTTGCGCCAAGCAAAGCCCCGGCGCAGCCGTCTGACGCGCAGCGGGCCATGCGGCTGGCAAGAAAGCTCTGCATGGAGCGTGGGATCGAGCGCCTTGGCATCATGGGCTTTTCTGCCGGGGGCCATCTGGCAGCGACACTGTCTGTCCACTATGATGAAGCCTTTTATCCGCCGCAGGATGAGCTTGACAATCTATCTGCCTGCCCTGATTTTACCGTCCTGTGCTATAGTGTGATCGACATGGGCGAGTACCGACACGATTGGAGCCGCCGCTTTCTACTCGGCGATGTGCCGGATGAGGCGCAGATCGAATTCTATTCTCCGCAGCGCTGTGTGACAGAAAACACTCCGCCCGCCTTTCTCTGGCACACAGCACAGGATGCAAGCGTTCCGGCAATCAATTCGATGCTCTACGCCGCTGCACTGCAAAAATGTGACGTGCCGTATGAGCTGCACATCTTCCCGTTTGGACAGCACGGCAAGGCGCTGGCGCTCGATGATGCCTCCGTCGGACAGTGGCGGCAGCTTTTGCGTCAATGGTTGGTCAGCATGAAGTTTTTATAAGCGATATGAAAGGCACATGCGGCAGCGCATGTGCCTTTTGCATAATTTCATGCAATCGTCTCTGTGCATATTAACAAAAGAGCAAATACGAATCGTCAAATTCAATGCTGATTTTTTGGCGACAATGCTTAAAATAAACACGCAGATACCAACTGGATGCAGGAATAATGCACAATCAACGCAGTCACAATCGCCAGCCATCTTGTCACAATCGCACCTTGGAAATCAAAAACCGAACCCGTACAATGGAGAAAACAAAAGCGGAGGAACCCATGCGAACCATGACAAAGGAAAGAAAAAAGGAAGGGCCGCGCCTTGGCCACAAAGGCCGGGCGGACGCAAAAGCCAGCCGTCAGCTGCTGCTGCTCTGTATCCCGGCAATCATCGGTTATATCCTGTTCAACTATATACCGATGGGAGCCGCAGTCATCATTCCGTTCAAGAATTATAAATTCTCCAAGGGCATCCTCGGCAGCGACTGGTGTGGCCTTGCAAACTTCAAGTGGATCATCCAGTCCGTCGCGCTTGACCGTGCACTGCGCAACACGGTGCTCTATGGTCTTTTGTTCATGGTGCTCAGTCCGGTCACAAACGTGATCATCGCGCTTCTGCTGTTTGAGATCACAAGCAGACGCCGGCTGAAAACCTACCAGACCATCATCACCTTCCCGAACTTCATGTCCATGGTTATCGTCGGCTATATCGTCTACGCCATCCTCAGCCCGAGAACCGGTCTTATGAACCAGATCATCCAGTTCTTCGGCGGTGACCCCGTTGACGTGTATATGAACCCGAAATACTGGCCGTTTATCCTGACTGTCGTAAACCTCTGGAAAGGCATCGGCATGGGCTCCATGATGTATTTCGCAGCCCTGATGGGCATTGACACGTCGCTCTATGAAGCGGCGGAGATCGACGGCGCAAGCCGCTTCCAGAAGATGCTCCATATTTCCCTGCCGCACCTTGTCCCGCTGATCTGCATCTTCACTATCATGAATGCGGGCAGCCTAATCAGCGGCAACTTCGATTTGTTCTATGTTATCCCGAGAAATACCTCGACGCTGTACGCAACGACGGATATCCTCAACACCTACGTCTATCGTTCCCTGCAGGAATCCAGCTATGCGATCGGCGCAACCACGGGTCTGATTCAGTCTGTTGTGGGTATGTTCCTTGTTCTGCTGTCCAACTGGATCGTCAAGAAGATCTCCCCGGACAACTCGATGTTTTAAGTGGGAGGGATCGTCTTATGAGCACAAAAAGCAAACTCAGCCGAAATCAGACGTTCAACATCATCCTGTATATTTTCTTTTTCCTGATGTGCGCCTGCTTCGTGCTTCCACTGATCGTGGTTATCTCCGCCTCGTTCACCAGCGAACAGGCCCTGACCTCCGGCGGCTTTTCCCTGCTGCCGCGTGATTTTACGCTCGACGCGTACAAGTCGGCATTCTCCAGCGGCACGCGCGTGCTGCGCGCCTACGGCGTGACCATCTTTCAGGCTGTGGTCGGTACGGTCCTCAGCAGTCTGGTCGCGGCGCTGGCGGCGTATCCCCTTTCCCGGAGCAATTTCCGCTACCGCAGGCCCATCACGGTCTTTATCTTCTTTACCATGCTCTTCAGCGCCGGTATGATTCCGAACTACATTATCTTCGCCAAGTATTATAAGCTGGCGGATTCCATCTGGATCTACATTCTGCCCGGCATCACCGGCGGCGCGTGGAACACCATGGTATTCCGGACGTTCTTCAAGGGCCTGCCCGAGACGCTGTTTGAGGCGGCGTATCTGGACGGCGCAAGCGAGCTGCGCATCTTCTTTTCGGTCGTTTTGCCGCTGTCCACGCCCGTTTTTGCGTCCCTTGGCTTTATGGCGCTGGTTGCCCGCTGGAACGACTATACCACGTCCATGATCTACATCCGCAACGAAAGCCTCTATACGCTGCAATATCTCTTACAGCGCATGATGGATCAGGCGGAATTCATGAAGAATCTTGCGAACAACCCCATGATGTCCGGCAGCGTTTCGCTGGACACAAGTATGCTGCCGAGCGAATCGCTGAAATTCGCCATGTGCGTCATCGCCGCAGGCCCCATGCTGGTCGTGTTCCCGTTCTTCCAGAAGTATTTTGCGCAGGGTCTGACGATCGGCGCAGTCAAGGGCTGAGAGAACAGCCTGTTTTATGAATTGTATGCCTGAAAACGAATGGTACCGCGTTTTGAGGCGTTTACAAGAGAAAACGACACCCCATATCACCTAAAATCTAAGGAGGATATCATGAAAAAGAGAACCATTTGCCTGCTCCTTGCCATGATCATGGTTCTGAGCATCGTTCTGGCGGGCTGCAGCAAGACTGCTGAGACTCCCGCTGCGGACGAAACCCCCGCCACGACTGAGCCGGCGGAAACCACCGACAACACCGAAACCCCTGAAGCTCCCGAAGAGACTGCCGAGCCCGCGCTTGAGCAGAAGACCATTCAGCTCATGATCACCGGCGCCGGCAAGCAGGCCAACTCCGACAAGGTCTGGGCCGCTTTCAATGAGCAGCTCCAGCAGTACGTTCCCAACACCACCGTTGAGTTCATCGATGTTCCGTTTGAAGAGTACAGCGAGAAGTTCTCCCAGGTTCTGGCTTCCGGTGAGGGCGTTGACCTTGCATGGACCGGCTGGCTGATCAACAAGCCGCAGAACATTGCCGACGGCAACCTGATGCCGCTCGACGATCTGCTCGCAGAGTACGGCCAGGGCATCGTGGATATCCTCGGCGAAAATGTCGTTGAAATCCATCGCAATGCGGCTGACGGCAAGCTGTACTACCTCCCCAGCTGGCAGGGCCTGTGCGGCGAGCGCCGCGGCTGGCTCGTCGTGACTGAGATCGCAGAGCTCGCAGGCGACACCTGGATCGACGACACCAAGGCTGCTCTCAACAAGTGGCGCAACAACTACTCCGGCATTGAAGACTTCCAGGCTGTTCTGGATCAGGCCACCAAGTATCTGGCTGCCGCGAAGGAAGCCGGCAAGCTCGGCGCCGGCATCAACACCGGCCGTGCATTTGGCTGGTCCATGTACAACGGCATGTATTCCTTCCTCGGCGTTGGTGGTGCTGAGATCGGCATCACCTATTGCGACGACACCTTCACCGTAAAGGACGGCGTTGCAGGCGAACACTACAAGCTGTACGCCAAGACGATGGCCGACTGGTACAAGGAAGGCTACATCCGCTCCGATATCATGTCTGTTGACACCTCCACGCTGACGACCCCGAAGAACGGTGAGATCACCGACACCACCTATGTCTTCAGCTGCGATCCGTATCTGACCGAGGCCGATCAGGAAGCAGCGATTGCAGACGCCGGTATGGACATGACCTACCTGCCCATCGAAGAGAACGCCTACCTCATTCTCGGCGGCGATACCTCCTACGCCATCCCGTACTGCGCGGATGAGCCCGAGCGCGCCATGATGGTCCTCAACGCGATCTACTCCCAGCCCGACCTGTACAACACGCTGATCTACGGTATCGAGGGCGAGGACTACACCAAAAACGCCGATGGCACCATCACCACCAGCTATGTCGGTGCCAGCCCCACGGCGGACGACAGCTACGGCATCCAGAGATGGATCATCGGCTCCTGCAAGAACGCGCTCATCAACAATGGCACCGATCCCAACTACTATGCGGATCTGGAAGCGCTGGAGGAGACTGCCCGCGTCAACCCGTTCCTGAACTTCACGTTCGACAGAACGAATGTCGAGGGTATCTGCGCGAGCATCCTGAACGTGTACTACGAGTATGGCCCGCAGCTTGACAACGGCGTTGCAGGCGACAACTGGGAAGAACTCTATAACAACTATATGGCTGCCCGTAAGGACGCAGGCATCGAAGAGCTTGTCACCGAGTTCCAGAACCAGCTCAACGCCTACATTGAGGCCAACAATATCACTTCCTGGTAAGCATCTAACCAAAAGCGGAAGAGGCATTCCGTCTCTTCCGCTTTTCCTATAAGTTTTTTCCTGATTATTGAAAAAATAGTGTTAAAATGACGACATATTTTATTGATTTTCAAAACGGCTGCGACGAAAATGACGGCTTGCGTCCCGAAACGCCGTTCCGGACGCAGCACCCGGAGCTTCTGAAGCCGGACGATACCGTTCTGTTCCGGCGCGGAACCATGTTCCGCGGGCCGCTGCAGAATCCGTCCGGCCGCTGGGAGCATCCCATCCATTACGGCGCGTATGGCGAGGGCGAACCGCCTGTGTTCTGCGGCTCCCAAAGCCTTTCCGACGCGTCGTTGTGGAAAAGCGTCGGTAAAAACATCTGGCAGTATACCGGAATACTTGCCTCAGAAGCTGCCAACCTGATCTATGGCGACGGAACGTGCGGCGCGCTGCGCTGGACACGCGAGGAGCTTTGCGAGCAGGGCGACTGGTTCGACTCCTGCCTTGGATATTCCATTCAGCATCTCCCGCTTGCGGAGGATCATACGCTGCTGGTCTATTCGCAGGAAAATCCCGCGGCCTTCTACGGAAGCATCGAATGCGCGACCTCGCAGTACCGCTGGCTGGCGCACTGCGGACACGACATGGTCATTTCCGATCTGGAATTCCGCAACAACGGCCTGCACGGGATCGCAGGCGAAGAGGGCGGCCGGAATCTGCGCATCGAAAACTGCCGGTTTGCCAAAATCGGCGGCGCCGTCTGGGAGAAAGACCAGAAGATCCGCTTCGGCAACGCCTTTGAGTGCTGGAACGTGGCGGAAAACGTCGAGGTCGAGCACTGCGCGTTCGACGATATCTACGATTCTGCCGTGACGCATCAGGGCGGCGCGGACTGCAAGCCCGCGTACCATTTCCTGATTCGGAACAATACGTTCCGCCGCTGCGGTATGGCGGCCTATGAGCAGCGCGATCTTCTGCCGGCGTATGCGGAGTTCACAGACAACGTCTGCGAGGACGCCGGCGAGGGCTTCTCCAGGCTTGGCGAGACGATGCCGCGCCGGTCGGAGATCTGGCCGCAGCCGATGGGCCACCATGTGTTTTTGTGGCGTATTTCCCACGCAACCGGCAATGAGCATTTTGCGCTCTGCCGGAATACCTTCGGCGATGCGCCCTATGGCGCGGCCGTCTACTCGGTCAATCCGTCGGAGGCCGACCGGCTGGTACATCTGGAGGAGAATCGGTATCCGATGCAGCGCTATACGCTGGTTGGCCGGATGTACGGTATAGATTATCCCGATCCTTCCGCGTGGGAAAGCAGAAGAAAAGAAGAAAGCGAAAGAGAGAGCTCAATGAAAGTCTTTACCGTTGCGCTGATTGGCGCAGGCAACCGCGGCGAAATTTACACCGATATTATGAAGACGCTGCCGGAAAAATTTCGCGTTGTTGCCGTCGCTGATCCGAACGAGAACCATCGCAGAAACATTCAGAATAAGCATAACCTCCCGGACAATCACGTTTTCCATACCTGGCAGGAGCTGCTGGCGCAGCCAGGGCTTGCCGATCTTGCGGTCATTGCGACACAAGACAGTATGCATTATGAACCGGCCATGAAGGCACTGGCGGCCGGTTATGATGTGCTGCTGGAAAAACCGCTGGCACGCACGGAGGACGAATGCATCGAGCTGCGTGAGCAGGCGCGAAAATACGGCCGCAAGTTCATGGTCTGCCATGTGCTGCGCTATACGCCGTTCTATTCGCGCGTCAAGCAGCTGATCGACGAGGGCGTTCTGGGCGATATCGTGACGATCGTCCATACGGAAGGACTCGGTAATATCCATCAGAGCCACAGCTTTGTCCGCGGCAACTGGGGCAACACGGCCAAAAGCAATTTCATGCTGCTGGCCAAGTCCTGCCACGACATTGACCTGCTGCAATGGCTGATGAAGAAAAAATGCACGAAGATCCAGTCGTTCGGCTCGCTCCAATACTTCCGCCGCGAAAACGCGCCGGCAGACGCGCCGGAACGCTGCATTGACGGCTGCCCGCACGCGGAAACCTGCCCGTATAACGCCGTCAAGCTGTATCTGGACGACAAGAACAACATGTGGTTCCGCACGACGTCCACCGGCAAGGTTGACCCCACCGACGCGGATGTGGAATTTACGCTTCGTCATACGCAGTATGGCAAATGTGTCTTCAAGTGCGACAATGACGTAGTCGATCATCAGGTCGTGAACATGGAGTTTGACGACAAATCCACAGCCTCGTTCACCATGAGCTGCTTTAATTACAACGGCCGAAAGTCCAACATCATGGGCACGAAGGGCGAGATGTTCCTCGACTTTGAGGGCGACGAAATTCGCATCTTCCACTTTGAGGGCCGCTGGTGGGAGACCATCCACACCAATGGCCGCGTGGACGGTACGTTGGTTGGCGGCCATGGCGGCGGAGACCCCGGCATCGTGAACGCGCTCTATGATTACATGACTGGCGCAAAAACCGCAGACGAGGTCAGCGAGATTGGCATTTCCTGCGAAAACACCCGTCTGGTATTCGCGGCCGAGCGTTCCCGCCTGAACGGAGACGTTGAGACGATCACCCCATTGGCATAAAACTTCATGCGTGAGCACTGCACCACGAAAATGCGCAAATGCCGGTGCATGAAGTTTTTGTGCATCATTTCCGGTTGCCCCGCAGGGGCGAGGAAATGGCACATTTCTTATTTTTGCTATGCTTTTGCATAGCAAAACCTCCCGCAAAAGCGCCGGATATCTGCCGTTCTCCGGCTGATGCCCGGCGCACTATTTTTGGAATGGAGACTGATTTATGAAACGAATTTATAAATCCTGCGTTGCAGTCCTGCTGCTGCTTGCGATGCTCCTGAGCTGTGTTCCGGCGCTGGCCGCCGGAAGCAGCCATAGCTACACGACGCTGCAGAAGGCCGAAGCGCTGAAGACCCTTGGCCTGTTTCAGGGCACAAACAAGGGCTTCGAGCTGGAAAAGACGCTGACGCGCGAACAGGCGATCACCTTGATCGTCCGCCTTCTCGGCGCGGAAGCGGAAGCGAAGGAAAAGAACCCGGCGCATCCGTTTACGGACGTTCTGGCCTGGGCCAGCCCTTATGTCGGCTATGGCTACCAGAACGCGCTTGTGAAGGGCGTCAGCGAAACGCTCTTTGGTTACGGCAAACTCGTGACGGAAGCACAGTTCCTGACGATGGTTCTGCGTCTGCTGCAATATGAGGACGACACGGACTTTACATGGAACAAGTCGGCAGAGCTGGCGGAAAAGCTCGGCCTGCCGGTCGTGCCCGCAAACAGCGGCGAGTATACGCGCGGCAACGCCGTTGACGTGATCTGGGCGCTGCTGGAGACGAAATTCAAATCCGGCGGTAAGACGCTGGCACAGACGCTGATCGAGAAGGGCGTGTTTACGGAAAAGGCTTACCGAGAAGCGCTGGGAGAGGATAGCTCCAATATCGGCGCGATTCTTCCCATTCTGAGACCTGATCCCGACCCGAAACCCGATCCCGACCCGAAACCCGATCCCGACCCGAAGCCGGACCCCGATCCGAAGCCCGATCCTGACCCCGATCCCGATCCGGAACCCACGGAACAGCCGGTCTATGTGTCTCCGAGCGGCGGCAGTGACGGCGACGGCAGCAAGGACGCGCCGTTCGGCTCGTTGGAGGCTGTGCGCGACTATCTGCGCGAGAACCGCTCGACGGAGCTGCCCACAACGGTCTATCTGCGCGGCGGCACCTATGTGCTGAATAAGACGTTCGAGCTGACTGCGGAAGACGGCGGTACGGAAGAACTGCCCGTGACGTGGCGCGCCTATCCGGGCGAGACGGTCATCATTACCGGCAGCGCCGGAGCCTCTTTGTCTGCCTTTGAGCCGGTTTCCGGTGAAATGAAGGAAAAGCTTTCGCCGGACGCGCAGGAACATGTCATGGTGGCCGATGCCAGCGTACTTGGTTTGGGCACGATCAGCGTTGGTCTGACGCAGAGCAACTTCTGCATCGACGCACCGCTTTTCTCGCTGGATGGACAGCATATGCGCCTGACGCGCTACCCGAACTCCAACTCAACCGAGGATTGGATGCATGTGGAGACGGTCGATCCCACGCAGACGGCAGGCACCTATCCCAAGATCAAGCTTACAGACGAAACAGTTCTCGGTTGGGATCATAACGCCGCTGACCGCATTTATTTTGGCTATTTCTCCTACGGCTGGGCGCTGCATGGCTTCCACGGCACGCTTGATCCGGAAACCGGCATTGTAACGGCGACGGATGCGTCCCATTATGGCAGCGCCGCCGGACTGAAGCCTATGCTGCTCTACAATGCGTATGAATCACTGGACGAGCCGGGCGAGTGGTACTATGACCAGACGAGCGGCAAGCTCTATATCTATCCGTTCGCAAATGCAACGGCAGCTTCGACGCTCCGCATGACAAGCAGCAATTTTGACCTGATTTCGGTCAAAAATGCGTCGTATCTCAATCTTGAGGGCCTGACAGTCACGTCCTCCAAAAAGAACGGCATCGTCATGGACGGCGGCGACCACTGTGTCATCGACAGCTGTACGCTGACGGATTTTGAAGAACGAGCCATCAGCATCGACAACGCCACGAACTCCGGCATTCAGAACTCTGAAATCGCCTATACGTCCGTCACGGCCATGTATCTGGACGGCGGCGACTTCCAGACCATGACGCCGGGCTGCAACTTCATCTCAAACTGCCGCATCCACGATACGAACCAGCACCGCACGTTCAACGAAGGCGGTGTGAAGCTTCGCGGTGTGAAGAATACCTTCTCCAGCAATGAGGTCTATAACATCACGGACATCGCGCTGAACTTCGCCATTGCGGGCGATGCGGAGACCTCGCTGGACTGCGTGATCGAGAACAACTCGTTCCATGACGTGATCCTGAACGGCAAGGATATGGCTGCAGTCTACGGCGGGCGTGACGCGCGCTGCCAGGGACTTATTATCCGGAACAATCATTTCTACAACCTGGGCAACAACGACGCATCCTATCCCAACTTCGCGGGCAGCGCCGTTTACATGGATGACGGCCTGAGCGGCGCAACGATCACCGGCAATATCTTTGGCCCGGGTGCTTCTGGAAATTATATCGAAGCGATCAAGATCAACTGCGGCCATGACAATGTAATCACAAATAACCTCTTTATTGATATGCCGTGCGCGCTTTATGCGTATATCGACAGCAATTTTGAAACGCGCATGACCAGCGACAGCGGCTACGGAACAGCGGACACACTAAAGCAGGTCTGGAACAACGAACGGTATACGGAACGCTGGCCGTGGATGGCTGCGGCGAGAGAGGGCGCGACGGATTTCTACATCCAGAATACCTTCGAGAACAATATCCTGATTTATACCGACGCTTCGCCGCGCGGCAGCGAAAAGGGCGAGAGTAATTGGGTCGAAACAAACGATCATCAGAACAGCAAGATCACCGGCATCGAGGAAAATCTGGCGATCCTGAAGGGTGAGGGCGACAACCGGCAGCTGTTTGCCGGTTACGCAAGCGGTAATTATGCGCTGGTCGATTCTGTTCTGGCGCGGCTTCCCGGTTTCGAGCAGATCGACCAGAGCAAGATCGGCGTGAAGAGCTTCCCCGGCAACCAGAAGCCGACTGCTTCCGGCGTTTCCGTTTCCGGCACGGCGGAGGTCGGCCAGACCATCACGGCGGCATATACCTTCTCTGACGCGGACGGCGACCGTGAGGGCGCGACCATTGCGAACTACTACATTTCCGAAAGCCGCGACGACCTGTTCTATCTGAACTGGAAAAAGGTCAGCGACAACATGACCTGCACCGAGTTCACCGTGACCCCCATCTGCGAGGGCAGGTGGATCCGCTGCAAGCTGACGCCCGTGGACAGCCGCGGCGCACAGGGCGAACCTGTCTGGTCTGAGCCTGTTTTCGTGGCGTTCACCAGCACGGTAGATAAGACGGAATTCCGCGCGCTGGTAGACGAGGCCAAAGCTAAGGTCGAAGCCGCACAGATCGGCGACGAGCCCGGCCAGTGGACACAGAAGGAAATTGACCTCATCACGGCGGCCATTGCCGACGCGGAGGCCGTATTGGCAAAGGACCCGATCAGCCTGTATGACTTTGATCTCGGCGTGGCTGCGTTCCAGAAGGCGTACACCCGCTTCTGCAACAACCAGAACGCCGGTACCGCGACCGATGTGATCGAGATCGACGCATTGATCGAGGATACGGAAAACTGGACGCCGCATGCAGAAAATAAGGCAGGAAAGCCTACCTTTACTGGAGGCAAGCTGACTCTGACCGCGGCTTCCGCCTACCAGACGGCCTGCTACACCGGCAAGGCGTATACCAATAAGACCTTCCGCTTTACCTATCAGCAGTCCGGCAGTGGCTGGGGCGGCTTCTACTTCAACATGGGCGACGCAGAGGCACTGCCGTTCAATCAGACAACAAAGGGTGTTCTTGTCGTGACTAAGACGACCGGTACGGAACTTCAGATCCGCGACGGCGTCAACGAGGCGCTTCAACTGGACAGCAACTTTGTATTTGAGAGCGGCAAAACGTATCGCGTTGACTTCGGCGTATACGATCTCAACAGCACCGATGTGCGCTTTATCCTGACCGTGGATGGGACTGCGGTATTCAGCCACGAGATGGACAATCAATATCTGCATACTGCTGAGGGGCACTTCGGCGTGCTGACTGCGCCGATAAGCGGGTACAGTCTGGTGCTCGGCAGCGTCGGTACAAAGCTTGTAATCGACAGCCTGATTGAAGACGAAGAACACTGGCAGAAGTCCGATGGCTCCGCAGAGCCGAAGTTCATCGCAGGCAAGATGATCCTTGAAGGCAGCAGCCACACGCAGGCAGGATACGCAGGTGAAGCATATACCAACCGCGTGCTGCACTTCACCTACAAGCAGGAGCTCTCCGCAACGGTTGGCGAGTCGGATAAATGGGGCGGCCTGTTCTTCAATACCCAGAGCGCGGGCACGATTCCATGGCAAAATCCCAGCCTGCTGGTCTGCATCAAGTCGAACGTGATCGAATTGCAGATCCGCGACGGCAGCAGTACAACGGTTCTGGAGAACAAGACGAACCTGATCGAAAACGGCAAGACCTATCGGATGACGTTCGGTATGTATGACGTGAATTCGACGGATGTGCGGATCGTCCTGACGGCAGACGATGTGACGCTGTTCGATGAGACGGTCACGAATCCCAAGCTTCTTGGTATGCAGGGCTATTACGGCGCGGTTGCCAGCGGTGAGGGCGTCCATGTGGAACTCGGCAGCCTCGGCAACAAGATTAACGTAGCAACGCTTATCCGCGACGAAAGCAGCTGGAAGACCTACACGGGAAATACTCCGGAATTCAAGGACGGGAGTCTTTCCATCACGAGCAGCGAAGCAAGCTATGAGCTGGCCGCTTTCGCCGACGAGAAGTTCTCCGGCAAGGTGTTCAACTTCAAGTACAAGCAGGTGATCCCGGAGAAAACCGACAACTGGGGCGGCTTCTACTTCAACAAGAGCGACCCGGTCGCCATGCCGTGGGCAGACAAGGGCGTTCTGGTCGTCATTAAGCCCTATCAGGTTGAGCTTCAGCGCTACGGCGATGAGAGCGGCATTCTGAAGACCGTTACCGGCGAGATCTTCCGCTCCGACATGATCTATGACGTGAGCTTCGGCATTGTGGACGTGAACTCCACCGATGTGCGCATTTTCGTGACCGTGGACGGCAAGACGCTGTTTGACGAGACAATCACCGACGCAACGCTCCACGGTGCAGGCGGATATTTCGGCGCGATTGCCTGCCCCGGCGGTGTGCAGGTCACGCTGAACGACCTGTCCGGCAACGACAAGCACTATAACAAGACAACGGCGCTTCCGCTGGACACGCTGATCGCAGACACGGCAAACTGGACGGACTTCTCGTGGGCCGGGTTTAAGACTGCTCCGACGTTCGGCGACGGCACGGTCTCCATTGCCGGTACGACCGAGACGGCCTATGCGCTGGCCGGATACAAGAAGGAAAAATACCGCAACACGGAATTCCAACTCAAATACACCCAAACGACGGGCGAGGGCAACGACTACGGCGCGATCATTTGGAGCTTTGAAAACAGTGTCACAAATCTTCCATGGAACAGCGGCGGCGTGATGATTGCCTTTGAAAATGGAAAAGCTACGCTTTATGCGCGCGGCGATGCGGGATTGATTGCAAAGACAACAAGCGGTCTGTCGCTGGACAATGGCAAAACGTATGACATTTCGCTCAGCGTCTGCCAGATCGCGGCAAACCAGCTTCGCGTTATCGTCAAGGTAGACGGCGCGGAATGGTTCAATGAGGTCTACACCGACTCCAAGCTGGCGAATACTGCGGGCTACTTCTGCTTCGGCGGCATCAACACCGCGTCCGTGACCATTGAAAAGACCGGCAAGGCCGTCGTTCCGGATCCCGAGCCCGAACCCACATACGACGTGGTCGATGTGACGGAACTGCTGTCGGATACGAAGAATTGGACGACCGGCTGGAATAAGGCGCTTACATTTGAGAATGGCAGTGTCACAGCAGATGGTGATCTAAGCTCTACCTACTCTGTCGGCGGCTACAACGGAAAGACCTACAAAAACACGATTTTCCGCTTCAAATATACGCGGACGCGCTATGCCGACGACGGTTATGACGGATTCACACTCGGCTCTGGACCGGACAATGTGTATTGGGGTGCCGGAGGCATTTATGTGGATTTCAACAAAGACAGTGCCGTTCTGCGCTGCATCGGCAAGGATAAACAGGCGGTTTTTGTAACGTCCGAAGTACCAAGTCTGTCTCTTATACACATCTGACGCTGCCGACGATAT